>ODAK010008301.1_pt1 | contig 10396 bp, 6 predicted proteins | sample 1539591 | NCBI WGS metagenome assembly ODAK01 (sample SAMEA3539303, study PRJEB22396) | soil metagenome | biome: tundra; feature: field; material: soil | place: USA | collected 2010-05 | depth 0.15 m | reverse complement strand
TGGTATAGCTGCTCCATTGAGCGCCGATCTGCGGCTTACCGAATGGGTAATTGTGGTAGCTGAGAAAGTCTATGTTCTGGGAGATGACAGGGTCGCTGAGCATGGCGCCGATCCAAGTTGGCGATAGTCCTGCCGTTGCTGGACCGCCTACGCGCGCGTGCGATCCGTCAGCCTTGATCTGCTCGCGCATGAGAGGCGCCGCGGCCTTGTAGATGAGGGAATAGTCGCTCTGCCGGGAGGTAGGCGGAACGCAGAGCGCGTCGGTGTCAGGCTCGTTCCATATTTCGTAATCGGTGACAACGCCGGGGAATGTCTCGTCCATGTGCTTCACGTATTGCACGGCGATCTGCGCCCATGCTTTGACATTGGTGGGCATGGAGTTGGGTCCGACGCCACACTCGTTGGTAGAGGGCTGGAGCCACGGCGGGGTCTGATACATCTGCAGCATGACCTTCACGCCACCCGCACTTATTCTTTGGACAGCCACGTCAATTCCGGCCCAGTCAGGAGTTCTCGTTTTGAAAACGATCGGAATCAGCGCGTAGAAGCGGGCATAGTTGATGCCGCCGGCCTTCACCAGATCCAGATCCGCAATGTTATGCATGGAGTCCATGCGCTCTGCGCCGAACAGATTTGGCGGCACTGCGTGGAGGCTGGTTGAGCACGATGCAAAATTCACCGCGACGTTGGAATAGACGGTAATTGAAGCTGTCGCTCTCGTGCCGAGTGCGTTGTCTCTCACCGTTACGGTGTGGGTGCCCGCGGCATGGGGGCGCGGTGTATACGCCCTGATTCGTAATCGTTCCGGTTGCCGCGTTTCCGTCCGTCACACCGTCAACGCTATAGGTCAACTGGTTTCCATCGGGCACGGTTGAGAGCTGCGCCTGGAACACCTGCTGCGACCGGACATATACTGCTGCCGAATTCGGGTATAGCGCCAGAGTGCCGGTCTTCGCGGTCACGTCGGGTTCAATCAATTGCGCAGCGCAATACGCGGGCGCGAGTGTGCAGGATGCGAGTGCAAGAGCCAGAATGAGACTGGTATTTAGCCGGGAGAGAATCGTGTTCTTACGCAATGCACGACGAGCGGTTGGAAGGTTGATTGCTTGAGTGGGGGAGAGAGATGCTATTCGGCGAAGTGCAATGAAGACTTGCAAAGATGCCTCCAGAATTCATTCTTCGACTCATGGCGTTCGAATAACTGCAATGAAGTTTGCAATAGACGGCCCAGATGCATGGGTGTACTGCTTGTGCAGGAAACGATTCATTTGCATCAGGGCGCTGAGAGTAGGATGCGCGCAAGGCGGCAGGGGTTGAGTGCGAGGATGTCGATGACGAGTATCTATTGGTAACAGCCGGTAATCTTTGAGCAAAAAATTGCTTGGATGGTTCGCGTCATGTGGTGGGCTGCGCCTCGTGGAAATGACGCCAGATGGCCTCTGCGGTTTTGCGCGGGACGACGGCGGCGAGCGATTCAGCGGTGGCTTGCCGAACATCGCGCAGGCTGCCGAAGTGAGACAGCAGGCGCTGACGAGTTTGCGAACCGACGCCAGGAATATTCAATAGCTCTGAATCGCGATCGCGCATCGCGCGGCGTTGTCGGTGATAGCCGACGGCGAAGCGATGGCTCTCGTCGCGGATGAGTTGAACGAGATGGAGAACGGGTGAGCGACGGTCGAGAACGATCGGCTCATCTTCATTGCCGTAGAGGTAGATCACTTCTTCTTTTTTCGCGATTGATGCGAGCGGCTGTGACGTGAAGCCGAGAGATTCAAGCGCATCGGCGGCTGCGTGGAGTTGGCCGAGGCCGCCGTCGATGAGGACCAGTGAAGGCATGAGCTGGTCTTCTTCTTTGAGGCGGCGATAGCGGCGATGGACTACTTCGCGCATCGAGGCGAAATCGTCTACACCCAGCACAGTCATGACTTTGAATTTTCGGTATTGCGACTTGTTCATCTTGCCGTCTTCCCACACGACCATGGAGGCGACGGTCTCAGCGCCCTGAATGTGGGAGATGTCGAAACACTCGATGCGGCGCGGAAGTTCAGGCAGCATGAGGACGTCGGCGAGGGTTTCTTGAATGGCTTTGCGCGATGGCTCGAGCACGCGGAATCGCTGGATATACGACTGGCGGGCGTTTTGTCCAGCGAGATCGATCAGGGATTTTTTCTCGCCGCGCTGCGGGACGGCCAATTCAACGCGGTGACCGGAGCGCTCGGACAACAGAGTGGCGAGGGCTTCGCGGTCGTCGAAGTCGACGGGGATGAGGATGGAGCGGGGAACGTATTGCTGGTCGATGTAGAGCTGCTTGAGGAGGGCTGAGAAGACGGAGCCCGCGTGGAAGGGAGCATTTCCCTCGGGGGCTAAAGCCCCGTTTTTAACAGGCGAATTTTGCGGCACGACTGAAGTCGTGCCCTGATACATTGCATAGCCTTCGTCTGGGGATACAGCGCCAGAGTGGAAGGGTTGTTGCGGTTGGGGGTTATGGTCTCCCACCCTTTCCGCGAAGGGATGCGTAAAGGATGGGGCACCCACTTCTGTGGTTGATGGAGCCCCTTGTGTTGATGGGGCACCTAATGCTGATGGGGCAGCTAGTGTGGTGGGATCCCAGGTCTCAGAAGCGAGACCTGGGGCACCCAGTTTTGTGGTGGATGGGATATCCGTGTGCTCGGAGATTGGGACTTCCATCAGGTCGGGGAGGTCTTCCCAGAAGAATTCGCGGCGGTCGACGATTTTGCCGGAGCGCACGTGGAACAGGTTGACCGCGAGGCTGCCGTCTTCAAAGTGATAGCCGAAGACATCGGAGTCGTCGTTTTGTTCGGCGGTGGCGATGCGCTGTTTTTCCTGGAGCTGGTGGACGGTGGAAAGCTGGTCGCGGAGGCGGGCGGCGGCTTCAAACTGCTCCGCTGCTGCGGCGGCGAGCATGCGGGTGTTGATAGCGCGTTCTAACTCAGCGTGGCGGCCCTCAAGAAAAAGCTGCGCATCGCGAACCGCCTGCTTGTAGAGATCGGGCGACGTGAGGTCCTGGACGCAGGGGCCGAGGCAGCGATGGATATAGTACTGCAGGCAGGCGCGCTGATGGTAGCGGGACAAGTCGACTTTGCAGCTGGGGAGCAGGAAGCTGCGGTGGATGAGTTCGACGACGCGATAGGCAAGGTTGCCGGGAAAGTAGGGTCCGTAATAGGCGGAGCCGTCTTTGCGCAGGCGGCGGGTGACGAAGACTTTGGGGTAGCGGTCTGCCAGGGTCAGTTTGACGTAGGGGTAGGTCTTGTCGTCGCGCAGCAGGATGTTGAAGCGGGGCTTGCGCTGCTTGATGAGGTTGTTTTCAAGAGCCAGGGCTTCGTGCTGGTTGGCGACCAGGATGTAGTCGATGTCCACGGCTTCGCGCATGAGGGAGCCGGTTTTGGCGTTTGCCTGGGATGCCTCAAGCAGGTAGGAGCGGACGCGGGCGCGCAGGTTGTTGGCTTTGCCTACATAAATGACTTCACCCTCGGCGTTTTTGTAGAGGTAGACGCCGGGCTGGGTCGGGAGAGCGCGTATTTTTTCGTGGAGATCCATGGACGATGCGGCGCAATGGGCCACTTAATAGATTAACTGTTGATTCGATTGGCCGCATCCAATGTAAAAGTGAGAGCAATCCTTACAAAAATGGGTAAAAACTACACGGGAAAAGGAGATTCGATTTTTGGGGATTGCAAGCGGTATGTATCTGCACGCAAAGTATTTAACGGTGCGATGGGGGATTTGGCTGGTTGCATGCTTCATCCCTAATAACAAGAACGTCCGCCAAACAGTCGTTCTGTGCCCCGGTGTGGGGCTAACCCGGGCGGAAGAAATGGGGAAATATATGAATTATCGAATTAGCTTGTGCATGGCCGCAGCGGTGGCGATTGCAGGGGTAACCGGATGCGCGACCAAAAATTATGTGAAGACGCAAACCGCGCCTATTGTGGACCATACAAATCAACTGGACGACAAGACGGCAGCAAACAATCGCGCTATTCATGATACGGATGACCGTGCGAACGCGGGAATTACGAAGGCCCAAGGCGCGGCAGATAGCGCAAGCCAGAACGCACAGACTGCAACCAAAGCTGCGGGAGATGCAGATGTCGCTGCGAACGATGCCGTACATCGCGCCGACTCTCTCGACAGCGTTGTAAAGGGTCTGGATAACTACAAGTCGATGGCAAATGTTTCGGTGACGTTTGGATTCGACAAGGCTGCGTTGACCAAGGATGACAAGGAACAGCTGGATACTTTTGCCGCGCAACTCGGCACGGCGAAGAGCTACATTCTCGAGGTTACGGGCGGGACGGATTCAACCGGTTCAGCTGCATATAACTATGACCTCAGCCAGCGCCGTGCAGATGCAGTCGTGCAATACCTGGCTGCGAAGTACGGAGTCGCCGCGCACCGCTTCTACCTGATTGGAATTGGCAAGGACAAGGAAGTCGCTCCCAATACCACCGCGGAAGGTCGCAAGCAGAACCGTCGCGTGGAAGTGCAGCTGCTTTCAAACATGAGCAACGGGCAGACCTCGGGAACGACGACTGCACCGGGACCGGGCACAAACTAATTACGGAGATGAATTGAACTAAAATCTCTAGCTTTAAAATGATAGATAGAAGGGTTTAAATAGATTTTTAGAAGGCTTCCAGGCCATCCAGGCAAATGCCGGGGTGGCCTGATTTGTTTTTGGGCGAAGACGATCTGGCCGGATTAGACCTTATCTTTCGAGAGCTGCATTAGGTGTTCTGCGCGCACGTCGTTGGCGGTGAAGAGGCGCAGGAAGGGCGCACCATCTGCTGCTGTTTCGACGGCGGGGCGGCCGTTGGCTTCTTCGCGTTCGACGATGCAGATGACGGCGACTACGTTCATTCCTGATTCGCGAGCGGCCTCGATGGCATTGATGGTGGAGGAGCCGGTGGTGCAGACGTCGTCGACGATGACGACGCGGGCGCCTTCGCGATGGAAGCCTTCGATGCGGCGGCCGGTTCCGTGGGCCTTTTCAGCTTTGCGAACAAGGAAGCCGTGGATGAGGGGCGAGCCGGCCTGGGTCTGGGCGCGCCACGCGCTTGCGGTGGCGACGTTGGAGACGATGGGGTCGGCGCCCATGGTGAGTCCGCCGATGGCTTCGGCGTCGATGTTGTTCTGGTGGAGCAGATCGAGGATCGCTTCGCCGGTGAGGCGTCCGCCCTCGGCGTGGAGGGTGGTGGTGCGGCAGTCGATGTAGTAATCGCTGGTGCCGCCGGAGGACAGCTTGAACTGGCCGAGCTTGAAACTGGTGCGGGCGAGGATGGCTAGAAGCTGTTGGGCGTGGGTGGAAGTCATCGACTTCGATTGTAAAGGGGGGGATTCAGTGAGTCAGCGTTCTCTTTGATTCGTTATGAAAGCGGGCGGGTTGAGATTTGTGGTTTCCCACCCTTGACGCGGTGAAGCTGCGTCAAGGATGGGGCACCCGCGTTGAAGATTGTTTAGGTTTGTGGTCTCCCACCCTTGCCGCGATGAAGCTGCGTCAAGGATGGGGCACCCGGGGATGGGGCACCCGGCGTCCAGGGCGACAGGACATTGCGCTTACATCTTGTCGAGGTGTTTGAAGCCGCCGGTTCCTAGAAGCATCATGGAAAACAGAAGGAAGTTGTAGCTGGAGTGGACTACCACGCTGGCGGCCAGAGAGCGCGTAGTGATGCGCGCCCAGCACAGAACGAGGCTGACGCAGATGAGCAGAAGGAACGGGCCGAGGGAGTAGCCGGTTTGTTCGCCGTGCATCAGAGCAAAGGGCACGCTGGTCAGGATGGATGCGACAGACATGGCTGCAACAGACCACTGCGGGTGTCCGTTTTCATCGAGGGGCCGTGGAGAGTTCTTCGTGACTCGTTCGACGGTCCAGTCGTAGGCGGTGGAGAGCGCGGGGAGGAGAAATCCGCGAAAGGCAAGTTCTTCAAAGAACGGTGCGAGCGTAATGCCAAAGGCGAAGAGCACCCAAGCCGCGCCGGGCACGCGAAAGATCTTATCGATGGGCGCGTCGGTCGGGCCGGGCATCAGAAGGCCGTTGACGACCGCAGCTACAAAACACAACATGGCCGCGGTAAAGAGGCGGGCTCGCTGGTGCAGGGCGATGGCTCCGCGCCAGTGCAGTCCTGCGAAGAATCCCTTGTGCCATACAAGGGGAAAGAGGATGAGGCAGCCGCCGAACGTGATGAAGTACTGGATGGCCTGGCTGCCGAGCGTGTAGCGGAAGTCGTCGACCGCCTGCTTGAGCGTGGAGATGCCGAAAACGTGGAAGTGAAGGGCGATCAGGAGAATGGATCCCGCCCCGAGCCATCCCAGGGCAAGCAGGATAAGGAGCAGGCCAAGGTCGCCGAAATTGGGAGTGCGCGGCGGGGGCATGTAGGCCGGGTGGCTATAGGACGCGAATAGTTCGGGCTCAATGGGACGCCCGGTGGGATAGATCAGGGGCAGAGGTGCTGCGGGTGGGGGATTATCGTACGACTCGACTTCCGGTGGATCCGCTACCCATTCTTCAGGGGGGAGAGGGGGCGGAAAGGATGAAGAGCCGGGTTCGCCGGAGTTCTCGGGAGAGTGTGGCACGGGCTCTGGGAGAGTGCTCATGCGCTCACCGGAGTTTTGCGGGCAGCGGTCTTTTTGGACACGGATTTTTGGGCGGGAGCCTTCTTGGCGGGCTTGGTGGAGCGGGCGGGTGTTGAGGCTTTTGCCGGGAGTGACTCGGAAGCGCAGGGCACGGGTACTTCAGCGACGGGCTCGTCTTCTTCGACGGGCGCGAGGTGGCCGTTGGGCGATGCGTAGTAGCGGGCAAGGAACTGGCCGGTGAAGGAGCCGGGCAGAGAAGCAATTTTGGCTGGCCGGCCCTGGCCTACGATGCGGCCGCCATCCTCGCCGCCTTCTGGGCCGAGGTCGAGGATCCAATCGGCGTTGCGGATGACGTCGAGATTGTGTTCGATGATGATGACGGTGTTGCCGAGGTCGGCGAGCCGGTGCAGCACCTCAAGCAGCTTGCGCACGTCGTCGAAGTGCAGGCCGGTGGTGGGTTCGTCGAGCAGGTAGAGGGTGCGGCCGGTCTGGCGCTTGCTGAGTTCGCGGGCGAGCTTCATGCGCTGAGCTTCGCCGCCGGAGAGGGTGGTCGCGCTCTGCCCGAGGTGGACGTAACCGAGGCCGACGTCGACGAGGGTTTGCAGTTTCTGCTTGAGCTGGGGCACCTCGGCGAGCACCGTGAGGGCGTCTTCAATGGTGAGGTCGAGAATGTCGGCGATGGAGTAGCCCTTGAACTTCACTGCCAGGGTTTCCTGGTTGTAGCGACGGCCGTTGCAGACTTCGCATTGCACGTAAACGTCGGGCATGAAGTTCATTTCAATACGGCGTTGGCCGTCGCCCTGGCAGGCTTCGCAGCGGCCTCCGGTCACGTTGAAGCTGAAGCGGCCGGGTTTGTAGCCGCGTTCGCGGGCCTCCGGCAGCATCGCAAAGAGATCCCGAATCGGCGAGAAGACCTGCGTATAGGTTGCGGGATTGGAGCGCGGGGTGCGGCCGATGGGCGCCTGGTCGATGCGAACGACTTTGTCGATTTGTTCGGCGCCGGTGAGTGACTCGTGCACGCCGGGCTCTTCGCGCGAGCCGTAGATGGTTTTGGCGAGAGAGCGATAGAGGATGTCGTTGATGAGTGTGCTTTTGCCGCTTCCGCTGACGCCGGTCACGACGGTCATGACGCCGAGCGGAATGCGAATCGTCAGGTCCTGCAGGTTGTGCTCGCGGGCTCCGGTCACGGTGATCCACTTGCCGGTGAGGGGGCGCGGCCTGGGGCGGTGCAGGACGGTCACGGCGCCGGAGAGATAGCGGCCGGTGAGCGATTCAGGGCAGGCCATGATGTCGGCGGGCGTGCCTTGTGCAACGACGTAGCCCCCGAGGCGGCCAGCGCCGGGGCCCAGGTCGAGCACGTAGTCGGCGTGGCGGATGGTGTCTTCATCATGCTCGACGACGAGGACGGTGTTGCCGAGATCGCGGAGCTGCTCCAATGCCTCGATGAGGCGTGCGTTGTCGCGCTGATGCAGCCCGATGGAGGGCTCGTCCAGAACATAGAGGACGCCGCGTAGACGTGAGCCGATCTGGGTGGCGAGACGAATGCGCTGACCCTCGCCACCGGAGAGCGTGGCGGCATTGCGATTGAGCGAGAGGTAGTTGAGGCCGACGGCGCAGAGGAACTCGAGGCGCTCGACGATCTCGCGGCGAATGCGTTCGGCGATCAGGGCTTCGCGGGCGTTGAAGGTGAGGCCGTAGGCGGCAGAGAGCGCGCGATTGAGCGGCAGCGCGGTGAAGTCGGCGATGGAGAGGCCACCGATTTTGACGGCGAGGGACTCGGGGCGCAGGCGCTTACCGCGGCAGACGGGGCAGGGCGTCGCGGACATGAAGTTCATCATGTAGTCGCGATAGCCGTCGCTGCGTGCCTCTTCAATGGTGTCGCGCAGATACGTGAGGATGCCGTGAAAGCCGGTGCGCGGAGCTTCGTTTTTTGGAGGGCCGTAGACGAGGATGTGCTGCTGGCGGGCCGGCAAATCTTCAAAGGGAGTTTTGAGATTGATGTCGTAGCGGTCCGCAGCCAGGTGAATGAGCTTGAGCAGATATTGCGAGGCGGAGCCGGGCCCCAATCCGCCATCGAGAAGAGGCTTGGACCAGTCTGTGATGACTTTGGCGGGGTCGAGATCGTAAAGCGATCCGAGACCGTGGCACTCGGGGCATGCACCGAACGTGGAGTTGAAGCTGAAACTGCGAGGCTCGAGCTTGGGCACATCAAGGCCGCAGTCGGGGCAGGCCATCGAGGACGAAAACGTCTGTTCGTCGTGTCCGGCGAGGGCTATGACGACCAGACCGTTGGCGAGTTGCAGAGCTTTGGAGACGGCGGTTTCAAGGCGCTTCTCGACCGGAAGCTTGGCGGCTGATGTTGCTTCCTGTCTTCCCACCCTTGGCTGCGTCAAGGATGGGGCACCCACGGGGCTGGCCGTTCCCAGCGCAGTAGCTGCTGCTGCGGTTGGAGCCTCGGTGGCCGGCTTGAGAAGGATGCGGTCGACGATTGCTTCGATGGTGTGGTTTTTGCGGCGGTCGAGCGCCGGTGGTTCGGAAAGGTCGACGAGTTCGCCATCGACGCGGGCCCGAAAGCCCTGCTGGTCGAGCTGATCGAGAAGGTCTTTGAATTCTCCTTTGCGGCCGCGCACCACCGGAGCCATGACGGTGACGCGTTCACCCATGCCGAGCTGCAGGATTCGCTGCACGATCTGGTCTGCTGTCTGGCGCGCGATGGGCCGGCCGCAGTTGGGGCAGTGCGGCGTGCCGATTGAGGCGTAGAGCAGGCGGAGGTAGTCGTAGATTTCAGTGATGGTGCCGACGGTGGAGCGGGGACTGCGGCTGGTGGTCTTTTGCTCGATGGAGATGGCGGGACTGAGGCCTTCGATGGAGTCCACATCGGGGCGTTCAATCTGGTCGAGGAACTGGCGCGCGTAGGCGGAGAGTGTTTCAACGTAGCGGCGCTGGCCCTCGGCATAGATGGTGTCAAAGGCGAGGGAACTCTTGCCGGATCCGGAGAGTCCGGTGACGACGGTGAGAGTATTGCGGGGGATGCGCACATTGATGTCGCGTAAATTGTGCTGGCGCGCCCCGCGCACCGAGATGTGAGTAATGGGCATGATGAGGCAAAAAATGGGGTGGCGGGCCGTTCCTGACGCTTGCGGTCGGACTCAACCGATTACAAACGTACTGGGGGTATTCTATTTGGCAACAGAAACATGGGTCAACGCTGTGTGTTTTTCTGAGACAATCGCTGCAATGAAGCTGTGACTGGCGCGCAGTTGGTCTTTTCGCAGCATCCAAGTGATTGTTGAGAGCCTTAACACGCGGACGGTATCCTGATTATGGCCGATTTGTTGAATTTGGTAATGTTGGTTTGCGCTGCTGTAGGCTCGATGGCGTTTGGAGTTTTGGCAGCGTATGGGATCTTTCGCGTGGGCTTTGCGCTGATGCGGCCGAAGCATCAGGTGGCCACGGTCAAAGTGCGTGCGGAACTGGCGCCAGAGTAATTAGAGCGCCGCGCCGGCTATTTCCGACTGCCAGGCTTTTCTCAGGAATATCTCGATCCAATCAGACATGCGATAGCCTTTGTTTAGAAGGCCAAGGAATGCGCCGTTAGCGGTTGCTGGTCCGATTCCAGGTTGCGTTCGGTGGACTAAGTCGGGCGTTATTTTTAGAAACGGGACTTGTTTCCAGAAGCTGTTGGTTTGAGTAGCAGCGATCACCCACTTAACTTGTTGCTTGAGTAGTAACTGCCGAGTAGGCGGTTGTCGTTAGCTAATAATATGTCCGGTGTTTATAGCAAGTGATATGTCCGCTTTTC
>ODAK010008297.1_pt1 | contig 10398 bp, 7 predicted proteins | sample 1539591 | NCBI WGS metagenome assembly ODAK01 (sample SAMEA3539303, study PRJEB22396) | soil metagenome | biome: tundra; feature: field; material: soil | place: USA | collected 2010-05 | depth 0.15 m | reverse complement strand
GTGCCGTATTGGAACTGCGGCAGGAGGTTGAAATACCCGTTGGTGGGCGAAGCGCCGGTCGGAGTGGTGGTGGGAAGCGGAAACAGCACCGAAGCGTTGGGCAGCAGGGAGCGGTCCTGGCTCTTGCCGCCGTCGGTCGTATAGTAAGACCACGTGTTCCAGCTCTCCCCCATCGTAAACTCGTTGATCAGCGTGGGCGAGAAGGAATATGTGACCGTGCCGCCGTAGCCGTGGCCCGGATTCGGGTGGTCGATGGGCGCGATACCGGCCGACCCCAACGCTCCACCGACGTCGCTGGAGAACTGGACACCCTGGTATAGCGCGATCATGTCATCGTGATCGTTGATGTACCGGAAGTACCCATTGAGCTTGTTGGTGGGGTTCACATCCACGCGCAGCACGTCGTTGCGCCGCGGATGGGTGGCGCTGGCGGCTTCGGTGTAGTTTACGATATTTGCCTGCGAGCCGGCCCCCGCGAAATTGGGTAAGGGGAAGAAATTCAGCATCGCCTGCCCCACCGGAGTGATCCGCGAGGCGGGGATGATGTTGCCCGGAAATGGCGTAACCGGGCTCGTGGTGGGATCGTTGATGGCGGTCAGCGTTCCGTTGTTCTGCAGGCTCTGGGAGAAATTGCCCGTGCGCTCCAGCGCCGTCGGAGTATATTTGGTCTGCGTGCCGCCCGACACGAACTGCCCGGTATATTCCTGCGACCAGAAGAAGAACAGTTTATTCTTGTTGGAATTGAAGTGGTGCGGAATGTAGATGGGCCCGCCAATGGTGTAGGTCTCCACGTTGAAGCGGTACGGCGAGATGTAGGAATTTGGGATCCCGGTGGTGGCATTCCTGCCGTTGCGGTCGTTCTGCCAGAGGTTGGCATTCAGCCCTTCATTGCGGTGATTCCACACCATGCTGCCATGGAATTGGCTGGTACCATTCTTGGTGACTACCGTAATGGTCCCGCCGGAGTTGCGCCCGAATTCCGCCTGGTAGTTGGAAGTCAGAACCTTCATTTCCTGCACGGCGTCGGCATTCGGTTCGTAATGGATCGTGCTGTTGGAGCCGGTATCCATGTCGCTGATGCCATCCACCGTGAAGTTCAACGCCGAGGTGTTGCCGTTGATGGTGATGCCGCGGATGGCGTTGGGCGAGGTGACGTCGCGGTTGCCCGCGTTGGTGGTCCCATAGCTGTTGTCGATGACGCCCGGAACCAGTTTCAGGTAGCCAAAGATATCGCGGCCCCGGAGCGTAACATTGCTCAGTTGGCCGCCATCGATGGCGGTGGCCTTTTCCGAACTGGCAAGTTGAATGCTCGCCGCTTCCGCCGTCACCGTGATGGTCTCCGTCCCGCTTCCGAGAGTGAGCGTGAATTTACCGGCATCGCGGGTTTCGTTGGCCGCGATGATGATCGTGTTCTGCGTGTAGCCTTTAAATCCCGTAGCCTTGACGGACACGGAATAGGTGTCCGGCGCCAAATCCAGGAAACGGAACAGCCCCGTGCTATCGGTCGTGGTCACGCGGGTGGTGCCCGTGTCGGAATTCGTCAGTGTGACCGTAGCGCCTGGCACCACCGCATTGGCCGGGTCCATGACGGTACCCTGCAATCCGCTGGAAACAGTCTGTCCCAACAGGCAGGCTGCGAAAAGTGTCAAAGCACAGAGAATCTGTGCCAGCTTTCTGATAATCATCAATACCCCCTAAAGTAATCTCAGACTGCAAAGCAAAAACCCCGAAACGGATGCCCAATCCGTCTTACGGGTACAACCGGCCCTCGGCGACGATAAACCTCTGGACGGATGGGTTATGTTATGCCATTCCTCCAGATGGCGCAAGGGTCCTACCGTAGGAATCCATAGATTTCAACAAGTGATTTGCTTTCAATGAGTAACGGCGACGTAGAAAGCCACTTTCTACGTCGCCGCAGGGGGTATTTCGTAACCTGAATTCTATCGGATCTCCAGGCGTCGGGAGAAGTTTGGCAAATCTGCATGGACGGCGGCCGGGAATCCGGCGTAGAATATCCCGTGGCGCTTCCATGAATCGAATCCTCCGGTATTGCTCCGTGTCGCTGGCTCTGGCCATCGGTTTCGCGGCGGACAATGGACCGGCGATTCGGCAAGCGCTGGCGGCTTTGCAGCGCGGCGATTTCGCGGCCGCCGAACGAACCCTGCGGCCGGAAGTGAAAGCCCGGCCCAATGACGGCGCTGCCCTCACCCTGTTGGGCGTCGCGCTGGACAATCAGAAGAAGTTCCAGGAAGCCGGCGAGGTGCACCGGCGCGCGGCGGCCAGCACCCCCAACTCGCCCGACGTGTGGAACAACTACGCCAACCACCTGCTGGGGACGGGCGACCAGGAGGGCGCGCGTAAGCTCTACCTTCGGGTGGTGGGCTTGGACCAGGCCAACTTCAACGCCAACGTCCAACTTGCCCGGTTGGCGCTGAAGGGGAAGAAGGGAGCCGAGGCTCTCGGCTACTTCAAACACCTCCCCGCCAACCAGCAGGATGCGCCCAACCTGGCCCCCCTGCGCGTGGCGGCGCTGTACCTGGCGGGAGAAGCGGTCGAGGCGGACCATCTGGCCGCGCGCTGGCTGGCCGCGGCCAGGACCGACTTGGGCGCGAGCTTCTCCCTAGGCGTCGCACTGGCCGACGCCGGACAATCCGAAAAGGCCGCGGAATTCTTCACGCAAGCGCTGGCACTCGCGCCCTCGGATTTCAACGTGCTTGTCAATTTGGGCGTGGTCGCATGGCACACCGGCAACTATCAACGCGCGCGCGAGGTCCTGGATGCGGCGCGGCGCCAGCAACCGCAAAACGTCGACGTGCTTTACAACCTCGCCTGCGCCGACCAGGCCGACCAGCGCCCGGAAGCCGCCGTGGCTCTGTTGGCGCAAGCCGCACGTCTGGCGCCCGAGCGCAGCGATGTCCAGAAATTGCTCGCCCTGGCGACCGGCGACTTGGGAGCGATGGACGATTCGGCCGCGGCCTGGGACCGTTACCTGAAGCTGCAGCCCAATGACGACGTGGCCCGGCGCGAGCGCGGTCTCACGGCGGTTCGAATGGGCCGGCTCGAGCAAGGCTTGGCCGACCTCCGCTGGTTCGTCTCGCGCCATCCCACCGATGCCGTGGGTCACTTCGCATTGGGAGTGGCCGAAAACAAGGACAATCCGGCGCTCGCGCTCACGGAATTCGACCGGGCACTGGCTCTCCAAGCCGGCTTCGCCGCGGCTCACGCGGCGCGCGGCAGCCTGTACTACCAGATGGGCAAACCCGAGGCCGCCCTGGCCGACCTGGAAGCGGCCGCCGCACTGCGCCCCGACGATGCCGTCAGCCTGGATCGCCTGGGGCAAACGTATCTCGCCCTCGACCGCGCCGCCGACGCGGTGCGCGTGCTCCGCAAGGCAGCCGCCCTGGCCCCCGGCGATTCCAAAACTCAGCTCCATCTGGCGCGCGCCCTTGCCGATGCCGGGCAGACGGCGGAATCTAAAGCGGCCATGGATCGCTTCCGCCAACTCGGCCCGGTGGTCAGTAAAGCTGTCCCCGGCGGGCTGGTGGATTATCTTAGTCTCACCCCGGAGCAGCGGCGCGCCGATTATCGCCGGCGCCTGGAGCGCGTAGTGCGCGAACATCCGGAAGATGCGGCTGCGCAGGTGGACTATTTGCGGCTCCTGCTGCAAGAAGGTGAGTCGCCCCAGGCGGTGGAGGTCGCACGCCAAATCGCCGCCCTGAAGCCCGCGGCGCCGCTGCTGGCGGATGCGGGGCGCGCGTTGCTGGAAGCGCGGCAGTATGCTCCGGCACGAGAACTGTTGGAAAAGGCGGTGGCAGGCGCGGCCGATGTGGAACTGGATCTCGCCATTGCCGCCTTTCATGCAGCCGGGCCCGCCGAGGGCACGCGGCTGCTGGACGGCGTGCCGGAAGCGGCGCGCGGCGGCGATTACTACCTGGCCCGGGCCGAGATGCTGGATGCATCGGGCAACGCGGCGGAATCCTCGGCGGCGCTCGAGCAGGCGCTGCGCAGGTCACCGCGGCAGAGCGGTCTGTACCTCGAAGCATGCAGCTTTCTGCTGCGCACGGGACGTACGGACGAGGCCGTGCGAGTCAGCGAGCAGGCCATGCAAGCGTTTGCGAAGAATCGCCAAATTCTGCTCCTGCGGGCGGTGGTGCTGGAACAGGCGGCCCGCGGCGGTGAGGCGGAGTCGCTGCTCGAGCGGATTCAGAATGGCTGGCCGGAGTGGCAGGTTGGGTGGTTGGCGCACGGAATCATTCTGGCAATGCACGGACGTCTCGGCGAAGCCCGCGCCGCGCTGTCTACCGCCCTGGCGCTGGGTTCGCAAGATCCCCAAGTGCGGCACTACCTGCAGGAAATCTCCGCCGGCAGAGAGGCACAGCCCCCGGATCTCACCCTTCTGCTGCTTTCCAAGCCGTCTCAGGACCGGTAGTTCGGCAAGATTCGAAAGTTTTGGAACTATTTTCCGCGACGACGTGATAGAATCCCATGCCAGAGGTTAGAAATATGGGTAGCACCACGATTGTGCGCTCCGAGCCCCCGGTGTCGGCTCGCGAGGAGGCGGTTCGTCCCCGCCGCGAGGAGGTCCGGGAGCAGTTGGGCCGCCTGCTGGCCAACCCTCTTTTCCAACACAGCAAGCACTATCCGGGCTTTTTGCGATACGTCGTCAACGAGACCCTGGAAGGCCGGGGAGGGTATCTTAAGGAACGCGCGCTCGGAGTGGAAGTATTTGGCCGCGATCCCGATTACGATACCAACGCCGACCCGGTGGTCAGAACCTCGGCTTCCGAGGTGCGTAAGCGGATCGCGCAGTACTACCACGAGCCCGGGCACGAAAGCGAGGTCCGCGTCGAGTTGACCTCCGGATCCTATACTCCGGAGTTCCGTTATGCCGCGGTGGGGCAAAGGCCGCTGGTCTTAGCCGAGCCGCCCGTAAGAACCAGGCTTGTGGCCCAGGTGCGCCAGTGGGTGCAACGGAGATGGGTTCTGCTGGCGGTGTCCGCTGCCGCCCTGTCGGTCCTGGGAATCGGTGCCGCCGAGTTGCGCGGCACGCCCAGTGCGGTGGAGAGTTTCTGGAACCCGGTCTGGGGAACGGCCGATTCCGTGATGATGGCGATTGGGGGGGCGCCGGATCCGATTGATCCGCGCGACACGCCGGCGGGAGTCTCTACCGGACCCACCTTCCGCGACATCATGAAGACCGACCGCATGTCGTTCACCGACGCCCTCACCATGGCCCGGCTTACCGGCCTGACTCGCGAGTACGGAAAGCGAAAGCTCGACATCCGGCGGGCCACTGCGTTCTCCCTCACCGATTTGCGCAAAGGACCGGTGATTCTGGTGGGCGCCTTCAATAACTCCTGGACGATGCGCCTCGGCGCCGACCTGCGCTTCCGCTACGAGTCGAACCGACAGACGCACATCGGCGCGATTCGCGACCGGCAGAATCCTTCCAACCATAGCTGGATCCACGACCCCGGCGTCCCGTACTCGACAGTCATCCAGGACTACGCCGTAGTCTCCCGCTTCTTGAATCCGCTCACCGAGAAAATGGTCGTCGTGGTGGGAGGAATGGGCCGCGACGCCACCATCGCCGCCGGCGAATTCGTCACCGATCCCAGGTATCTGGAAATGCTGGCAAGCCGCGCGCCCCGGGATTGGGCGCGCAAGAATCTGCAGGTGGTCATAGCCACCGATGTAGTCAACGGCAACACCGGTCCGCCGCGCATCCTGGCGACTTACTTCTGGTAGCGTAGCCTTCCAGGCTGCCATGCCCCGCATTCGTGGGGGCATCTTTTCCAGGTTTCCCATCCCATTCCACCACGGACTTTTCCGGGGCATTGAACTCTGCGCCTCCTCCGCGTTCCCGGCGTCTCTGCGTCTGCGGTGATAGCGCGCCATTTTCCGGCGGCCGGGGCCACGGTCGAAACGCTATTCCACCATCGGAAACCGGCTGAGCGGAAAGGTATCCACCGGCGCCGAGCGCTGCTGCACCAGCACACCGCCGTCCACCACCAGGCACGCGCCCGTGATGTAGCGCGCGTCCTCCGTGGCCAGGAACACGGTGGGCCCGGCGAGATCCTCGGGCGTGCCCAGGCGTCCCATGGGGACCACGGCGCCGCGCTCCGCCGCCGCTTCGGGGGAAAGATCGTAGGTGCGAATCAGTCCGGGCACGATGGCGTTGACCCGCACCCCGTAGGGGGCGAGATCGAGCGCCATGGCGCGGGTCATGGCTTCGATGCCGCCCTTGGACGCATCGTAGGCGACGTTGCCGCGGTGCGACCGCGTGGCGCCGCCGCTCGACATATTGAGAATCACACCGGAGCGCCGCCGCACCATGCCTCGCGCGGCGCGAAGAGAGCACAGGAACGCGCCTTTCAGATTGACGCCCAGCATCTGGTCCCACCACGCCTCGTCGCCTTCCAGAAAATGGCGCGCGGCGTGAATATTGCCGGCGTTATTCACCAGCACGTCAACGCCTGAGAATTCCGCCTCCACGCGATCGAACATGGCATCCACCTGCGCCTTGCTGGCCACATCCGCGGGCGTAGCGATTGCGCCGCCGATGGCCCGCGCGACTTCGTTTGCCCTGCCTTCATCCAGATCGTTGACGGCGACGCGCGCGCCCTCCGCCGCGAACCGCTCCGCCACCGCGCGCCCGATGCCGTGCCCCGCCCCGGTGACCAACACCACTTGATCGACAAATCGTTTCATGGATACCGCCATCATAACAGCGCGGGCGAGGGGCCCGGATATCCTGGCGACAAACTGGCGACACAACTGGCGACAAGCCCGCGCCCGCGCCGCGTGACGGGGGATGCGCCCTGCTAACTGCCCATGCCGACGAAGCAGACGCCCAACAGAATCAGCCCCAGCCCCATGAATTTCTGTTTGGTCAGCGCCTCGTTGAAGAACAGCTTGGCCCACAACAGGCCCCAGACGTATCCCAGCGAGACCATGGGATACAGCACGGAAAGCTGCCCGTTCTTGATGCCCCAGGCATAGAATACGCTGGAACCCAAAAACAGCGCGATGCCGAACAGCAGCTTGGGATTCAGGAAGCTCCAGATGGAGCGCGTCAGATGCGCCGACCCCGCCTTGAGAAATGCCATTCCCAGGGAACCGATCACCGAAGCCACGAACACCAACAGCATCGAACTGACGAGCGGCGTCATTTTTTCCCCCGCCGGCCCATCACCGCGACACCCAGCACGATGGTGACGATCCCGATGTTCTTATATAAGTTCGATGGTTCGCCCAGCACCGTATAGCTCAGCAGCGTGGTCCACACATAGGTGAGCGCGATGATGGGGTACAGCATCGACATTTCCGCGTTCTTGAGCGCCAGGACCATCATCAGGGTATTGATCCCGTAAATCGTGTAGCCGGCGACCAGCGGCAGGTTGGTCACCAGCGCCATCCAGTGCGGCGAGAAGTGGTTCATGCCGGTCTTGATCAGGAGTTGTGCCGCCGCGCCCAGAATCGTGCAGGCGAATACCAGCAGGAAGGAGGTGCGCCGGGCGTTCTTACCGGGATGTGAAATTGCAGTCGTGACAGGTGTACTCAACTGGGGAACCTTGAGAGAAAGACTCGCCAACCGGCGGATCTCAAAACAGGATAACAAGGATTTCGCTAGAATGAATGACTGTGGATCCAGAAAACGTACTAGTAGCGGACGAAGAGCCCTTGGAAGGACCCGAGTACGCGCCGCCGGAAGCGCAGCGCGGTTTCATCGCGGAATGGGCCGTCACCATCATCCTGCTGCTGTTCGGCACCACGAACCTGGTGCAGGCCTTCGTGATCCCCACCGGATCCATGGAGGACACGCTGCTCATCGGCGACCATCTGCTGGTCGATAAACTGGCTTTCTCGCCTTCCGGCCCCGTCTCCAAACACATTCTTCCGTACACCGAGGTCAAACGCGGGGATATCATCGTATTCCGTTACCCCGTGGAAATTCAGCAGACGTTCGTGAAGCGCTGCATCGGTGTCCCGGGCGACCGCATCAAGCTGGTCGACAAGCAGTTGATCCTCAACGGCCACGCGGTCAATGAGCCCTACGTCTACCACAAGACCGAATACATCGATTCCTATCGCGACAATTTCCCGAGCGAGCCCAACGTACACGTGGCCGATGCCGCCAGCGACATGCTGAATAACCACGTGGTCTCTGGCGAGGTAGTGGTGCCGCCGGGCTTCTATTTCGCCATGGGCGACAACCGCGATTCCTCGCTCGACAGCCGGTACTGGGGCTTCGTGCCCGGTGGCAACATCATCGGCAAACCCCTGATCATTTACTGGTCCTACGATGCCTCCACCGAAGCGCTCTCCAAGCCCATGATTTCGGTGGATCATCTGCTCGACCTCGTGCAGCATTTTCCTACCAAGACCCGCTGGCGCCGCTGCTTCCGCCTGATCCGCGGCTACCCCTTGAAATAACATGAACCGACATCATTACGGCCTGATTCTCGCCGGAGGGCGCGGCACGCGCTTCTGGCCGCGCAGCCGCAAGCGCTCCGCCAAACAGGTGCTCAATGTGGTGGGCGAACGCAGCCTGATTCAGTCCACCGTGGACCGTCTCACGCCGCTCATCGCCCCGGAGCGCCTTTGGGTGCTGACCAACGACTACCTGCGCGATATCGTCATCAAGCAACTCCCCGATGTTCCCAGGAGCCAGATCCTGGCCGAACCCATGCAGCGCAACACCGCGCCCGCCATCGGTCTGGCGGCGCAGATTCTGCACTCGCTGGACCCCGGCGCGGTGATGGGCGTCTTCCCCTCCGACCACGTGATCGGCAAAATCCCGCAGTACCGCGCCGTCGTCAAGGCCGCCTTCAAGGCCGCGGCCGGCCGCCGCCTCGTGGTGGTTGGCATCCAACCCCGCTGGCCCGAAACGGGCTACGGCTACATCGAATTCCCCCGCGGCTGCGCGCCCGGTGGCGCCGAGCCCCTCGCCGTGCGGCATTTCCACGAAAAGCCCGCACTGCCCAAAGCCAAACGCTACCTCAAGGCCGGCAATTTCTTTTGGAATTCCGGCATGTTTTTCTGGCGCGCCGACGTGCTGCTCGATCAATTGCGGCTGCATTTGCCGCGCACCGCCACCGTGCTGGCTTCCCTGCCCCGCTTCGGCTCGCGCGGGTTCGCCGCCAGCCTCAAGCAGGCCTTTCCGCTCTGCGACAACATCTCGATAGACTACGCGGTACTGGAAAAGGCCGGCGAGGTTTACGGTATTGCCGCCGGCGATTTCGGCTGGAACGACGTGGGAAGCTGGAATGCCGTTTACCAGCTTCTGGAACGCGACCCACAGGGGAATTCCATCGCCCTGGAATCCATCGCGCTGGATTCCCACAACAACTTCGTCGACGCCCGCGGCAAGCTTGTCGCCCTGATCGGCGTCAGGAATTTGATCGTCGTCGATACCCCGGACGCCCTCCTCGTGGCCGCGCGCGACCGCGCTCAGCAGGTAGGCGATATCGTCAAGGCCCTGGAACAGCGCAACCGCCACGACCTCCTGTAATCTAAAGTAAATACTCCGGCATTTACTCTGGATATCGTGGCTAAATACTCCAATGTTTATGGGACTTGAAAAATAATATAACTCGATAATTTCCGCATATTTTCCACATATTATCCGTTATAGTTAATAGTACGCAAGGTACCATATTGTGTGCTGTTCGTATTGCGGCAAAGAAATCGGGGCGTTTCGCCTGCTTCGGGACAGCGAGTTTTGCTGCGCGCTTCACCGTGAGAAATACGGAGAGCGTTTAGGCAGGGCGCTGCACGAAATCGCCGCGCCGGCCCCGGCCCCGGCAGGCCTTGCGGGTTTCCTCATCCGGATGCCCTTGCAGCAGGGCAAGCTCACCAGCACCCTGACCCCGCGGCAAACGGCCGGCAGCCGCAATCCCATCCGGACCGGCTCCTCCTGGCCGCTCACCATCGACTGCAGCGACGGCCCCAGCGAACCCGCCCCGGGTGCCGAATCCGCGCGCGGCGAATGTCCGCCGCCCAGCCAGCGCTGGATGCCCTCGCCCCCGGCCGAACCCGTCGCCGCCTTGCTGCCAGCCTCCGCCGCCCTGGCCCCCGCCAACACGCCGCGGGCGCCCCGCTTCGCCGCCGGACTGAAGTTCACCCCGGTCTTGGATCGGGTGCTCGACACGCCCCCCGTGTGCCCACGCTGGATGCCTTCGCCCCCGGCCGAACCCGTCGCCGCGTTGCTGTCAGCCTCCGCCGCCCTGGCCCCCGCCGACACGCCACGGGCGCCCCGCTTCGCCGCCGGGCTGAAGCTGGCGCCGCTCCAGGATTCGAGCCCCACGGCGTGCAACCTATGGATGCCCACGCCACCGGCCGACGTGGCGCAGGCACTCGTGCCTGCCGTGTCGAGACTCGTCTCGACACGGA
>ODAK010008296.1_pt1 | contig 10399 bp, 11 predicted proteins | sample 1539591 | NCBI WGS metagenome assembly ODAK01 (sample SAMEA3539303, study PRJEB22396) | soil metagenome | biome: tundra; feature: field; material: soil | place: USA | collected 2010-05 | depth 0.15 m | reverse complement strand
GCCGACTCTCGTTGGCCATTCCTCTCAGCCAACGCGGCGTTCGCTTTCACGAGCCGATCGCGCCGTTCCACTTTGCGCCAGTGCAAGGTCGTTTGATTGTGAGCTATGCCCCAAAGCCACGGCCAAAGTGAGCCTCGCGCCGAGTCGAAGGTCGCGGCAGAGCGGGCGGCCGCCATCATCGTTTCCTGGACCACATCGCCGACGTCGGTGCTGCGGGGCCCAAGCAAGCGCGCAACGCCGCGCCAGACCCGTCCGGCGTACGCGTCGTAGAGCGCCTGCCAGGCGTCGGCTTTGCCTTCGCGAAGTCCCTGCGCGATGCGCCGCTCTTGTAGTTCATCGAGCATCAATGGGGCCCCTTGCTTTGCCGCAAATGCGCGACCACGGCTAAGCTACAGAGTATTTGCGCGCCGGGCTTGAATTGCGTCGGAAGAAGCGAAAAAATAGCGTGAGGGAGACACGATCATTGCACGATGACGCGGCGGTTGCCATGCTTTCGGGGCTCATTTGCTGGGGCACGGTACTGCCGGCTTACACCCCGAAAGCATGTTGAACCCGCGAGGGATTCATGCCTTCGCGGTAGGATCCCAAGGTTCTTAGGCTTTGCAAACGAGCCGCGAAAGCATGGCACACGCATCTCGGGAGGCGACTGTCATTTGCCCACGTTCGCGCTTTCAAGATCGTGCAAGAGTTGTTTCGACATGAAGTCCACGAGCGCCTTCCAGTTGCCGGTCTCACGATAGTGGCGACGCTGCTGATCGGCGCCGGTATCGAGTTTGCTCACCGGTTGCAAACTTGTGAGGTACTTGTCGTCGCCGAATTCGCGGGCGATCGGCATCAGACGATCGATCAGGTCGGAGAGGTCTTTCACGAGCGGCCTGCGCTTGCCGCTCGGCGTGCGGATGTACATCGCTTGCAGGCCGTAGCGGGTGGCGAGCCATTTGTTCTCGACGGCGATCCAGTGGCGTTTGATGTCGCCGCGGCGCATGCGCGGATGTTCCTGCAACAAACGCAGCCCCGATACCGTCAGGCTGCGGATCAGCGCGACCAGCCGCATCGTCTCGGTAATGGTCAGGGGAATGTCGCAGATGCGGAACTCGATGGTCCCAAAGTCGGGCCGGGGGCGGATGTCCCAGTAGATGTCCTTGAACGAACTGATCGTCTGGCAATCCTTCATCACCTTGCAGTAGTTGCGAAATTCCTTCCAGTTGCTGAAATAGAGCGGCAGCCCCGCGTGAGGCAGAAGCCGATACAAGGCGATGCGGCTCGACATTAGCCCCGTGTCCACGCCTTGCCAAAACGGCGAGCTGGCTGACGCCGCGATCAGATGGGGCACGTATTGCACAAGCAGGTTGATGACACCGATCGCCATGTCGCCCGACGGCACACCAATGTGAACATGCAAGCCGAACATGACCCGCTGATACGTGAGCCAGGCCAGGCGTTCCGTAATGCGTTCGTAGCGCTCGCCGGGATAGACCGTGCTGGTAGACGTGCGGTGAAACGGATGCGTGCCCCCCATCGCCAGTTCAAAGCCCAGCGAGCTGGCGATATTGCGCACCCGGCGAATGCGGGTGAATAGCTGGTCGCGTGCTTCGTCCACGGTCTTGCAGACGCCCGTCTTCACCTCGATCATCGACTGCATTAATTCCGCCGAGGTGCCTTCAACCTTGTCTTCCTCGCAGGCCTTGAGAATGCGGACGGCGCCCGGCGAAAGGTCGCCGCTATCGCGGTCCAGAATCTGCAACTCGATCTCGACCCCCATCGACGGCTCGGCCGAGGCGTGAAACGACATCTCATCGGATTTCGGCGCGGCGACGCCATCCGCTGCGGAGACCTCGGACGGCTGCGGGGGGTTCGCCATGGCAAGGCTCCTGGTTGCGGATCCAAATCAGCGTTCGCTGGCAGGAGTTTTATAGCAAATGTCGCTACCTCTCGGCGATGATGATTCCGGCGTCTCGCATTCGTTTAGCACCCCCAGCGTGCCATGCGGGCGCTAAACGAATGCGGAGCTCTTTTCCAGGTCGAGTAGGTACTGTTTGCGTCGCAGTCCGCCGGCATACCCGCCGAGTTCACCGCTTTTGTTGACGACGCGGTGACAGGGGATCACGATGGCGATGCGGTTGAGTCCGTTGGCTCGACCCACGGCCCGCACCGCTTTCTTGTCGCCCAGGGCTAGGGCCAATTGCTCGTAAGAGCGTGTCTCACCGTAGGGAATGGCGAGCAGTTGCTCCCAGACCCGCCGCTGAAAGGCCGTGCCCGGATAGGTGAGCGGGACCGAGAAGTTCTTGAGTGAGCCAGCGAAGTAGCGTTCGATCTCGAGTTCCAGCTGCTGCAAGTGCGGGCTCGACCCGGGGACCACGGGCATGGCGAACAGTTTGCGGAGGGCGGCGAATTGCGCGTCCAGCATCTTTCGGTCGGTGAACTCCAGCAGGCAGATGCCGTCGGCCGCGGCGCCGGCCACGAGAGGGCCGAGAGGCGTGCGCAGCCAAGACAGGACCACGCAGTCGCCGTTGCGGTAGTTGCCGGGGGTGTCGCCGAATGTCCGGGTAAACGCATCGCGGAAACCGCTGTGCGACGCGTAGCCGCTGTCGAACACGGCGGCATCGAGCGGCTCCGCTTCGCGAATTCGGTTCAACGTGGCCGACAACCGGCGTGCACGCGTGAACGCCTGGAAAGTCATGCCATATTGGCGGAGGAAGTAACGCCGCACGGTCGCCGGGTCAATTCCCCTCGCTTTTAGCTCAGCGTCCGTGATCCGTGACGAAGTATCGCGCTCCACCTCGGCAAGCAATGCCGCGGCCCACGGCGGTTGATCGTCCGACTCCAACGGCCGGCAACGCTTGCACGCGCGATATCCCGCTGACAACGCCGCTTGCGCGTTTGGAAAATATTCAACGTTCTTCGGCAACGGCTTCCGCGCCGGACACGTCGGCTGGCAGAAAATTCCGGTCGTGCGAACGCCGAGGAAAAAGAGCCCATGATAGGAGGCGTCGCCATCGAGGTACGCCCGCTGCATCTCAACGAGGGGGGGCATGGTGTTCATGTTAGAAGTCTATCGGTTGGGTCGAGGCGGAGGCCACCGAGTTTCGGGCGCGGATGTCGGAAAGGTCGCCATATCGATGCCGGCGCGTTAAGAATGGCGATATTGTAAGGATCATGGAGCGCCGATAAACTACAAGTAACAATCCACTTAAAGAAGAGGTGCGACATGGTTGCTCGCGGTCATGTGCAAAATGGCGTCATCGTGCTGGATGATGGCGTTCGCCTTGCAGAGGGGCAGGAAGTCTCGGTGTTTGTGCCGCTGATGGCGAATGAAGGTTCGCATAGTGTCCTGGACATACCGCCCGTAAGTATTGGCGCCATCCTGCACCCCCTTACGTCGGATGACGACCTGCTCGGTGAAATGCTCGAAGGGCGCGTATGATTCACGGACTTGACACCGGGTTCCTTGTGGCAGCCGAACTCGCTGAACATGCCGATCATGTTGGCGCGCGAGCGACGTTAGCGAAGCTTTTCGCGGCTGGTGGAAATGTTCCCCGACCACGATGAGCCGATCATTTCTTGACGGAAACGCCTCGCTTGCGCGTTTTCCGCTTCGGCGGCGACTCAAGAAGACGCTTGAGACCTTCCACCAGTTCCGTCCGATCCCCTTCGCGTTTGGCGACGGCGATCATCCGATCCAAGCGCTGAATCGGATCCTGGCCGCCACTGGCCAGCGCTGTGCGGATCTCTTCTCGAATCGTGCTCAATTTCTTGGTTCCGATCATAATAATGCCTCCAACAAATTCCACAATTCCCGAAGCTGGCGGTCGGCCGCCTCGGGAGTCTGTCCGCGGTCGAGCAATTCGGCCGTGGCCTTGGCGTACAATACCAAGCGATCTACAGGATCGCGGCACAACATCGTGCCTACCAGCGACGCCAATATCTCTTCACTCGCCGCGGAAATCCCGGCAACGCGTTTGGCGATTCGGGAATGTCGTGCCAAAATCTGATGCCCACGCTCGTGCGCGATCATCGCTTCGAGCGAGAAATCGTCCGGATCAGCATCGCGCTCGAATGCCTCCGCATACACGGTCAGCAAATCATCCATTTCCGCGCTGCCGCGACCATATTGTGCGCCGCCAGTCTGACTGTACACATGGCGGTATTCGACATTTCCCGAGAATCCGAACGATGTGGCGATCAGCGTTATTCGGGTTCGGCACGCAGCCATCTGCGTGGCAGAAATGGACCGCGGGGAATGCGTTGCCATGTTGACACCTTACATCAACGCGAGGAGGAACGCAAGCCGGCGGTCCAGCCCGGAAACCAGCTACTTCACCTCCTGCCACTGCCGCACCTTGGCCGAACCCAGCACGGCGTCGAGCACCAACTGCGTCTCATAGGCATTGCGGAAATCGGGCTGCGCAGGCTTCCCGGATGTGAAGCCTTCGATGAAGTCGGCGACCTGGTGGACGAAGCTGCACTCGTAGCCGATTTGCAGACCGGGGACCCACCATTTGCCCATGTAGGGGTGATCGGTGTCGGTGACGTGGATCTTGTGCCAGCCGCGGATTTTGCTTTCGTCCTTGTGGTCGAAGTACTCCAGGCGATGCAAGTCGTGCAGGTCCCACTTGATCGACGCTTTTTCGCCGTTGATCTCGAACGTGTAGAGCGCCTTGTGGCCCCGCGCGTAGCGCGTCGATTCGAAAAGGCCCAGGCTGCCGTTCTTGAAATGGCAGAGGAAGGCGCAGGCATCGTCGATGCTGACCTTTTCGACCTTGCCGGTGAGGGTGTGCTTTCGTTCCTTGATGAAGGTCTCGGTCATGGCAGAGACGTCCTGGATGCCGCCGTTGAGCCAAAGGGCGGTGTCGATGCAGTGGGCCAAGAGATCGCCGGTGACGCCGCTGCCGGCGGCGGCCGCATCGAGACGCCAGAGGCCGGCGCCGCCTTGAGGCAACTCCGCGGAGATGGTCCAGTCTTGCAGGAAATTGGCGCGATAATGAAAGATCTTGCCGAGCTTCCCCTCGGCGATCAAGTTGTGCGCCAGCGTCACGGCCGGGATGCGGCGATAGTTGTACCAGACCATGTTCGGCACCTTGGCCTTCTCGACGGCCTCGACCATCTTGAGCCCCTCTGGCCCATTCATGGCAAGCGGCTTTTCGCACAGGATCATCTTGCCCGCGGCCGCCGCCGCCATCGCGATCTCATAGTGGGAGTTGTTCGGCGTGCATATATCGATGCAGTCGATGTCTTTGCGTTCGAGCAGCTTTCGCCAGTCGGTCTCGATCGACTGGTATCCCCAGTTGTCCGCAAACGCCTTGACCTTGGCCGCATCGCGAGCGCACGCCGCTTTGAGGACCGGCTCATACGCGAGGTCGAAGAAGTTGCCGACCTGACAATAGGCGTTGGAGTGAGCCCGCCCCATGAAGCCGTAGCCGATCATGCCGATGTTGAGAGGTTTCTTGGCCATGCGAGTGTTCCTTTCGAGTGTTTTCGTGGCATACGATTCCAATCGTGTGATTGAGCAAACAAAAACCACACGATTGGAATCGTATGCCACGATGATTCGTTGCAGATGTGTTTTCGGATATTCTGCGCGAAATGCAAATGAAAAATATTCAAGGGTTCCCTTGACGACGAGGTAGGCGACGCTATTATTGTGATTAGTTCAAGCAAACTTCATTATTAGGAGCGCCTAACAATGTCCGCTTTGTCAGTTCGGCGAGCGTTCACGTTGATCGAACTCCTCGTCGTCATCGCCATCATCGCGATTCTGATCGCGCTGCTGGTTCCTGCCGTCCAGAAGGTCCGCGAGGCAGCGGCCCGCACGCAGTGCGCAAACAACCTGAAGCAGATCGGCTTGGGCATGCACAACTACCACGACGCCAACAAACAGTTCCCGCAAGCCTACAAGCTCTTGTCCACGGCGGACGCCACCGCGCCTGCGGGGACAGGTACTTTCGGTGCGGGGGCGTTTGTACTCATTCTTCCGTACATCGAGCAGGGGAGCGTGTCCCAGCAGATCGATGTGACGCGGGCGGCACTCAGCAGCGTCAACATGCCGCCCAATAACTCGGCTTACTCGACCCCCATCCCCCTCTTTCTGTGTCCATCGGCGCCAGGGCTCCCGACCGTCAACTACTCGGCCGAATTGGCAAACAGCTTCAATAACTTCGGGGTTTCCGTCACCCCCGCGCCGGACCTGATCTTTGGGCGGACCGATTACTGCCCGGACGCCGGCATGATGGCAGCCATGCCTGGCATCAGCATCAATGCCGGCGCTTCGATCATTTGCCAACCCCCGGACGGTCCCGTCAGTATCGCCACCATCTTCGATGGCTCGTCGAACACGATCATGCTTGTCGAGGACGCAGGGCGCCCAGGCTGGTACGGGAGCAAGGGCGTCGCTTCTCAGCCGGCCATCGGCGGTTACACGCCGGCGCTGGGCACGTATCAAGGCGGCGACATCGGTCCGGCCCCGCAAGGCGGCGGCGCCTGGGCCGACCCGTTGAACTACAACGCCACCAACGGCGCCGACCCGAGCGGTTCCGGCATCGCCGCGGGCGGCGCCTTCATGGGCATCCCGGCGGCCCCGTGGTCCTGCGCCAACGGTTGCAGCAACGACAGCGAAATCTTCGGCTTTCATACGGGCGCGAGCAACATGTGTTTCGGAGACGGGTCCGTCCGTTTCCTCCGGAACGGACTCACGATGAATCAAATGCAGGCCTTGCTCAGTCGGGCCGGCAACGAGGTTATCAACCCCGATGATTACTGATCCAGTCGATCGTTAACGCCGGTCGAGGGCTGGAGTCATGTCTTGCTTTTTCAGGAGGCATCTTGTGGTGCGGAAGATCGTCTTATGCTTGACGACGGCGCTGGCTTGCGCCTCGTGCAGCAACAAAAACAACATCCACCCGGTTTCGGGTAAGGTGACGTACAAAGGCGCCCCTGCGGCAGGTGCGGCCGTTTTCTTCTATCGTCATGGCGGCGACCCCATGAACGAGCACCTGATCATGGGACTCGTCCAGGAGGACGGTACCTTTGAACTGGTGTGCGGGGCCTTGGGCAAAGGCGCGCCGCCCGGCGAATACGATGTCGTGATCGAATGGAAGGAGGTGCTCGGCCAAGGAAAAGGGCGCTCCGAGCGCGGACCGGACAAACTCGAAGGCCGCTATGCCGACCCGAAACACCCGCGTATTCAGGCCACCATCAAGGCCGACCGCAATGACCTAGCTCCCTTCGACCTGACGGACTGAGGTGTACTTTTTGTTGCCCAAACTCACTTGGCTTCCCCCGCCGCAAACACGTCGCTCACCGCAACCTTGAATCCTTTGAGAAGCTTCGACGTCGCCATCGCGCCCGACTTGAATTCGCCGTGGACCTTGTAGCTTTTGCCGGACAGGGTCAGCACGGTGATCGTCTTCGTTTCGGGATCGACGATCCAGTATTCGGGGATCTTCGCTTTGGCGTAGTCTTCACGCTTGGCTTCGAAATCGCGCTCGCGTGCCTCTTTGCCCGGACTGACAATCTCCATCACGAGGTCGGCACCATCGGGTGGCTTATGGGGGTCCTGGATACGGGCGGCTTTGAAAAACATGATGTCCGGCTCGCGGAATTTCCCTGCAAACAAGCGGATCGGCAAAGGCGCCAGCGCCGTTTCGCCGAGCAAGTCAGGCAAAATGAAATCGTCCATCCGGCCGCAGAGCATTTTCACGATGCGCTGATGATACAGGTCGGGCATGGGCAAAATCTCCAAACAACGGTTGGAAAGCTCGATCATCCGGTTGCCGCTGATGGCCTCGAGCTGGAGGAAGTCCTCTTCCGTCCAGTCGCCTTGCATCGGGTAGAAAAACGCAATGTCCCAGGCGGGCTCACGGGAAGGGGCGAGCGGCGCGCGAGATTGTTTCTTTTGGGTGGTGACGGTTGCCATCGTTCAATCCTCCGGTTCACCCCTGGGAACGCTGCGCTCATCCCAGGGCTTGCCGAACTACTTCTTTTTAGCAGCGATCGTGAAATGCTCATAGACCTCCTGGGCCACGCGGCCGATCAGGATGTTGGCGGCGTTGTCGTCCTTGTAGACTTTGTCTTCGTTCTGCGCGGTCAACACACAGATCGCGACGGGGCCGCCCGGCAGATAAAGAATGCCCGCGTCGGTCTTCACGTCGCTTACGGAGCCGGTTTTGTGCGCGACTTCGATCTTCGGCGGCAGGAAACGTTTGAGCTTCGTCTTGTCGTCGCATTTTTTCATGTGTCCGAGCATCTCTTTACAAACGTCGGGGCTGACGACCTTGCCCTGATGGACCTTTTCGAGCATCAAGAGCGTTTCGCGTGCTGACGTCGAGGCCAGGCCGAACTTTTTCGTGCGTTCCGGATCGAGCGACGTCTTGCTGCCGAGGAAGACCTTGGCGTTGAGGCGGGTGTGGTTCATGCCCCAGGCCTTCATGCGCTGGTTAGTGGACGCCAGGCCGATCTTGTCGAGCACGAGATTGGTGGCGGTGTTGTCGGAGTAGACCATCATCAAGCGCGTCGCATCGCGCAACGAGAAGGTGGCGCCGTCGCTGAAGTGATAGGTGAGAATGCCGCTGCCGGGGACCATATCGGCCTTTTTCAGCGTGACCATATCCGACAACTTGACCTTCCCCTCCGAGGCTTGCAGGTAGACTTCGAGCATAATCATAAACTTGATCAAGCTCGCGGTCGGCATCTCATCGTCTTCGTTGACGAAGTAGGTCTCGCTGTTGTCGAGATGTTTGAGAGCAATAGCGACTTTGCCGTGATGGGCTTTGATGAGCGGCTCGATGCGGGCGGCGAGCGATTTTTCCTGCGCCCGCAGGGACGCGGGCAGAAACGCGATGAGCAGAAGGACGACTGTCGTTTTTCGGAGCATGGTGTGCCGTTCCTTTCTGAGCCTGAAGCGTTAGCGAAGGTTCGGCGGAACCTTCGCTTACGCTTCAGGCTCTGATGTACTTGTGCCGTAGCTTGTCGAGAAAGCGTTTACTGTCGGCGGTGACATTCCAGGCGTCGGGCCAGAAACAAAGATCGACGCACCACCAATCGTTGGGAACGCCGCACGTCAACAACTCCGGGATGAGGAGATCGAAATTGAGAACTCCCTGGCCGAACGGAGCATGCGTGCTGGTGTTGTGCTCGTTGAGAGTGCCATCGGAATCGATGAGGTGCAGATGCGTGATCTTGCCTTTGAGCTTCTGCAACAGCTCCAGCGCGCCGCCAGGCAGCGTTTCCTTCTCGCCGATCTGGTTGACGCCAACCGAGGCACACATGTGGGCGTGACACGTGTCGTAGAGAGCGCCGAAGTTCAGGTTGCCCAGGGATCGCACCGCGTCGATCAAGGCGACAATCTCGCTCGGCTTGTTGATCGGAAAGCCCGGCTCGAATTCCCATGCGATGGTGACGCCGTGTTGCGCCGCCAGCTTCGAGCAGCTATCGAACGCCTTGGCGCAGCGATCGAACAGAAGTTTCGGGTCGATGCCGATTTCCTTGACGCGCGTGATCGGCTCCACCGTGTCGATGCGGATCGTCGTGATGCCGAGGTCCTCGGCGAAGATAACGTTCCTCTCGAAGGCGGCGAGAAACGGCGATTGGTCCTCGACGCTCCACAATTTCTGTGACCAAAGGGCAGGAGCGAGCCCAGAAAACTCCAGGCGATGATCGACAACCATCTTGCGCAGCTTCTGGCGTTTCTCCTTGGTGTCATGGCTATCGGGATTCGGATGCGGCGCGAAGCCGCCCAACTCGATGCCCTGGTAGCCGAGATGGCCGAGCTTGTGGACAAGTGTGTGGAAGTCGTTAGTGGGTTGTTCCTGATTGAAGAGGAAGGCCCAGGAGCCGATCGAGAGTTTTTTCATTCCATTTCCCCAAGCCCCGCCATAAGCGCAGCGTTGGCGGGGGTGGCGCCGCGGGACGACCCCCACCAACGCTGCGCTCATGGTGGGGCTTGGCGATTTATTCCCACCCATGCGCGTCGCGCACGGCAATCATCGCCGCCAAGATACTGTTCCATGTTTGCGGCTTCTTCATCGTCTCGTTGGGGAACATACAGCCGTCCCAGCAAATATGCTTGAACTTCTTGGTGATGTTGCCGTAGCTGTCGCGCATCCAGAAGCCGGCGTGATGGGCGATCTTGAGCTTGCCGTTGGGATCGTCCGGCAAGCAATGGCGGCCGGTCTTGTCGTGGGAACCGGAGCCTTTGACGGTGGCATCGTTCTGGGCGATGTGAAAGTCGATAGTCCAGGGCCGCAGCGCCGCCGTGAGGGTGGCCAGGGCTTTATCGAGTTCCGCAGCGTCCCAGTTGAAGCCTTCCGGGACGATGCGGTCTTCCGGTGCGTTGTAGCCGAGCGTGTAGAGCAGCGTATGGGCCATGTCCGCCTGAAAACCGTGAATGCCGGGCCGATCGGTC
>ODAK010008294.1_pt1 | contig 10400 bp, 12 predicted proteins | sample 1539591 | NCBI WGS metagenome assembly ODAK01 (sample SAMEA3539303, study PRJEB22396) | soil metagenome | biome: tundra; feature: field; material: soil | place: USA | collected 2010-05 | depth 0.15 m | reverse complement strand
CGGCGGTGGCGGTGGAGGCGGGTTCGGGGGATTTGGTGGCGGAAGCTCTGGAGGAGGTGGCGCAAGTGGCGGTTGGTAACAGCAGGAAGACGATCAATCCCGAGGCAGAGCTCACCGAACTGGTGCCGCGCTTGCGCGAAGCTGCCGGCAAGAACCTGGTTTCGGTCATTGTCTATGGCTCAGCAGCCAGCAAGGACTTTCGTCGCGACTACAGCGACATCAACGTTCTCGTGGTCGCCAACAAGCTTCCGCTTGAAGGTCTGAAGGCGCTGATTCCGGTGATGCACTGGTGGCGTGACCGCGGTCATCCTCCGCTGGTGATCTTCACGCGTGAGGAGATCGAACGGGCGGCGGATGTATTCTCCATCGAACTCTACGACATGAAGCATCGCCATCGCGTGATGGACGGGGAAGACGTGTTTGCGACGTTGCAGGTCCCCATGGCGATGCACCGCGTGCAACTCGAGCACGAGCTGCGGACGAGCCTGTTGCGCCTTCGCCAAGGCTACATTGCGGAGCCGCAGGAAGAGGCGGTGCTGAACCTGATGTTGCAATCGATCTCAAGCTTCGGTACGCTCTTCCGCCATGTGCTGATTGCGGTCGGACAGGAACCGCCAGCGCATCGTCGCGACGTCACAGTGAAGCTCGGCGAATTAGTAGGCTTCGATCCCAAGCCATTCCTGGAAATCTTCGATATGCGCGAAGGGCGTTCCCATGCCCTGCACGTGAACGAGACGTTCCGGCAATATCTTTTCATCATCGAGCAGGTCATTACCTGGGTTGACCGCAAGCTGGATCACGCGTAACCCTAAGGAGCAAGCATGAAAGCATTGGTTGTCCTGGTTGTTATCGGTCTCATTGTCCTGAGTCTGTTCGGGATGTACATCGGCACGAAGAACACGCTGGTCGCCAAGAATGAAGCGGTCAAGAATTCCTGGGCGCAAGTGGATGTCGATCTGCAACGCCGTTCCGACCTGATTCCGAACCTGGTCGAGACGGTGAAGGGAATTGCGCAACAGGAACAGGCCGTGTTCGTTGCGATCGCGGACGCACGCGCGCGGCTCGCCGGAGCGGGAACGCCGCAGGAGAAGATCGCAGCGAACCAGGCACTCGATGGTGCGATCAGCCGACTGCTGGTGGTGGTGGAGAATTATCCGCAGTTGAAGTCGAACGAAAACTTCCTGCGGCTGCAGGATGAACTCGCCGGTACCGAGAACCGGATCTCGGTTTCGCGTCGGCGCTATAACGACGCACTCACCGACTACAACACCTACATCGGGCAATTTCCGGCGAGCCTGTTCGCAGCCAGCGCAGGGTTCCATCGCAACGACGCTTACTTCCAAGCTTCCGAATCGTCACGCGAGGCTCCGAAGGTCCAGTTCAATCTGAACGACAAAAAGCCGGCAACGTCTGCGGCTCCGGCGACAAAATAATTCTCAGGCTGTAGGAGCGAATGCAGAGGCGAAAGCCTCTGCATTTTCTTTTATGCAACGGCGCGGAGCAGCCAGCCTTTGAGGAATTTGCGGTTGCTGGGAATTTGCGCTGCGAGGTTTTCGTAATACGTCGCGAGCAAACGACGGAAGGCATCGAGCAACAAATCGGGAGAAGTCATATTGATGGCCATCAATGTGTTTTCTCCCATTTTTCCGTCCACGAGGACGATGCTGCCCCCGGCTTTCTGCACGGAGCGCTGGAGGAACTCGACGGCGCGGGTCTTGCCGATGAGCAGGGCGGTATCGAGAAGCTTGGTGGCGACGGCCTGGGAGTGGACGTTGTCGAGGAGCAGGGGCTTCCAGAAGTCGCGTTCGTAGATGGCCTTGGCCTCGTCGAGGGTGAGGCTGGCGATGTCAAGTTTGGGGTAGGAGCGCTGGCAGATGCCGAAATTGGTGACGCCGCCGCAGTCGTCGGGATCGTTGACATATCCGCCTTCGTGACGAAGGAGGGTAGGAATTGCGAGATGAAAATCGGCCATGAAATCCTTTCGTAAATCGTATTACCCAGGGGCTAAAGCCCTATCTGGGAGCGAAAACACCCAACACGGAGACACTGAGGCACGGAGAAGGGCGGGGCTCCAGGAAGCGCCGCTTTACACCTGCCCGGGCGGTACCTCGAATCATCCGGCTGAAGCCGGGTGCTACCTCACGGCAAAAGCCGCGGCCTTTCGAAAATTACCTCAGGGGCTAAAGCCCTCTTCCAGAGCGCCGTATTGGCACGGCTGAAGCCGTGCCCTGATACAAAGCAAAAGAGGCAGCCGCCGAAGCTGTACGCACCTAACGGCAAATGCCGGGTCCAACGGCAAGTTGTTGTGCATGCAGCATCTCCGGAGTTACTGGGGTACCAGTACTCAGGTGTATTGACGATCCAGCAGCTCTGGATGATCATCCTTCCACTGCTCGCAGGGTTTGGGGCGCGGAGGAGGAAATATGGGAATCGTCGAAGGTCTGGTTGCATGGTTCGCGGTGTCGATCGTATTTGTCACCTGCCTTGGGAAAGTTTGCGAAGCTGCCGACCGGCGCGCGCGCAACCGGTAAGACGAAAACGGTTTGAAAGCTTGAGGCTCGGCCTCAAGCTTTTTTCTTTTGTGGCTTGGCGGCCGGTGTAGGTTGCACTGGCTCGGCGGGTGTGGCTGAAGGCACGGACTCTGAAGATTTCTTCGGAGGGAACTCGGGTTCGGATGCTGCTGTACCGGCGGTAATCCGAGGCGCTGTTTCTATCGGATTTGCGTTCTGCGCTGCACGCTGCTCTGCTTGGATCTCTTCCTGGATCTCTTCTTCAAGTGAATCTTGTTCCCCAGTCTCGTAGCTGTCGAAACGGCGTGAGCATTCGTCAATTTCAAACGTGACGTGGCGGGCGTTGCCAGCGGCGGTTTGCAGGCCGTAAAGAACGAGGCCCGCGGTCTTGTGATCGATCTGTCCGGCAAGCAGGGCGTTTATGGTATCGCCGATGGCGAGTTGAATGGCGGCCGCATCTTCAAGAACAGGAAGTTGGAAGGGCTGCTTGCGACGCGCAGCGCGTCGCTGACGCTTGATGCGTTCGCGACTTTCGCGATGGAAGAAGCAGTAGTCTTCGTCGTTCAGTGCGGGTGATTCGCAGACGTTTCCGTCGGCCTTGATGTGGTTGCAGAGTTCGATGTGGTTCGCCATGCCATCCTCTCGTTAATCGTTGGTTAACCCCACCCCGATCCGCCGTACCTGTTTTCAGTGAGTTGCGTGGGGTAAACCGCGCAAAATACTGATTTGACGGCAGCTACACGGAAAATATTGAAAACGTGTGAGTTAACGCTGCGTTGCCACCCACATGCGGGATGTGGGTGGTTTGTGGATCGGGTGGAGTTATCAAAGAACGTTTGGTGCAAAAGATTGGGGCCAGTGGGTCCGGACCTGAGTCCGGGCCTACTGACCCTCATTTAGCAGGCTACGCAAGGTCGTAAAGCGATGTCTGTGACGGGTGCACGTGTTGGGTGTGACGGGAGGCTTGCGGAAAAAGCAGGATGGTTCACAGGATCTTCATGGCTTCGTAACGGGAACTTAGCAGATGGAGGGTACCGTCCGGGATGCGCGTCAATTCGGAGTTTCTGACGCCCCTACCGCTCATCCTCGAAACGAAGAAAGGTCCTGGAAATGACGAAACAAATCGCTACCCTCGCGCTGGTCGCCGCCGGCCTGATTAGTTCAGCCATAGCTGCGGAAGGGAACGCCCCGAAAGGCGTTCCACATCTCGATCATGTTTTCGTGATCATGATGGAGAACCACGGGTATCAGCAGCTCATCAACAACCCGAGTGCTCCGTTCACGAATCAGCTGGCGAAGACGGCAAATTCCGCCGACAACTACTTCGCGATCGCGCACCCGAGCTTGACCAACTACCTGGAAACGGTTGGTGGTTCGAACTTCGGAGTGCTTTCCGATAATCCGCCGGACTGGCATGATGCCTCGTGCCTGACAAACCTGGCGACGGGAACGCCGAACGATGAAGCCACGACGACGGGAGTTTGTCCGATCTACGGAGAAGGAACGGATGCGGCAACGCCGGCGATCGATTTCTCGAACGAGACCTCGGGACCTCCGGGAGAGATCAATATCGACGGCACGATGTCGATTGCAGCCAATAAAGATACGCACGGCAAAACCATCGCAGACCAACTGGTGGCGGCAGGCATGACATGGAAGAGCTACCAGGAAGACCTGCCGCTGGGTGGCGCCGACTACGTGAACTATAGCGACGGAACCTACACCAACAATTCCGTATTGCCAACCGGCTTTACGCAGAGCCAGATCGTGCAGTTGTACGCTTCGAAGCACAATCCGTTTGTCTATTTCCGCGCGGTGCAGGACGGATTCGATCCGGACCTCAGCTTCCGGCAGGTGAAACCATTCGATGGGACCGGCGGTCTGTTTGAAGATCTTGGTTCGGGCCGGGTGCCGAACTTCTCGTTCATCGCGCCGAACCAGTGCAACGATCAGCATGGCCGCAGCAATGCTGGACCGATCTGTGCGGGCGATCCCAGCGATAACGGGACGCAGGTCGGGCTGAACCCGGCGCTGATCTACCAGGGCGACGTAACAGTGAAGCGGTTGGTTACCTCGATCAAGGCTTCGCCGGCGTGGAAGAACGGCAACAACGCGATCGTGATTGTGTGGGATGAGAACGACTACAGTCTGTCGCCGATCACGAACCAGGTGTTGCTGATCGTGGATACGAATTATGGAAGGCACGGGGTGTCGAGCCCATACTTCTACGATCACTATTCGCTGCTGAAGACGATTGAAGCGGGCTTCGGTCTGCCGTGTCTCAACCATGCTTGCGACAAAGCGTCGCGGGTGATGAGCGATTTGTTTGCGGCACACTGATCTTTAACTCTACCTACGCGCTCTACCCACCCCACGCGGAGATTGCGTGGGGGTTTTTATTGCGCTTCAGGCGGTGCCCCAGATGTCGCCGAGCACGCGATAAAAATTCGCGCCAAGAATCTTCTCAATTACGGCGGAAGGCTGGCCTCGCTTCTGGAGTTCCCAAGCGATGGTTTCCATGTGCTCGGGTCCGGTGAGATCGGGAACATAGGGATAACGATCTTCCCCGGGAGCGCCGATGCCGAGTTTTTTACGGCGGGCGATGTCCTCATCAAAGGCCTTCTTTTGTTCGTCACTGAGGCGAACCGCATCGATCGAACCGTCGGAGCCGATGCCGACGTGATCGGCGCCGCAGACGTTGATGGCATGAAGGAGATGAGCGATGACGTGTTCGCGCGTGGGAACGGTGGGCGAAGCGACAAGATAAGGCATGAGAAAGACGCCGAAATAACCGCCGCGATTCGCGAGCGACTTGAGAATCTCATCTGGCTTGCTGCGCGGGTGGGCGTAGACGGCGGCGCATCCGGAATGCGTGATGAGAACCGGCTTCAAGGACGCAGAGATGGCGTCGGAGGTGGTGCGGTAACCGCTATGGCTCATGTCGACGGCAACGCCAAGGGCATTCATCCGCTTCACGGCATCGAGGCCGGCCTTGCTGAGTCCGGCGTTGCCGGGTTCGAGGCATCCATCGCCAAAGGCACCGCGCAGGTTGTAGGTGAGTTGCATGATGCGCACCCCGAGACGGCGAAAGGTTTCGATACGCTGCGGATCATCTTCGAGGAACTGGGTGTACTGAAAGCCGGGAAGAATGCCGATCTGCTCGTCGCGCTTGGCGCGTGGAATATCGGAATGCTGACGTACGAGGGTGAACAAGTCAGGATAGCGCTCGACGAGGGCGTGGACCGCAGCGAGGGATTCGATCGTGCCTTCAAAGGTGCGATCGGAGACGGTGAAATTGATGGCGGTGATACCGGAGGAGCGAACCTGGCGGACGGCGTCGTCGGAGGGAGGAAAGGCGTCGCCGGCGAAGGGACCGCAAAGGGTGTCGATTACCAGGGCATTTCGGTAGAGCGTCGCGAGATCGTTCGGGAAAGCGGTTGAACTCTGGGCGAGCAATCGTGGCGAGAGGGCGGCCAAGGTGGCGGCATGCCCGGAAAGAACGAGAAAACGGCGACGATCCATGCGGGGCATTATAGCCGCGCCCCAAAAAAGCAACCCAGCCTTGGGGGCCGGGTCGAAATCCGTATGTTACGGAAGCGGATTGGTTATGCAACTTTGATTACATTACCGGCCTGGGGACCTTTTTGGCCCTCGACGATCTCAAATTCCACCTGATCGCCTTCGGCGAGACTCTTGTAGCCTTCCGAAGTTATCGCGCTGTAATGGACAAAAACATCGGCGCCACCTTCGCGACCGATGAAGCCATAACCTTTGGCATTGTTAAACCACTTCACAGTACCTTTCAATCTATCCACTTGCAGAGTTCCTCCGTGCGCGCCGTGACATTCCGCGGCGAGAGTCCAACCCGGTCGAGACTGCCCATAGGAAGACGGAGCCGAGGGGTCACCGTAAAGGCCAGTGGGGTATTTCCGAGGTAGGTGTGATGCTATTTTCCGCGATTGGAGATGTGTTGTCAATATGGTAAATAGCCGTAACCTCGCTCTGGGCAAGGATTTTGGCCGAGAGCGGAGGCGGTAGATCGCCTGCCGATAGATGCTGGAAGGAAAAATACCGGGTAAAGAATTGTCACTCGGGCCGGGGGTTCCTAACATGACAGAGTTTTAATCTACTTTGACTCTACTTCCAAGCCTTATTGCCGATGCAGTCACTACGACCTATCCAAGAGACAGGCGTAATGGTCTGAATCCGCCTTCCGTGAGCTTAGTTTCAGAGAGGAAGGTTTCCGGGTGATAGCAAGCGATGAGTGAGATGGATGAGATCGTCAAAGAATTCCTGGTAGAGAGCAATGAAGGCCTGGACCAGATGGATCGCGACCTGGTCGCGCTGGAAAAGGACCCTTCGGAGAAGAACCTGCTGGCGTCGATCTTTCGGGCGATTCACACGGTGAAGGGAACGAGCGGGGTACTGGGATTTCCGAAGATTGAGGCGGTGGCGCATGTGGGAGAGAGCCTGTTGAGTCGCATGCGGGACGGAAAACTGGTGCTGGATCCGGTGATCACGAGTGGGCTGCTGAGCATGGTGGATGTATTACGGGAATTGCTGGGCAGTATAGGGAGCTGCGGAGAAGAAGGCTCACGTGATGTGCAGCCGGTAGTGTCGGTGCTGGGGGGACTGCTGGAAAGGAAGGCGGACGAAAAGCAAACGTCGCAAGACGCCGGCGCGGTACAAGTTCCCAAGGCGAAGGCGAAGAAGCGGGTGCGGAAGGCGGTCGCAGTTCCAGCGAAGGCCTTAGCAGATGAGCCGGGTATGGCCTATGGGGAAGGTCCTGACGGGGCCGATATGGCGAAAGATAGCGCAGCAGGGAACACAACCGCCGCGCCGGGGAGTGGGGAGAGTAGCGAAGGGAAAGGTCCGGCGATTTCGGCAAACAACATCCGGGTGGATGTAAGCCTGTTGGACAAGATGATGAACCTGGTGGGGGAACTGGTGCTGGCACGTAACCAGATCCTGCAATTCACGGGAAGCCAGCAGGACAGCGGCTTCGTGAGTACGGCGCAGCGTTTGAATTTGATCACGACCGAGTTGCAGGAGAGCGTGATGAAGACGCGCATGCAGCCGATCGGGAACATCTGGAATAAATTGCCGCGGGTGGTTCGCGACCTGGCACTGGCTTGCGGGAAAAAAGCACGGGTGGAGATGGATGGCGCGGATACGGAGCTCGACAAGACGATCATCGAGGCGATCAAGGACCCGTTGACGCACATCGTGCGCAACGCGGTGGATCATGGCATCGAGATGCCGGGGGCGCGCCGGGAAAGCGGAAAGAAGAAGAAGGGCGATTGCTGTTGCGCGCGTACCACGAAGGCGGGCAGGTCAACATCGAGATCAGCGACGACGGGGGCGGGATCGACCTGGGGGCGGTGCGGGAGAAGGCGGGTCAGAAGAGCCTGGTGAGCGTTGAGCAGGTGGCGCGGATGAGCGAACGCGAACTGTTGAACCTGATCTTCCTACCGGGATTTTCGACTGCTCGCGAGGTCACGAACATTTCTGGCCGCGGGGTTGGCATGGACGTGGTGAAGACCAACATCGAGAAGATTGGCGGCACAGTCGATCTGCAGAGCCTGGAAGGCAAAGGCACGACACTGAAGATCAAGATCCCGCTGACGCTGGCGATTATCCCGGCGTTGATTGCGACCAGCGGGGGAGAATGGTTCGCGATTCCGCAAGTCAGCCTGTTGGAACTGGTGCGACTGGAAGGCGACGCGGTCGCGAAGGGAATCGAGTATATCCACGGGGCCCCGGTGTACCGGTTGCGTGGGAACCTGCTGCCGCTGGTTTACCTGAATCGTGAATTGGGGCTGGCGTTGCCCGACAAAAGGGAAACGGCTTTGACGTCGCGTCCGGACGAAGACAGCGATGCCGAGAGCGGTCTCGAAGTCAATATCGTGGTATTGCAGGCGGACGATCGCCAGTTTGGGGTGGTGGTTGATGAGATCAACGACACCGAAGAGATCGTGGTGAAACCGTTGAGCAATTTATTGAAAGGGCTGTCGTGCTTTGCGGGGGCAACCATCATGGGCGACGGGACGGTGGCGCTCATCCTGGACGTGATGGGGTTGGCGCAACAGGCCAGCGTGATCACCGAACTGCGAGACCGGTCGGTGAACCAGGTGCATACCAAGCTGGACGAGTTGCATGCGAATGCGGCGGCGTGGCTACTGGTCCGGATCGGCGACGAAGGACGGGTAGCGATTCCGCTGGGCAGCGTCGATCGACTGGAGGAGTTTGCGATTGCCGATGTCGAACATTCGGGCGGCGGTGAGGTCGTGCAATATCGAAGCCAGATCATGCCCCTGGTGCGCCTGGCACATCTGCTCAACCTGGCTCCCGCGGGAGACAGAGAGGTGTTGCCGGTGATTGTTTCCTCGAAGTCAGGCCGGAGTATCGGGCTAGTGGTGGATCAGATCGAGGATGTCACGGAACAGCGCGTGAGCTTGAGCCGCAGCAAAGATCGAATGTACCTGCAGGGTTCGGCGGTGCTGTAACAGAAGGTGACCGATCTGCTGGACGTGGATGCGGTGATGGCGACGGTGTGCGCGGAAAGTGCGGAGGGGATGTATGCCTGAAGAAAATGTGATCGCGCAGCAGTTCTGCACGTTTTATCTCAACGGACTTTTCTTCGGAGTTGAAGTTGAGAAAGTGCAGGAGGTGATCCGCTACCAGGCGATGACGCGCGTGCCCCGGGCCGCCGAGGTGATTGGAGGATTGATCAACCTGCGGGGGCAGATCGTAACCGCGATCGACCTGCGGAAGCGGCTGGATATGGAGTCGCGACCGGCGGACCGCAAGCCGATGAACGTGGTGGTGCGGACCGACGATGGAGCGGTGAGCCTGCTGGTGGATGAGATCGGCGATGTGGTGGAAGTTTCGCCAGGCACGTTCGAGGCGCCTCCGGAAACGTTATTGGGCGCAGCACGGCGCATGACGTGCGGGGTGTACAAGCTCGACGGGCAATTGCTGCATGCGGTGGACCTGGATGCGGTGTTGCAGATCGATGGCACGCGACAAGTGAACTGATGCAGAGGAGATGCAAGATGCGCGCAATGATCGTGGACGATTCATCCGCCATGCGGGCGTTTCTGAGGATGATCCTGAAATCGGCGGGCTTCGAAGTGACGGAGGCTCGCAATGGCAAGGAGGCATTGCAGGCCTTGCAATCGGATGAGCTTCCGGACGTGCTGTTGCTGGATTGGAACATGCCGGAAATGGATGGCCTCGAGATGCTGCGCCCGATGCGAGCGAACGTCCGCTGTAACGCCATCAAGGTGATGATGGTGACGACGGAAACGGAGATGGTGGAGATGTCGCGTGCGCTGGGAGCCGGCGCCGATGAATACGTGATGAAGCCGTTTAATCGCGAAGTGATTCTCGACAAGCTGGAACTTCTCGGACTGACACCGCAGGCGCTATGAATCGTATACGCGTATTGATCGTGGATGATTCGGTGGTGATCCGGTCGCTGTTGCGGCAGGTGCTGGCGTGCGAAGCGGACATCGAAGTGGTGGGCGTGGCGGCGAATGGAAAGATTGCGCTGCAGATGCTCGACCAGGTATCTCCCGAACTGGTGACGCTGGATATCGAGATGCCGGAGATGAATGGGCTGGAGACGCTGGCGGCGTTGCGGCGGACGCATCCAAAGCTGCCGGTGATTATGTTCAGCACATTAACGGAGCGCGGAGCGGTCGCAACCCTGGAAGCGTTTTCGCTGGGAGCTTCGGATTACGTGACCAAGCCTTCGAATGCGAGGCCTGGCGGGCAAGGGATGGAAGCGATCCGGATGCAGTTGCTGCCGAAGATTCGCGGGCTTTGCCGCCGGGAGAAGTTGAACTTCACACTGCCAACCGCGCGATTGTCGCCAGCATTGCCGGC
>ODAK010008292.1_pt1 | contig 10401 bp, 7 predicted proteins | sample 1539591 | NCBI WGS metagenome assembly ODAK01 (sample SAMEA3539303, study PRJEB22396) | soil metagenome | biome: tundra; feature: field; material: soil | place: USA | collected 2010-05 | depth 0.15 m | reverse complement strand
GCGACCGTGAAGCTGCTGTTGTATGGAGCTTGTGCCGGAGCACTTTGCGTAAACGCGATCGTCTGACTGGCGGGGTTGGCTGTGACCGTCTGTGTAACCGTAGGCGCGGCCGAGTAGTTAGTATTACCCGTTTGGTTTGCGATCACCGAACATGCTCCCGCGCCGCTGGTCATCGTGTAGGTTGCACCCACGTTGCTGCAAGCCCCGGAACTTGTAAAGGTCACCGCGTTCCCACTTCCACCCCCCGTCGCCGCCACCGCGAAACCGCTGTTGTAGATTGCGCTCGGCGGAGCGTTGGTGGTGAACGTGATCGTCTGGCTGGCCAGGGTGGCTGCGACCGTCTGCGTCACCGTGGACGCGGCTGAGTAGTTATTGTTACCTGCCTGGTCCGCGATCACCGAACACGTTCCCGTGCCGCTGGTCATCGTGTAGGCCGCACCTACATTGCTGCAGGCCCCAAAACTCGTAAAGATCACGGGGTTCCCGCTTGCGCCACCCGTCGCGGCCACGGGGAAGCCGCTGTTGTAGATTGCGCTCGCCGGAGCATTGGTAGTGAACGTGATCGTCTGACTGGCTAGCGTGGCTGTGACTGTCTGTGTAACCGTGGGCGCAGCCGGGTAGACACTATTACCCGCCTGGTTTGCAATCACCGAACACGTTCCCGTGCCGCTGGTCATCGTGTAGGTCGCACCAACGTTGCTGCAGGCCCCGGAACTCGTAAAGCTCACGGGGTTTCCGCTTGCGCCACCCGTCGCCGCCACCGTGAAGTTGCTGTTGTAGACTGCGCTCGTCGGAGCGTTGGTAGTAAACGTAATGGTCTGGCTGGAATACAGCTCCGCGCTCGCCAGAGGTCCGGAGTAGTTGTCACCTCCTGTGGCCAGGACTTGCCCACTGGGCAGCAGCGTCAGCGAGTAAGAATCGCGCGCTGTAATCAATGAGCCAGTAGCGCTGAAGGTCCCCGTCGCTGGGTTATAAAGTTCCGCGCTCGCCAGAAGGCCGGGGTTGCCCGCCCCGCCCGCGATCAGGAATTTGCCATCACCCGTTAGCGCGGCCGCTTGATAGATCCGCCCGGTGGTCATTGAGCCCGTGGCACTGAAGGTTCCCGTCGCCGGGTCGTAAAGCTCCACGCTCACCAGGTAGCTGTAGCTGGAGTAGTTGAATCCGGTCGCGACCAGGACTTTGCCATTGGGCAGCAGCGCCGCCGAGTGAAGGTCCCGCCCGGTGATCATTGAGCCGGTGGCGCTGAAGGTCCCCGTCGTTGGGTCATAGAGTTCTGCGCTCGCCAGCGAAGTGTATGTGTTGAAGTCAACTCCGCCCGCGATCAGGACTTGGCCATTAGGCAAGAGCGTTGCCGTGTGACAGGCCCGCCCCGCTATCATTGAGCCGGTAGGGCTGAAGGTCCCCGTCGCCGGGTCATAAAGCTCAGCGCTCGCGAGTGTCGGACAGCTACCGCCGCTATCGAAGCATCCGCCCGCGACCAGGACTTTGCCATTGGGTAGGAGCGTTGCCGTATGTTGATATCGCATGGCGACCATTGCGCCGGTAGGGCTGAAGGTCCCCGTCGCCGGGTCATAAACCTCTGCGTCCGGTACCGGAACGACGTAGTTTGTGCCGTATCCACCCGCGACCAGGACCTGGCCATTGGGCAGCAGCGTCGCCGTTTGCCCATCGAACCGTGTGGCATTCATTGAGCCAGTGGCGCTGAAGGTTCCCGTCGCTGGGTTATACAACTCCGCGCTGGCCAGAGCAACCCAGGTGCAAATCGCATCAACGCATCCGCCCGCGAGCAAGACTTCCCCATTGGACAGTAGCGTCGCCGTTGGACCGCCCCGTGAAGTGGTCATGGCGCCAGTGGCGCTGAAAATTCCCGGTTGGGCGTTGGCGGTTACGGGCTGGAGGAAGAGCGCAAGACAAGACAAGAGAAAACACTGAAGGACTTTCTTTAGAAGATGCTTGCACGATCTGCCGGTCATAGAAACTCCTGTCATAGCTGAATCACCCAATGTTTTCTGAACAAAATGGTGGCCGCGTGCAATTCTCACTTCCGATGCCTTCATTGTTCTCCTCGATATAGATATAGCGAATCTCCCAACGCTGACACGAGGGGATCGCCGGTTGGGCTTGAGTTGGCTTGCTGCGTGACCGGAACAGCTGTGGGGAGAGAGAGAAAGCGAAGCTCCGTCGGTGGGAAACCTGAGTCAGTTTGGGCAATCCGGACGAGATTGCTGCAAAGCAATGGCCCCTTTGTGCGCTTTGTATAGGCCGGGGAGGCAAATGCACCCAGCAACAAGACTGCGCAGGTTGAGAACACCAGGGGATTCATCAGCGTAGACAGAGAGCGTTGGTGAACCATAATTCAGTAATGTCCTGGGAAACGCTGATGTGGGGACTTACATCGTCATTCTTAGACGTGTGGCGCGAAAGGCGAAAGATAACCTTAGGGCCATTACGGTATCAATACTCTGGGGCAAGAATAGTAACCACTACTTACGATTGTTGCAGGCAAAGGGGGGTCGGATTCGTCCCCCTTCTCGTTGCGGTTGCCATGCTTATCGGCCAGGATCGCAAACCCCCTCGCGATTACGCCCGCGACCGAGGGGTTGGGCTGGTCAACCGCTCATAGGGTTTCTTCAGTGACGTTACCTCGATTACCGGCGGAATTGTCCTGACGGGACCTGGCCAAATTCCCACGTTCGCGTAGGATTCGGACATGGCAACCAACGTACTTTCGTTCCCGGTAGAAACGGAATGCCCGACCTGTGGGCGTCCCGGTTCAGACAAGACCTGTCCGAACCGCATCCCGGTGTCCGAAGGACCACGGCCATCGCTCGACTAATCAAGTTAAGGAGAACACCAATGACACCGTTCATCGCACTCTACTTTGCACTACCCGCAATCTTTACGACGGCTGTAACTCTACGCAACGTTATCTTTGGGGATGTCGTCTAATGGCGACGAAAGCCCCCGCACGGTGGTCGACATCGCCTCCTGGTACTGACTGGTAAGTTGAAGTGCGTGGCATCCAATTGCTGGGTGCCCCACTCATTCGCGTTCTGTGCGAATGAGTGGGCCGCTGCGAACTAAGTCGAGGCCCGCACTCTTCCCGTCACCAAACGTTGCAACCGGACGACTCTTGATCTTTATCTGCCACTCCTGAAAGTTCATTCGCACCAGACCAGTCTCCCGTAAAGATAAGAACGAAAGCTGCTCCACTCCCACTGCTCCGGCTTTTCTACCAGTCCGCGCTTCGCCGGATTGCGATGCATGTAACGCAGATCCCCGATGTGCTTCTGTTCGGTGCGCCCGTTGAAATCGTAAAAGCGCTTCTGCCAGACCGGAGCGGGTTCGAGGTGGGGACTCCCACTCATCCCAAAGGACGGATGAGTGGGGCACCGACTAGTTTTGCGAACGACGAATAGCTAGCAGCGAACGACGTTTATAATAGAAAGATTCGGTAGCCAGTTTTGTTCCGTCTGTAGTCCCAGGGGAAGATGTCCACAGAAAGCATTGTTGTTCGCGGGGCCCGCGTTCATAACCTCAAGAACATCGATTTTGAAATTCCGTATAACGCTCTCACGGTTGTCACCGGGGTCTCCGGTTCGGGTAAGTCGTCGCTTGCCTTTGACACCATCTACGCCGAGGGCCAGCGCCGCTATGTCGAGTCGTTGTCCGCCTACGCCCGCCAGTTTCTGGAGCGGATTGAGAAACCCGACGTCGACCTGATCGAGGGCATCGCCCCTGCCGTTGCCATCAAGCAGAAAAACTCCACCCGCAATCCGCGCTCCACGGTCGCCACTGCGACTGAGATTTACGATTATCTGCGGCTGCTCTTCGCGCGCGTCGGACGGACGTTCTGCCAGGTATGCGGACAGGAAGTGAAGAAAGATACGGTCGACGAGGTTGCGGATCGCATTCTCGCACTGGGCGAGGGCACGCGCCTGAACGTACTGTTCCCGGTGCATACACCACAAACCGCTTCAGCCGGTGCACCCAAAGAAGCCAAAGAAAAAACTCGCCCCCGTAAGACGCCCTCCGACCGTAGCGCCGGCGCCTCGCCGGCTGTTGCGCGGGCGCCCCGCCCGCGCCCCGCGCAAGACACCGCCGCATTCGAAACTCTCAAAACCCGCCTGTTCGAACTTCGCAAGCGTGGCTTCAATCGCCTCTTCCAGAATGGCCAGGTCTTTGAATTCTCCACGCCAGAATCGTTGCTCGACATCAATTTCGCTGAGCCCGTCTTTGGCCTGGTCGATCGCCTCGCCGTGGCCGCGGATCAGCGCTCGCGTATTGTTGATGCTATTGAGATCGGATATCGCGAATCCGGCGAAGTGATTTTTCAGACTGCGCCCCGGGACGCTGAAGCTCCCCAGCGCCTGCGCTTCTCCCAGCGCTTCGAATGCAAGAACGACGGTACGCGCTACGAAGAGCCCGAGCCGCGCCTGTTCTCATTTAACAATCCTTATGGCGCTTGCCCGCGCTGCCAGGGCTTTGGCAACACCATTGATTTCGATCTCGACCTTGTCATCCCCGACAAAGGCAAGACCCTCAACGAAGGCGCAATCGAGCCCTGGACGAAACCAAAGTACAAGCCGCTATTTACGGAACTCAAACGCTTCGCGCGCCAAGCCAACATTCCGCTCGACGTCCCCTGGTATGAGCTTGATCCCGAACATCAGCGCCTGATCACCGAGGGCGAAGGCCGTTTCGGCGGCGTGCGGGGATTCTTCCAGCACCTTGAGCGCAAGAAGTACAAGCTGCACGTGCGCGTCTTTCTCAGCCGTTATCGCGGATACTCGCTTTGCTCATCATGCGGCGGCACGCGCCTGCGCCCCGAGGCGCGCCAGGTCAGAATCGATGGCAAGAACATTTGCCAGGTTTGCAGCATGACCGTCGAAGAGGCCGCGCGCTTCTTCGAACAGATCCAACTCTCGCCTCAGCAAGCGGCCATCGCCGAAAAGCTTCTTGTCGAACTCCAGGAGCGCCTGCGCTTCCTGAATGACGTGGGCCTCGAATACCTGACGCTGAACCGTCTCGCCTCCACTCTTTCTGGCGGCGAGGCCCAGCGCATTCAGCTCGCAACTTCACTCGGATCGCGCCTGGTCGGCACGCTCTATGTGCTCGATGAGCCGTCCATCGGCCTGCACAGCCGCGACACTCACCGGCTCATCAAAATCCTGCACGACCTGCGCGACCTGGGGAATACGATCCTCGTCGTCGAGCACGATCCCGACATCATGCGCGCCGCCGACCGCATTCTCGACCTTGGCCCGGGCGCCGGAGAAAGCGGCGGCAAAGTCATCGGCGCGGGCACTTATGCCGAGATCCAGAAGATGCCGCAATCGTTGACCGGCCGTTACCTCGCCAACGAATTGCACATTCAGATTCCGCCGAAACGCCGCGTGCCGGGGTCGCACAAAATCCGCGTTACCGGAGCCCGCGCTCACAACCTTAAGCGCATCGATCTCGAAATTCCATTGGACATGCTCGTCGCAATCACCGGGGTCTCCGGCTCCGGAAAATCTTCTCTCTTGCATGACGTCCTTTATCAGGGATTGGCCAGCGCCAGATCGCAGACCAATGGCAGCGCCCCGCCCGCTATTCTGTGGGACACAATCGAAGGCGACGAGTGGCTCGATGAAGTAATCCTCGTCGACCAGTCGCCCATCGGCCGCACGCCCCGCTCGAATCCTGTTACCTATATCAAGGCCTTCGACATTATCCGGGAGCTGTTCGCATCGCTTCCAGAGTCCAAGAAGCGCGGCTTCTCTGCCGGACATTTTTCCTTCAATGTGCCTGGAGGCCGCTGCGAAAATTGCCAGGGCGATGGCACCGTGACCGTTGAAATGCAGTTTCTGGCCGACGTGGAGCTGATCTGCGACGAATGCAAGGGCACGCGCTACAAACCGCAGGTGCTCGAGATTCGCTACAAGGGCAAGAATATTCACGAAGTCCTGAACATGACCATTCGTGAGGGCCTCAAGTTTTTCGCCGACGTTCCACGCCTGACCGACAAGCTGCGCGGACTCGACGAAGTCGGCCTCGGCTATCTGCGCTTTGGTCAGTCGGCCACCACGCTTTCCGGAGGCGAAGCCCAGCGCATGAAACTGGCCGCCCACTTGATGCCCGCCAACCGCGCAGCTAGCCATCACTCCGCAGGTGGCAGTGTGCTCAAGCGCAAGCGCCGCGTGCTCTATATCTTCGACGAGCCAACCACCGGCCTGCACTTTGACGACGTCAGCAAACTACTCTTCGCCTTCCGCCGTCTAATCGATGCAGGGGGATCCATCATCGTCATCGAGCACAACCTCGAAGTAATCAAGACAGCCGACTGGGTGATTGACCTTGGCCCCGAAGGCGGAGATCGCGGCGGGCGAGTCGTAGGCGCGGGCACGCCGGAAGCGATAGCCGAATTGAAGGACTCTTACACTGGTCAGTACCTCAAGCAAGTGCTGAATGGGAACGGGCACCAGAACGGCAACAAAGAGCGAGCAAGTTAGCAGCAGGCGAAGTTTCACCCGCACAGAAGCCGGAGTAGTTTCAGCCGCGAAGCGGCGTAAGAATGCAGCCCACGGCGCAAGCCGTGGGGTGCAAGTGGAAACGATCGAGCCCCGAAGGGGCGAAAGAGAAAAGTTTTCACGCTAAGGAAGCATGAATTCGCTAGAGGTTGGCTCGGCGGACCACTTGCATGAAACAACTCGCCAACGCGCTTCTCCCCATTTTGCTGACTGTCTGCGCGCTCGCCCAAACCCACACCACTATCCGTCATCGCCGCGAACTCGTCGAAGATCAGCCGCATGAACTCACTCAGGCAGAAGATGCCATCCAGAAAAACGATTTCACCTATGCCGAAACGCTGCTGAAGAAAGCTCTCGACACTGCTCCCAAGAACGACCAGCCCTGGTGCTACCAGGCATGGTTTGATCTCGGATTTGTTCTGAACCGCCTCGGCCGCGCCGACGATTCCATCGCCGCCTACCGCAAATCGGTCGCCGCCAAGCCCGAGGTTTTTGAATCCAATCTGAACCTCGGCCTGATGCTCGCGCGCACCCGCAATCCCGAAGCCGAGCAATATCTGCGCGCCGCCACCACTCTCAAGCCGACCGCTCACGTCGAGGAAGGGCAAGCCCGCGCCTGGCTCTCGCTCGCTCACCTCATCGAAGATCGCGACCCGGCGCAGGCGCTCCAGGCCTATCGCAAGGCCGCCGAGCTTACTCCTAACGATCCCGAACCTCACCTCTCCGCTGGCCTGCTCGAGGAACGGCAAAAAGACTTCCCCGCCGCGGAAGCCGAATACAAACAAGTGCTCGCCCTCGACCTGCACTCCACCGAAGCCGCCATCGGCCTCACCAACATTTTTATGAAATCCAACCGCCTCGCCGACGCCGAGCCCGTTCTGCGCCGCCTGGCCGCCGAGCGCCCGGATGACGCGGGCATCCACCTGCAACTGGGTCGCGTCCTCGTCAATGAGGGCAAGAAAGATGACGCCGTAGTCGAACTCCAGGCGGCCCTCAAGCTTTCTCCCAGCGACGCCGACGCCCAGCGCGATCTCGCCGACCTGCTCGCCGGTGCGGGAAAGAACGACCAGGCTGAGCCCATCTATCGCACCCTGCTCGCGGCCCACCCCAATGACGCCGAACTGCATCGTAGTCTGGGGCAGGCTCTGCTCCGTCAGAAGAAATTTCCCGACGCGCAGCAGGAGTTACTTGCCGCTGTCCGGCTGAAACGCGACTCGCCTGACACCTACGTGGATTTGGCCTTTGCCGCGAATGAAAACAAGAACTACGAACTCACCGTCAGGTCTCTTAACGGGCGCTACCTGTTAAATAAAGATATGCCGGTGATTTGCTTTTTTCTGCGTGCCACCGCCTATGACCATCTGGGTGATAAAAAACAGGCTGCAGCCGACTATCACCTCTTCCTTGATGCCGCTAATGGGAAGTATCCTGATCAGGAGTGGCAAGCTACCCACCGCCTGATTGCCATTGAACCAAAGAAGCGTTGACCGCCATGCGCCGACTTGCTCTGTGCCTGTTTCTTTTCGCGCTCGCCTCCGCCAACTGCGCGGCCCAGCAAGAAAGTGTGCCTGTGCTTAAAGAGCGGGCTGAAAAGGCGTCCCCCGAAGTGTGCTCCCAACTCTGCCTCCAGATCGCCGAGCGGCAGCTTCGCAACGCCGACAAACTTTATAACGAAGGCCATGTCGCAGAGGCGCGAGCGGCGGTCGATGACATCGTTACCTACTCCGAAAAGGCGCGCGACGCCGCCATCCAAACCAGGAAACGTCTGAAGAACGTTGAAATCGATGCCCGGAAAATGGCGGAGAGGCTGCGCGACATCAAGCGCACCCTGGCCTTCGAGGACCAGCCTCCCGTGGACGAGGCCATCCGCCGCCTCGAAGACATCCGCACCACCCTGCTCAAAGAGATGTTCTCCAAGAAGAAGGAGAAGAAATGAATCGCAGTGCCCGCTGGCGCGCCGTCTTTGGACTGGTCGTGCTGCTCATCCTGCCACTCGTTTCTTCGCTTTCGGCGCAGCGGCGCCGCGATCCCCTCAATCTGTCGGAGATCGACCAGCTCCGCGATACCATGGTCGAGCCCGACGAACGGTTAAAGCTTTACGTTAAATTTTCCCGGGATCGCATGACCAAACTGGAGCAAATGCGCAGCGATCCCAAAACCACCGAACGCGGCCTTCAGACCCGTGACCTGCTCCAGGATTTCCTCACCATTTACGAGGAACTCAACGACAACATCGACATGTACGTCGGCCGCAAGAACGATATCCGCAGGCCCATGAAGCTGGTCATCGAGGGAGACATCGAATTTCAGTCCAAGCTGCGCGCCCTCAAGAATTCCGCCAACGCCGACACCAAGGAAGCCAAGCAATACGAATTCTTGCTTGCCGATGCGCTCGACACCGTGGATTCGAGCGCCGAAGACCATCACAAGACCCTCGCCGAAGTCGAGGAATACGTGAAGGAACAGAAGAAACGGAAGAAATAATCGCCGGCCCAAGCGCAGCCGCACCCAGGCAACGTACCGGTCGTCATGCTGCGTACGGGGCACTGGCGGTTGGCTTAAGATAGTGCCGCATGCAACTCTGGTTCGCGCGCGGCAGCGACATTACCATCCGGGAGCAACTCGTAACCCAAGTCGTCCTTGCCATCCTGAGCAACGATCTCGCCGCCGGACAACGCTTGCCCAGCACCCGCGAACTTGCACGCCGCTTCCGCCTGCATCCCAACACCGTCAGCGCCGGATACCGTCAACTGGAGCGTGAGCATTGGGTCGAGTTCCGCCACGGCAGCGGGGTCTACGTCCGGCAACAAAAACCGGAGGGAGCTTCATCCTCCGCCTTGGCTCTTGATCAGCTCATCGTGAAACTTTTTCGCGATGCCCGCGAACTCGGCGCCCCACTCAGCCAAGTCCACTCACGTCTTCAACAATGGCTTCAGTTGCAACCGCCCGATCATTTTCTTCTGGTGGAGTCCGACCCGGACCTGCGATCGATTCTCGCCTTCGAGTTGGGACACGCGCTGACTTTCCCTGTGAAGAGTTGCGATCTCGCAGACAGCCGCCGCGATCGCCTGCTCGACACAGCGATCGTGGTTTCGCTTCCCGGCAAAGCTGAGACCGTACGCCGGGTTCTCCCGCCCGGCACCGAACTCCTCACATTGCAGGCTCGCTCCGTCCCGACGTCGTTAGCCGCGTGGCTGCCCGCGCCGGCTGGCGTCCTGGTCGGCATCGCCTCCCGCTGGCCCGGATTTCTGAAACTTGCCCGGACCATCATGGCTGCCGCCGGATTTCATCCCGACAGCCTCGTGTTCCGCGATGCCCGCAAGGCTAATTGGCATCGCGGATTGAACCAGACCGCCGCCGTTGTCTGCGACTCCTTCACACAGACCGCGCTGCCAAAGGGCTGCCGCGCCATTCGATTTTCGCTACTCTCAGAGTCCTCGATCGCGGAACTGCAACGTTATCAGGAATTCATTTCGCAGCCGCTGAAGACTTTGCCCTCATGCTAATCTCACCTCACCGTGTCCCTGCGATTGTCCGAAATTTTCCACGAAGCCTTCGCCGAGCTTCGTCCGCGCACGCCCGCGCCGCCCATGCACATTCGCTTTTATCCGTTCGTCTCTATCAACAACACCATTCGCCTCCGCCAATCGGAACTCTACATCCGTCTCTCCGATCTTCTCGAAGGTGCGCCGGAACCGGTGCTCCACGCCATCGCGCACATCTTATTAGCCAAGCTCTACCGCAAGCCGATTGACCGCGCGCAAAACGCCCGCTACCGACGCTACGTCGCCGGCCACGATCTGGCCGCGAAAGCGCGCCTGGTGCGCCAGATCCGCGGACGCAAGCACATCCGCTCCGCCCGCGGACACCACTACCATCTGGAAGAAAT
>ODAK010008291.1_pt1 | contig 10403 bp, 3 predicted proteins | sample 1539591 | NCBI WGS metagenome assembly ODAK01 (sample SAMEA3539303, study PRJEB22396) | soil metagenome | biome: tundra; feature: field; material: soil | place: USA | collected 2010-05 | depth 0.15 m | reverse complement strand
CGGGCCGTGGGTAAAGCCAGAGATGGCGATGAAGAAGCTGGTGTGGAGCGAGACCGATGTTGCGGGGCCAGTCAAGTTTGCGGACAAGTTGGCGCAGCCACCTTCGAATGAGGGGCCGGTGCGTGACTCGGGCGCTGGTGCCGGCCCGAACGCGCCGCACTTTTATCGGGACAGCGCGGTGGTTGCTTATCGGACACCGGCGGATGAAATGCCGATGGCTTCGCTGCATCCGAAAGTGACGACCAACAACGGGCCGATTGACGGGGCGGCATTGCTGGACGATAGCCTCACGACCGCAGTCAATATTGCTGGATCGAAAGACGGCAGTCCGGCGTGGTTGCAATATGAGTTTTCGAAGCCATTCACGGCGCGTGCGCTGTCGTTGGGAAGCAGGGGGAGAATTCCGGTTGGCAGGATTATGGCGAGCGATGATGGCGTGACTTTCCGGACGCTTGCGGTGACACCAGGGCCGCAGGGATATCACGGAGCATCGGTGCGGACATTTGCGTTTCCGGCGGTGATGGCGAAGTTCTTCCGTATTGAGTTTGATCGCACAGGACTTTCGCCCGCTGAAGTGATTCATGGGCAGGCGGCGGAGGCACCACCGACCATTCCGGGTGCGGCGGGGAACAGCGGCTACGGAGTTTCTGAGGCGATTTTCTACTCGGATGCGCGAGTGAATCGCTGGGAGGACAAGGGCGCGTTCGGGAGTTTGATGGATGTGTATGACGTGGTGCCGACACCATCTGCGCCCGCTGCTGCTGAGATTTCGCGTGCGGACATCGTTGACGTATCCAGCAAGATGGACAAAGACGGCACACTGCACTGGGCGGTTCCCGAGGGGCACTGGACGATCCTGCGCATGGGCTACTCGCTGACCGGAGCGAAGAATCGGCCGTCGGTTCCGGCGGGCAGCGGTTACGAGGTCGACAAGCTGAGTTCGAAGTACGCGCAGCAGTATTTTGCAGGCTACATGAATCCGATGAAGGCACACCTTGGCGACCTTGTCGGATCGACCGTTCAATACATGACGATGGATAGCTGGGAAGCGGGAATGCAGAACTGGACCGACGATATGATTCCCGAGTTCCAGAGCCGCCGCGGATATGACCCGACGCCGTATCTGCCGGTGCTGGCCGGGCGTGTGGTCGAGAACGCCGACGTTAGCGACCGCTTCCTGTGGGATTTTCGGCGAACGCTTGCTGATATGTATGCCGGCGAGTTTTACGGAACGATGGACAACGAACTCCACAAGCTCGGCATGAAGGCGTATTCGGAGGCTTCGGGCGTTGCGCTTGAGATTCCGGAAGACACGCTGCTGAACAAGAGCCACATCGATATCCCAATGGCGGAGTTCTGGGTGCGCGCGCTGCATCCGGAGTCGATGTATTACGTGGATGTGCGGGGTGCGGCTTCCGCTGCTCATATTTATGGCAAGCCTCTCGTTGCTACTGAGTCTTTCACCGGCGGCGGGTATGAGTCGCCGTACACGTTGAAGAAGATTGCGGACTACTGGTTTACGCAAGGTGTTAACCGGCTGGTCTTCCATACTTCGGCGCAGCAGCCTCTGGATACGAAGCCCGGCAACACGATGGTGGGGACCCACATCAATCGCAACATCACCTGGGCCGAGCAGGCGAAGCCGTTCATGACCTACGTGGCACGCGTCTCGTACATGCTGCAGCAGGGAAGTCCGGTAGCCGATCTTGCTTATCTTCTACCCGAAGGTGCGCCTTCGACGATGCCGTTCTGGGGCGATGGCCTGCAGCCGGCGTTGCCCGCAGGTTACGACTATGACTTCGTCAATACGGACGTGCTGCTGAATCACACATCCGTCTCCACGGACGGGCGAGTTCATGTGGAAGGCAGCGCCGCGATGCCGGATGGGATGAGCTATCGCGTGCTGGTGCTGCCGCCAACCACGCAGATGACTCCTGAGGTCCTGCACAAGCTGCACGAGCTTGTCGCTGCGGGAGCGACCATTGTTGGCGCTCGCCCGACTGCCTCCCCGAGCCTGGCGCATGGTGGCGATGCCGATGCGCAGGTGAAGGCTTTGGCCATCGATCTGTGGGGTGATACGGATGGCGTCACTTTGAATCAGCATGCGTATGGCAAGGGCATGACGTACTGGGGACTGACTCTGGACGAGGTGCTGACGCGGCTGAAGACTCCGAAGGATTTCTCGTCTGGCGGATCACTCGATAACCCACCGGCATGGATCCACCGCCATACCAAGGACGGTGATATTTACTTTGTGGCCAACCAGTCGGATGCGCCAGTGCATCTCGATGCACGCTTCCGCGTCGCAGGCAAGGACGTCCAGATTTGGTTGCCGATGGATGGCAAGATGACCAGCGACAAGCCCGGGAATACAGCCGTGTACACCACCGTTGCGCGCATCGATCAGCGCACCGGAAACCGTCAGCCTGGGCTGCAGCCCGCGCTCTATTCGAGTGATTCCAACTTCACGGTTGTGCCATTGGACCTCGCGGAGCGCGAGTCGGTGTTTGTGGTGTTCCGCAATACGACGACAGCTCCTTTGCGGAGTGGGTCCGTAACTGCTGGCACGACGCTCACCACGCTAGCCGGTCCGTGGACGCTCAGCTTCCCGGCGAACTGGGGCGCGCCAGCCAGTGTGCAGATGCCGAAGCTTGCTTCGTGGACGGACAGCACGGACGCTGGGGTGAAGTACTTCTCCGGCACCGCTACGTACACCAGGACGGTGCAGGCTCCGGCGTCGTGGTTTAAGCCGGGGCAGCGCATTTGGATAGATCTAGGTAAAGTCCGCGACATCGCCGAGGTGAAGGTGAACGGAAAGTCCGCGGGGTTGACGTGGGCGCCGCCGTATCGCATCGATGTGACCGCCGCGCTGAAGCCGGGCGCGAACAAACTGACGATCGAGGTGACGAACGAGTGGACGAACCGCCAGATTGGCGACCGTCTCGGACCAGCCGACAAGCACATTCTTTCAACACCTGCTGCTCCGGCGCGGCCAGGCGGCGGAGGCTTTGGCCCGGGCCCTCAGGCTCCGCTGGAGTCCGGATTGCTTGGCGACGTAACCTTCGTCGCGGAGCGGAACCAGTGAAGCAGCATCACGATTGAGGAGTCCTTTTGAAGCTGTAGATCGTCTCCTCACGTGTGCGCTTCAGCTAATTCAGATGGCGCTCTCCTGAGTGAGCGATCAGTCTCGTCGTTTGTGGGGAGTATTTTCCAATGCGATATTCGTGTGGGTCAAAACGAGGTCATTCTGTGGTGCGGTACCGTTCGATCGGTCTGTTGCTCTCCCTTGCGCTCGTACTGCCGGTCTGTGCCCAGACCCCAGCGGGATCGTCAGTCGCCACGCCAAACGCCGCTCAGCGACCCCCGCGTCCAGCGACTCCTGCGGCCGGACGTAACACCGGGGGGCGGCCTTTACACAATGAGGCTGACCGCGCAGCTCGATGGAAGCCCGTCGCAATGCCGTATGTGAAGACCGGCCTCACGTTGCGCGAGCGCCAGATGATTGCGAAACTCGCCGATGCCTGCCACCTGATGGATGAGCTTTATTGGCATCAGAGCGATCTTGGCGGATGGGCGGTCTATCACGTCACGGCAAACCCGGTGATGGCGCAGTTATTCGCAATCAACGGAAGCCGATGGGATACGGCGGATAATAACTCGCCGTTTATTGGCGAGGAGCCGTTGGTGCCCGGGCGCGAGTTGTATCCGTTCGGCCTTACTCGCGCCGCCGTCGAGCGATACGTTTCGGCGCATCCGGATCAGAAGGTGGCGATCTACAATCCGTGGACCGTCGTCCGCTCAGCCCCGCTGTCCTTAGCAGCGAGTCAGAGTCAGCCTGTGGTCAGCGGCTTGCCCGATCAACTCTTCACGGTTCCTTATCACGAGGCGTACGCCGAATGGCTCAAGCCGATGGCGGAAGATTTGCGTGCCGCTGCGAAGCTGAGCTCCGATCCGGCGTTTGCCCACTTCCTCAACCTGCGCGCAGATGCGCTGCTCTCTGACGACTACTACGCCAGCGACATAGCGTGGCTTGATCTGAAGAATCCCAAGGTTGATTTGATCTTCGCGCCGTATGAGACCTACCTCGACGGCCTGCTCGGCGTGAAGACTTCGTACGGCGGCGCGATTCTCGTGCGCAACGATGCGGAGAGCCGCAAGCTTGATGTTTATCGCCAGCGCGAGGCCGCGATGCAGGAGGCATTGCCGATTCCAGCAGAGGACAGGCCATCGAAGCAGGGGCAGCCGACGCCGATGGAGGTAGTCGATGCGCCGTTGCGTGCGGGAGATATGCGTTACGGGTATCAGTCCGTCGCCGACAATCTGCCCAATGATCCGCGCATCCACGCGGAGAAGGGCTCGAAGAAGATGTTCTTCAAGAACTTTATGGACGCGCGGGTCAATGCAGTTGTACTGCCCGTCGCCCAGAAGATGCTGAAGCCGGAGCAGACAAAAGACGTCAGTGGCGAAGGCTACTTGACTGCTGTGATCCTGCACGAAATTTCGCATGGCCTGGGGCCTGCCTACGCTCACATCGACGGCAAGCAGGTGGCCATCAACGAAGCGATCGGCCCTGCTTACGGCGGCCTGGAAGAAGCCAAAGCTGACGTCACCGGAATATTCCTGGCCAAGTGGCTGGTCGATCAAAAGCTTTTGCCGGAGAGCGAACTCAATGTGATCTACGGATCGTTCGTTGCTGGTGTATTTCGCAGCCTGCGCTTTGGGACTGCCGATGCTCACGGCCGCGCGCAGATGATGGAGTTCAACTATCTGCTTGAGCATGCCGCGCTGACACAGGCTGCCGATGGGCGCTATGCCATTGACTTCGCGGTGATGCCGGCCACGATTGCGAGTCTGGACGAGAAGCTGCTTATGTTCGAGGTGAATGGAGATCGCGCAGGGGTAGAGGCATGGTTCGCGAAGTATGATGTCATGCCGGCGGCCCTTACCAAGGCTCTCGAATCGACCAGCGACATTCCCATCGACATCACGCCTAAGTTCGAGCTTTCCAGCGAGGCCCGCCCATGAATCGTCTTTCGCTCTCTTCCGTGGTTCTGCTTCTCGCTCTCCCGGGCATGGTTCTCGCTCAGAAGCCGCTGGTGCTGCACCATCATGACGCGGCGCAACAACCGCCCGGCACCATTGTGGTTCCGGCATCGGATTTTTACACGAACATTCCTCAAGGGGATTCGAATGACGGCCGCTTTCCGGCGGGGACGTGGTTCTTCAACAACAACACCATCAACCTGGGCGCAGTCGATGATGTAACCGCGGAGATTCCCGTGAAGGAGCCGGGCGAGTATCACCTCTTCGTGCGCAGTATCGGCACGCCGACGAGTTCGTTTCAAGTGAAGATTGGCGGTAAGGAAGACCCTGGCACCTACGGCAAAGGGGCGCTTGCCTGGCAGCGTGGCGGCGACTTCACGCTCAAGGGCGGTACGGTGGAAGTGCGGCTTACTTCGATCAATCCGCGGCCATCGCTGAACGTGCTTGTGCTTACCAAGAATGCGGATTTCAAGGAAGAGGACCTGAAGGCACTGGAACTCCCGCCTGAGGTCAAGCTGCTGCATGAGTACAAGATCGAGCCATCGAACATCGTCAAGTTCGGCGATGTGGATGGCAGCGGGAAGTACGCGATTCTCGACATCACCAGCGACTACTCGGCGATCATGTACGCGAATGATGGCCACGAGTTGTGGCGGTGGCAGGCGCCTGCACAGGACGCGCGTCTGCGCGGCGAATTCGAGGCTCCTGGAATTCTGTGGGACTTCCACCATACGGGCCTTGATGAAGTGGCGCACTGGCGCATCCTCGACGGCAAGGAGTGGCTGGTGCTGGCGGATGGGCGCAACGGCGACATCATCAAGAAAGTGCCATGGCCCGCGCCACCGATGCCGCATGTGTACAACAACTACCGCATGGCGGTGGCGAAGTTTCATAAGGAGTCGGACGGCCCGGATACGCTGCTTGTGCTCTCGGATACTGGCGGGCTGATCTCGCTCACGGCTTACGACAAAGACCTCAATCAACTGTGGCAGCACGCCGAGCACCGGGCCAAGGATTATTTCGGTCATTACATCTATCCGTGGGACGTCAACGGCGACGGCATCGACGAGGTTACGATCAGCCATCTGTGCCTCGATGCGCAGGGCCACGAAGTCTGGAACAACGCGAAGTACTTCGAGGACAATCACGACCACATGGACGCGATGGAGTTCTTCGACATGAACGGTGACGGCAAGCCCGAGCTGGTCATCGGCCAGAGCGACGCCGGCACACTGGAATACAACGCACAGACGGGTGCGGTTCTTTGGCAGAATGTATCCGACCACACGCAGCAGATCACGGCAGGGTACATCCTGGCTGATTCGTCCACTCCGCAGGCCGTGGCGAACGGGCGGACGTATGGCGTGCCTACTCCGCGGCCTGCTGGTACGCAACCCGGCTTACGACCCGCGGGTGCTACAGGCGCGGGCGGAACAGCACCGCAGGGAGGATTCGGTCGGCAACAAGGGCCGCCGGATCAGATCTCCGTTGGCGGCGGACTCGGTGCGCAGCTCTACTGGTTCGACAATCACGGCAAGCTGTTGGAGCGGTGGCCTGCGCATCCGCTGAACGGCAACCCCAACTTCGTGCGCGGCGACTGGTACGGAACAGGGAAGCGGACTTACTTCTGGTTCCGGTACAAGGTTGAACCAGATGGCAACGCTACGCTGTTCTTCAAGGGCGAGGCGTACCACATGTTCGACTTCGACCATACTGGGGCGGAGCAGGTGATCACGCTTGAGGGCCCGACGTTGCGGGTCTATGGCAACGCCAACGTCGTTCCGCATGTCGTCAAACGCGACGCCGAGTACCGCAAGACCATCGCCAACCACACGCATTACTAGCGGTCAGAACTTACGATCCTTTCGACCAAACGATTCCGAGGAACGAATGTCAATCTCTACGCGTTTGTCACGCCGCAAGTTTATCGCGCTCACTGGCGCCACAGCCGCCCATGTCGCGCTATACGCCGCGCCCACGCCGCCCACTGCCGCACATGCGGGGGGACAATCCTTGGCTGGGCAGTGGCGCTTTTCACTCGACCGCGATGATAGCGGCGTCAAGGAGACGTGGTTCTCCCGCGACCTGCCCGCCGCTACGCACATCACGCTTCCGGGAATTCTGCAGACGCAGGGATATGGCGACGACATCACGGCGGAGACGCAGTTTATTGCCGCGCTGCCGCGTGATATGGCCTGGTACAAGTTGCCGCAGTATGCGGCGTACACCAAGCCGGGACACGTCGAGGTGCCGTATCTCTCGCAGCCGGTGAAGCACTACCTTGGTGTTGCTTGGTACCAGCGCGACATCGAGATTCCGGTCGCGTGGCGCGAAAAACGTGTTGGTCTAAACCTGGAGCGCACACGTTGGCAGACGACTGCCTACCTCGACGAGAAAGAGATCGGGACGTGCCACTCGCTGGTCGCGCCGCACGAGTACGATCTCGGCGTCCTCACCCCAGGAAAACACCGGCTGTCCATCCGCATCGACAATCGCATGATTCTGCCGTACCGCTTCGACGGTCACTCGGTGTCGGACGCCGAGGGCGGAACGTGGAATGGAATTGTCGGCAGGATTGACCTGAATGCGACTAGTCCGGTGTGGATTGAGGACGCGCAGGTGTTCCCGAGCGTGGCGAACAAATCGGCGCAGATCAAAGTGAAGATCGGGCATGCGACGGGGAACTCCGGCTCTGGAACGCTGTCGGTGGGATTGACCAAGGTTCCGGTTACGTGGGATGCGAACGGCGGGGAAGCGACGATCGATGTGGCGCTGCCTGGCGCGACTCCCTGGAGCGAGTTCACGCCAGTACTGCAGCACCTGACTGTGAAGCTTACGGGGACGTCAGCGGACGACCGCCGCGACGTCACCTTTGGTCTGCGTGAAATCAGAAGCGAAGGCAAGAAAATTTTGCTGAACGGCGAGTTGTTCAACCTGCGTGCGACGCACGATGGCGGCGGCTTCCCGCTGACGGGCTATCCTGCCACCGATGTGGCTACATGGAAGCGCATCATCACTATCTGCAAGACCTGGGGTCTGAACGGCATTCGCTTCCACTCCTGGTGCCCGCCTGAGGCGGCCTTTACGGCAGGCGACGAACTCGGCTTCTACTTCCAGCCCGAATGCGGGATGTGGAACTCGTTCGATAACGATGGCAAGATGCTGGCGGTTCTTAACGACGAGACTGCGCGCCTGCTGAAGGCCTATGGCAATCATCCGTCGCTGATACTGCTGAACGCCACCAACGAGCCTGCCGGAAACTATCAGCAACAGCTTCCTCTGTGGGACAAGAAGTGGCGCGACGCCGACCCTCGCCGCCTTTATGGCGACGGCACGGGCCGCCCCGCTGGCCCGGGATTCGCCCGCCCGCCCGCGCCCGGACAGCCTGCCCCGCCGCCGCGCCCGCCCTTTACGTATACTGCGGGCTTCAACGTGACCGGAGGCCGCGGCGCGCGAGGCTGGTTTGGTGCCGACTATGAGGACACCCTGCGGAACTTCCCCGTCCCCGTGATCGGGCACGAGGTCGGCCAGTGGTGCGCCTATCCCGACTTCGACGTCATCAAGAAGTTCTCAGGCCCGGCAACGACGTTTGCCGGAGCGCCCGAGCCGGTCAAGGTGCCCTACATGATTCCGGGCAACTACGAGATCATGCGTGACTCCGCCGAAGCCCACGGCTTGCTTTCAAAGAACAAGGAGTTCGCCCACGCGTCCGGCCGCTTCCAGGTCGCCTGCTACAAGGAGGAGATCGAGGCCAGCCTGCGTACTCCCAGCTACAGCGGCTTCGAGATTCTCGATCTGCACGACTACCTGGGTCAGGGCGGCGCTCTCATTGGAATGCTCGATGCCTTCTGGGAGTCGAAGGGCTACGCCACCGCCGCCGAGTTCCGTCAATGGAACAACGCCACCGTGCCGCTCGCACGCTTCAAAGGCCGCGTCTACACGACCGCCAACACGTTTACGGCGGACGTCGAAGTGGCCCACTTCGGTCCAGCGCCGCTGGCCAACGCTATCTCGCATTGGAGCATCGTCGGTACGGCCGGTAAAGTTGTCGCAAGTGGCAGTTGGCCCGCACGCGCCATTCCGCGTGGCAAGGGGATTCCCCTGAGCAAAGTCTCGGCCGACCTCTCCCAGTTCGCCGTGCCAGCCCAGTACAAGCTGGTGGTGGAACTGCACAGCGGCGCCAGCACCTTCAAGAACGACTGGAACTTCTGGCTCTATCCCGCCAAGGTCGAGTCCACTGTCCCCGCATCCATTCTCGTCACCAGTTCCTGGCCGGAAGCCGAGGCTCGCCTCGCCTCTGGTGGAAAGGTGCTCTTCCTCCCGAAGGACGCTGACCTGGACTCGTCCGATCCCAAGGTCTCCACGCTGCCGATCTTCTGGAATCACCTGATGAACCCGAACGGCACCACCATGCTCGGCTTCTGGAACGACACGAAGCACCCGGCGCTTGCCGGCTTTCCCACCGAATCGAACTGCGACTGGCAGTGGGTCGACATCACCGCCAACACCCGCGCCCTCAACATCGACACTTTACCCAAAGCGCTGCAGCCGATTGTCCAGCCAATCGACGATTGGAATCGCAACCTCAAGCTTGCGCTTCTTTACGAGTGCAGCGTCGGCTCCGGCAAGTTGATGGTGTGCGGCTTCGACCTCGACGCAACGCGCCCAGGCACGCCGTCTCTCCGCCGGTCCATCCTGGATTACATGGCCTCCCCGCGCTTCAAACCCGCGGTCCCGGTTACTGTTGCCGATCTTCGCAAGCGCTGGTTCTCGCTCGATCCCAACCATGTCGATCCCGGCATCAACAAGCCTGCTGCGCCAACCTCACCCGACCTTGTAGATCCGGGCCAGATTCGCCGCAAGCCGAGTCAGTAGAAAACTCATCCGTACCGCTGACGCAAATATGGCCCTGGCGATTGCCAGGGCCACATCAGTTGTAGTTAGCCACAAAAAATAGCTAGCCGACTTTGGACTCTACTGCGACGGGCTCGGAGATTGGGGTGGCCCCATTCTTCGTGTCGCCGGGCTTGCGGATGTCGATGCCGCCCTTGAAGTACGCGCCGTCCTCGATCGAAATGCGCGCGGCTGCAACGTCTCCAGTGAGGGAGCCTTCGCTGCGGATGTCGACGCGATCGCTAGCTTGAATATTGCCACGCACTTTGCCCAGCACAACCACTTCGCGGGCCGTGATATTGGCTGCGACCTGTCCGTTCCGGCCGACTGTGACGCGGTTGCCCGGCAGGCTGATTGTGCCTTCCACCTTGCCGTCAATGTAGAGCGACTCTGATCCAGAGACTTCGCCCTTGATGACGAGCGACTTGCCGATGGTGGCCTGCTCGCCGCTTGGTACGGCTGCGGAA
>ODAK010008288.1_pt1 | contig 10406 bp, 5 predicted proteins | sample 1539591 | NCBI WGS metagenome assembly ODAK01 (sample SAMEA3539303, study PRJEB22396) | soil metagenome | biome: tundra; feature: field; material: soil | place: USA | collected 2010-05 | depth 0.15 m | reverse complement strand
AGCTCTCGTATCGCACGCTCAAGAGCCGCGATGCTGCCAGCGTAGTTTCCAGTCTCGGCCAAGACACAACCAAGATTGAAGGCGGCGGCAGCCGCACCATGGAGATCTCGGATCTGCTCATACTCGCGCACCGCCAACTCGTAGGCCTTGGCCGCTTGCGCGGGCCGGCCAACCAGTTGTTCCACGAGCCCATCCAGCGCGGCAATGCGGGCAACCAGTGACGAGTCCTGGGTTTCGCGTGCATCCTCGCTGAAGGAATCGAGGAGCCGGCGTGCCGCCTCAAGCTTTCCCGAGTAGGCGAGCGCGAGCACCGCTGATTCGCGAGCCGCCATGGCCGACCGCGATCGTGAAGCCAAGGCCGGTTCAGCAGCGGCGAGGGCCTCCGCAAAGTGCCCACTGGTCACGAGCACGCGGGCCAGACGCGCACGCAACAGCAAAGCCCCTTCATCATCGGGCGCCATGCCGAGCAGGGCGGCTTCAAGGATGCCTCTCGCGGCCTCGGGATCGCCCCGTCTGCCGAGTAGCCACGCCTTGCGCTCGGCGAGACGTGCAACGTCGGCTGGCACACTCGGTGTCGCGCATGCGCTGAGAAGTGCCAGCGCTTCCTCGTAGCGGCCCAAGATACCGAGTGCGCTAGCCAGGGCGAGTCGATCTTCGTGGGTGCCGCTGCTAGCTTCGGCGTCGCGCGCCCGAAGTCCGTACTCGGCCACCTTGCTCCACGCCATCTTCGCGAGAGCGGCACGCATCGCTTGCCAGAAGCCAGCGGCCGCCTTGCCCCGCTCGCCGATGGCGAACAGCACTTCGGACTTGCGCACGTCAGCCTCTGGCAGACCTTCCCCAAGCCTTAGCGCGATTCCTTGCAAGTCGCGATCCTTGGCGAGTGCGCGCCAAATGGCCGAGAGGTGCGATGCGCTCGGCACGCGGGCGCTACCAGCAAGCATCCAGCCAGCGGCTTGAGCTTCGCATTCAACTTCCTCGTCACCATCCTTGGTTTCGGACAGGCCTTCGTTCGCGGGCGCCAGGGCACTCGACAATACGGCAGCACGCGCGGCCTTGCTCAAGGAAGCGAAGCTGGCGTCGAGCAAACGGGCCATGTCGAGATCGCGCTCGGCCAAGGCGCCAGACTGGGGCTGGCCCCCGCGCACACGCGCAATCCAGCCGCGAACCAAGAGCGCGATGGCGCCGGCCAGTCCAGCCGATGCGGTGGCAATTTCATCTAGAATTTCCGGTGGCGGGTCGCAGCCAGCGCCGCGGCGGGCAAGCTCGGCAATGGCCGCGCTCGACAGGGACGACAGCTTGACCGCGACGCTGCCTGGACGTTCGATCTCTCGCTCGCAAGGCAACAGCACCAACAAGCGTCCGCTTGGGGGACCGCCTGCGATGGATCGGGCCAGCGCCTCGTCTTCAGGCGACCCTGCAAGCGCCAGGCACAGGGGACGAACCTGCGCACGCGCTTCCAGATCGCCCGCGATGCGGGCAAGGCCGGACTGAGCGTTGCCGGCCGTTTCTTGCAGCTGCGAGTCCCCTTCACTGGACGAAGACAGGCTGCGACCGACGAGCTCCGTACACTCGCCTTCCTCGATGTCAAAAGCCTCCAAGGTCTGCGAGAGGATGGCAAGGCGTGCATCGAGAAGCGCGCGCTGGACGAGCGTTCGCCGGCCAGATCCTGGCGCACCCACGATGCACACTACGCTCGCCGTACTGGCGCTGTCGGCAAGCTGCTCCATGTGACGACGGAGGTTGGCTTGTTCTTCTGCCCTTCCCACCACCACACCCGCCAGCGGATCGCCCGCGGGAAAGGGCACGCCCAGATCCGATTCCACAGACTCCCGCCCGTTTGGCAGCTCACGACGAATTGCCTGCAAGACCTCACGTGCACTGGCCGGACGCTCTTCTATGGCGGGAGCGAGAAGTGCGAGCAACAAGCGGTCCCAGGTGGGAGGCAGGCCAGGATGCAGCGACGAAGGCGCGACCGGCTGCCCTTGCCAGATCTGCTTCACGGATTCCATCCCGAGCCCGAACGGAGGCGTCCCCGCCCAGGCGTCATAGAGCGCGGCTCCCAGCGCGAAGAGATCGGCAGCGGGACCGCTATCGCCAAGCAAGGCCTCGGGGGCGATGAAGCCGAGCTTGCCTGAGACAACCGAAGATCCGTGCCCGCTAGGTGAGAGAAAATGCCGTGCAAGTCCGAAGTCGATCAGGACGGGCTGCCCGGAATCGTCGCAGCGGATATTGGCCGAGCTGATATCTCCGTGGATGATGCCCTGTCCGTGCAAGTACGCCAGGGCGTCGGCAAGCGCCTCCGCTGCCTTGGCGAAACGTCCAAAACGATCTGTCGGCAAACCGAGGGCGAGCGACTCGGATAGCGTTTGCCCTGCGACGAAGTCCATGACCAAGAAGGCACGACCGACGAGCTCGCCAGTCGTCAACACACCCGCGTCGAGCACACGAACGATGTTCGGATGTGAAAGCTCGGTCAGGCGCGCGAACTCGCTGCGCAAGCCTCGTGCGGCCACATGCGCGGGAAGAAGCTTCAGCGCATGCCTACTCCGCTTCGCGGGATCCTCCACAAGGTAGACCTCGCCGAAAGCCCCGTCCGAGAGTCGGCGGATCAGGCGGTAGCGCCCGATGGATGATTCATCCCGAACCACTCCGCGCCCAGAATTGACAACTTGATTGACCTGTATCAATTCTATGATTATATGTTTTTATTATTCTTTTTGCAATAAGCCTATCTAGTTGTCTGGTTTGACTCATTGCGCCTTGAGAGTCGCTCTATTGCGGCCTTGGCCATGGCGCGGATTTCTGCATCATCATGGGTTTCGGCCACGAAGCTCAGATACTCCTGGGCTTCTCGTCCACCAAGGGTCGCGATGGCGTCCAGGATCTTGCGCATCTCCCTCGCGTCCCGCATTTGGCGCGACTCGGCCAGGGCTTTCACGGCACTGCGTTCGCGCAGGGCCACCAGCGTGCCAAGGGCGGCGTCCCTGACGTTTTCCTCTTCGTCCGAAAGTAGGCGCAAGACGGTGGGAATCTCGCTACGTAGATTTCGTGCGGCGACGATGCGCAGGGCTTCCACACGCAGATCGTTGTCCACCGAATTGAGGGCCGAGGCGATCTCCGGCGCGCCGCCATCCCACAACTTCTGCCGAGCCACGTAGGCGAGCAAAAGATCTTCGACCGTTCGTTCGGCCAAGCGTTGAAATGCCACCCGTGCCTCATCGACATCTCCCTTGGGGAGCGGCGCCTGCCCCATGGCCGCGACATCCTCGGCAAATCTCGCGGGCGACACACTCGGCCGAACAGCGATTCGCAGGCGGACCTTCGCTCCGATTTCGGGCTCGGCCGACTCGGAGGCACTGACCATCTCGACCTCCAAGCTGACCTTGGCGGCAGGCCGCTTCGCTTCGGGCGCAGCAAAGACCGCCGCGTCCTCTAGAATCTTCTTCGCCTTCGCGGCGATTTGCGCTTGGTCAAGTTGAATATCCGTGTCGCGGAAATGGGGTGGAGAGATCGGTCTTACGGTGACTTCCGCGAGGCTGGGCCGTTCGGCGAGCGCGGCTGTCTTCTTCTCGCCACACCCTTTGCAAGCAGCAAGCATGCTGCAGGCAGCGAGAACCGCGCCCACCAGGATCTTCGCGTGCCGTGCCTCGGTCATCGACAGTCTCCTCGCCGACGCACGCTGACCTGTCAGCGAAACCGAAACGCCTCCGGTCCACGCGCGGTCATTCAGACCGAACCCGAACCGCCTCGGCGTGACGGTGCCCGCACCTTGGCAGGAAGGATCGCCATCCCGGAGACATCCGGGGCAGTCCCGCCGGGCGTCGGGAGTTGGGTGATGGCATTCATGCGTTTTTGTCTGGCCAGCGCCAACTCTGCGATGCGCAGAATCAGTTCCTTGTAGGAAAGGCCCGCGGCCTTGGCGGCGCGCGAGTATCCACCGGCCAGATCCGACAAGTCGCAGTTCGGATTCACGTCGATGACATAGGGAACGCCAGCCGTGGAAAGTCGGAAGTCCATTCGCCCATAGTCGCGCAAACCGACGGCCCGGAAGGCATTCAGCGCTGTCTTCGAGATGAAGGCGTGCAACTCGGCCGACAACCCCTCGCAACGCACCGGACGCGTCCCTTTGTATTCGACCGAATCCTCCACCCACTTGCCCTCAAACGACACGATGTTGGGACGGTCGCTGGGCATGTCGGAAAAGTCGATTTCGAAGAAGGGAAACACCATGGGCTCGGCGCCCGCGCGTTCGAGGATCGAGACGTAGATCTCACGCCCCTCGATGAATTCCTCGACCAGGGCCGGCTGGCGGTAGTTTTCCAAAACATAGGCCACCCGCTGTTCGAGCGCCTTCTGGTTGTGCACGACCGAGGCGCTGCAGATGCCCACCGAGGCATCCTCGCGAGCCGGCTTGACGATGGCCGGAAAGCCGACCTCCATCCGCGTGCAGTCTTGAGCGGCGCTGACCAGCCCTCCTCGCGCCACCGAAACCCCGCACCCGCGCAGGATGTCTTTGACCTTCTCCTTGCGCAGGGCGAGCGAGAGACCAAAGGGACAAGAGCCAGTGTAGGCGATGTTCGACAGATCCATGAGCAGCGGCATGAGCGATTCGAAACGATTGTCGCCATGGATCGATTCGCACAGGTTGAAGACCACGTTGGGCTTCATCTCGACCAGGGCGGAAATCGCGGCCGGAATGTCGTTGGTCACGCCAAGCTCGCCGGTTTCGAAGCCGCCCAGGCCCAGAATACGGAGGACATCCTTCGCGACGTCTTTGACGTCTTCGCGCGCCTTATTCTCGGGGTCCGCTTCGGCTCCCTCAAAGTCGCGATTGTAGATGACTACGATGCGCGGCCTGTTCCGTACCTTCACGATAATGATTCTATCTTACTGATTCCCATTTGCGATTTGCAATCGTGAAGAGCTTGCAGAAATGCACTCGAGCTTGCTCTCAAAGGATTGTTCGAAGGCGCGCGCGATTTGCTGCGCGGTCTTTTCCAGATCGAGGCGAAGACCGAGTAACGCCGCCGTCGACGTCACTCCGGACTGGCGAAGACCGCACGGAACAATCATCTGGAAATAGTCGAGGTCGTTGTTCATGTTGAGCGCGAATCCGTGCATCGCCACGCGCCGACGGACATGCACCCCGAAAGCGCAAATCTTGTTTTGCCCCACCCATAAGCCCGGCGTCGACTCGCGCCACTCGGCAGCAATGCCAAGCTCGGAAAGCACCGCCGCAATGCCATCGGCCATGGCTCGAATATGGGCTCGGACTCCACGCCGCAGGCGAAAAATCGGATACCCTGTCAATTGCCCCGGCCCGTGCATGGTAACGTCGCCGCCACGGGACGTGCGCACCACGGAAATACCCGAAGCGGAGAGCGCCTCCGCTGGCGCCAGCACATGCTCGACATTGGCTGCGCGGCCGAGGGTAATGACCGGATCGTGCTCGAGCATAAGCAAGAGGTCCCGAGCGCCGTCGGCTACCTCGTCACGTGCCTGTTCTTGCAACCGCAATGCCGCACCGTAGGCGACGCGGCCGAGCCATGCCCACTCGGCCACGCAGTCTTCCGCCGACGTAGCATTGCGCATGTCGGGAACGGCCGCCGTTGGCACCGGCGGCCCCGGGCTAGCCTTCGGAAAGCTCGGCGAAGAAGTCGGCGTCGACCAAATCGACGGCCACGTTCGCGCTAATCACGCCGATGCCGTGTCTTACGCAGGTCTCCGCCATCGCGGGGCCATCGACGACTTCGATGGGTTGGCCGGGCTGCTTCCACTCGGCGATGGCGTCGTCGGCCAGACGGCCAGCGAGAAGCAACACGCCTTCATCCTGGCTGCGAGCGCGAATGCCCGCGCGCAGTTCGCCCAAGGCTCGACGGCCGGCGGCGGTGATGCCTGGACGAAGCGCAATCAAGCACTTCGATGGACGAAATCCTCGACCACGCAACGCCTCGACGTAGATGGTGCCATCGACGCGCTTCACGAAGGTGGCCGGGCCAAAACCTTCCCGCTGCAGAAGAACCCGCGCCATCGCCTCGAACGACGCCGGGCTCAGCTCGCCCAGACGCTGTTCCACCGATGCCAGCGTGCGCTCGCGAAGCGCCCGGCGGGCCTCGCCGAACACGTATTCGGCCTTTTCCAAGTCGGCGTCCGGCGTGCGCCTGGACAGCGCAAAAAGACCGCTGCCCGCCGCCTTGATTCGCGGACGCAAGCCAGCGCGGAGACGTTCCTTCGCTTCCGTTGCCAAAGCGGCGCGCATCACGCGCCAAGCCTCATTCGGCTCGCCATGGATCAGGCGTCGACGAACGGCGCTGTCGGCGATCTGGCGTACATGCACGCCACGGCCCGGGCTTTGCCCCTTGAGGATCTCGATCGCCGCATCGACGGGCGACATGACTTTGCGCCCGCCCATGCCGCTGGGCTCGGAGCCAACCGCTGACTTGCTAGGGGTAGCGCTTGTCGTCGTCGGGGCCGGCGTCGCAGCCTCGCCTTCCACAACGGGCGCGGGCGTGCCTTCAGTAACCACGGTTCTCTGATCGCCCTCGGCAGGGTCGTTCGCTTCCGATGCGACGACATCGGCACCCGCCTCGACTGCAGACTCGGCCTCGCCGGCATCCTCCTCGTCGCCTTCCTCGTCGGCTTCGACCAGGTCGCCCTCAAGCACGCCCGTTTCGGCCAGCGCAGCGGCGCGCGCTTCAGGGGACAGAGAGCCAACATTGGGCTCCTCGCCGTCCTGCTCGTCAGCAAGGGCGGACGTCTGTCCGCCTTCGCCCGCGTCGCTTACCGCCGATTCTCCGTCAGCAACTTGCACCTTCGTCTCGTCGGCGCCCTCTTCGCCGCCCCGACGGTCACGTCGTCGACCGCGTCCTCCGCGACGTCGACGACGCCCACGGCCCGGGCCTTCCCCGGCCTCGGCGGTCTTCTCTTCGGTGGGTGCGGCAGCGGCAGCGGCCGCAGGCTGTTCTTTCTTCTCTTCTTGCGCCTTCGGCTCCGGCTCCGGCTCCCCCTCCGGGTAGCGGAGCAGGCCGAAAACGCCCGGCTTGACCCGCACGAAAGGCGCTCCCGGCGCTTTCTTCACGGCGCTGGTCAGCTGGGTTTGCATGGTGACCTCAGGGGTTCGCCCCACAAAGGTCAGGAGCTTTCGCTCCATGGCTTTTTCGGTCAGCTCCTTGTAGTGCAGGGGCTTCCGCTCGCGCTTCAGAATCTCAAGCGCCGCTTCGAGGAATGTCATGGAGCCGTTTGTTTACCACAAACCATCGCCAGGTGGCGAAAACCGCCGCGCGCCTCGCTGCGCGGACCCAAGCGAGGGCGGGTTCGAGAAGCCGCCCATTTGAAATACACGCGATTTTTTTGACGCTGGCCCCGATGAAAGGTACCCGTGGTGCATGAGCTCGAGCCGCAAGATCGGTGTCCTTCTAGGTGGCCTCTCCGTCGAACGTGACAGCTCGATTCGCGCCGGTGAAGCGGTGGCGGCGGCGTTGCGACAGATGGGCCATGAAGTCCGCGCCATGTTCGTCGACCGAGATATCGACGTGGCTCTTCGCCAGACGAAGATCGATGTCGCCTTTTTGGCGGTGCGGGGCCGCTACAGCGCCGACGGCTGTTTGCAAGGACTGCTCGAGTTGCAAGGGATCCCGTACACGGGCTCGGGCGTCCTTGGCTGTGGGCTGTCCATGAATCGCGCCAAGGCCAAGGATGTTCTTCGCCTCTGCAATTTGCCCGTCGCGCCCGGCTACGTGATTCGCGATGATCACGAGATGTCGATCGCTGACGTGCACGGCTCGTTTGGCTTTCCGGCGGTCGTCCGCCCGGTGAGCGCTTCGCTGCTTTGGGGCGGCACGCTCGTGCGGGACGAAATGGAACTGGAAAGCGCCTTGGACGACGTTTTTCGTCTGGAGGATTTTGCCCTCGTGGAACGCTTTCTCCAGGCTCGTCCGGTCTCGGTGGGCATCCTGAATGGCGAGCCGCTGGGCATCGTCGAGGTACCCCGCGTGGCCTCATGGACGGGTCTGCGATCCGTGGGATCCCGCGGTTCAGAAGCGTGCACCCCCATCAAGCTTTCCCGTGAGCGTCGGGATTCGGTCCTGCGCCTGGCGACCCAAGCGTACGATGCCCTAAGCTGCGAGGGCCCCGCCTGCGTGGAGATGCTCATTAGTGAGCGACTGAACGAGACCATCGTCGACGTCGAGACGTCGCCTCTGCTTCTGCCGACGAGCCCCCTGCCCGTCATCGCCAGGCAGTCGGGGCTCGACTACGGCGATCTCATCGAGGAGATTCTGCAGGGTGCCCGGCTGCGAGCGCACGGACGCGCGCACAATCGGCGTGTTGCCCAAGCCTCGTTCGAAGGCCACGACCGTCGGGCCACCGCCATTCCCGAAGCCCACTGAAAGCTTCACTCTCACAGGCGCGTGAAGGAGGCTGGGCTTCGGGCTAGGATACGCACCCTTGTCTTCGCGGCGACGCCTCAAGCTCATTCTCGTCGGTCTGCTCTTTATCCTTTTGTGGGGAGCGGCGTCGCTGTTTTGGCAATGGAAAGTACCTGCCTTGGTTCGGCAGCGTCTCGAGCAATCGACCGGGCACCGCGTGTCGGTGGGTGCCGTGACCATCAACCATCGGCTCGAGATCGTCGTGCATGACGTCCGCATGGCCGGCGCCCCGCCCTTTGAAGCGCAGACCCTCGCTTGGGCCGACCGGGTGGCTGTACGCCTGGGCGGCGCCGCCGGATTCTGGAGCCCGTCCGAAGTGACCGTGGATGGACTCGACGTCGAGTATTTTGGAAGTAGCAGCGGCGACAACGTTCGCGCGCAACCGGTAACTGCAAGCGCTCTGGCGTCGCGTGGGCCGAAAGCCATCGGTCGAGCGACGCCTCGCCTCGTCCTGCGCCACGTCCGCTTGCGTGGGAGCTTCGTGCTCCCGCATGCGCCGCGCTTGGAGTTTCGTGTTCCCGAGGCGGAAATCGATCGCGCGCCAGACGGCACGCTGCACGCCACCTTTCATCGCGCAGTCATTGATGTCGAGGGGTGGGCGTCGTTGCGCGCGAGCGCGCTAACCGTTCGCGCGCCCGCGCGTGCCACTCCTGCCGCCGGCTGGACCATCCAAAGCCACGACAACGTCACGGTCGAGGTTCCCGGCGGAGGCCCGATCCTCGACCGACTGGCGCTGTCGGCGACTATCGGCCAAGGCGGCGCAGAGCTGGAAATCCGCGACGAAGATGATGCTGGCAAACGGACGCTTCTCGGGTTGCACGTGCGGCCGGCCACGGTTGACGTGACGGTAGACGCACACGAGCTGTCCCTGCGGCCGCTTGCCGCGGCCGGGACGAAGCCGGGACTTGGACTTGAGCGTGCCCAAGTATCGGTTGTTGCTTCCCTCGCCGCCGACCGAAACACGCTGCAGGCGAAATTCGACCTACAGGGTCAACTGAGCGGTGTCGATCTGCTCCATAGCGCGGTCGACGCCTCGCCCTGGCGAAATCAGTCGTTGGCGGTGGACATGGCGGGCACGGCAGATCTCGGGTCGGGTCGCCTCGAGATCACGCGTGGAACCATCAAGGCGCTCGCCGCGACCGTATCGGCCAAGGGCTGGCTAGAAACGCACCCGCCGATGAGAGGATCGCTGGTGGTACAGACGCCCCGCCAGGCGCCGCTTTCCTGTTCGGCCCTGCTGCGCGGACAGCCCGAGCCAGTGAAGGAGGCGCTGGCCGGTCTCGACTTGGGGGGAGCTCTTGGATTCGTAGTGGCCCTGGAGCTCAACGCTGGAAATTGGGAAGAGCTTCGCCTGGACATCGACATAAGCCCACGCTGCTCGGTCATTCACGAGCCCGATGTTCTGGCAGAGCTTCTACCTGCCCTTAAAAAGCCGCCCAAGAAAGCTCCGGCAGCGAGCAAGTTTCCACTGGGGCCGTACGACGACGACTTCGTGGCTCTTTCCCAAATGCCGCCCCACTTGCCGTCGGCCTTCCTCACCGCGGAGGACAGCAAGTTCTTTCATCACCACGGGTTCGACGTGGAAATGATTCAGCACGTGCTAGCGCAAGACTTGGAGAGCCGATCCTTCGATCGCGGTGCTAGCACGATTACGCAGCAGCTCGCCAAGAACCTTTTCTTGAGCCCGCGGCGGACGCTGGCGCGCAAGCTGGAGGAGGCGGTCCTGACGTGGCGGTTGCAGCGCTCGCTCAGCAAGGATCGAACCCTCGAGCTTTACTTGAACGTTATCGAGTTGGGCCCTGGAATTCGCGGCGTAAAGCAAGCGGCGCGCATCTACTTCGGCAAGGACGTCGGCGAGCTTACGCCGCTCGAATCGGCGCACCTCGCTGCGCTGACGCCGAACCCACACGTACTTGCCAGGCGCTTCCGCGACGGTCAAGTCTACGAAAGTTGGCAGCTACGCCTCTACGTCCTCCTTGG
>ODAK010008287.1_pt1 | contig 10406 bp, 8 predicted proteins | sample 1539591 | NCBI WGS metagenome assembly ODAK01 (sample SAMEA3539303, study PRJEB22396) | soil metagenome | biome: tundra; feature: field; material: soil | place: USA | collected 2010-05 | depth 0.15 m | reverse complement strand
CAGTTCAGCTTCACGAACGGCTTGTGGGGGCGCGGAGAGGTGGCGTGAATCCGACGGGCGAGCACCTCTTTACCCGCGCCGGTTTCGCCTTCGATCAGGAGCGGCACGTCCGAGGCGGCCACCCGCCGCCAGGCCGCCGCCTGCATGTCTTTCCCCATCCAGCTTTCCGTGAGGCAGACTTCAGAGGCGGGCGCGGGCTCTTCTTCGATAGCCGGCTCGATAGCCGGCGGCTCGTCGTTCAGCGCGCACCGGATCGCCATTCGGAGGTCTTCGTGGCTGATGGGCTTGGCCAGGAAATCCGTGGCGCCGGCTTTGATGGCCTGGACCACGTTGGTGGTGGTGGCCGCTCCGGAAAGCATGATCACTGGTTGGTTGCGTCCGGTGTTCCGCATCTCGTGCAGAGTTTCGAAACCGTCCCGGCGCGGCATCCGGAGATCGAGCAGTACCAGCGAAATGGCGCGATTGGCGTCGAGGCACGCCAGGGCCTCCTCGCCATCTTCGGCGATTTCGGCGGGATATCCGAGACACCGGACCACCATTTCAAAGTAATTGCGCGCGTCCGCCTCGTCCTCGACGATGAGGATAGTCTTGTTGTGTCTCATGCTTTTTCCCCGCCCACCGTCTCCGCCACCAGATGAATGCCGCCGCGATCGGCATAGGAAGACTCGCCAGTCGCCGGTGTCGTGAAAGGCAGGTGGAAGACGAAAGTCACGCCCTGGTTGCCCGATTCGGCGAAGATCTCGCCGCCATGCTCCGCAAGAATCCGTCTGCAGATAGCGAGGCCCAGTCCGCTGCCGGAACGGTCGCTGCCTCCGCCATACGATGTGTACTCCTGAAAGATCGTCCGCAAGTGTTCGGGCCGTACGCCCATGCCGTTATCGGAAACTTCCATCCGATAGGCGTTCGCCCGCCGCGAAGGGACGCGCCGCCGCTCGATCAAAACACTATCCTGCGAAACGGCACCCTGCGAAACGGCCGCGGAGCGTCTCTCCCAAAATGCCTGGAATCCCCGCACCTGAATATAGCCGCCCCTGGGCGTGAACTTGCAGGAGTTCTCCAGCAGATTGACGAACAACTGCTCCACTTGCGCCGGGTCGAAGCATAGAGGTTGTTCGGGCGCCTGCAGGTCCAAGTCGACGGAGATGCTTTTCTCGTCGGCCAAGGGCCGGATCTCGTGCAAGGCCTGCCGGCAACACTCCTCGATATCGGCTTCCCGAATCTGCGATTGCAAACCCGCACGCAAACCGGAACTCCACTGGAACAGGGCGGTGGCCAGCCGGCTGAGCCGTCTGATGCTGTGCAAGGTCCGGTCGAACACCTCCTGTTGGGCTACGGTGAGGGGCCCGAATTGTCCGCTGAGGAGGAGCCCGCAGTATCCGTTCACCGCGGTCAATGGCGTGCGAAAGTCGTGCACCGCGCGCGCCAGGAAGTTCATCCGGTCCCGATCGTATTCCTGGAGTCGCAAGGTAGTCGCCAGCAAGCAGTCCGGAATGGTGTCGCGGTCCTGACGTAGCGATCCGATCCGCCCTGTCTCCGGGCCGCTAGGCGCGTCATAGTGGTTGGCCGCCTGTTCCAGGAAGGTCCGCAAGGCATCCGGATTGACGGGCTTCAGCACCAGGGTCACGGCGGAACACGGCAGCACGTCCACTATGTTCCGGGCCTCCTCGCGGCCGACCACCAGCATGTGCGCCTGGGACGATCCTTGCCCGCCAAGCAGATGGGGCAGGTGCATTTGCCGTTCCCAGTCCCAGAGGTACAGATCCGCCGCGGGCGCCGGTTCGTCCGGAGAGGCTACCAGCGCTGAGCTGCAGATTCTTGAGCCACTTGCATTCCTTGTAGAGATCCGCCATAGGCTACAAGGTCCGAGCGGCGATTGAACGCCGGCGGACAGCGCCGCGTTGTAGAATAGAACCGAACCAGCGTGAGCCTTCGGCAAGTCTGCATGATTCTCGCCAGGCGTTTGACATCGTGTTGGCCGCCAGAGACCCCGTTGGTCGGTTCGTCACAAGGTACAATGTCCAGCAGCAAGCACTGAATCAAGAGAGCGAGGAGATTTCCTGTGGGTCATGACTTGGAGAGCGCCATGGATCGGAAGACCACTATAGCCCCAATGCTCTCGGTTCGCAGCGGGGTGAGGGCGATCGAGTTCTATAAGGCTGCGTTCGGAGCTGGCGAGTTGTTCCGCGTCGACGACGAGAGTGGAGCGGTGGTCGCTCGGCTGTCCGTGGGGGCAGCCGAATTCTGGCTCGCTGACGAGTCTCCGGAACACTTCAACTTCAGCCCCGAGTCTCTTGGCGGTGGTTCTGTGCGGATGGTGATGATCGTGGAAGATCCGGATGCCGCTTTCCAACGGGCCGTCGCGGCAGGAGCCACCGTGGTTTGGCCCGTCGGCAACCAGCATGGTTGGCGCTTAGGACGAATCGTCGATCCGTTCGGACACCATTGGGAAATCGGCAAGCCCTTGTCGGAAGCCTCTTGAGCCTCGACGCGAAGCTGAGAGTCGTTCCCTATAACTCCGGCTCTTCACAGTCCAGCAGCATGTGGGTGCCCTACCTACTCGCAGTCACGTACCTGCTCGAATCCTCGCCGTAAGCGCTCTGCCCGCCGCCCGGATGCGCGCCGCTTGCACAAACCAGCGTAAACCAGATTGTCGCATCTCATACCACGCTTCGTAGCCTCGTTCGAAGTCCCGGCGCTTCAAGCGTTATAGAGCCGATGACCGCACACCGGATATCCCCAACCCGGGCCGCCGGCATGGTCGCGGTTCACGGCGATCCGCCGCAGGGTCACTTCGCCAGCGTGAAATTGACCTGAATATCCGTCACCACTTCGACCGGATCGCCGTTCAGAAGCGTCGTGGAGTACTGCCATTGCTTTACCGCATCCATCGCCGCGGTGACCAGCATAGGGTCGCCGCTGAGCACCATGAGACTCGCAACCGTGCCGTCCTTGTCAATGGTGGCCTGGAGCACTACTGTGCCCTCAATGCCCTGTGCCTTGGCCTCCGGCGGATAAACGGGCATCACTTTCACCAACAGCTTGGCCTGTTGCACATTACTGCCCACGCGAATCGTGGTTGGCGGCGCGGGAGCGCCCGCCGGTGCCAGAGAGATGCGCAATGTGTGGGGCTCATCGGGGCTCAGAGAGATATTCAGGTGCTCGTCAAAGGCGCGCACGGTCTTAGCCAGAGATGCCATGACGTCCGCATTCACAGTGTCTCCCTCATGCGCGGGTAAGCGTTGCAATAACTCATCGCGCGTCGCCGCTGTGAGCCCCTCGACCTGGATGCTCTTCAACGTTCCATACCAATCCGGCGGTAACGCGATCCCCGACTTGGAATCGGGCGCTGCGTCTTGGGGCAGCTTGAAATCCATCGTCACCTGCGTAGTAGCCGGCAGCGTCATGGCTTGGGGCGAGTAGTGCCACTGCAATATGGCTTCGAGCGCCGCGCTGCGCAGTTCCTCCGGCCCGCTGACCACCTTCGCGTCGGACACGTGGCCCTCGGCGTCGATGTGGACTTCCAGCACGACCGCGCCTTCGATATGCTTCTCCCGCGCTGCCTGTGGATACTTCGGCGCAACGCTGTGCAGCAGGTTCGACTGGGCTGCCTCCTGGGGAACAGGCGCCGCCTGGAGCGGGAATGTGTGGAGCGCGAGCCAGCCTGCGGCGAGCAATACTCCGCAACTGATGGCGCAGAACGATATGAGACTGCGTTTCGACATAGTAACCTCCTTCAATAGCAGAGCCACCCGATTCTTCAGGTGACGCTTTCGCAAAAACAGAGTCGCCGGCGCCAGATCCAACGCCGGCTGATTCCCGGCCATCGCCAGCAGCGCGTTCAAATACTGATCGCGATTTCTGGTGAGCGCGACCACTTCGCCATCCACAGTCTGTTCGCGCGCCAGTTGGGTCTGGCCGATCAACCACCAGATGGCTGGATGAAACCACAGCACCGCGCGGATGGCTTGCTCCGTCACGGTGACGATCCAATCGCGGCGGCGCACGTGCAGCAATTCATGGCAGACGATGGCTTCCTGGATGTCCGCCGGCAATTCGGCGAAGTGGCCGGGCAACACGACCACCGGCCGCAACAGCCCAAACGTTACCGGACCCGATAGCGAAGACGACAGCCGAAACTCCGCATGCGGCGCAACTGCCGCGCGCAGGAGATCGAGGCGCGGCGGAAGCGGCGAGAACACCCGCGCATCGCGCCGCCAGCGGCGCAGTTTGCCGAACCCCACGGCGAGCCACAGCGCCCGCGCGGCGCAACCGGAGGCCAGCACCAAGAGCAGAGCCTGGCGCCAAGGCAGGAAATATGCCGGAGGGCGGTTCGGCGAGACCGGCCTGGCTGCCCCCATGGTGAACTCGATGTTCGAGTCCGCGGCGCGGCGCCACGGTTCCACGGCCGGAAGTAACAGGCAGATTGCCAACAACGTTTGCCAGTACGCCAGCCGGATTCGCGGCACGCGCAGTTGGAAGGCCCACGCGGCCACGCTTCCCGCCGCGATCAGGGCTACGGCCTGCGCGCTCCAGGCGGCCAGGTTGCCGAGCCAATGGGCTGCGCTCACGGCCGCCCTCCGATCAGCCGCCGGATCTCCTCGATCTCATTCGTCGTCAGGTGGCGGTCCTCGATCAGGTGCACCAGCAAAGGCTCCGCCGAGCCGTTGAACACGCGATTGACGAAATCCCGCACCATGGCGCGGATCACCCTGTTCTTCGGTTGCGCCGGGCGGTAGACGTAGGCGCGCTCCACCTGCTTCCGGTTGAGGTAGCCCTTCTGTTCCAGGATCTTCATCATCGTCATCACGGTGGTGTAGGCGACCCGGCGGCGCTCCAGCAGCGTCTCGTAAACGTCCCGGACTGTAGCGGTCTGCCGCTCCCAGACGATTTTCATGATCTCCAGTTCCTGGTCCGTTAGGGTCTTGCTCGGCGGCCTCATTACTAAATAATTAGTACTATCGAATGAAAATGTCAAGAGAAAAACGCGCTCGATTCGATCCGCGCGCACAAGTTGCGCAGCTTTCTGACGCTGCTCGGCGCGATCATCGGCGTGGCCCGCGTCATCCTGGCCGGCGCGGCCATCGACGGACTGGGCGTCTATGCCGAAAACATCACGGCCGAGGACTTCGGCTCCGACAGTTTCCTGGTGGCGCAGATCGCCCCGGTGGGCCGGCTCACCAGCCGGCAACTGGCCGACAAGCTGGTGAGCGCCATCTTCCCGAGCCTCCGTTGTCAGGTACCCGGCTGGGCCGTAGCAACGGCCTTCAGCGTTTCGGTTGCCGGAGGCCTGTTTTTCGGAGTGTGGCCGGCTGTCACCGCCTCGCGCCTGGACCCGGTGGAAGCGTTGCGGTATGAGTGATGCCAGGAACCCGGCTGAACTCGCGAAGTCTCCGCGGCAGCAGGCTCTTGCTTCATCGGACCGGTCCGGTCAGAATTCGTACCGGAATCCGATGCGTACGAAGCGCGGCGGCTCAATAGAAACCGGCAACCTCAGGTTAAAAGAAGGGCCGCTGAGATCGTCTTCCCGGAGTCTCTGCCCCGCATTCGTCACGTTGAGAAGATCGGCCGATACTGTGAATCTGCCTGCGGGAAGCCCAAACTGCCGGCTAAGCCGGAGGTCCCAATTGATCGCATACTGAGCACGGTTGCCGCCCTCCGGGCTTCCGCGCACTGTTGCCGCCGCCAGGAACGGGCCTTGCGGAAAGCCTGTGACGAGTAACTGGCGCGCAAACACGAGCCCGTCCGTGTAATCCGCAACACTGGCCACATCGATTCCACCGCAGGCCGAGGGCAGCCGGTAACCGGCTTGAATTTTCGCCACGTATGCCCGGTCGACAAAGCTTCGCCCCGCGGCATGGATGGCGGTGTTGGGATCGAGGAACAGAGCGCCGATAACGCCCGGATCGTTTTCATAGAGCGCATCGCCCGGGTTGGTGGGCCCGTACGACCTCTCTGCCACGAAGGACGCGTGAAGTGTCAGCCGCCTCCACTCCGTGCCAGCCTCGGCCAGCAGACCGGTATTGAGCATGCGCAGCCCACCGGGATTCGTCAACAGATACCGGTCCTGGCCCAGAGTGGCAGGGTTCTGTGCATAGACGGTCAGCCGCTGGTCGTCGAATGTGCCTGGAATTCCGTCAGGCCCAGGATCGAGGATGGAGACGGGCGTGAACGCCTGGGCTGGCACGCCGGTATCGATGGCGGCGATACGATCCTTGTCGTCGCGGCGGAACAGATGAATGCTCGCGACGCTTCGCGGCGCGAAAGGGAATTCCGCGCCAATGTCGAACTCGTCCGAGTAAGGCCGGTGGAGCGATGGTGAGATCGACGAGTAAGGTCCGCCGAAGCGCAGCAGCAGACTGCCTTGTTCGCCGGGTTGAAATGAGCCGTTGGAAGTGGACGCGACCCATTGATATGCGCTCCCGCCGAGGCTATTGGGATTTCCGAAGTCGAGATACCTCCCAGCCAGCGGAGCGTACAGGCGAAAGTATGTGTTCTGAAGAACCAGGCCGTGCGAATGAGGAACTTGCCATGCGAAACCAGCGCGCGGCGACAGATTGTTCCAAACCATCGGATCCGGTTGGGCGGCGAAGGTTCTGGCGGGGGTGAAAGCGCCGGCCGGGCTCGATTGAGCCGGCAGCGACCCACGCGAGAAATCGACGAAAGCGCCCAGATCGAGCGACAGCGAAGGCGTCAAGCTCACGTGGTCCGCGACAAAGCTGGAGAACGATCGCACCAGTTCACGGGAATCGAGCGGCGTGTTGAACTCCACCACGGACGCAGGCGCACCATTAGCAGTAATCAGATTCATGCCGGAAGGAGTGGTGAAGCGGTTGCGCGGCTCTGACGTTTTCCATCCTCCACCGGCAACGATCTGATGGCGAGTCCTCATGGCACGCAGCACGGCCGGCTGCCACGCCCCGTCGATCTCCTGGCGCGGACGAACGGCCATGTTTGCGAGCGGTGGCGCTCCTGAGATCGTGCCGCCTAAAAGCTCAATGCGACTCTGCCCAGTTGAGACGGTGCTCGTGTCAAGATGCGCCACCGAATACCCATATCGCACCTCGATAACGCCCAGACGGGAGGCTGTGGGCCCCAGGTGTGTCCAACCCACCTGATTAAAATCGAAATGGTCGGTCTCTGGTTCGCCGGGGAATCCGCCCGGCAGAACGAAAGACGGCGCCACGCGGTTGCCGGTCAATGCTTCGAGGGCCGCGGGTACCCCGCCATCCGAGAGATCGATTCGTGTGCCGCTGTACAACGCATCGAACCGGTCTCTGGTGCCGGCACGGACGCGGCCCCGAGCGTTTCCAAACAACAACCGGCTTCGCTGATCGGTTCCGGGGGCGGCGAGCGGCTCGGTTTGCGAGGCCCATTGCCCGCTTCCGGAGGCATAAATGTCAGCCCACTTGGTTAGCGGTCCGCCGATCTCCAAACGATCTCGTGTGAACCAGCGAAATTGGTCGGCCTGCTGCACCAATCCCCGGCTACTTGGCGCCGGCAGGTTCGTCGAAGAAAGCGCCGCGGCGGTGTTCGCTGTCGAAAGCGCGCCATGCCAGAATGCGCCGGGCTCGGCAAGAAAGACCCCGGCCTCGGTGCCGTTACTCGACGAAGTTGTCTGAGCGAAGGCGCTGCGCACCACGACCTCATCGAGCGCCTGGACGTCGGGCGCGACCGCCGGAAGTCCCGGCTGGTAGGAGTCGGTTGCATCCATGCCCTGGAACTTGTATTGCGTATCGGTCCACGAGAATCCCCGCTGCGACTCGACCGCCAGCCGGTTGTCGCTGAGGCCAGTGAAATCGAGTGGTTCGGTTACGCTGGATGGCTCCCGGCTCAGCAGTAGCCCCTGCAAGCTGAACGCCTCCGGGTACAGCCGCCCGCTCGTGGCATCGGTCCAAATACCTGGTGTCCGCGCCGCCGGCTGTACGCCGTGCATTATTCCCGATGCGTCCATAACCAGATCGAAGCGGGCGGTTTGCAGGGGGGAAACGAAAACAGTGGCGCCGGAGGGCGCGGCGCCCTGTTGGATACTTCCGGACAAACGATATTGTCCGTAGGGCAGCGTCATGGCGAACTCGCCGTTCGCGTTCGAGCGAATGACGGTGCGAAAACCGGCCCCGCCGGCGATGAGAATCGGTGAGTCGGCCACTGGACGGCCATCCGTAGCGCGGAGAGTCCCCTCAATGGCTCCGGTGGTCAACTGCGCCAACAGGGATCCCGGAACAAAAGCCACAGTTGCCAGCAGAAGACTGAGCCGGACCGCCGGAAGACTATGGCTACTGCCGCAGCACAGTGAAACGGCTGATCGAGTACCCAAGCGCACCACCCATGAAGACGTCCGACAAAAAATGGGCCGATAGGGAAAGCCTCGAAAACCCAACCACCGCGGCTAGCCCGTACGCAGCGTATGGCACCCAGCGGTGATTTCCATAGCGCCGGGCGATGACAGTAGCGATCGAGAACGCCGCTATGGCGTGCCCGGAGGGGAAACTTCCGTTTCCGCGCAAAGGTGAGCCGCCGCTCTCGAACCAGCTATCGGAAAAGTTACCTCCGGCCGGAATGCCGGCCGGACGCACACGGCGGGTGGCGTCCTTGAAGACCGTCGTCACAATCTCTGCGTCGGCGACGGCTTCACCCGCGAGCAGCGCCGTTCGTTGCATCTTCGAGTCTTTCCGGATCAGCCCGATGGCATAAAGCGAGACCGGAGCTGCGATCGTGCCCATGATCGTGGCGTTGCCGGTAAGAATGTTGTTCAAACCATGAAATGTTGAGGTGCGGTGAAAATAGGCAGCCTCGGTTGGGTCCAGCGCTACCAGTCCAGCGGTGGTTCCGAGGACTGCGGTCGTGGAGATCCAGCTTTGCCCCTGCACGAGCCTGGCGGGAAACGACCAGATGCGTTCTTGATCGCTGATCAGGTTAGGAAGCAACAGTTTCCAGGAGACCGGCCGGTCGACGGCCGGTGTCGGCTGCGAGACTGGGGAAGGTGCTGGCGCCTGAGGCGGAGCGCTTGTTGGGGAAGCGGCAGGTGGCGTCTGATCCGGTTCGGTCGTTTGACCGGATGTCCGGGACGGAATTGCAAGGGTAGACAGCAGCATCAACGCAAATGCAAGCTTCATAGAGAGTCTCCATGGGCACTACGCAACGATGATCGAGAGACGCAGGCTGGGAGGAGCCGGTTGCCTTACGATCCCGGGAAACTTCCGGGGTGAATCCGGCAGAACCCCTTTTCAGTGTGTTTACTGCCATATCGACGCCGATCTGGGAACCGAGTTTCGACACCGTGCCGCTCCGGATAGTATCCGTTCGAAAGAAATCGCCACCTACGTCGAGTTGCCGATGATTGCGTGAACCCGATGGCGGCGGTGGGAATGCACGCTGCCCGACGTTCGTACCGGTGATGGAGACCGCCGGCCTGCGGCCCAGGGTGAATCGATACGGCGCGCACAAATGGTAACAAATATGCTGCCATCCGCGCGCGCCAGGGGCCGAAGCCGCAACGCGAGGCCATTGCTGCTGCCCAGGGGTCGTGGCTGCGTACCAGAAGTCGAAGGCCAGAAAGGATGGTGAGAAATGGCGTTGACGAGGGAATTCCGGGAAACGTCTATCTCAGCGGCGATGAGACCACCGGGAAGGCCGTCCTCCGCGATGCGATCAACGCAACAGTCGGATTTGAGCGGCTTGCGGCAGACCTTGAAAAACCGGGCAAGAGTCTACAGCACATGCTTGGGCTACACGGTAACCCGAACACTGCCAATTTCTTTGCGATCCTCCGGGTGCTTCCGGAAGCAAGTCGGAGTGAAGCTGACCGTCCGAGCGCGAACAGGCACTGAAACTCGCGGTGCTGCACCGCAAGAATGCCCTGATCTACCGCACCTCGAACGGCGCACAGGTGGGCGGCCTGTGCCCTGGCCGGTCACCTGCCCCGGAATGCGCTGCAGGTAGAAGAAGCCTTCCCCCGAATACTGGAATTTCGAGCCGGGCTCGAATTCCGGAACCAGTTGCGTGTCTGCGTCGGAACGCCAGTTTCGGAACCCCCGAGGTGTGGCTCAGGACGTGACGCAACGTGACGCAACGTGACGCGCCGGGCGCGCGGGTCACCAGATCGTCGACGTAGGTGAACCAGTGGCCGAACCCAGGCCGGGCTTCCGTACCGCACGAGGCCTATCACGGCGCCGGGAACCGGAGCGACGCCCATCTTTTGCAGAAACTCGGCTTCCGCCAAAGGCGGCGGGCCCTGTTTCCAGCCGGCGGCGGTCAAGAGCGACGAAAGGATGCCGGCCTGCGAGCCTTCTTCGAGGAGGCTGGCTATTCGGACTTCGAATAGTAGTACGTGTACTTGCTGTACAACTCCGACGCGCGCGCGCCATTGGCCACGATGCCGAGCACATTGTTCTCGCACAGCGACTGCA
>ODAK010008284.1_pt1 | contig 10411 bp, 6 predicted proteins | sample 1539591 | NCBI WGS metagenome assembly ODAK01 (sample SAMEA3539303, study PRJEB22396) | soil metagenome | biome: tundra; feature: field; material: soil | place: USA | collected 2010-05 | depth 0.15 m | reverse complement strand
GGAACGGGACCGAGGTGGTCCCGATCATCCTCGCGCCAGTTGCGTTGCCCGTCGGGATCAGGGTGTCGGACACCGCGGCGACCGCGAGCTCGGCGCCGAGCCACTGCATCGCGTGGAACACGAACCGGGAGATGGTGGCGACCAGCCGGTGGCCGGTCGCGTTCTCACCCTTGGAGAATGCACCTTTTATCTCTATGACGCCCGTGCGGATGTTGCTGTCGATGAGTTCAGCGATCTCGCCGATCTCTGGCGACGTCGACATCTCGTCGAGGAGCGCAGTCTGGTGGCTGTCGTCGAGGGGGCCGTGGCACCGCACGCCAGCCACCACCTTGTCGTCCGCTGTGAAGGCCAGGAGAAACAGCGAGACGCCGTTGCCCTCCTCGAGCTCTCGACGCCGCAACGTCCCTTCGAAGCCGTGGCCGCGGTAGATGCCCTCGGCCTCGTTGAGGTACCGCTTCCAGAGATCAGGGCGCAGGAGCGGGTGATGACCCTCGAATCGAATGCCCGACTCGCGCTCGACGAACGAGGCCCCGTAGCTGTAACGGCGACCTACGACGTTTCCCATTGGCGACGCTCACCATCCAAGAGCTCGAATTCGGTTGCCGAATCGGGAGTCCGCTCGGTCTGGGAGGAATCTACAACAGCAGCGATCGCATTTAGAGGAACCTCCGGTGGTCGCTTCGACACGTCTGCGATGTCGCGCCACGCCGTCGCGTCAGTGCGCGTGTCGCATCCACACGTGCCACCGACGACGTTAGAAAACACTTCATCGCGGCAACCGCAGCGGTCTGCCTCCGAGTCGCCGTCGGATACGGCAATCGACGAGTTGACGACGTTGTCGCGCCGCGGCATCGAGCGTGGCGTCGACGCCATCGGCGCGACGGCGACCTCCCGGCAGTGCGCACAGCGGGGTCCCCGAGGGGTCGGGTGGTAGCGTCCAGCGAGCCAGGAGTTGCCGCGCGAGGCTGCCTGCGCCTGAGAGGCGAGGTCGGCGAGGAAGCGATGCGCAATGGTCACGGAACCTGAGAGCCACCCCGCAGCACCAAGCTCACGAGGCGCCGACTCAGGCCTTGACCGCGCCCTGGCCGAATCCCAGTTCTTCCTTCTCTACCAGCCCACCATCGACCTCCAGACCAGCGCGTTCGTGGGCGTCGAGGCGCTGCTGCGCTGGCGCCCCCCGGCGCGGGGCGTCGTCGGCCCCGACGAGTTCCTCCCCGAGCTCGAGGCGAGCGGCCGGATCATCGAGGTGGGCAGGTGGGTCCTGCTCGCCGCGTGCCGCCAAGGCGCCGACTGGCACTCGAGGGGCAACCGGTTCACCGTGTCGGTGAACGTCTCGGCACGCCAGTTCGATCGAGACGCGTTCGTGGACGACGTCGAGCACGCGCTCAGCGACTCGACGTTCGACGCCGCGCACCTTGTCCTGGAGTTCTCCGAGGGGACGCTTGCAGGCAGCGCCGAGTCCGCTGCCGTCCGCCTCGCACGCCTGCGGTCGCTCGGCGTTCGCATCGCGATCGACGACTTCGGTGCGGACGCGTCGTCCCAGACGGTGCTGACGAACTTTCCGATCGACATCGTCAAGATCGACCGGGCGTTCATCTCCGGCATCGCCACGTCGGCCGGCGCCGCCACCCGCGTCCACGAGCTCGTGCAGCTCGGCAAGTCGCTCAACGTGCAGACGATCGCCCAGGGGATCGAGGACGACGACCAGCGCCTGCGACTGCAGGTCGAGGACGTTGACGTCGGACAGGGGTTCCTCTTCTCGGTCCCCCACGACGCGGCAGAGATCGACAGGTACCTCGAGGACTTCGCGATCTTCTCGGGCAAGCCGCTCTGACCGACGCGCGGCCCGAGAGGTCACGCTGCGATGAACCCCACGGTTACGCTTAAAGCGATCGTGAAGCACCTTCTCTCTAAGGGGTCGTAGCGATGTTGGCGCTCCTCGCCGGGATGTGCGCACTCCTTGGGCTCGCCGTCGGCTCCTTCCTCAACGTCGTCATCTACCGCGTCCCGCGCAAGGAGTCGATCGTGTCGCCCCGCTCGGCGTGCCCCCAGTGCCACACGCCGATCTCCAACCGGGACAACATCCCCGTCGTCTCGTGGCTGCTCCTGCGCGGCAGGTGCCGGACGTGCGGAAAGCCGATCTCCGCGCGCTACCCGATCGTCGAGGCGACGACGGCACTCCTGTTCGCGGGCATGGCGCTCCGATTCGGCTACAACGCCGCGCTTCCGGCGTATCTGGTGCTCATCGCTGGGCTCCTCGCGCTCGCCTGCATCGACCTCGACTGTCGGCTGCTCCCGCGGCGGATCGTGTACCCGCTGCTCGGGCTCGTCGCGCCGCTCTTGCTCGCTGCGTCCATCGCAACACGGCACTGGCATCCCCTCGTCGTCGCGGTCGCATGCTCGGCGGCGTGGTTCTTGGTCTTCTTCGCGATCAACTTCGCGAGCGAGAGGCTCCTGGGGTTCGGTGATGTGCGCCTTGCCCTCGTCCTTGGCCTCGGCCTCGGGTGGCTCGGCGTGCCCGGGGTGCTGGTCGGTTTCTTCGCGGCGAACCTTCTCGGCGCCGTCGTCGGGATCTACCTCGTCGCGCGGAAGCTGGCGACCAGGGAGACCCAGGTCCCCTACGGCGTGTTCCTCGCGGCCGGTGCCGCGCTCGCGGTCTACATCGAGCCCATCGCCAACATCCGGTTCCGAGGCGCCTGATGCCGGGCCAGGCGGCGCCGCACCGACGTCGGGCGCCCCTCCCCGCGATCCTCGCCGCGTGGGTGCTGGCCCTCGCGCTCGTGGTCGTCGTGCTCGCGTCGACCGGTGGCGATCTCCCGACGGCGGGCAAGGCGCTGCTCGTGGTTGGCACCGCGCTGGTCGTCGCTGCCGCCACGTGGGAGGCCCTGAGGTCCTCACGCAGGTCGTGGGACGACACGGCCGGCGCAAGGCCCGGGACCGCATCGCAGCGAGACGCGGAGCTGCGGGCCTTGGCCACCGCCACCATGGCCTCGGCGACCGACGAATTCGAGACGGCGCTCGGCCTCCTCGCGGACGAGCTCGTGCCCGACCTGGCTGACTGGTGCGTGATCCAGGTCACGGACCGCGACGGCACGCTGCAACGGCTCGCGGCTCGGCACGCCGGCTGCGCGGTAGGGCACCTCGACGGTGCCTCCGGCGACCAGCGATGCGACCGTGACCTCAGCGACGTCGTGCCACGCGCCGCAGAGCTGGCGCAGCGCGTCAACGGGACCGGCGCCACCGAGGTCTGGCCGGCGCTCGGTTCCCCGGCGGCCCCGTCGTGCCTCGTCGTCGCGCTCCGCGCCGGCACCGCGGCGCTCGGCACGATGACCCTTGCAATGGACCAACCACGAGCGGGCTTCGATCCCGCGGACGTCGGGATCGCCGAGGACCTGGCGAGGATCGTGGCGGCGGCGATCGACCGCGTGCAGCTGCATCGGCGAACGAGGGAGGCGGTGCGCAGATCCCAGCGGATCGCGCGCCAGCTCCACCAGCTCATCGCTGCCTCGATCACGGTGGCGGGACTGCGGAGCGAGCCCGAGGTCCTCGTCCGGCTCGCCGGCATCGTGCGGAGCGTCTTCGATGCGGACGCGGCCGTGGTGTCCCTCGAGGCCGGGCCTGCGTCGCCCCTCCAGATCGTCGCGGAGCGCGACAGGGAGATCGTCGTCGGGCCGGCTGGCTCGCACGCCGCCGAGGCGCCGGTCAGGCTCGGCTCGGACCTCGTGCCCGTCCGAGAGGGTGCCTGGCTGGTTGCTCCGATGCTGGTGCGGCGAGGGGAGGCCCGGGGCTCGGTCGCCATTCGAAGGCACCCAGATTCCGCGTTCAGCGAGGACGACGTCGAAGTCCTGTCACTGCTCTCGCAGATGGCCTCGTCATCACTGGACGCCTCTGAGATGAACCGTGCGATCGTGAGCAGCGAGGAGCGATGGAGGGTCCTCGTCGAGACGGCTCCCGTCGGCATCGTGGAGACCGACCTCGACGGGAAGGTGCTGTGGTGGAACCGAGCGGCGGGTTCGCTCTTCGCGTGGCCCGCGGTCGATGACCCGGGACTGACGGGCGCCCCTTCGTTCCCCGATGACGCGACCGCCGGCCTCGCCGCACTGTGGTCCGAGGTCCTCGCCGGCCAAATCGTCGCTGCACGGGACCTCCCCGGCGTCGAGGTCGGTGCCACGAAGCTCGACCTGACGGCGTCCGCTGCCGTGCTGGCGCCGTCCTCGGATGGCGCGACCAGCATCCTGACGCTCGTTGACGACGTCACCGAGCACCTCCAGCTCATGGAGGAGCTTCGCCACGCCCAGCGCTTGGAGGTCATCGGTCAGCTCTCGAGCAGCGTGGCGCACGACTTCAACAACCTGCTCACGCTGATCTCCGGCTACACCGAGCTCCTGTCCCAGGAGGTCGGCGCTGACGATCGCGCTCGGCAGCTGACCCAGGACATCCAGGCCACGACGACGCGCGCGTCGACCCTGACGGGCAAGCTGCTCACCATCGGCAGGACCAAGACGCCGCAGCCCGTGGTCTTCTCACCTGCAGCCGCCATCGGGTCGATCTCCGAGGTGCTCGATCGCGTGATCGGCTCGAGCATCGAGCTGGCGCTTGACCTCGATCCGGCGGCCGGCAACATCAGGGCGGATGCCGACCAGTTCGAGCAGACCATCTTGAACCTCTCCATCAACGCCCGGGATGCCATGACATCGGGCGGCGTGCTCCGAATCTCGCTCACGGCGGCCGCGCTGGACGATGCCGCCGCGGGCCGGCACGGTCTGGCGTCGGGTGACTACGTCCGCATCGAGGTCACCGACACGGGTGACGGCATGGACGAGGAGACCCGGCGTCGCTGCTTCGAGCCCCTCTTCACCACCAAGGGGCCGAACAGCGGCACGGGGCTCGGCCTGCCGGCCGCGCGGCGCGTGGTCACGGAGAGCGCCGGGATCATCGAGTGCCGCAGCGAGCCCGGTCGTGGCACGTCGTTCGAGATCCTGCTCCCGGTGGTCGATGAGCCCGTGCAGCACGAGTCGGTCGCCTCGCTGGCGGCCCCGCCCCAAGAGGCGTGTACGGTCCTGCTCGCCGAGGACGAGGAGGGCATCCGCCGCATCGTGAAGCGCGTGCTCGAGCACAACGGGTTCCGCGTGCTGGAGGCCGACAGCGGCGAGCGGGCGATGCAGGTGGCCGCGTCGGGCGAGGACGCCTTCGATCTCCTGATCAGTGACATCGTGATGCCCGGCATGTCAGGTCGCGAACTGGCCGGGAGCCTCCAGGCGGCGCACCCCGGGCTCTTGGTCGTGCTCATGTCCGGCAACGTCGACGCGTCGGCGATGGAGGACCTCATCCCGGGGTCCGCGGCGTTCCTGGGCAAGCCCTTCCGACCGAGTGAGTTGCTGGACGTCGTGCGTGACCTGCGCGCCACGGCCGCTCGCGCGACCGGGAATCGCCGTGGGTGACCCCTCCTCCCTCTAGCGGAGGCCGCGGTCAGGCCCCGTTCGCCTGTGCGGCGTCGGGGGGATTGGGTTCGAAGCGGTAGCCGACGCCGCGGACCGTGGTGATCCAGCGGGGGCGATCCGGGTCGACCTCGATCTTCGACCGGAGCCGACGGATGTGCTCGGTCACCGTTGCGCCGCCCTGCCACTCGGGCGAGGACAGCCACACGTTCTCGAGCAGCTGCTCGCGCGAGTACACCCGACGCGGCGACGCTGCGAGGAACGCGAGGAGCGCGAACTCCTTTGACGTCAGCTCGACGAGCTCGTCGTTGAGGCGGACCTCGTGGGTCATCTCGTTGATCTGGAGGCTCCCGAAGTTCATCGTGGGCTCGTCGGCGTTTGGTGCCGAGCTGCTCGCGTGCACACGCCGGAGCACCGACTCGATCCGTGCGGACACCTCGCCCAAGGAGAAGGGCTTCACCATGTAGTCGTCGGCGCCCATCTTGAGTCCCGCGATCCGATCGGTCTCGAGGCCCCTCCCGGTCAAGAAGATGGTCGGGACATCGCTCATCGTGCGCAGCTCGCGGAGCACCTCACGGCCGTCCTCTCGTCCGAGCACGATGTCGAGGAGGACGAGGTCCGGCTCTGCCGCCGTCGCCTTCTCGATCGCGCCGGCGCAGTTCGACGCGCTGTCCACCTCGTAGCCCTCGGAGGCGAGATGCGTGCGGAGCAGGGTGACCATCTCGGCGTCGTCTTCGACGATGAGAACCCGCGTCATCGCATCGCTCCACGTGGGCGTGAATCGTTCACGCGTTGAGGCTACAAGCGTGGGGTGGCCCAAACGTGCTGCATCCATGTGCTCGGCGCCCTGCACTCCCGCTGCATCGCGACGCGAACCGGTCGCCTGCGCACGGCGACGAACGTCGGTGCCCTCTGCCACTCGTGCGTGAGCCTGAACAGGAACTGTGCGTGTGTCCATGGATCGATACTCCCATGCAATGTCCAGCCAGGAGCCCGAATTGGGACGGTGTTGGGACTTTGTGGACGACCTGATGATCTTCACCTGTGAGGTTTTTGCACATGTTCACCAACCGATTCCGGCCCCTCCGTCGCAGCTCGGGAAGGGCGTCAGACGTGTCCCCGTCAAGCATCGATCGAGCGCGCGCGCATCGCGCGCCGAGCGCACGAGCCGTGCGGATGCTCTGCGGCACGGCGATGGCGGCGGCACTCGTCGGTGGTGTCGTGCAAGCACCCGGCGCTGGTGCGCTCACGTCGCCGCACTCGCCGAACCACGTCGGCTTCCGCGTCATCGCGAGCGCGAACCCGAGCCCGACCGAGAACGCGCTGAGCGCGGTGGCATGCCCGTCGCGGAGCTTCTGCATCTCGGTCGGCTTCTACGCGATCAACACCGTCGACAAGACACTTATCGAGCGCTGGAACGGCGCGCACTGGACCATGGCGCAGAGCGTCAATCCGAGCAGCACGGTCAACTACCTCGCCGGCGTGTCGTGCCCGCGCGTGACGTTCTGCGTCGCGGTCGGCACCGAGCAGGTCGGACTCTCCCAGCGCACTTTGATCGAGCGATGGAACGGCCGGACCTGGTCGATGGCCGCGACCCCGAATCCCGGCGAGACGAACGCCCTCGACGCGGTGTCGTGCTCGTCGGTGTCGTTCTGCGAGGCCGTGGGCGTCCAGCACGTGCGCGGCGTCGCGCGGACGCTGGTCGAGAGGTGGAACGGTCGGTTCTGGACGGCGTCGGTGAGCACCAACCTCGGTGCGCGCGACAACGAGCTGCTCGGCGTGTCCTGTGCGAGCGCCGCGTTCTGCGAGGCGGTCGGCGAGCGCGCCGCTGGCGGAATCGAGCGCACACTCGCCGAGCGGTGGAACGGGGCTCACTGGGCGACCGTTGGGACCACCAACCCCGGTGTGATCAACCTGCTCAACTCTGTGTCGTGCCCCTCGCGGGGCTTCTGCGTCGCGGTCGGCAACGAGGTGCGTGGCGCCGCGACCAGGACGCTCACGGAACGGTGGAACGGGGTGGCGTGGCGCACGTCGCCGAGCACGAGCCCGAACCTGCACAGCTTCTTGTGGAGCGTCGCATGCCCGCGGGCGATGGTCTGCGAGGCCGTGGGCATCGAGCAGAACGGCGCGGTGTCCCGGACGCTCGTGGAGAAGTGGAACGGCGCACGATGGGCGACCTACTCGAGCGCGAACCCGAGCTCCAAGGACGGCTTTAACGGCGTCGCGTGCTCGTCGCTCAGCCTGTGCAAGCCCGTTGGCTATGAGGTGGTCGGGTCCGGCGTGTACGACTCCCTCATCGAAAGGGGTTCGTGATCGGTGGGAAGACCCAACGTGCTCGCCAGCGAGTCGAAGGAACTTCGCAGGACGTGAGGTCCACTCGGTCGTCTCGACCGAGCGCGGTTCCGTGCGCGCCATCTACGAATCTCTTTAAGGGTTGTGCTACAAGCCAGTGGGCGCAAAGCGGCGATGCACGGAGTGCCCCCAGTGGTTTGTCATCTTCCCATGGCGATGACCCCAGAGAGTGTGATATGGCACCGGCACCAACCGCTCGATTTGCATGGCTGATATCACTGCAATTGCAGGACAACTGGATCAGACGAATCGAATCATGCGTCGCGACGCCCGCTGCGGATCAACTTGGTTTGGCAACGTTGCCACAACTTCTCCAAAAGATCATTGTGGGCGCGAATTGGTCTGTGTATTATCGTCCAATGGTCGGTCAGTGAGGTAGTTGTGGCATTCAAGCGAAATCGACAGGGTTCTTTGCGCGACGTCAAGGGCACGGACGCGGCCGCCCAGAGTGATGGTGCGCGCGTTGATGCAACCAGCGGCGATGCGGGCAGTCGGCGCGGCGACAAGCGTGACGGCACGGCAGACGCACAACAGACGGACTCGCGCACGTCCGTTGCGCTCGTCGATGTTGATCAGCCGCAGCACAACGGAGCGCACGGCTACATCAACCAGTTCGAGATCCAGGCAGTCCCAGCGCCCCCCGAGAAGGTGGCGGAGCTCTCCAAGGGTCGTCTCGGCAACCTGCTGGTGCAGCGCTCTCTCGTCACGGAGTCCGAGCTCGACCAGGGCCTCGCGCAGCAAGCCGAGAGTGGAGGGCGCATCGGCGAGGTGCTCGTCTCGATGGGCTTCATCGACGACCGCGACCTCGTCGACGCGCTGTCGGAGTTCCTCGGCGTCCCCGTCTCGAACCTGCGCAGGGAGAACGTCGACCCCGACGCGCTCGCCCTCGTGCCCGAGGAGATCGCCCGTGAGCACATGGCCGTTCCGCTCCGGCTCGGCGAGCATGGCCTCGACGTCGCCGTAGCGGAGCCCACCGAGGAGCTTCGATCGCTCCTCTCGCAGACGAGCGGGCATCCCGTTCGCCTGATGATCGCCCCGATGAGCGACATCCGCTGGGCAATCGACAGCAACTACCGCGCCATCGTCGGGGTGGACAACCTCGTCAAGGCCTTCGTCTCCGTGGAAGGGGCGAGGAAGCGAAACGCGGGCGATGCAGACGGCGACCTCGAGTCGGACGACGCGCCCGTCGTCCAGGTCGTCGACCGCCTACTCACCCAGGCGATCCGCGACCGCGCCTCGGACGTGCACATCGAGCCAGGCGACGGGATGGTCCGCGTCCGCTTCCGGGTCGACGGCGCGCTCAAAGAGATCATCCAGCTGCCCGGCGTCATGGGTCCGGGACTCGTGAGCCGCATCAAGATCATGGCGGGGATGAACATCGTCGAGCGCAGGCGGCCCCAGGACGGGCAGCTCACGACCCAGATCGACGGCAAGGACGTCGACGTCCGCGTCGCGACGGTCTCCACGATCGCGGGCGAGAGCTGCGTCATGCGCGTGCTCGACAAGACGAGGTCCGTGTATCGCCTCGGCGACCTCGGCATGCCCGCTGACACCCACGCGACCTACTCGAAGATCGTCCGCGCGCCCTTCGGGATGATGCTCTGCGCCGGGCCGACGGGCAGCGGGAAGACCACCACCCTCTACGCGACGCTCAGCGAGGTCAACAACCCGACGCTCAATGTCATGACGATCGAGGACCCGGTCGAGTACGTCTTCCCCTCGATCAACCAGATCCAGACGAACGAGCAGGCCGGCCTGACCTTCGCCACCGGCCTGAAGTCGATCCTGCGCCAGGACCCCGACGTGATCCTCGTCGGCGAGATCCGCGACGTCGAGACCGCCCGGGTCGCGACGCAGTCCGCGCTCACCGGGCACTTCGTCATCTCCTCGATGCACGCGACCGACTCGGTGTCGGGGCTCCACCGGTTCCTTGACATGGGGATCGAGTCGTTCCTGATCGCGTCGTCGGTGCTCGCGGTCGTCGCCCAGCGGCTCGTCCGCCGGATCTGCCCTTCGTGCAAGACGACCTACAAGCTCAATGACGAGGAGCGGATGTTCTACGAGGAGAGCGGCGGCCCGCCCGAGAAGGAGATCTTCTACCACGGGACCGGCTGCAACTTCTGCGGAGGCACCGGCTTCAAGGAGCGGATCGGCGTCTACGAGCTCCTCCAGATGACGCCGGAGATCAAGCGGCTGATCGTGGGCTGGGCGACACAGGAAGAGCTGAGGAATCTTGCAAAGAAGCAGGGCATGCGCACACTGCGCCAGGAAGCCATCAACCTCGTTGCCGAGGACATCACCTCGGTCGACGAAGTAGTCCGGAGCATGTACACGCTATGAGCAAAGACCGGAAAACCTCAAAGTTCCACTACGTCGCGCTCGACACCGAGGGCCGCAAGGTCAACGGCGACGAGGAGGCCGAGTCGTCCGGTGCCGCGCACCTGCTGCTCCTTGAACGCGGATACCAGCCCCTCGAGGTCACCGAGAAGACGAGCGTCCTCAAGTTCGAGATCACCAAGAAGATGGCACCGCGCAAGGACGTTGGCCACTTCTCGCGGCAGCTTGCCGTGTTCATGAAGGCCGGGATCCCGATCATGGAGGCCATGGAAGTCATCCTCGAC
>ODAK010008283.1_pt1 | contig 10411 bp, 12 predicted proteins | sample 1539591 | NCBI WGS metagenome assembly ODAK01 (sample SAMEA3539303, study PRJEB22396) | soil metagenome | biome: tundra; feature: field; material: soil | place: USA | collected 2010-05 | depth 0.15 m | reverse complement strand
GGGCAGGAGCACGTCACCCAGACGCTCGCCAACGCCATCACGCAGAAACGCATCGCGCACGCGTATCTCTTTTGCGGCCCGCGCGGCACCGGCAAGACCACCATCGCCCGCATCTTCGCCAAATGCCTGAACTGCACCGGCGGGCCGAAAATTGATTTTGATGACGCCGACACGCGCGTGCAGGAAATCACCGATGGCCGCGCGCTCGACGTTTTGGAAATTGACGGCGCGAGCAACAACGGCGTGGAGCAGGTGCGCGAGTTGCGCGAAACCTGCAAATACGCGCCCGCCAATGCGAAGTTCAAAATCTACATCATTGACGAAGTTCACATGCTTTCGACGGCGGCGTTCAATGCGCTGCTGAAAACTTTGGAGGAGCCGCCCGCGCATGTGAAGTTCATGTTCGCCACGACCGACCCGGAAAAAGTTTTGCCGACGATTCTCTCGCGCTGCCAGCGGTTTGATCTGCGCCGGATTCCGAGCGCGTTGATCACGAAGCATCTCGCGGAAATCGCCGGGAAGGAAAAGGTCACGATTGACGCCGCCGCATTGCACGCCATCGCGCGCGGAGCCGACGGCGGCATGCGCGACGCGGAATCCACGCTGGACCAGCTCATCAGTTTTTGCGGCGACAAAATCGAAGAGCCGGACGTGCTCTCCATGTTTGGCCTCGCGGCACAAAACCAGATTCTTAAATTGAGCCACGCCGTTCTCGCCGGGGAAATTTCCGTCGCGCTCACGCAACTGGACGAACTCGCGCGCGGCGGCAAAGACCTTGGCCGTTTGCTGGGCGACCTGCTGAACCATTTCCGCAATCTCCTGATTTATCAGGTTTCCAAGGGCGATTTGAATCTGCTCGAAGTTTCCGAGGCGGAAGTCGCGGCGATGAAAGAACAGTCCGCGCTCGCCAGCACCGACGCCTTCACGCGAATTCTTGAAGTGCTGGCCGACGCTGAACTCCGCCTGCGCGATGCCGCGTCCAAAAAAATTCTGCTCGAAGTTTCGCTGCTCCGCGCCATCGAGGCGCGCAATGCGATGCCGCTCGATGCTGTGCTGAAGCAACTGAACCAGTTGCGCGGACAAAGCAGCGGTAGTGGGACAGGCGTCTCGCCTGTCCAGTCCAGTGCGCCGGCGAGAACCGCGCCAGGTCCGGCTCAATTTTCCGCTTCCGTGGCCGCCACTCCGTCACCCGCGCCAAAACCGGCCGCGCCCATTGCGCAACCTGCTCCCGTCGCGGCTGCGGCTCCTGGCGATCTTGCCGGACTGTGGGCGAACTTGGTGGAAGCCGTTGGCCGCGTCAGCCCGTTCACACGTGGCTACTTGATTGACGCGCATCCGGTCTCGTTCGAGAAAAATGTTTTGGTCATCGGCTATGATCCTGAATTTGAAGATCATCTGGGCCTCGTGGACAACGCACGCAACCATACGCTGCTCGCGACGAAGCTGGCGGAACTCGGCCACGCGAACGCGATGATCAAATTCATCAAGGCCGAAGCGCCCGCCGGCTGGGATCGCAAAACCGTCGCCGCCCCGCCGCCGCCGGCGCCCGTTGCCGCCAAAGCCGCGCCGACCACCGCGCCGGCAAAACCAGTTGAAAACTTGCCGGCGGCATCTGCTGAAAAGAAAACCGCGCCGATGGCGTTCAACAAGGATGATTTCAAGAACGATCCGCTCATCAAGAAGGCGCTGGAGATTTTCAAGGGCACGATTGTGGAAGTGCGCACCTGATTTGTTTGACCAATGATCATCACTATTTTTCGATCCCGGCTGCGGCCTGAACATCGCGGGGAATACGAGCATTGGGCAAAACGGATTCACGACATCGCCATCACAATGCCCGGTTTCATCTCGATCAAAACTTTTGCCGCCGACGATGACGAGCGCGTTTCCATTGTTGAATTTGAATCCGAGGAGTTGATGTTGGCCTGGCGCAACCAGCGCGACCACAAGCTGGCGCAGGAACTGGGACGGAAATTATTTTACTCGGAGTATCACATCCAAGTTTGCCAGCCAGTGCGCGACTATTCCTTTCCGAAAAAAACTGACGCGCCCCCCGGTTCGGTTTAATTTATATTCAAAAATTTATGTCCAGCATCGGCAAACTCATGAAACAGGCTGCGAAAATGCAGCAGCAGATGGAACAAATCCAGGCGCAACTCGCCGCGCGCACGGTCGAGGCAACCAGCGGCGGCGGCGCGGTCAAGGTCGTTGCCAAATGCGACGGCACCATCGCCACCATCAAAATTGATCCGCAGGCGCTGAACCCGGCTGACGCGCAACTGGTCGAGGACATGATTGTCACCGCCGCGAACCAGGCGCTTGCGCAGGCCAAGGATATTTCCAACGCCGAGATGGGCAAGGCCACGGCGGGATTCAGTCTGCCGGGAATGTGACGGGAAATGACCAATCCCTAAATCCGAATGACGAAAGAATTTCCAATGACGAATTTTCAAATCAGCGGCGCACAAATTCGCACGCTAATTCGGGCTTCGGCATTCTTTAGTCATTAGGGTTTCGTCATTCGTCATTTTCCACCGCCATGCTTCCCGAACCCATTACTGCGCTGACCGCTGCCTTGAGCAAACTGCCCGGCATCGGGCCGCGTTCTGCTGAACGCGTCGCGCTGCATATCGTCCAAGCGGATTTGGCGGCGGTGCAGCATCTGGCGGCAGCCATTCTCACCGCGCGCGAACGCATCCGCTTCTGCGAGACTTGCGGGGCGCTCACGGAGCAATCGCCCTGCGCCACCTGCACGGATTCGCGGCGCGATGCCTCGATTGTTTGCGTCGTGGAAAAGGCGGTGGACATTTTGAGCATCGAGAAATCGGGAACGTATCGCGGCAAATTTCATGTGCTGGGCGGAAAAATTTCGCCGCTCGATGGCGTGGAGCCGGACGATTTGCGCATCGGCGAATTGGAAAAACGGTTAACCATCGAACCCGTCCGCGAAATCATCATCGCGCTTGGCACGGACGTGGAAGGCGACGCCACGAGCAATTATCTGGCGAAGCGGCTCACGCGGGCCGGACTGAAAATCTCGCGCATCGGCTTCGGCCTGCCGGCCGGCAGCGGACTGGAATTCGCCGATGAACTCACGCTCAACCGCGCGCTCGAAGGCCGCAGGGAGATGCACTAACTTTAGCCGCAAAAAGGCGCAAACGGCGCAAAAATGAAAAGCAGTGATCACCATCTGGAAATTTTTTTGGCAGTGCTATCTCCCAACATTGTCGAGTCCTGCGAAGATTTTCGCGGAGCGCGGACAGCCTTGTCCGCGAGTCCCAACCCGCGCGCGAGCAACACGTGGACAAGGCTGTCCGCGCTCCGTTGGTTGCGGCTTGGTCGCGTCATGCCTTTTGCGCCTTTTTGCGGCCATGAATAATTCTCCGGCAATCATCTTCGACCTCGGAAAAGTGCTGGTGGATTTTGATTACACCATCGCCGCGCAAAAAGTGGCCGCGCGCAGCCGCAAAGCCCCGGCGGATTTGCACGCGTTCCTCGGCTGTTCGCCATTGCTCGTCCAATACGAACGCGGTTTGCTCACGCGCCAGAAATTTTTCGAGGCCATCCGCGACGCCATCGGCTTTCAGGGTGACGTGGTGGAATTTGGCAGTTACTTTGCGGACATTTTTACGGAAATGCCCGGCACGATTGCGCTTCACGCAGAACTGCGGCGGCGCGGTTTCAAAACTTTTATTTTCTCGAACACGAACGACCTTGCCATCGAACATGTCCGCCGGAATTTTCCCTTTTTCAAAAATTTTGACGGCTATATTTTTTCCTACGAAGTCGGCGGCCTGAAACCGCAGCCGGAAATTTACGCGGCGATGGAAACGATGACCGGCAAGCGCGGCGCGGATTTGATCTATCTGGACGACCGCGCGGAGAATATCGAGACTGGCTTGGCGCGTGGCTGGCGGGCGATTCTGCACGAGTCGCCGGAGAAAACGCGGCAGGCGCTGACGGCATTTGGCGTCATTTGATAAGTTGGATGCAGCGGCCAAAGCGGTGCTGAAGCAACCGCAGTCCAGACGCTTCGCGAGGTTTTAAACCGCAAGGTTGTCGCGAAGCGTCCGAACTGCGGCGGTTGACCGCCGCTTTTGACGCACACGCAAGCCAATCATTTCGGCGGAATCACCCAGCGGCCTTGAATCATGCTGGCGGCAACATTGCCGGAATGTTCCAGCACCGCTTCGTGGATGCGGGACATTTTTCCAACGAACGGAACCGCAATCAAATCGGCAAAAGCGCCGGGTGAAAGTTCCCCGGCTTTTCCCGCCAGGCCGAGGGCGCGCGCACCATTGACCGTGGCCAGCTTCAAAATTTCGGCAGGCGAAATCGTCTTGTCATTGTCAGCCAGCGCACGCATTTCGGCGAACATATCCAGTTCTGGTTTTTGTTTTCCGGTTTTGCGGACGGTGGCAAGGCTGTCGGTGCCGAGGCAGATATTGACGCCCGCCTTGGCGAGTCGGGCGCGTTCAAACGACGGATGTTTGAAATAGTCGTGGCTTCGCGGGCAATGGACGACATGGGTTTTATTTTTGGCGAGCAAGGTGGCGTCGCCGCGCGCGAGGCAGTTGACGTGGATGGCGAGGACATTTTCGCCGAGCAATTTCTGGCGGGCGAGATGCGCGACGGGAGAGCCGTGGCCGCAGTCGGAGTTGTCGCGTTCGTTGCGCCTGAGCCAGTCGTGCATCTCGCCGCATGCGTGCTGGAACATTTCAAATTCTTGCTCAGACTCGGCGACGTGGATGCTGACGCGCCATTTTCTTCTTTGCGCGGTGCGGGCGGTGCGTTGCAGCAACTCACGTAAAGTGGAGTAAGGGGCGTGCGGCGAAAGCCAGGCGCAGTTGCGCGGGTGGTGCAGCGCATCAATGGTTTCGACCGCTTCACGGAGAACGTCTTTGGGTGCGCGGCGTGCTTTGATGCCGGTCATTTCCAAAAACGAAAACACGTGCAGCGGCGTGGCATCCCAGACTTCCGGCAGCAAATCCGGCATGGCCTCGATGTCGCCGACGGTGGTGGTGCCGGTCTTGAGCAGTTGATGCGCGCCGTGCAGCCAGGAGCGGGCATAGTCGGAATAGCTCCACGCGGTTTTGGCCATGGTGATGGCCCCGATCCAGTCCGTGAAGGTTTTTGGCGGCGACAATTCACCGGCCATGTCGGTGTAGTCGAGATGGCAGTGCGCGTTGACGAGGCCCGGCAAGAGGATGACCGCGCCAATATCCAAAACTTTTTCGCGCAGGTGCGGGCGCAGATCTTTCCACGGCGAGACGGCCCGGATTTTGTTGCCGACGATAAAAACCGCGCCGTCCTCCATGGGCGGCGCGGTGACGGAAAGGATGGTTTTCGCCCGCAGGATCATTCGGGGCTGTCCCGGCGCACACGTTTGAGCTTGGCGGCAACCTTGTGCTTGGTGGTCTTGCGTTTTTCGTGGCGCTTGCGAATCTGCTGCTCGATTTTTTTGACGACGGCGTCAATGGCCGCGTAAAGGTCGCTTTCGATGTCCTTGGCAAACAGGTCGGGGCCGCGCACGCCGATGCGGATGGAGCAACTGAACTGTTTTTCCGGCACGCGGGTGTGGTCATGTTCGAGCGTCACGCGGGCGTCCACCACGCGCTGGCCGAAATGATCCAGCTTGTCGAGCTTGGCGACGATGTGGTCTTCAATGGCTTTGGTGAGGGTTACATTGTGCGTGGATAAAATCAGCTTCATAAAAAAAGGATGCTATCTTTTCACGCGAAAATCCAGTTATTCCTGCGGTGAAAATTCGCAAAGCGAGATTCGTGCCAAATAGGCTTGAGCTTTGACGGGATTAGGTTATGCTGCCGCTCTGATGGGACCCGGCCTACAACTTTCGCAACGGCTGACGCAATCGCTGGTGCTTGCCCCGCAACTTCAGCAATCACTGGCGTTGCTGCAGGCGCCGACGCTCGAACTCAAGGCGCTCGTCGCCGCCGAACTGGAGCAAAACCCCGTGCTCGAAGAAGTCGCGGAGCAGGATTTGGAGCAGCGCGAAAAATCTTCGGAGAACGACGAGGGCGACACGCCGGAGGTGGTGGATTTTGCCGAGCCGCCCGAGGATGTCAAGTTTGACACCACCACGGAGAAAAACTCCGGCGACCCCGTGAACGATTTCCAGGCGGAATTTGAAAAGCTCGTCCAGATGGACCAGGACTGGCGCGATCATTTTTCGCAGGCGAACACGCCGATCCGCTCCACCAGCGAGGACGAGGAAAAGCGGCAGTTCATGTTCGACTCGATCACGGCGGAGACTTCGCTGGCCCAGCATCTCGTCGAGCAGGTGCGCGACACGAAGTTGAACGAGGAAGAGCAGGGCATCGCGGAACTGCTCATCGGGAACATTGACGACTACGGCTATCTCGGCGCGACCATCGAGGAACTTACCGCTTCAACCAGTCTGTCGCCGGAAAAAATTTCCGAAGTCCTCAAGGTCGTTCAAACTTTTGAACCCGTCGGCGTCGGGGCGCGTGATTTGCGCGAATGTCTGATGCTCCAGCTTGAGCGCGCTGGCTTGCAGGAAACGTTGGAATATCACATCATTCGCGACTTCATGGACGCGCTGGGCAAACGGCGCATTCCCGAAATCGCGCGTGGCACCGGCCAGTCCGTTGACGAGGTTCAGGAAGCGCTCGCCCGTATCAGCCGGCTGGAGCCGCGGCCCGGACGCGCCTTTCTGCCCGCCGTTGAGCAATACGTCGCGCCCGAAGTTTTCGTGGTGAAAAGCGGCGACGATTTCACCGTCACCACCAATGACGAGCAGATTCCGCACCTGCGCATCAGCAATGTCTATAAGGATTTGATGTCCGCCGGCGAGAACAACGCCGAGGTGAAAAATTACATCCGCGAAAAAATCCGCGCCGGAAAATTTCTCATCAAGAGCCTGCACCAGCGCCAGACCACCATCGCCAACATCGGGCGCGAAATCGTCAAGCGCCAGCGCGAATTCATGGAAAAAGGCGTCGCGCATCTCAAGCCCATGACGATGGCGCAGGTCGCCGAAGTCGTCGGCGTGCATGAAACGACCGTGAGCCGCGCTGTCTCCGGCAAATACATTGAGACACCCCAGGGCGTGTTCGAGATGAAATACTTTTTCACCGCCGGCCTGCAGAACGCCCACGGTGACGACGTTTCCAACACCAGCGTCAAGGACATGATCGCCGACATCTTCAAGGGAGAGAATCCGAGCGCGCCATTGTCCGACCAGGAAGTCGTGAAGATGCTCACCGCCAAAGGCATCACCATTGCCCGCCGCACCGTCGCCAAATACCGCGAGGAACTGGGCATCCTGCCGTCGAATCTACGCAAGGTTTATTGAGCCTCAACTGCGGTTGCCATCCCGGTAAAATCACCGCGCCCGGCAGATTGCCCTGCCATCACACAAAAATCGTCTGGTCACGGCCCGGCCCAACGGACGCGATGAACAAACGCGCATTCGTCAAATCGGCAATCGCGTTTAAATACTCGCGCGCCTTCTTTGGCAGTTGCTTGAACGTCTTGCACTTTTCCGTCGGCGTGCGCCAGCCCTCGAACTCGACGTAAATCGGTTCGCACGCGGCGAGCACTTCGGCGTCGTTCGGCATGTAATCGTATTGCGTCTTGCCGTGGCGATACGCGATACAGACCTTGATATTCTCCACCGTGTCGAGGCCATCGAGGTTCGTGATGGCGAGATCGTCAATGCCGTTGACCATCGTCGCGTGGCGCGTGGCGACGGAATCAAACCAGCCACAGCGGCGGGCACGGCCGGTCGTGGCGCCGAATTCGCGGCCCATGCCGTGGAGCAGGTCGGAAATTTCCTGGTTCTCCGTCGGCAACGGTCCTTCGCCGACGCGCGTGGTGTAAGCCTTCATCACGCCGACGACGCGATCCATGCGATGCGGCGGCACGCCGGAACCGGTGCAGGCGCCGCCCGCCGTGGTGTTGGATGACGTGACGAACGGATAAGTGCCGTGGTCAATGTCGAGAAAAGTTCCCTGCGCGCCTTCAAACAAAACCTCCGCGCCGTGGCGAATCTGTTCGTGCAGGAGAACCACGGTGTTTTGCACGAACGGCTTGAGGTATTGGCCGGCTTTATTGTATTCCGCGAAAACTTTTTTGAACGACAGCGGCTTCGCGCCGAGCGATTTGAGGACGATGTTGTTTTCCTTGATACGGGCGGAAAGTTTGGCTTCGAGCTTCGCGGGATCAATCAGATCGTTCACGCGCAAACCGACGCGCGCGGCCTTGTCGCCGTAGGCCGGGCCGATGCCGCGCTTGGTGGTGCCGATCTTGTTTTTGCCCTTGAGCAGTTCGCGCGCGCCGTCGAGTTCGCGGTGATACGGAAACACAACGTGCGCCGTCTCGCTCAACACGAAATTCTTCGGCGTAACCTTGATGCCGTTTTTCTTCAAATTTTCCATCTCGCTGACGAGGCCGATGGGATCCAAGACAACGCCGTTGCCGATGACGCATAATTTATTTTTGCGGAGGATGCCGGACGGGATGAGGTGCAGCACAGTCTTCTTGCCTTTGACGATGACCGTGTGGCCGGCGTTGTTGCCGCCGGCGTAGCGCACGACGACGTCCGCCGTCTCCGTAAGCACGTCAATAATTTTGCCTTTGCCTTCGTCGCCCCACTGGGCGCCGACAAGAATTGTATTTGCCATAAATTTTTTGCATGCCACGCCGGTCATTGCCAATAAAAATCCCCGGACAGAAATCCGGGGCAAAGCGGCGGGGTCTTTGCGCGAAGAAATTAAAGATGCCGCGCGGTCATGTCAATTCTGCAAAGCGAGCGGCAGTGCCCTAATTTGGGGACTTATAGACATTGTTACCCTGAAAAATCTGAATTGTCGGTTGCGCGATTCATGGATTGATTAAGATTTTGGCGGCTTGGGCTGCATCAGCTTGGGCTGCGGCCCCGCTTTTGATCTGGCGAGCCTGATTGCCGCGCGCTTCCCGACACCGCGCCCCATTGCAACGGATGTCAGGATGCTGTTGAAATCGCCTTTGACCGGCGGGATGATTTTCTGTGGTCTGCTCATACTGGTTTTTGAATCAAGGTTTTGTAGGGCAATTGCGCGTTCTTGGCGATGTTGGAAACCACTTCTGAAAACACCGTCTGCATTGATTGGGCCTTGCGGTTCAAACGAAATGCGAATTCGTTGACGTAGCGTTGCAAATGTTTGTTGCTCATCTGGTGATAAACGCCATGATAACCGCGCTTGAACAACGCCCAAAACGAATCAATCCCCTGCGTGTGGCAATCGCCCTTGACGTATTCCCTTGTGCTATGGTTCACCACGTCATGCTTGAATTCGTGCAACCCGCGATAGGCAAGCCATTGATCGGTTTAAAGTGTGGAACCGGCGGCGATGTTTTCCTTGATGGCCGTGTGAAGAACTTCCCGGCCAACGGACGGAACCACTTGCGCCCGCACTTCGCCGGCTCTGCTTTTCATTCCGAACACTGGAGTCTTGCCCTTGCCGCCAGTCCCCGTGATGGCCGCTTTCCGCTGCTTGGCGTGCATGTTCTTTGACAGCCCGCCGATGAAAGTTTCGTCCGCTTCAATTCGCCCGGTAAGCTGCCCCTTGTTTTGCTGGTGCGCTTCACGAATCCGATGCGCCATGAACCACGCCGTCTTTTGGCAGACACCGACATGCTTGGCCACTTGAACCGATGACATGCCCTTGCTGGTGGTTGAAAGCAGGTAAATCGCCATGAACCATTTGCGGAGCGGCAGCTTGCTTTCGCCAAACACCGTGCCGGTTTTGATAGTGAAGTCCTGTTTGCACTTCGCGCAACGATACCTCTTTCCATCCTTGAATGTGTAAATTTCCTTGTGGCCGCAGTGCGGGCAATACTCGCCGTTGGCAAAGCGGATGGCCGTGAAATGTTTGCGGCATGTTTCCTCATCACAGAAGTAATCCGTGAACTCGGTCAGCGTCTTAAAGGCAAATGTCGTATTCATTATGGAATCAAATTACCCTAAATGATTAGGGTTTTCAAGTGGCAAAATGAAATCTTTTGAGTCCAGTTTCGCCTCGGTTTTTTCCAATTGCACTTTCTTGTATTCGAGCCGGTTTGCCATGAATTTGTAATCAATCCACCTGTCTCTGAAAGCTGGCATATCAAATTGGGCAGCAGGAGGCACAATCACTTTGGAAAGCCAGCCGGTGAAGTTTAACCCTCACGCCGTTCCTCCTTTAACCCGTTGATTTTCGGCGTTTTTAAGGCTGTTTCGGGCTTTCCCGGCGGGGTAACAATGTCTATAAGTCCCCTAATTTGAAATCTTGGCGGGCTGGACTTCTTGCGCGATTGGTATGAAATTCGGCCATGCAAGTCTAAATCATTTTATATGCTTATCCCTTTGACACCGGCGCTGGTTTTGGCAAGGTGTCGCCATGCCGCG
>ODAK010008281.1_pt1 | contig 10412 bp, 10 predicted proteins | sample 1539591 | NCBI WGS metagenome assembly ODAK01 (sample SAMEA3539303, study PRJEB22396) | soil metagenome | biome: tundra; feature: field; material: soil | place: USA | collected 2010-05 | depth 0.15 m | reverse complement strand
CGTGCACGTTCTGCGCGACCGGCCGGATGCGCTTCGCCGGCAACCTCAGCGCCGATGAGATCGTCGACCAGGCCCTGTACTTCCGTCGCAGCGGGCCGGTCGACCACGCCGTGTTCATGGGCATGGGCGAGCCGATGATGAACCTCGACGCGGTGCTCGAAGCCTGCACGCTCCTGCCCGATCTCGGCATCAGCCACCGGCGCACCGCGATCTCGACGGTCGGCTGGATACCCGGGATCGAACGGCTGACCGCGTCGGGTGTGTCGATCCGCCTCGCGCTCTCGCTGCACGCGCCCGAGGACGCGTTGCGCAGCGAGCTGATGCCGGTCAACGAGCGCTACCCCCTGGCCGATGTGCTGGACGCCTGCCGTGCCCATTACGCCGCGCGGCGGCGCACCGTGTTCATCGAGTATGTGATGCTCGCCGGCGTCAACGACCGCTACGAACAGGCGCTGGCGCTCGCGCGGCTGCTCTCGCCACGCGAGGCGTTCAAGGTGAACCTGATCCCGTACAACCCGACCGATTCGCAATACGCGGGCTCGGGACGCGACGCGATCGCCGCGTTCCGAGCGGCGCTGGAGGCCCGCGGCGTGCGGGTCACGGTGCGGCTGACGCGCGGGCGCGAGATCGCGGCGGCCTGCGGACAGCTCGCGGCCGGGGCGGCGGCGTGATCCAGTCGTTGACCTTCGAACCGCGCGGTCCGTTCTCGTTGCGCGCGGCGGCCGAGTTCGCCTTCGGGCCGAGCGCCGGCAGCGCGCCACCGTTCGACGGGGCGCTGCGACTGGCGTTCGGGATCGACGGTGGCGACGGGTACGCGGGCGTCGTGGTGCGCCAGCCGGGCGACGACGGCCGGCTCGAGTGTGAGGTTCACGCCGACGGCGGCGATCTCACGCTGATCGAACGACAGGTCGCGAGGGTGCTCTCGCTCGACCACGACGGCGAGGCGTTTCTCGAGGTCGGCTCGCGCGATCCCGTGATCGGCGAGCTGCAGCGGCGCTACCCCGGGCAGCGCCCCGTGCTGTTCTACTCGCCGTACGAGGGTGCTGCCTGGTCGGTGATCTCGGCGCGACGCCAGCCGGCTGTGGCGGCGAAGCTGCGCCGGGAGCTCGGCGTCACGCTGGGACGAACGTTCGAGCTCGCCGGTGAGCCGGTGGTCGCGTTCCCACAGCCGGATCGTCTGCTGGAGGCAGTCCCGCTGCCCGGGCTGGGCGAGGAGAAGATCGTGCGCCTGCGCGGCGTCGCGCAGGAAGCCCTCGGCGGCGCCCTGGACCCCAGGGTCCTGCGCGAGCTCGGACCGGACGCGGCCTGGAGCGCGCTGCAGGGGATTCGCGGCATCGGCCCGTTCTACGCCGGCCTGATCGTCCTTCGCGCGAGCGGGTTCGCCGACGCGCTGCTGCCGATGCCCGAGCCGCGCGTGCTGCGACACGCGGCGCGCTTCTACAAGCTCGACGCCCCACCCACGCTGGCGGAGTTCACCGAGCTCGCGAAGGCCTGGCAGCCGTTTCGCACGTGGGCCACGGTGCTGCTGCGGCTGGCCGGCGACCGGCAGTTCGGCCGCTGACGCAGCCGCGACGGCCCGGCGGATCTGTGCTTCAGCGTCTCGCCCTGGGTGAGCGGCGCGCCCGCGCGCCGCGCCGGCTACTCCGGAGCGATCCCCGCGCGCGCCTCGCCGGCGGCGAGCAGGCGGTCGCGCAGCGCGCTCTGCTCCTCGGGCGTCGGGTCCCACTGCGCGACGTCGGGCAGCTCGGTCTCGCTCTGCAGCCCGAAGACCTTGAGGAACAGCGTCGTCGTGCGGTACACGACGGCGCCGAACTGCGAGCGTCCGCTCTCCTCGATCAAGCCGCGGTCGAGCAGCGAGGCGACCGGCGAGTCGGCGTTGACGCCGCGGATCCGCGCGATCTCCGGGCGCGATACCGGCGCCAGGTAGGCGACGATCGCGAGCGTCTCGAGCTGCGCGGGCGTCAGCGTCGCGAGCCGCGGCTTGGCCAGCAGCGCCCGGGCGGCATCCTCGGCGATCGGGTCGCTCGCCAGCGTGTAGCCACCGGCGAGCTCGCGCAGCAGCAGACCGCGCTCGCCGGGAGCCCAGGCGGCCGCCAGCTCCTCGAGCGCGGCGCCGACCGCCGTCGCGCTCTCGCCGGTGACCTCGGTCAATTCGGCCAGGCCCACGGGGTCGCTGGCGAGAAACAGCAGCGCCTCGACGATCCGCGCCAGCTCGCTCACCGTCTGTGCCCTCCAGGGTGCGCGGCCGCCACCCGGCGCACGGTGATCTCACCGAACGGCTCGAGTTGGTCCCAGCTCGCCTCGCCGCGCTTGTGCAGCTCGAGCAGCGCCCACAGCGTCACCGCGACGGTCATCCGGTCCGCGTCGCGCACCGCGTCGTCGAAGCTCAGCGCCACCGCCGAGCGCAGCAGGCCGCGCAGATGCGCGACGCGCTCGGAGACCGAGACCCGCATCACGCTGATGTGGCTGAAGTCGAGCTTGGCGGGTAACGCGAGCAGGCCGCCGAGCGCCCGGCCGAGCGTCGCGGGATCCCAGCGCACCTCCTCGAGCTCCGCCAGCGAACTGCGGCGAAGGTGTGCGGGAAGCGGCGCCTCGCGGTAGCGCACGGCGGGCTGCTCGGCGAGCACCGAGCTCAGGTGGGACGCCGCCGCCCGATACCGCCGCGCGGCCAGCATCCGTGCGAGCAGCTCCTCGGCGGCCTCGCCGGGCTCCAGATCGAAGAGCTCCGCGCCATCCTCGCCCGGGAGCAGCAGTCGCGACTTCAGCTCCAGCAGCGCGGCAACCAGCACGATGAACTCCGTCGTGGCCTCGAGATCGAGCTCGCCGCGGGCGTCGAGATGATCGAGGTAGGCGACCACGACCTCCGCCAGCGCCAGCTCGCGAAGATCCACCTCCTCGCGCAGGACCAGCGTCAGCAGCAGGTCGAAGGGACCGCTGAAGACGTCGAGGTCCAGCTCGAGCTCGGCGAGTGCCACCGCCGGAACGCTACCGCGGCGAGCCGACGCCGCGCTGCGCGCGTGCGCTGCTCAGCGCGGCGGCCCGACGCCCATCGCGTCGCGGACGTCGGCGAGGGTTGCCGAGGCGATCGCGCGCGCGCGATCGGCGCCGTCCGCCAGGACGCCCTCCAGGCCTGCGACGTCGGCGCGCAGCTGCGCGTAGCGCTCGCGCACGGGCGCCAGGTAGACGATCACCTCGGCGGCGAGCGCCGCCTTCAGGTCGCCGTAGCGGGCGGCGGCGAAGTCGCGCTCGATCGCAGTCGGCTCGACGCCCCGCACGGCCGCGAGGATGTCGATCAGGTTGGTGATGCCGGGCTTCTCGGGTGCGCGGCGGATCGACTCGCCGGAGTCGGTCACGGCTCGCTTGAGCTTGCGCTCGATCGACGCCGGCTCGTCGAGCACGTACAGCGTGCCCTCCTCGCTTGCGGAGCTGGTCGACATCTTGCTGTCGGGGTCCGCCAGATCCATGATCCGCGCCCCGACCGTCGGGATCCGGTGCTCGGGCACGACGAGGATCTCCCCGAAGCGAGCGTTGAAGCGCAGCGCGATGTCGCGCATCAGCTCGACGTGCTGGCGCTGGTCGTCGCCGACCGGCACCTCGTTGGTGCGGTAGGCCAGCACATCGGCGGCCATCAGCACCGGGTAGAAGAACAGCCCGGCCGAGACCAGCTCGCGCTGCGCCGCGGACTTGTCCTTGAACTGGTGCATCCGCTGCAGGTCGCCGTAGGCCGTGACCGATCCCAGCAGCCAGGCCAGCTCGGCGTGCTCGTACACGTCGCTCTGGCGAAACAGGATGCAGCGCTGCGGGTCGAGCCCGGCCGCCAGCAGGATCGCCGCGGTGTCGTAGGTTCGCTCGCGCAGCTCGAGCGGGTCGAAGGCCACGGTGATCGCGTGCAGATCGACGATGCAGTAGACGGCGTCGCCGCGGTCCTGCCCGGCGACGTACTGGGTGATCGCGCCGATGTAGTTGCCGAGGTGCTTGCGGCCGGTCGGCTGGATGCCGGAGAAGATGCGCATGGGCGCCGCAGCGTATCTCTCGGCGCCCGACCGGTGCCCGACCGGCCGGGCGCTAGCGCGCTTGGCGCAGCACCGGGTGCTTGGCCGCCGCCGCCTCGTCGAGTCGGCGCACCGGGGTCGAATACGGCGCGGCGCGCGCGAGCTCCGGGTCCTCGCGCGCCTCGCGCAGGATCTCCGCGAGCGCCTCCGCGAACGCGTCGAGGGTCTCCCTGGTCTCGGTCTCGGTCGGCTCGATCAGCAGCGCCTCATCGACCAGCAGGGGGAAGTAGACGGTCGGGGGGTGGTAGCCGAAGTCCAGCAGGCGCTTGGCGAGGTCGAGCGTGCGGATGCCCAGCTGCTGCTTCATCGGCGCGCCGCTGAGCACGAACTCGTGCATGCAGAGCCGCTCGTAGGCCGGCGGCAGCAGCTCGCAGACACCGAGCGCGCGAAGCCGTGCGAGCAGGTAGTTGGCGTTCAGCACCGCCGTCTCGGAGACGTCGCGCAGGCCGGCCGCGCCGAGCGAGCGGATGTAGGCGTAGGAGCGCACGAGGCAGCCGAAGTTGCCGTGGAAGCCGCGCAGGCGACCGATCGAGCGGGGACGGTCGTAGTCGAAGTCGAACTCGACGGCCGAGCCGTTGCCCTCGGCACCGCCGTGGCGGACGATCACCGGCCGCGGCAGGTAGGGCTCGAGCTGCTCGGAGACGGCGATCGGACCCGCGCCCGGGCCGCCGCCGCCATGGGGCTGGGTGAACGACTTGTGCAGGTTGAAGTGCACGACGTCGAAGCCCATGTCGCCGGGCCGGGAGATCCCCATCACGGCGTTCAGGTTCGCGCCGTCGTAGTAGACGATCGCGCCGACCCCGTGGACGATCCGGGCGATCTCCTCGATGTTGACATCGAACAGGCCGAGCGTGTTCGGGTTGGTCAGCATCAGGCAGGCGACCTCGGCGTCGGCCTTCGCCCGCAGGTCGTCGATGTCGACGCCGCCGCGGGCGTCGGTGCCGACCTTGACCACCTCGTAGCCGGCCATCGTGACGGTCGCCGGGTTGGTGCCGTGGGCGGTGTCCGGCGTCAGCACGGTGCGCCGGCGCTCGCCGCGGTCGGCATGGTAGGCGCGCGTCAGCAGCACCCCGGCCAGCTCGCCGTGCGAGCCCGCGGACGGCTGCAGCGAGACATGCGGAAGCCCGGCGATCTCGGCGAGCGCCCGCTCGAGCTCCCACATCAGTGTCAGCGCGCCCTGCGCCCGCGCGGGGTCCGTCAGCGGGTGCAGGCGGGCGTGTCCGGGCAGCGCCGCGACGCGCTCGTGCAGCCGCGGGTTGTGCTTCATCGTGCACGAGCCGAGCGGGTAGAAGCCGGAGTCCAGATCGAAGTTGCGCCGCGAGAGGCGCACGTAGTGGCGCACGAGCTCGGGCTCGGAGATCTCCGGCAGCCGTGCCGCCTCGCGACGGCGCAGCCGCGCCGGGATCAGCTCGTCGAGCGGGCGGTCGGGAACGTCGAGCGCCGGCGGCTCGAACGCCCGCCGGCCCGGCGCGCCCTTCTCGAAGATCGTCACCGCGGCATCGCGCTGCATCGCCGTCTCGACGCTCATGCCGGCGCACCGCCCGATGCGGCCGCGGCACGCTCGGCCGCGAGCGCCCGTCCGAGCACGTCGGCGAGCCGGTCGATGTCGGCGCGCGAGCGCTGCTCGGTGATCGCGACGAGCAGGCCGTCGCGATACTCGGGATAGTCGAGCCCGAGCGCATAGCCCGGCTGGACGTGCTCGGCCGCGCAGCGAGCGATCACGCGGCGCACGCTCGAGGTGTCGCGAAGGCCGAGCGAGATCGCGAACTCGCGCACCACCGGCTGCTCGTGCAGCGCCTCGACGCCGTCGATCGCAACCAGCGCCTCGCGCGCGTAGGCGGTGCGGCGCACGAGCAGCTCGGCGAGCTCGAGGAGTCCCGCGCGTCCCAGCCAGGCCAGGTAGACGACGCCGGCAAGCGCATTGAGCGCCTGGGCGGTGCAGATGTTGGACGTCGCCCGCTCACGACGGATGTGCTGCTCGCGCGTCTGGAGCGTCAGCACGAAGCCGCGGCGACCGTCGAGGTCGCGGGTCTCGCCGGCGATCCGCCCCGGCATCCGCCGCAGGTGCTCCTCGCGCACGGCGAAGAAGCCGAACGAGGGTCCGCCGAAGTCGAGCCGGTTGCCCAGCGTCTGGCCCTCCCCGACGCAGACGTCGACTCCGAGCACCCCCGGTGCCTCGACGATCCCCAGCGACAGCGGGTCGGCGCTGCAGACGACCAGTGCTCCGTGGCTGCGCGCCGCATCGATCAGCGGCTCGAGATCCTCGATCGCGCCGAGGAAGTTCGGCTGGGCGACGAACACGGCGCTGACGGTGTCATCGATCGCGGCCGCCCATGCGCCGGCATCGGTCACGCCGTCGAGCAGCGCGACCTCCTCGACGGCGGTGCCGTAGCCGACCGAGAGCGTCCGCAGCGTCTCGCGCGCATGCGGGTGGACGGCGCGCGAGATCACGAAGCGCGGCCGGCCATTTGTCAGCTTGGCCAGATAGCCGGCGGCGGCGACCGCGGACGGGCCCTCGTAGACCGAAGCGTTGGAGACATCCATCCCCGTCAGCTCACAGATCGCGGTCTGGTATTCGAACATCACCTGCAGGCCACCCTGCGAGATCTCGGGCTGGTAGGGCGTGTAGGGCGTCAGGAACTCCGAGCGGCCCAGCAGCATGTCGACGACCGCCGGCACATAGGTGTCGTACATGCCGGCGCCGAGGAAGCAGAGCATGTCCTCGGCGGAGCTGTTGCGCGCGGCCAGACCGCGCAGCTGCTCATAGACCTCGGCCTCGCCGAGCCCGTCGGGCAGATCGAGCGGGCGGTCGAGCCGGAGCGCGGCCGGGATGTCGGCGAACAGCTCCTCGATGCCCGCGACGCCGACCGCGTCGAGCATCACGCGGCGATCGGTCTCGGTGACGGCTGTGTAGCGGCTCATCGCTGCGCTCAGGAGAGCAGCGCGACGTAGTCCTCGTGCGTGAGCAGCGCAGCCGTCTGTGCCGCATCAGACAGCCGAACCCTGACCATCCATCCCGCCCCGTAGGGATCGTCGTTGATCGCCTCGGGAGCCTCGCCGAGCGCGTCGTTGACCTCGATCACCTCGCCCGACAGCGGTGCGATCACGTCCGAGACCGCCTTCACCGACTCGATCTCGGTATAGGGCTCGTGCTGGGTCAGCTGCGCGCCGATGGCGGGCGGCTCGAAGAACACGACCTCGCCGAGCGCATCCTGCGCATGCCAGGTGATGCCGAACGTCGCGACCTCACCCTCGATCCGGGCCCAGTCGTGCTCCGGGTGGTACAGCAGTTCCTGCGGATAGGACGCTTCGGCCATCTGCTCGCTTCCTCCAACGTTCGTGGCGGGCCACGGACTCTATTGGTTTGGCTATCACACCTTCAAGAGCGGCCGCGTCTCGACGCGGGCGCGGCGGTGCTTGCCGCGCACGTCGATCTCGAACTCGGTCCCGACGGCGGCGCGCTCCGACGGCAGGTAGGCCATCCCGATCCCCATCTCGAGGCTCGGCGAGAAGGTGCCGCTGGTGACCACGCCGCCGCCGATGACCCGGTCTCCCGGGCGCGCGGCCCCGCGCTCGGTGATCACGAACGGCACGAGCTGCTCAGCCGGTCCGGCCTCGCGCACCGCGCTGACGGCCTCCGCGCCGATGTAGCCGCCGCCCGGGCGGCAGCACCAGCCGAGACCGGCCTCGATCGGACCGCGCTCGGTCCCCAGATCGTTGCCGTAGAGGTGGAAGCAGACCTCGGTGCGCAGCGTGTCGCGCGCGGCCAGGCCGGCCGGCTTCGCGCCCCGCCGCAGCAGGGCGTTCCAGACGCCGAGCGCCTCGGCGGGAGCGAGCAGCAGCTCGACGCCGTCCTCACCGGTGTAGCCGGTGCCGGCAACCAGGGCCTCGGCGCCGTCGAGCGTGCGCGCGGCGATCGTCATCCGCTCGGGCAGCGGCGCGCTCGCGATCGCCTGCACGACCTCGCGCGCCAGCGGTCCCTGGACGGCGATCATCGCGTAGTCCGCGGCGCGATCGATCACCTGCGCGTCGAATCCGCCGGCGTGTGAGCGAAACCACGCGAGGTCCTGCTCGTGGTTGGCCGCGTTGGTGACCGTCAGGTAGCGCTCGGCCGCCAGCCGGTAGGTGAAGATGTCATCGAGCACGCCGCCGTCCTCGCGGCAGAGCAGGCTGTACTGCGCGCCGCCGATCGGGATCCGCGCGAGGTCGTTGGAGCACAGCAGCATCAGCAGATCGAGGGCCCCGGGCCCGGTCGTCTCGATCTCGCCCATGTGCGATACGTCGAAGGCCCCGACCGCGCTGCGCACGGCGAGGTGTTCGGCGATCACCCCGTCGTAGCGCACGGGCATCTCCCAGCCGGCATAGGCGACCATGCGTGCGCCGATCGCGGCCTGGGCGTCGTGAAGCGGCGTCTGGCGCAGGGGGGCTGACACTCGCTCCCAAACCTAGCGGGTCGCTTCCTCCTCGGCCTCGCCGTCGAAGTAACCGAGCTGCTCCACGGTCGAGAGCATGTAGGAGACGGCGCCCGGCGCAGGGAATCCGCCCCCCATCGCGGCGATCTTGTTGCTGTCGGGGTATTCCACGAGGTCGGCCGGCGCGGTCGTGCTGACCATCACGTAGCGCACCGCGCGCTCGCCGTTGTTGATCAGCTGATGCGCGCCGTCGCGCCCGGCCGTGAACGCGACGACCTCGCCCGGCTCCAGCTGGCGCTCGCCGGCCGGCGAGCGCAGCGTCGGGCGCCCGCTCAACACGATCAGCAGCTCCTCGATCCCGAAGTGCGCGTGATACGGCAGGTTGCGTTTCCCCGGCTCAAGCTCATACACCGAAGCCCCCAGCCGCTCCGCCCCGGCCGCCGCACCCACACGGCTGCCCCGGATCCCAAACGGTCCGTGCGCGACATCGCGCTCCCACACCTCAGCGAACACATTCGGCCCCGCCATCCTGCGTCCGACACTACCACCGAGCGGCCGCTCAACGCCCGGCGCAGCCGGCGAAGCCGGCGAGCCGCCTAACGAAGGAACGGTGGAACGTCGATGTCCTCGTCGCGGATCTCGAGCGGCGCGCGTTCGCCGCCGGCGGAGGGGCCGCGGTCGCGCCGGCGCGGGCGGTCGGCACCGGATCCGGGCGACGGGCGGTCGCCGCGCACGCGCAGCCCGCTGTGGTGTTCGAAGCCGGTACCGATGACCGTGACGCTGACCTCGTCCTCCTGCTGCTCGTCGATCACCGCGCCGAAGATGATGTTGGCGTCGCGGTCGGCCGCGGTCTGGACGATCTCGGCCGCCTCGTTGACCTCGAACAGCCCGAGGTTGCGACCGCCGGTGATGTTCAGCAGGATGCCGGTCGCGCCGTCGATCGCCTCCTCGAGCAGCGGCGAGGCGATCGCGGCGCGCGCGGCGTCGGCCGCGCGGCTCTCGCCGGAGCCGGTCCCCACGCCCATCACGGCGGTGCCGGCGTCGGTCATGATCGTGCGCACGTCGGCGAAGTCGAGGTTGATCAGACCGGGGATCGTGATCAGGTCGGTGATCCCCTGGACGCCCTGGCGCAGGACGTTGTCGGCCTCCTTGAAGGCGTCGAGGATCGAGGTGCGGCGCTCGACGACGGCGAGCAGTCGCTCGTTGGGGATCACCAGCAGGGTGTCGACGACCTCGCGCAGCTTGCGGATGCCGTCCTCGGCCTGACGCGCGCGCGTCGTGCCCTCGAAATCGAACGGTCGCGTCACGACGCCGACGGTCAGCGCGCCGATCTCCATCTTCGCGATCTCGGCGATGACCGGCGCCGCGCCGGTGCCGGTGCCGCCGCCCTCGCCGGCCGTCACGAAGACCATGTCCGCGCCCTTCAGCGCCTCCTTGATCTCGTCGCGCGATTCGGCGGCGGCGCCGAAGCCCATCTCCGGGTTGGCCCCGGCTCCGAGCCCCTTGGTCAGATCGTTGCCGATGTTCAGCTTGATGTCGGCGTCGCACATCGCGAGCGCCTGCGCATCGGTGTTGGCGGCGATGAACTCGACTCCGCGCAGGCCGGCGTCGACCATCCGGCTGACGGCGTTGGTACCGCCACCGCCGACGCCGACGACCTTGATCACTGCGAGATAGCTGCCGCCGTCCATAAGAGATCCGAACCTAGAGTGAGAATGAAGGGTTTTTCGGCGCCGCCGCGACGACGCCGTAAAAGCCACGTTATGCGGGGCTTCGGGCGCTTGTCAATGCCGCCGCATGATCGCAACTTTCGTTGCAGATCGCCAAACCCTCGACCACGACCTGAATTTGGCCCTCTCGAGGGGATTAACCTGAGGTAGAGCTTGATGGTTGGATCAGGCTCGGGTCAAGCGCCGTCGCCACCATCGCCGCGTTCGCGGGCGTGGCC
>ODAK010008280.1_pt1 | contig 10412 bp, 9 predicted proteins | sample 1539591 | NCBI WGS metagenome assembly ODAK01 (sample SAMEA3539303, study PRJEB22396) | soil metagenome | biome: tundra; feature: field; material: soil | place: USA | collected 2010-05 | depth 0.15 m | reverse complement strand
GGGTTCGACTCCCTCTGGGGACGCCAATCGTTGGCTACACGCATTTTGGCGATGACAGCGAACGGTTTTTTCAAGTCGAATCGCGTGGTTCGACCATCGAGGCGAGGGTTACAAACCAGGCGCGCGAGAAAGTCGCGCTTCTCCTCGCGGGATCGCGATTCGAGCAAGGATTTGGCTTGTTTCGCGAGTTCCAAAACATCCCGCGCGGTGTCGAGGTACGCCGTGTCGCCCTCGGTATCGACGTCACGTAGCTTCTCGAAGCGGTCGCTCTTGTCGGTGCGGAGGCGCGAGAGCTGACGGTCGTACGTGGCGCGATCAATCTCGCCGCTGTCGAAGCGGTCGAAGAGTCGATCATCCTTTTCTTCGAGCGCTCGGATCTCCGCGCGATACACCTCGGCGGACTTCTTCTTGGCCTCTGTGGCCGCTCGATGCGTCTCGTTCAGCGCGCGAGCGAGGGCCTCCGCGAAGGCTGACGTGATCTCGATCGCGTCGGCCGCCCCCGCGAGCTGGTCCAGGATGTCCTGCTCCTTCACGTTCACCTGGGGCTGCCCGTTCCCACGGTGCACGTACCGACCATCGGCGCAGCGGTAGTAGTGGTACGTGACGCCACTCGGCTTCGTCTTCGGGGCATACGTGACCTTGCAGCCGCATCCGTCGGCAGCGCAGGTGAGCGTCAATGGTCCTTCTGCGAAGAGCCCCTGATGCTTGAGCACCCTCTGCGTCGCCTTCTGTCCGAACGACTCCTTGAGCCGCTCCCACTCGGCGGCTGAGAAGATCGGCTCGTGCTTCCCCTCGTACCAGTTGCCGCGCCACACGAACTGGCTGCGGTAGGTCTCGTTCGGGCGCTCGGGATCAGGATGCGGGTTGGGAATCGCCGCATAAAAGATGTTCTTCAGGTGCTTGTCGATCTGCGTAGCCGTGTACGTCGCGAGGTACCTCGCGGGGACCAGGCCATCGGCAACGCACTTCCGCCGAATGCGTTCCAAGCTGAACCCCTTGAGGTGCAGTTCCATTTCGCGGCGAACTAGACGACGCCCCTCCTCCGTCGGGCCTACGACTGTCCCACCGCGTCGCTTCGGTCGGCCTTGCTCGTCGAGCACGGGAGCCTGGGCGTAGAATGAGGGCGTGCGGCTCGGATACCAGCCGTTGCGGCAGCGCTGCTCCATGCCGTCGATGGTTTTGCGCCGCCGGTTCCTGTTGTCCTGCTTCGCTTGGGCGACGTTGATGTCGAAGAGGAAGAATTCGGAGTCGTCTGAGTCGGCGTGAAGAACCGTCCCACCGCTCGCGATGTGGACGACGATCTCGCCGTCTCGGATCATCTCCTCCAGCATCTCCGCGTCGGTGAAGTTCCTCGTGATGCGGTCCCACACGTAGAAGATGAGGTGTTTGATTTTCTGTCGGCGAGCTTCGTCGATGGCGGCGTGGAACTCCGCGCGAAGCTGCGATTTCTTGGCGCTCTCCTGAAACGGCTTTGCGATGATTGCGCGCAGTCCAACCCGGTCGGCATACTCACGACCGTGGTGATCCTGCGCTTCAAGCGACACGCCGTCCTTCTGCTTCCGATCGCTTATCCGGCAGATGAGCATCGCCCGGTCGTTGGCTTCGTCCCACCAGCGGGGACGTTCATGGATGGGGCGCCGCACGGCCGTCATTTCCCGCTCCGTCGAGCTTCTTCGCGCCAGCGCTTGAGGATTCGAAACACTTCGACGATCTCCTCGAAGTCCTCGGACGATAACTCGGATGGCAGCTCGGTAGCATGAGTACCACATCGTGCGGCCTTGACGGGCCCCGACCACTCGACGTTTAGACCTGCCGACGTGCGTTCGAAGGCGCGAGCGCCGGCGAGCGGCCGGAGCGCGCTCTCGGGCTCGAGCTCGCGGACGCACCTCGCTCGGCGCTGGGTGACCTCCGGTTGCGGTTTCGGCGGCACCTCGGTTCATCGATCAGTGCGACCGGGGTGCTTCGTGGAATCGACCTGCGGCCGTGGGATTTTTGGTAGACCGCTCCGACCTTCATCACTTTAAGCGAGAAAAGACCGAGAACCGCACGATTTAGGTTGGGGATGACGCGGGATTGCGTCAGGCCGGTGCGGAGGATGGTCGGCAAAATCGGGACGGTTCGTCGCCCGAACAGGGGGCCATTCCCCCCCGCGGCCGCGCCTCGGCGCGAGAGGGCCGAGTGTTGCTATGTTTCATTCGTCGAGATGTTTTTGAGACGGGGACGATCGCCCGCCCGAGAGGATCGGCTCTCACGTGCTTCTTCCTCGCCCCGAGGGGCGTGACGAGCAAGCTTGCCAGCGACCCGCCCGAGTGCCCTGCAATTGGCAAGAGCACGGTTCCGGGTCCCTGTTTCCTTTTCCTCCTGCCGCACCCGGCGACGCGACGGCGAGCCACACCGAGCCTGACTCGCACAGCGACTTCGACCAGCCGGCCGGCCGGCGCAGGAGCGGTCGTTCGTCGGCAAGAGGGTGGCGGAAGCACAGGCAGTGACGTCCTTGAGCAGATCTCCCTTAGCGGCTGAAGTCTCTGTCCGGAGCCGGTCCGACGACGAGCCGTCCCTTGGCGTCACGCGCGACGGCAACGGACTGACCCTGCAACGCGCGCAGCGCGGGGGTCGCTCGCAGGACGACGAAGCGCACTCCGTCCGAGATGACGGCGTAGGCGCCGGGTGGTCCGGCCTGGTCGGCCGGCTGGATGCGCCCCCGGAATTCCTCCGGTACGCGCGCGAGGAACGTGAGGCCCGAGCGTGCGGCGATGTCGGCTCCGAGCGTGCGGCGCTCGAGCTCGCGCAGCTTGGCTACCCGCTCCGGATCGTCCGGCCCGATGCCGAGGCGACGCAACGCATCACGACGCTCGGCGACCGCCTGCCGCACGTCGGCCCCCAGCCCCCAGCGGGCCAGCGTCTCCGTCTGGAGGCGATCAAGCCAGACCGGTCCCCGGCGGACGACCTGCTCCTTGAGCGACAGGAGCTCCTTGCGAACGACGAGCCGGTGGCGAGGAGGCGCACCCTGTCCCCGCTCGACGAGCCGATCGACGAGGTCGGGCGGCACCTTCCAGCGCGCTGGGCCCTCGGCCGCGACGAGCCCCGCTCGCTCGAGGTCGCGCAGGCGCCGCACGAGCACATGAGCGTCGCCGCCCGCGGAAGGATCGATGGCGAAGACGCCGCCGCGGGCGCGGGCGGCGTCGGCGATCTGCCGGTCCACCGGACGGACGGGCGACTCGGGCGGTGTTGCGAGCGACACGAGATCGCCCACGCCCACAGTCTGCGCGCTCCGCGCGTCGAGCGGAACGTGGTACGCGCGCCCCGCCGGCGTCTCGACGACCGCGTAGAACGTCCCCTTGAGCTCATCGGACAGGCCCTTGCCGGCCACACGACCCGTGATGACCGGCGCGGTTGTCCCGGGCTCGGGCGGCAGCGCCTCTCCCGGCCGAAGCGCGTCGTAGCGCGAGGGGTCGCCTCGGACGGCCGCGTGGATCTGTTGAATGATGTCGCCGCGCGAGCCGTGATCGCGGAGCCGCTTCTGCCAACCCTCGGCAAGCCTCCAGGAGGTTCCCGAGAGGCGCTCGGCGAGGCGTAGGCCCTCAAGATGCTCGAGGCGCGCGATGAGCAGGGACTCGTCGATGCGCCCGCTCCCTGCTCGTCCTCGGACCTCCAGGCGGTGGTCGGGGCCCCGCCGCTCGAGCTCCCGGTCGAGCGGCGTGAAGCGCTGCTGGGTAACTTCTCTCGCGTGGGCGCGCTCGACGTCGACCTCTCGGCGAGGTCCAAGCTCCTCGGTCGCCAACTCCTGGGCGCGCCAGCGCATGCCGGTCGAGATGTAGCCCCGCGCGATCCTCAGCTCGCGCCCATCGCGGTCAATGCCGCGGACGACGACGTGCGCGTGCGGATGGCTCGTGTCGAAGTGATTGACCGCCGCCCACTCGACCTTGCGGCCGACGTCGCGCTCGAGCGTCGCCATCAGGCGCCGCACGTAGGCGGTGAGGTCGAGCTCCGAACCGTCTTCCGGCGAGACAATGAAACGAAACTGGTGCTTCTCGCCGGGACGCGGCTGCTCGAAGACCCGCGCGCGAACCGTCCCCTGCGCGTCGTACAGCACGCCCTTCGAGCCGTCCTTCTCGACGCCGTCGCGCTCGATGTAGCGCACGTGCAGGGCCGCCGCCTTGGCGGCGTTGGGCCCCATGCGCTGCACGTGGGCCTTGATCACCACACGCCGAGCGTTCGCCTGGAGCGGATGCACCTGCGCTTGCGTGCGGGCGGTCCGCGAACTCCTGCCGTGGATGCGGGCCAGGAGCGCATTGCGGAACGAGCGCGCTTGGTCGCGGGAGGGTGCAAAGCCGCCCACACCCATGCGCGGCCTAAAAATAGGTAGTTCGTTGTCGCGCACGATTTCTGTCACTGGTTTTCTGGTGTCCTATCCAGAGGTTTCAAACAGAAGGCAAACTCGCCGGTTTTTTGTCACCACAAATGGTGAATATGATTACTCACTTCCAAACAATTGACACCACGTCTTTATCTTGCCCTCCGTATTCACTCCGGGTTTGGGAAATCACGTTGACCATCAGGAGGTCGAATGTCAACTGTCGGTCAGCCGTTGGCGATGAGTCGTCGACCCAGAACCGGGAGCCCGGAATGCCATGCAGCCGAGGATGATTCGCGTTGCCGATATCGAGCGTCTTCAGCGCACGATGGAGAGTGTGCCCAAGCAACGGGTCGAGGAAGTCACGACCATGCAAGCCGTCCGGATGCTGTCCTCTCAAAACCACCGCATGCAGGCCAAAGGATACGGCCTAGCCGCTATCGCGGAGCTTCTCAGCGACAGCGGTTTCGTCGTCACCGCCAAGACGCTCAAGACCTACTTGGGCGAGGCCAGGGCGGCAGGAGGACGGAAGAACCGCCGCAAGGGCACCGACCCATCACCGATGGAGCTCCGGCGACAGGTCCGACGACAGAGTCAAAGCGCGCCGTGGAGGCCCACTCCGCCTCGGGAGATGCACAGGCGGAGCTCGGGTGGTCGCCAAGGTGACTCCCGCGGTGACGACCCCTCCAGCAACTGCAGCGCCCGCGGTGACCCCGAAGGGGACGAGGCGACCGTAGTGACGACGCGAGCACACGGCGGTCGGCCTTCGTGCCAAAGGAGGACACCCGAGACATCTGAGACGCCAGCGTTTGGGAAACGGCAAAGGAGATAGCGCAACCGCACGAAGGAGGTTTGGACGATGACCGAGGGCAATGGCGCGGTGCGCGTCTACGGGGTCGGCGGAAGCAAGGGCGGCGTGGGCAAGTCGATGATGACGGTGGCGATGCTGGACCACCTGCTCGAGCAAGAGAGCAGGGTGGTCCTCGTGGAGTGCGGCGGCCGCCAAGGTCCCGAGTCGCACGATTCGGTTCTACGAGTCGCGCGGCGCGCTCATGGGCCGTGTACGCGCCCCTGGTCGTCGCCTTCTGGCACGACTACTGGTACGGACACGTCGAACCCGGACGTGTGGAAGGCGTTCAGGGATCAGGTCGAGACGGAGCTCATCAACCTCGACGAGGTCGACGGCTGGATCCACCTCGTCAACACCTGCGACCGGCACCGCGACGGGGTCGTGGCGATCAACACGGCGGCGCGCAACAATCTCGCGGTCAAGCAGTACGGAGGCACGCTCGACAGCAGCCTGGAGGAGCTCGGGACCGAGCTCGTGGCGCTGTGGGTGATCAACCGGCAGCGCGACAGCCTGGAGCTCCTGCGAGAGTTTATCGACGCCGTCCCGAAGGCGGCGGTACACGTCGTGCGAAAACGGATACTTCGGCGACGAGAAGAAGTTCGAGCTCTACAACGGATCCAAGATCGGCGAGGAGGTGGAGGGCCGCGGAGGCAAGTCGATCACGTTGCCGGATCTTGCTGACCGTGTCGCCGACGACATCTAAAGCAGGCGCATCTCGCTGGGTGTGGCGGCGAAGGAGCTTCCTATCGGCAACCGAGCAGAGCTCGGGAGGTGGCGCGGGGAGGTCCGGAAGGTCCTCGCCGAGGTCTTGTCGTGAGCGTCGAGGAGACGTTCGCGAAGGTGGTCGGTCGACGCGCCTCCGACGAAGAGCGGTAGCGCCTCTACCGCTTGCGCGACGCGCTCGGCCTACGCTGACAGCGACGCGTCTGGAGCATCGTGATGGCGCTCGAGTATTACGATTCGTGCTTCGGGTGATACGCGGCCGAGCTCGCGGAGTACACCGAGCGCTGCATCGAGGACGCGCGCGCGGCATTCGCGGCAGCAGCGGATCGGGAGGTCGCGCAGGTGCAGAGGACGGTCTCGGAGAAGGTCGCGGAGACGATCGTCACCATCGCGCGCGGCCTGACCGAGAGGCCAGTGGGGACTCGCAGGGAGATTCACCGGGTGACAATGTTTCGGCCATGGTGGTGGCGTTCAGCGCGCTGTGCGCGACCGCTGGTATACAGCTTGCGGGGGCCCCTGAAGCCGTTCTGGGCGATGAAGACGGAGACGCTCGCTCCATTGCAAACGAGAGGCGGCGGCGATCTTGGCGGCACCGGCCGGGTGGAAGGTGTTCGCTTTTGCCGGCCGCAACGTACGGAGCGAAAGTCTGCTGGGGCACGGCATCGGAGGCGGTCGAGCGCCGCGACAAGACTGTCGGCTGAGGGCATCGTCGCCGCCTCTTCGCGAATGCCGCGTGCCCCTGGATGCTGGCCAAGCTCATCCGAAGAACGGAATCGCTCTACCCTCGCCCATCCCGCGCATTGCCCGGAGCGGCGGCCCCGGCGCCTCTGCGTGCTCGGTCCGTCGCACCTCGTCGAGTGGGGGCGCGGACGTGTGTCGGGTGGAGACGGTCGTCGAGAAGCGCACTCCGACCGGGCACACGAGCGCCCCTTCACCGGCGGCAGGGTCGCTGGAGCCCACGCGGCCGTCGTACTCGGGCGCGAGCAGGCCGCGACCCGCACTCGGTCAGGCTGCGGGCCCGTTCGGCGCGCCCGCGCGCGAGAACCCCAGTGGTGGGGCCCGGCGGCGAAAGCAGGATACTTCGCATGCCGAAGCGACCCGTCCGACGACCCCGCCGCACCGCCATCGCCTACCTCCGCGCGTCGAAGTCGAAGGACGAGCAGCGGCTCTCGCGGCAAGCCCAGCGCGCCGGCATCGAAGCGTGGGCCACACGCGAGGGCGTCCGAGTGGCCGTGTGGTGCACCGACCAAGGCGTGCGCAGTGTCTCGCCGATCGCTGAACGACCCGGGATGCGTGCGGCCCTGGCGGCAATTCGCGAGCATGGCGCCGCCGTGCTCGTCGTTGCCAGGCGTGATCGCATTGCGCGTGACGTCGTGCTCGCGGCGACGGTCGAGCGCGCCGTGACGATGGCGGGTGCCCGCCTCGTCAGCGCCAGCGGCGAGGGCAACGGCGACTCCCCTGCGGACGCATTCATCCGCACCGTCATCGACGGCGCGGCTCAATACGAGCACGGCTTGATTCGCGCCCGAACCTGCGCGGCGCTTGCCGGGCAGAGCGCACGTCGGCCGTCATCTGCACGACCAGCTCGCGGGGGTCGTCGCAGGCCGCGGCGGCGTAGCGCACGGTGCGCAGCGACTCGCCCAGGGCGTCCACGAAGCTCACGGTGCCGACGTATCCCATACGCCAGTTGACGTCGAAGGGTGCAGGCGCACAGCGCTGACGCGGGCGCAGCCGCTTGCGCTCGGGCTTGGGCGGCGCGTCCGCGGGCCGGTCCTCCATGGCGCACCTTCTCCTGCGGCAGCCGAAGCATCTGCCCTAGCTGCACGGGCAGGCGCATGGCGAACACCGCCGTGTTTCTGGTCGATCGAGTCGTCCCGGACGTTCCGGTGAGACAGTACGTGCTGACGCTACCCTACGAACTTCGCAAGCTCGTCGCGTTCAAGGCCGACGTGCTCACCGCGGTCGCCCGTCTCTTCGTCGAGAGCGTGTTCGCGAGCTACCGCACGCGCGCGAAGCGCAACGGCGTTAAGGCTCCGCAGTGCGGCGCGGTCAACTTCGTTCAGCGGTTCGGTTCCTTGAACCTCCACGTCCATTATCACCTGGTCGCTCTCGACGGCGTGTTCGCGCGCGACGCCGGGGGCGAGCTTCTCTTTCACCCGGCCCCGGAGCCGACGCCCGAGGATCTGGACGCGATCGTCGTGCGCTCTGCGCGACGGGTGATCACCTGGCTGCGCAGGCACGGCTACCTCGATGAGCAGCCGCTCGAAGCGCGCTCGAACGAGCCCGCCGCGCAGACGGCGCTTGACGCCTGCGCGGCCATCGCCATGGGGCGCGGCAACGTGGCGACCATGCCACGTGACGGCACGGAGCAGGACGACGATGGGCATGGCGGGCACGAAGAGCGCCCCGACACGCCCGCGCTCGTCGTCGAACGCGACGGCTTCAATCTGCACGCCGGCGTCCACATCGAGGCGGGTGACGATCTGGGTCGCGAGCGACTCCTGCGGTACGCAGCTCGCCCCCCGCTGTCGCTCGAACGGCTCCGGCGGCTGCCCGGCGGGCGCGTGGCGTACCGGCTCAAGTACGTCGCCCGCGGACAGCGCGGCAAGTACCGCGTGATGACGGGCGTGGAGTTTCTCGCCCGTCTGGCGGCGATCACGTGCCCCCCACGGTACCCTTTGACGAGGTTCGCGGGGGTGCTGGCACCGCGCAGCGCCTGGCGCTGCGAGGTCGTACCGAAGCCACGCGAGCGACGTAATGCGTGCGCCCCGACACGCACCGAGCAGCCCGCGCCAGCCGCAGACAAGGCCGACCAGCGCAAGGCGAGCGCCAACGGCGCCAAGGCACGCGACGAGCGCGGCCGATCCGCCGCGCTCGCTTCCTCGCCGAAGGACGGCCCCGGCAGCGCCGGGACCACGCGGCCCACCACGCGCGCAAACGACGTCGCGACGAGCGCGGCCGCCCTTGGTGCGCCGCTTCCCGGCGACGTCATCCAGCTCGCGCCGAATCATCTCGGTAAAGCACTGGGATCGCCTGCTCGGGGGCGTGCTCTACGCCGTGCAGCCGCGCGTGGACTGGGCGACGCTGCTCCGCCGAAGTCTCTCCGTCGACGTTCTCGAATGCCCGAGGTGCCACGGCCGGCTCCGGGTCGTCGCTGTCATCACTGAGCGCGCGCCCGTGCGCCGCATCCTCGCGCACCTGGGCATGCCGACGGACGCTCCGCCCGTGGCCCGAGCACGCGACCCGACAGACGACGTCGGCGACGACGACGCGCCGGCGCAGCTCGCCCTCGGCCTCCCGTAAGGGGCGCGGGGCAGCTGACGCGGGGGCGCGGGCAGAAAGACCGGCGCGGACGGCGCGCGGCAGCCCAGGTGCGCCTTGGAATTGGTCAGCAAGGTCCGCAGGTTGTCACGTACCGGTGGGTACGTGACAGCCTCGGGCCCTGCGGCACGGCTTGATCGGCGAAAGGGCCTACGACCAGCTACACACCAGCGACCAGCGCGGGCGAAAGACATCCGCCACGGCGGCGGCGAGCACGAGCACGGCTTCGAGCATTGGCGCGCAAAGGTAGCGCCGAGCGAGCGTGTTCCGATTGCGCTTGCTCGAGTGGTGGCCGGTGTCACGCTCGGGGGCATGCGGAATTCTTGGGAGCCTTTGAGCTGGTTCGTCGTGGGCGGCGCGGCCGCCGTGATAGGCGCGTGCGGATCCACCGCGATGGTGGTCGGCGACGCGGGTCAAGCCGACGCTACTGCCGACCACGAGAGCCCGTCGTCGATCGAGTCCGATGCCGCTAGCACGGATGCAACAGCCACGGACGGCGGGCCGAGCGCAGAAGCCCTAGACGCAGCCGTCGTGATCATCCCGTGCTCTGTTGGCAATGCCTTCCTCACCTGCACCCTCCCGGGGGGTGGGGAATGCGAATGCCTGTCGGACGTGTCCACCTGCAATTCGTTCTGTGACGCCGCTGGGTGCGAGGACCCATGCGCCGACGCCAGCTGCACCAACCGCTGCGCTTCGGACCAGATGGCCATGGGATGCGGCGGACCTCCGCGGCCCCTGCCTCCGGCGGGGGATGACGCGGCGCCCCGCGTCTCGTACGTGTACGCCGATCCGCCGGACGGCTGCGCCGTGGGACCGGGAGGGATCACCGATTCAGGGCTCTTGTTCTACTGCTGTCCTCGCGCACTGGCCGATCGCTAACAGCGCAGCCTTCAGGCGTTCTCGCTCCACGTTTCAACTCATGGCCGTGAGGTCGACGGAGTGATGTCGAACCGCGTGATGCCGCAAACGATCTCGGCAGCTCGCCGAAGGGGGTGGTCCGCATGGTGATGCGGCCCCGGAAACTTCAGCGGCCCACGACAAGGGCATGCTCAGCAAGGTCCGCAGATTGTCACGTACCGGTGGGTACGTGCTTCGACGGCGCGATCGCCGTGATCCACTCGGGGCGTCGTGATGATCCACGCGAGACGCCACGAGGGCCCGCGC
>ODAK010008279.1_pt1 | contig 10413 bp, 10 predicted proteins | sample 1539591 | NCBI WGS metagenome assembly ODAK01 (sample SAMEA3539303, study PRJEB22396) | soil metagenome | biome: tundra; feature: field; material: soil | place: USA | collected 2010-05 | depth 0.15 m | reverse complement strand
GGCTTCGAGCGCACGGGACCCGTCGACGTCGTGCTGCACGGCTCGGCGTTCGACCACGTCGACGTCGACGGCACGGCGGTCCCATCGAGCGTCGTTGCGGGCGCCACGATCGTCCGGCTCGCCGGTGCGTTCCGCGAGTTGGTGGCACGCACGTCCGAGTCGGGCGTGAAGCCCGAGTAGCTGGCCGATCGCCGCGACGGTGCGTCTGTGGGCCCGTTCTCTACACTGTGCGCCGGAGGACGACGTGGCACAGGCGAATCCTCGAGTGCGGCTTTGGGTGGTCCAGGCGCTTGTGGTTACCTGCGGGCTGCTCATCGGGTGGATCATCGTTCTCGGCTTGACGCTGCCGAAGCGCTACAACGCAGCCCACTGGGATCTCGCGTGGATTGGCTTTGACGTCGCGCTGCTGATTGGACTCGGGGCCACAGCGTGGGCAGCGTGGCGCCGGCGCGCGATCATCGTGATCTTCGCCACGATCACCGCGACGCTCATGTGCGCGGATGCCTGGTTCGACATCACGACGGCGCGATCGAGCGACCTCGGGGTGTCCGTCGTGCAGGCCGTCTTCGTCGAGCTCCCGTTCGCGTGCTTCTTGTTCTATGTCGTGGTTCGCGTGATCAGGTACGCCCGCGGGACCATCTGGTCCGACCAGATGGGATCGAGGCCGCGCTCGCTGTGGACCGTCGAGTTCCAGCACCCCTCCGAGCAGGACCGCGTCACGGCACCTGGCACGCCGGGCAGCATGGCCGACGAGTCAGCCGACTGACGACGCCGTCTCGGGCCGCGCGTGCGGCGTGACGGATCGCGTCCAGCACAGCGCGCCGGCGAACATCGACGTGGCGGCCAGGGCGACCACGAGCCACGCGATGACGCCTCCAGGGGGCTGCCAGGTTGGGTGGACGAAGAGGATCGGCCCGTTCACACCGACTGCGTAGCGCCGAAGCGCCTCGGCGAATGCGAGGAACGAGCCCGCGGTCGCGGCGACCACAAGGACGATTGCCCCGAGGTCGAATCGGCGCTGGAGCCGCGTCGACACGGTCGCGTCGCCCACGATGACAGCGCCCAGGATCGGGATGCCAACCGCCGCGGGCAGCGTGTAGCGACCCTGCCAGACGATGCCGAGGCTCCTCGCGTGCAGGAACTGGATGGCGATCGGGAGCACGATGCAGGCGGCGATGAGTGCGACCAGGGCCACCACGTCACGACGTGCGCCGACAACCACCGCCGCGACGACTACCGCCGCGATGCCGACCGCCCAGATGAAGTAGGTGGGCGACGGCGCGAGCGTCTCGTGGGAGCCGAAGATCCCGACCATCTCTCGGAGCCAGGTCCCTTCGCGGCGGATCGAGTTCCGCAGCACGTCGAGCGCCGAGGCGTGCGGGGGAAGGCCGACCAGGCCGTGCTGCACGTCGAAGGCGTGCACCGAGAGGACCCAGGCGACCGCCAGCACCGCCACCAGCGCGACGGACCCGAGTGCGACCCGCACGAGGCGGCGCCGTCGAAGCAGCTCGACGGCGGGGCGAATGCCGCTCGTTGCGATCAGGCACGCGGCGACGACCGCCAGCCACAGTGGCGAGATCGGTCGCGACAGCGCGAGGACCGCGGCCGACACCGCGACGATGACGACCAAGGCGCCAGGCGGGTCGTCGAGGTGCTCTCTGACGAGCACGACGCCAGAGACCCAGAGGCACACTCCCGCGCAGATCTCGAGCCCGCTCGGATTCACGACCGCCGCCGAGTACAAGGCCATCGGCGTCACAGCGAGGAGAATGCCGAGGGGCAGCATGCGGTTGCGTGACCACATCGCGACGACCGCACCGGCGAGGCCGAGGAGCAACGCGCAGACCAGGGCGCTGAGGAGGCGCATCGCATAGAAGGCGGGGAGCGAGGACGACGCGAGCGTCGGAAGGCCAACGATCGCGTAGTAGAGCGGCGGGTAGTGACCGGTGTACGTCACCGACGGCACCACGTGACCGTCTGCGGGCCACGACGGCTGGCACGACGCAGGTCTTGTCGGCGGCGACTGGAAGCACTGCTCCTGGGCGATCCCCGCGACGTACGAGAGCGCTGCGGGTACCCGAACCAGCGTGAAGCCCGGCAACTGGCTGACCGGCGAGCCGACCCACTGGCCCCGATCCACGGCGGCGGCGTGGACGACGTGGCTTGGCTCGTCGGGTCCAGAGTCGCGCGGCATCGCGAGCGACCACGACGCGATCGCGACGAACGCGGGCAGGAAGACGATCGAAAAGGAGCGTGCGATCGAACGCTGGCGCCACTCGGGACCCTGCTCTGCGTCAGCCGTGGTCATGGTCCCCCTCGTGTGGGCCTGGGACGCGAGGCGACGAACGCTGCCGCGCGGTTCGGCTCAGTCGGCAACCGCGAGTTGCGGCGCAGCCTGTCGGACCGGAAAGACGCCCCGCAGCAGGATCGCAGCGAAGATCGCAAGCAGCGTGACCCCGGCCGACCACCAGAACGCCGAGTCGTAGCCCGTCGAGATGGCACGCAGCACCGCCGCGCTGTGGAAGTCGGGCGATGACTGCATCGGCAGCGTCCGGCCGTACACCGAGGTCGCGCGAGCGGTCGCGATTGTTGCCAGGATCGCAAGGCCGAGCGAGCCACCTACTTGTCTCGACGTGCTGAGGATCCCAGAGGCGAGGCCCGCTTGGTTTGGCTGAACCGTCGACGTCGCTGCCGCAGCGAGCGGGCTGAACAGCAGCCCCAGCGCGAACGCGACGACACAGACCGGGAGCATGATCGCGGTCACGTAGTCGGCGCCTGGGGCGAGCCTGGTGAGCAGGGAGAAGCCGAGCGTAGCGAGCGCGGTGCCGACCGTCACAATGGGCCAGATGCCCATACGGGCCATCAGCCTGCTGGAGATCTGCGCGCCGACGATGATCGCGACCGATGGCGGGAGGAAGGCGAATCCGGCGCGGAGCGCAGAGTAGCCGAGCACGTTCTGCATGAAGAGCGTGAGGAAGTACCACATTGAGAAGAAGGCGCCGCCGACGAGGAGCATCACGAGGTTCGCGCCGGTCGCCGTCTTCGAGCGGAAGAACTGAAGTGGCATGAGCGGGAACTTCGCCAGCCTCGCCTCGACGAGCACGAAGCCGGCGAGGAGCACCGCGGCGATGGCCAACGTGAGGACGGTCCGCGACGAGGACCATGCGTAGGTGGTCGTGTTCACGATGCCGTAGACCGCCGTCGAGAGCCCTGCGGTCACGAGCACGGCACCCATGACGTCCATCGTGTGGGTGTCGGTCCCCCGGCGGAACTCCGGCAGGTACGAGACGGCCATCAGGCCGAGTGCCGCGCCGATGGGGACGTTGATGAACAGCACCCACCGCCACGACAGCTCCGAGGTGAGGATCCCGCCAAGCAGCGCTCCGGTGGCGCCACCGGCACCAGCCACGGCGCTCCACATCCCGATGGCGCGTGCCAGCTTCGGGCCACTGAAGGTGGTGACGATGATCGTCAGCGTGGCCGGAGACAGGATTGCGCCACCGAAACCCTGCACCGCTCTGGCGGTCGTCAGCCATTCCGAGTTCTGCGCGAATCCACCGACGAGGCTCGCACCGGTGAAGATCGCGAGGCCGACGATAAAGACCTTCTTCTGGCCGAAGACGTCGGCGGCCCGACCGCCGAGCAGAAGGAAGCCCGCGAACGTGAGCACGTAGGCATTCACGATCCACTGCTGGCCTGACGCCGAGTAATGAAGGGCCTTCGTGATCGACGGCAGCGCGACATTGACGACGGACACGTCGAGGACGACCATGAATTGCGCGATGCAGGCGACTGCGAGGATCAGGCCGGTGTGCGTGCGACGCGTTGCCGTCGTTGCCACCGGAACACCATAACGGCGCAGCCGATCTGGCTTCGAGGTACGGGGCGCGACGGACAGCGGCACACGGGGCGCCGTGTGCCAACTGCTAGAACGTGATGGTGCCCGCGCGGATCGCAGTGCCTGCTGAGACGCGGCCAGGTGAGACGAGAGTCGCGCTCACGCCGCAGGCCGCAGGCAAGCTGGTCACCGAGGGGTTCGAGCTTGTCATCGAGCGTGGCGCGGGCCATCAGGCCACCTTCGAGGACGCCGCCTATGAGGGCGTGGGCGCGTCGATCGCTTCGTCGGGTGCAGATGCCTGTCGGGGCGCCGCAGTGGTGGTCCGGGTCAACGCGCCGACCGCGGACGAGGCCAGGGCCCTCGACGCGGGTGCCGTGCACCTGTCGTTTCTCCAGGCCGCGCCGGCGACCGATGCGCTCAGGGTCATGCTCGAGCGAACGGTCACCGCGGTGTCGTTCGACCTTGTGCCGAGGATCAGCCGTGCACAGTCGATGGACGCGCTCAGCTCCCAGGCGACGGTCGCTGGCTATCGCGCCGCGCTCGCTGGTGCCGAGCGGCTCGGCAAGTTCTTCCCGATGTTCATGACCGCGGCGGGCACCGTGCCGCCGGCCAAGGTGCTCGTGATGGGCGTCGGCGTGGCCGGCCTCCAGGCGATTGCCACCGCCCGACGCCTGGGTGCTGCGGTCAAGGCCTACGACGTCCGTGCGGCCGCCAAAGAAGAGGCAGAGAGCCTCGGCGCGACCTTCCTCGACCTCGGCGTGGCCGCCGAGGGCGTGGGCGGCTACGCAAGGGAGCTGACGGCCGAAGAGCTCGCCGCCCAGCAGCGCGCCCTCGCCGACGAGGTGGCAGCGAGCGACGTGGTGATCACGACCGCGGCAGTCCCAGGGCGCAAGGCGCCGGTGCTCGTGACCGCGGCGATGCTCGACGCCATGGGGCCAGGAGCCATCGTCATCGACATGGCGGCTGACAGCGGCGGCAACTGCGAGGTGACGATTGCCGGCGAGGACGTGCGCCGGAACCTGGCGCTCGTCGTCGGGATGTCCAACCCGCCGGCCGGGATGCCGACCCACGCGAGCTTCCTCTACGCGCGCAACGTCATCAACCTGCTCGCCCTCTACGCGAAAGGTGGTGCCGTCGCACCGGACTGGAGCGACGAGATCGTCGTCGGCGCGACCGTCCTCAAGGACGGTTCGTGCACCAACGAGGCTGCCTCGGCGCTCCTCGGCGTCGCGTTCACACCACTCATCAGCTCGAAGGTCGAGTCAACGACGTGATCGGGCTCGCGATCTCGATGCACGCGGGGTTGGCAACCCCGAACGCGGCGGTCGCAGCCTCGTCACACATGAACCAGGTCCTCGAGTACCTGACCGTCTTCATCCTCAGCGTGTTCGTGGGGATCGAGGTCATCTCCAAGGTCCCGAGCATCCTGCACACCCCGCTCATGAGCGGCTCGAACGCCATCCACGGCGTGATCCTGGTGGGCGCGATGCTGGTCCTCGGTCAGGCGACCACCACGCCCGAGACGATCCTCGGCGTCCTCGCCGTCTTCTTGGCGACGCTGAACGTCGTCGGCGGCTTCGTGGTCACCGACCGCATGCTCGAGATGTTCAAGGGCAAGCCACAAGAGCGCAAGAAGCGCGACGAGGGCGATGCATGAGCAGGGGCACCGTTCTCGACCTGTGCTACCTGGTCGCTGCCATCACGTTCATCATCGCGCTCATGGGCCTGTCGAGCCCACGGCACGCGCGACGGGGCAACCTCGTCGCGGTTGGCGGGATGACGCTTGCGATTGGTGTGACCTTTGCCCAACCGCACCTGCAGCACCTCGGCTGGATGATCGGCGCGATGGCGCTGGGCGTAGCAGTCGCGGTGCCGACGTCGCGATTCGTCAAGATGACCGCGATTCCGCAGCTCGTCGCGATCTTCAACGGCGTTGGGGGAGGTGCCGCGGCTCTGGTCTCGATCACCGAGTACCTCTCGCTCACTTCGTCTCGAAGCATCTGTTCGGGCAATCTCAACTACATCTGTGTGAGCGTGGGCGGGGCGAAGTCCGTCGCGACCTACAAGATCCTCGAGGTCGTGCTCGGCGTCATCATCGGCACGGTCTCGTTCTCCGGCTCGGCGATCGCCTTCGCCAAGCTCCAGGAGCTGATGACCGGCAGGCCGGTCACCTATCCCGCACAACAGGTGCTGAACGCGATCCTCGGCGTCGCCGTCGTCGTCGTCGGTGCCCTCCTGCTCGTTACCGGGTCGCTGGTCTGGCTCTGGGTCCTGCTGGTCCTCGCCCTCGTCCTCGGCGTCGCCTTCGTGCTGCCGATCGGCGGGGCCGACGTCCCAGTGCTCATCTCGCTGCTCAACTCGTTCACGGGAATCGCCGTTGCCGCGTCGGGGTTCACGATCGGTTCGAACCTGCTCATCGTGGCGGGCACCCTGGTGGGCGCGTCCGGCATCCTGCTCACGAGGATGATGAGCGCGGCCATGGGCCGATCGCTCCCGAACATCCTGTTCAGCGCGTTCGGCTCCGTCATCACGGCCTCGGGGTCGACCGATGCCGCCGACGGCCGCTCGGTGCGGTCCGGGACCGCCGAGGACATCGGCACCCTGCTCGCCTACTCGCGCAAGGTCGTCATCATCCCGGGCTACGGCCTCGCGGTCGCCCAGGCACAGCACGTGGTACGAGAGCTCGCCGACACGCTCCAGGCGCGCGGTGTCGAGGTCTTCTTCGCGATCCACCCCGTCGCGGGCCGGATGCCGGGCCACATGAACGTCCTGCTCGCCGAGGCGAACGTCCCCTACGACGAGCTGAAGGAGATGGACGAGGCGAACCCCGAGCTGCCGACCGCGGACGTGGCGCTGGTTGTCGGGGCGAACGACACGGTCAATCCCGCGGCCAAGTCCTCGCCCGGCAGCCCCATCTACGGCATGCCGATCATCGATGCCGAGGCCGCCGCAAACATCGTGTTCCTCAAGCGCTCCATGCGCCCGGGCTTTGCGGGCATCGACAACGACCTGCTCTACAACGAAAAGACCGTGCTGCTGTTCGGTGACGCGAAGGACACGCTCACCGCCTTGGTGGCTGCCGTCAAGGCCGCCTAGATCACGTAGCGGTCAGCGCGTCGAGTGCGTCGCGGACGCCCTCGACGAGCTCGATCGGCGCGGCGGCGTTCGCTTTCACCTGCTCGGCGTTCGAGGCGCCGGCGATGACCGACGCGACCTGGTGGTGCGCGAGCAGCCACGAGAAGGCCAGCGAGAGCACAGGCACACCGTGGTCGCGGGCGAAGTCGAGCAGCGAGCTGACTCGCGCGGCGAAGTCGTCGCTCAGCCAGTGCGCGCTGCGCTCCGGAGGCATGTTCGCGAGGCGCGTACCCTCAGGGAGCGGCTCGCCTGGTCTCACCTTGCCGGTCAAGAGTCCGTTCGCCAGGGGATAGAACGGCAGGAACGCCATGTCCAGCCGGTCGCACGCGTCGAACACGCCGTCGGCCTCCGGATCGCGCCAGAGCAACGAGTACTGATTCTGGACGCTGCAGAGCTCGTCGCCGCCCTGCGACGCTGCTCGCGCCTCGTCGAGCTGCTCGGCGGTGAAGTTCGAGCAGCCGATCTCGCGCACCTTGCCGGACGACCGCAGCTCGCGCAGCGCGCCCAGCGTCTCGGCGATGGGCACCGACGCGTCAGGTGCATGCAGCTGGTACAGATCGATGTGGTCGGTGCCGAGCCGAGCCAGGCTGTCGTCGCACGCCTGGCGGACATAGGCCGGGGCCGCGCCGACGCGCTGGTCGTCGATCGGCATGCCGAACTTCGTGGCGACGACGACCTCGTCACGGCGCGAGCCGAGCGCTCGTCCGAGGAACTCCTCGGACTTGGTTCCGCCGTAGATGTCCGCGGTGTCGAAGAAGGTGATGCCCGACTCGAGGGCGGCACCCACGACCGCGTCGGTGCTCGCCTGGTCGAGGCGCGACCCGAAGTTGTTGCACCCGATGCCGACGACGGACACCTGCAGGGAGCCAATCGATCTCGTCTGCACGTTGCCTCCGTTCGCCGCGCGTCGTCGTATGGTACTGACATTGCTTCGACGAGCGAGGAGAGCCGCGTGGTCGCGACCCTGGTGCAAGAGCAGTTCACGGCATCGCCATCGGTGGCGTGGGACCTGATCGGCGACTTCGAGGGCATCGCCAAGCTGTTCCCCGCCGTCACCGACGTCACCATCGACGGTGACGTCCGGACGTTCTCGATGTCGGGGATGCGCATCTCGGAGCGGCTCGTCCGTCGCGACGAGCCGACGCGCACCCTCACGTACTCCATCGTCGACGGCGTGCCGATCGAGGCGCACGAAGCGACGATGGTCGTCGAGCCGAGCGACGGCGGGTGCACGATCACGTGGTCGGTCACGACCACGCCCGAAGAGGCCCAGCCCCTCTTCATCGACACCTACAGCCGCGCCCTCGAGTCGCTGCACGGGGTGCTCGACCAGCAGTAGCGGGCAGCGCCGCGGGCCCGACGTAGGGTGCCCAGGTGCCGCGCACGACGAGCGACTCGGCCCATCGCTGGCATCCCTACGTCCGTCGCCTTCCCGAGCCGAGCCGCATTGCCCGCGCCCGGCGGGGTGCCCACATCGCGTTCGTGCTCGTCCGCCGGCTTGGTCCGGTCGCTCTCGGGTCGATTCGCCGGCGCCGCCACGGCGCTGAGGCGCTAGGCGACGCCGCGCTCCCGCTGAGCGCGGCGTTCCAGGAGCTGGGCGGCACCTTCGTGAAGTTCGGCCAGCTCGTCGCCTCGAGCCCCGGCCTCTTCGGGAACACGCTCGCCGAGGCGTTCCGGTCGTGCCTCGACACCGGCCCGGCCGTCGAGTTCCCCGAGATCAGTTGGCTCGTGGAGAACGAGCTTGGTCGTCGCGTGGACGACGCGTTCGCGTGGTTCGACCCAACACCGATCGGCCGGGCCTCGATAGCGGTGGTGCACCGCGCCCGCCTCCACGACGGCCGCGACGTCGCCGTCAAGATCCTGCGGCCCGGCATCGACGCGAGCGTCTCGGTCGACCTCGCGCTCATGGCGCCCCTCTTCGAGCTGCTGACGAGGTGGACGGGCGCCCAGCTCACCGGTGCCGTCCTCCAGCAGCTCGACGGGCTGCGCATCCAGATCGGCGAGGAGCTCGACCTGCGCAACGAGGGTCGTGCCCTCACGCTCTTCGGCTCGCTGATCAGGGCTGCAGGCTTCGACCGGCTCGTGGTGCCGACGGCGGTTCCCGAGCTCTCGGGTGCCGGCGTGCTCACGATGTCGTTTCTCGACGGCGTTGCGATCGACGACCTCGCGAGCTCGTCGGCCCTCGGCGTGGATCCAGCCCCACTTGTCGACCAGCTCATCCGTTCGTTCTTCACCCTCATGGTGCGAGAGGGCGTCTTCCACGGCGACGTCCACGCCGGCAACCTCTTGCTCCTCCGCGACGGCCGGCTCGGGATCATCGATTGGGGCATCGTCGGTCGGCTCGACGAGCGATCCCATCGCTTCGTGCTGCGGATCCTTGCCGCGGTGCTCGGCGAGGAGGACGCCTGGCGAGACGTCACCGCCTACATCGTCGACAGCTACGGCGCGCCGCTGCGCGACGCGATGGGCATGGACGACGAGCAGCTGGCCGCCTTCATGCGGTCGATGATCGAGCCGGTCCTCCTGCGGCCATTCGGCGAGTTCAGCCTCGGCGAGCTGATGCTCACCGCCGAGGCCCGCGCCGCCGAGGCCTACGGCATCGAGCTGCGCGGAGGCGGCTTCCTCGGCGCGCTCCAGCGCCTCCGGGTCCAGCGCCGAATCCGGCGAGCCGCCGTCGAAGGCGGCGGGCTCCAGAGCGACTTCGACCGATCCAACTTCCTCCTCGGCAAGCAGCTCATGTACTTCGAGCGCTACGGCAAGCTCTTCTTGGCCGACTCGCCGATCCTCGCGGACACCTCGTTCGTCGCGAGCCTGCTCCGCGAGCAGGACCAGTCCGGCTCAGACGACACGTGACGATCGGGCACCTGGGCGAGGCTCAGTAGCCTGTGCTCGGAAGGGGAGGTCTGATGAAGGTTGTCGTCGACTACGACCAGTGCGCGAGCAATGCCGTCTGCATGGGGATCCTCCCTGAGATCTTCGAGGTCCGAGACGACGGGTTCTTGTACGTGCTGAACGACCACCCCGACGAGGCACTCCGCTCGCAGCTCGTCGAAGCGGTCAACAGCTGTCCCACGGGCGCGATCTCGATCGAAGAGGACTGACCTGGTGGACGCTCCACGCGTCCGAATCGCACCCTCCCCGACAGGCTTCTTCCATGTCGGCAGCGCGCGGACGGCGCTGTTCAACTGGCTCTTCGCTCGGCGCCACGGCGGCACGTTCGTCGTGCGCATCGAGGACACCGACGCAGAGCGGAACCGCGAGGAGTGGGTCGACGTCATCGTGGCCGCGGCCGGCCGGGTCGGCCTGCCCCCTGACGAGCCGCCGGTGCGGCAGAGCCAGTTCGTCGCCGCCCACGAGGAGGCCGCGTCCCGGCTCTTGGACGCAGGCGCGCTCTATGGGTGCGACTGCACACGAGCGGCGATCGACGAGCGCCTGAAGGG
>ODAK010008277.1_pt1 | contig 10416 bp, 8 predicted proteins | sample 1539591 | NCBI WGS metagenome assembly ODAK01 (sample SAMEA3539303, study PRJEB22396) | soil metagenome | biome: tundra; feature: field; material: soil | place: USA | collected 2010-05 | depth 0.15 m | reverse complement strand
AGCCAGTCAGAGTCGAAGGACGTTTCCAGCGTCACACCTCCCTGCGCTGGGAAGAGCTCAAGGGCAGCGCTGCCGGCGGACGATGGGGCGCGCGCCGTGCGTTTGAGGTGCTCTACCTCGGGCGTCCCCGCGACAGCGTCGTCGTTGAGGCCTATCGGCATCTCGTCGAGGACGAGCTCGACGACCCACAAGCGCTCGCCGCGACCGTGCTGGAGAGGCGCCTCCTTACGATCGAGGTGAAGATCCCAAATATCCTCGATCTCCGTGAGGAAGCTAACCGCACGGCACTGGACTTGAGCGATGCGCAGCTCTTCTCCGACGTCGGCGACTACAGAGCGTGCCAGGCAGTCGGGGCCGCAGCGCACGCCGCCGGTCTAGCTGGTCTGATCGCACCGGCCGCCACCCGGATCGGCGAGACGCTCAGCCTGTTCCCAGTCAACCTCGCAAGCACGGATTCCCTCAAAGTCGCGAAGAGCGAGATCTGGCGCGGCCTCCCGCCCGACCCGCGAAACGGTCACTGACGTCTGTCTGGGCTATCGCGGACGGAACCGGTTGGCGGGTGCGGTGATCTTGTTCTCCTTCAGCCACTCTTTCAGGGCCTCCATGTCGAAGCGGACGTAGTGGCCGAGGCGATGGTGGGGGAATGCGTCCCTGGCGGGCTTGTGCCAGCAGCCAGGTGGGAGATACGTCAAGGCGCTCGCCGGCGAACTTCGCGTCGATGAGCGGCGGAACAGTTGGCCGTCCTGAACTTTAGAAGCCGACGCGGGGACTCGAACCCCGGACCCCTTCATTACGAGTGAAGTGCTCTACCAGCTGAGCTACGTCGGCGCGCCCGGAGATGCTAGCGCCACCGTCTCCTCCTCGGATGGGCTGCCCGCGGCGTGCTCTCCCGCGGCTACATCCTCGAGCGCGCCGAGCGCCGTCAGCAGGGACTCGCCGTGCTTCTCGCAGAATGCCGGGCCGATTCCACGGACCTCGAACAGCTCATCGATGCTCTTCGGGCGTCTGCGCAGCACATCTTCCAGCACCGCGTTCGCGGCCACCAGATAAGCCGGCTTGCCCTCGGTGCGCGTCGAGCGCCAAGTCTTCAACTCCTCCAGCTGCTCGTCATCCACCGGCTCGCCCACGTGATCTGCGCGTGATGATCCGGGGGCGCGTCCCGCGCGTGCCTTGACTGCGGAGGACCGCATCGCGCGCTCCAGCTCCGGGTCCGGATCGCATACGTCACAACACCTTCCGCTAGGCGCGCCCGCCTGCGTGTCACCGAAGTGATCCAAGATCTGGCGCCTGCGGCACTTCTCTGCGCTCGTCATATAGCGTTCGATCGACCTATAAGACTCCCAGCTGCGGTCCTTCGCCTCGTTGATCGCCGCGGATGCCGCCCGCGGGGAGCCCTGACCGGTGAGCCTCACCCGCAGTCCGCCCCCCACACCCGGCTGTAGCTCGACCGCGCCGGCGCGCTCGGCGATCGACAGCAAGATCCGCTGACGGTCGGTCAGCTCGCCAGGCCCGATCGCCACCTCCGCGTCCTGCGCCCGGCGGCGCAGCCCTCCCACATAGAGCTTCACGTCCTCCACGCTCGTCTCGCGTTCGTGGATGAACCTGATCAGCCTGCCTAAGTCCATTCTTGCGCCCAGCAACAGCGCCCTCGCCGGCTTCCCATCGCGCCCGCCCCTACCCGCCTCCTGGTAGTAGGCCTCCAAGCTCGTCGGCAGCGCCCAGTGCACCACCGTCCGCACATCCGCCTTGTCCACACCCATCCCAAACGCGTTCGTCGCCACCACCACCTCGGCGCTCCCTTCCATGAACGCCTCCTGGCTTGCCCTGCGCGCCTCCGGGCTCATCCCCGCGTGGTAGCGCACGGTCTCGATCCCGCCTGCTTCCGCGATCAGGGCGGCCACCTCGTCAGTGTCCTTGCGCGTGCCGCAATACACGATCGCCGGAAGAGATTTGATCCCGGCCGCCCCGCTCAGCAACGCCAGCAGCGCCCCCCGCTTGCGCGCGACCGTACCCTTCCCCTCGACGCTCACCACGTCAAACGCCAAGCTCGGGCGGTCGAACCCCGAGCGAATCGACAGCCACTCGCGCAGTCCCAGCCGCGCGGCGATCTCCTGCGCCACGCGCGGCGTCGCGGTCGCGGTCGCCGCCATCACCGGGGGACGTCCGAGCGCCGCGATCGCGCTGTGCAGGCGCAGATAGTCCGGGCGGAAGTCGTGGCCCCACTCAGCCACGCAGTGAGCCTCATCCACCACAAACAGCGCCACTCTCCTTTGTGCCAGCGCCTCGCGAAACGCGCTCGAGGCAAATCGCTCAGGCGCCGCCAGCACGAGCTGTGTGCCACCGGCGCCGATCTCTGAAAGCGCCTGCTCGTTGTGCCCCTCATCCATCCCCGACGCCAGCATCGTCGCGTTCACGCCCGCCTGCCTCAGCCGACGCAACTGATCGGCCATCAATGCGATCAACGGGCTCACGACCACCACCAGACCCACGCCCGCCAAGGCCGGCAGCTGGTAGCACAGCGACTTACCGCCGCCCGTCGGCATCACGACCAAGCTGTCCCGTCCATCCAGCGCCGCCTGCACCGCCTCGCGCTGACCGGGCCTGAACGCCTCCAATCCGAAGCGCTCGAGCAGCGCCTCAGGGGTGGGCGCGGCTCCCTCCCTGGATCCCTCCCTGGCTCCCTCTCTCATAGCTTCCATCCCTTAGAAGCTACCCCCCGCTCCGGCCGGTTCTCTGTCACTGATTCCGCTTATCGAAACAAGCGTGTCTTGGCGGCGCGCCAGTGGCGGTAGACCGGGCGCGTCGTACGGGGCGCGTCGGGCGACTGGGCTCGATAATCCCGCAGCGCCGCCACCACCAGCCCGCGAGCCTGCTCCGCCTGTTCCTGCGTGAGCGTCGCCGGGTGGCGCTCCAGATACCCCGCGAGCATCCGTGCGGGCGTTACCCGCACTCCCTTACGCCGCGCGAGCGGTTTGTCGACCCACGCGCGACTGAACACGATCAGCGGCTCCACCGTCTCGCCCGTCACGCGCTCGATCGCCTTGCGCTGGGCTTGCGCCTGACTCAGCGTCGCGCCGTGCACCCGCCCCACCTTCACCGGGCCGGGATGGCTCTTCGTCTCGACCGTAAAGACTCCCGCCGGCCCGATCAGGATGTGATCCACGTTGCCACGGCCCAGGCTCGCGTCATGAATCACGTGCCAACCATCGCCCGCCAGAGAGTCCAGCAGGTCCCCGACCTGCTCCTCACCCGTGGCTCCCCGGTCGTGACGCTCCACGAGCGGCAGCACGAACCGCAAGATCACGAAAATGCTCGCCAAGAGCGCGATCTCCGAGCCCAGAAAGCGCACGTCGCGCAATCCAAATGTCCGGCCCAAAAGAGCGGTCGCCACGGCCAGCACCCCCAGCGCCACCAGCGTGCGCATACGTAGCCGCCGCACGGTCGTGCGCTCGTGCTGACCCGCCGCACGGGTCGTCGGGTCATAACCAGCTATCTGCATCTCTCCCCTTGCATCGACCTATCCAGACTAGCCCTAAAATCCTCCCAAGGAGCGTGGAAGCTCGTCCGATCCCCTAAAGCCGGAGCAAGCGTACGTCGAAGTCAAGAGCAGGTCGTCAATCACGTCGACCGTTGTCGAGCACGGATGCTTGCAATGCCCCACGATTCTGATCAATCCCCCCCATCTGACGTCTGCCTACTGCTGCGCGCTCACGCCGAGCAGCGCTGGCTGAGCCTGGAACTGAGTCCCGTCCTGCGTCAGCTGCAACAGCCCGACTGCCTCCCCGAGGAGCAGCTCGGCGCGGCCCTGGCCTACCTCGAGGTCCTCTGGATCGAGGCATCTCAGCGCGCCGCCGAGACCGACGCCGCCTGCGCCGCGCTCGAGGCCTGCGAGCGGGCCGCGGAGACCGGCGGTGCCTGCACGCTGGGAGAGCACTCGATCGACGATGGCGGCTGGACACTGCCCAGCAAGGCCCGCCGCTACCACGCGGCCGTGCAAACCCTGCGGGATGTCCTGGGGCGCCACGTCACCGCGCTGCTCGCGATCCCCAGCGACACCGCCGCCTGCAAGCACGCAAACTCTTAGGTCGCATACGCTGCCGGGCGGGTTGCCCCTCCGCTTCGATCTCCAGTCTCACTCCACCCACTCCGACGGCGCGCTCGAGGCAGCCGAGGTGGTGGACCGTGCCGCGCGCGCCGGGGTGGAGCTGCTGGCGCTCACCGACCACGACACCGTCTCCGGGGTCAGCGAGGCGCTGCGCGCCGGTGAGCGCCACGGCGTGCGGGTGGTTGCGGCGGTCGAGATCTCCGCGATCGACGCGGGTGGGGAGGAGAGCGGGATCGGAACGCCGCGCGAACTGCACATCCTCGGCTACAACATCGACCACACCGGCGCGGTCCTCACGGAGAAGCTCGCCGAGTTCCTCGCCGACCGCGAGCAACGCACGTTGCGCATGGCGAGCGCGCTAAAGGAGCTCGGCTTCGAGCTGGACGAAGCGGAGCTCGAGCGACGTGTCGCAGCCGGCAAGCCGATCGGGCGCCCCCACCTCGCCGAAGCCGTGCTCGCCGCGCCCGCCAACGCCGCCCGGCTCGAGGACGAGGAGATCGACGACATCGGCTCGCTGATCCGGGGCTACCTGATCGAGGGCCGGCCTGCCTTCCGCCTGCGCGAGACTCCCACCGTTGCCCAGGCCGTCGAGGCGATCCACGAGGCGGGCGGCGTGGCGATCTGGGCGCACCCCTTCTGGGACATCTCCGGTCCCGCCGAAGTGCTCACCACGATCGACCGCTTCAAGGCCCTCGGGATGGACGGCGTGGAGGCCTTCTATGTCACCCACGACCGTGAGCAGACCGAGCTGCTGGCCAAGCGCTGCGAGGAGCTCGACTTGCTCACGACTGGCTCAGCCGACTATCACGGACCCGATAACCGCCTGTTCTCACGCTTCCTCGCGTTCGAGACGTATGGACTCGAGCCGAACCTCGGGCCGATAGCAGGCTGAGCGGCTCACTGCACCTCGCGCCCCAACAGCCTCTCCAGCCGGTAGGCCAGCGCCTCCAGGGCCAGCTCCTCAGACACATTCAGCGCCAACCGCAGGCGCGTGTCCGCCACCAGCTCGACTCCCTCCCGCAGACGCGCGGCTTCGCGCCCACTCGCGTCGTGCTCGAGATCCTCCTTGCGATCCACGGCGTAGACGAGCTCGCCGGCGCCTTCGGCGACGCACAGCACGTCGCGCAGCCACAGCTCCGCCAGGCGCAGCGTGAGCTCGAGCGCCTGCGTACGTGCGCGGCGCTCGGCACGACGCCGTGCCTCTGAGCCTTCACGCTCATACCGTTTGCGCTCCTTGCTCGGAACCATCTCGAGCTCCCGCTCCAGTCGCTCGCCCGCCTGCTCGCCGGCGGCCGCTCCCGCGGCCTGTGCGACCTCGAGCAGTCCGCTCCAGCGCCGCTCGCCGCTCGCCGCTCGCAGAGCCGAGCGCACAAAGTCCTCAGCGCCCGCGCGCAACGCCCGGCCTTCCTCGCTCGCCAGCCGTGCGGCCAAGCGCGCGTCGCCAAGCGCCAAGCGCGCGCAGGCCTCTGCACGATCAGGCTCGATGCCCTCCAGGCGCGCCGCGATCCGCGCTGAGGGGAGCGGATCGAAGCGCACGTGCTGGCAGCGCGAGGCGATCGTCGGGAGCACGTCCTCGCGACGGTCGGTAAGCAGCACCAGGTGGACGAACGGGGCCGGCTCCTCGAGCGTCTTCAGCATCCTGTTAGCCGCCTGGTCGTTCATCGCATCGGCTCCCTCGATCACGAACACGCGCCGCGCGGATTCAAATGGCGTGCGCGTCGCGGCGGCCACCACCGGCTCCTCGATGTCGCCCACGTGCATCTCCGCCGCGCCGCTCGGCGTGACCCAGGTCAGATCGGGATGCGTTCCCCGCGCGACCCGCTCAGCCACCGCGCCGGGGTCGCGCGCGCCGTCAGTGAGCAGCGCCGCGGCAAAGGCGCGGGCGACCGTGCGCTTACCTGTTCCCGGCGGACCGTGGAACAGATAGGCGTGGGAGGGGCTGCCCTGGGGCGCCAGCGCCGGCGTCAGCACCGCGCGGGCATGCGGGTGCGCATCGATGCCTGCCAGCGCCATCGTGGGAGCGGGCGTCGTGGGAGCGATACTCACACCAGCCATCGTAGAGGCGCTACGGTGCCCCCGTGACGCGCGGCAGGCTGATCACGATCGAGGGCCTCGACGGGGCCGGGAAGTCGACGCTCGCACAGGCGCTCGCGCGCGAGATCGCGGATCGAGGCCATCGCGTGGAGCTGCTGCGCGAGCCCGGTGGAGTGGAGGTCTCCGAGCGGATTCGCGCGCTCGTCAAGGACCCTGCCTTGGCGGTAGCGCCGCGCGCCGAGGCGCTCCTCTACGCGGCCGCGCGCGCTCAGCTCGTGCAGGAGCGGCTGCTGGGAGCGCTCGAGCAGGGCATCCTGATCCTGCTGGACAGGTTCGTCGACTCCTCGCTTGCCTACCAAGGCGCCGGACGCCAGCTGGGGGTGGCGGAGATAGCAGCGATCAACCAGTTCGCCACCGGTGGCCTGACGCCAGACCGCACCTTGCTGCTGGTCATCGACCCTTCGGTGGGGCGCTCGCGCCAGGACGAGCGGGCGCTGGAGCCCGACCGGCTGGAGCTCGAGAGCGAAGGCTTCTTTGCAACGATCGCCGCCGCCTACGAGGACCTCGCGGAGGAGGAGCCCGAGCGGATTCGCCGCATCGACGCCGCCCAGCCGCCAGGGGATGTACTGCGAGACGCGCTGGCCGCGATCGATGATCTGCTGGGCGCCTCCACGGGCGATTCCACGGGTCCTCCCAAGGGCGATTAGCATTCACGAGCAGATGCCTTCTCCTTCTCCTTCTCCCTCTCACACCAACTCCACGCCGGCCATCCCGCTACCTGCCTCAGAGAGGGTGCATCCAGTCACCACCGCCTCGGGCAGGATCACGCCGGCCAAAGTGACCGTCCCCACCGCGACGAGCCACTCCACGACGAGCTCCGCCGCCACGACCCCGGCCACCACCACACCGGCCACGGCGAGCACCCCGACCACCACCTACGTCCCCGCGGGCGCTACGCCGCTGCCCGGCACCAACTCGACCGCGGCCGGCACCACGGCCCCCACCACCGCCACGCCTTCCAAATCGACTTTGTTGGGGCACATAGTCCTGCACAAGCGCCCCCAACACTCCAGCACGCTCTCCACGGGCGCGATCGCGATCGCCGTGGTCGCCGCGCTGCTGGTGCTGGCGTGCATCGGATGGGCGCTCGCGCGGCGGCGGGCGTTCGAGCCTCGCTGGCTGCTCTCGCTGCGCCACGCGATAGCCGAGGCGGGTTTCCGCCTTTCCGCAACGTGGGCGGAATTCGCGGACTGGGTCCGATTGGGGCACTGAAACGTCCTAAAATTAAGGGTGCATCCTCGATTTTTTCCGCCGGTCGACGAGAGATGATGCTCGGCCCCAGACAACAGCTTCGAGTGGGCGTCGCGCGACGCCGGCCCAGCGCAGAGGAGGAAGGCCGATGAACCCAATCACGCACCCCACTACCCCCCAGGAGACAGCAGCCGGATCCCAGCTGTCGATGAGGAGGCTGTTCACCACCGCGGGGACGCATCCGTTCGATGCGGTGGAGTGGGAGACGCGCGACGCGCGCATCGGCCACGGCGACCGCGTCGCGTTCGAGCAAGAGGGCGTCGAGTTCCCCAAGAGCTGGTCGCAGAACGCGACGAACATCGTCGCCCAGAAGTACTTCCGCGGGCAGATCGGCAACCCCGCGCGCGAGCACTCGGTCAAGCAGATGATCGCGCGCGTGGCGGGGACGATCGCTGGTTGGGGCACGACGCGCGGCTACTTCGCAAGCGACGAGGACGCCGAAACATTCGAGGCGGAGCTGACCCACATCCTGCTGCACCAGATGGCGGCCTTCAACTCGCCCGTGTGGTTCAACGTCGGCTTCGAGGAGAGCCCTCAGTGCTCGGCGTGCCAGCCTTATCACGCGCTGATCTCGACCCCGCAGGGCATGATCCCGATGGGAGAGCTGGTCGAGCGGGACGAAGTCGGTCGCGAGGTCTATGACTCGGGCGGCGTGACCCGCATCGTTGCAACCAAGGCGAACGGGGGCAAGCGTGTCCTCCGCGCCCGCCTGCGCAACGGAAGCTTCGTAGAAGCGACGCCCGATCACGTCGTCAAGGCGGTCGCTGAGCGCCGCACGCAGCCGGCGTGGTTGCGAATGGATCAGCTGGAGGTTGGGATGCGGATGCACCTGCACCCACACCGCGCGAAGGTCTCCGACCCGGTGCGCGTGGCAGTCGGCGCAGGGGGCGCGGAGTCGCTCCTGGAGAACCTCACAGAGGTCGACCGGGTCGATGTCGCCGAGGCCGCCCTGGCCGGGTGGCTCCAGGCGGACGGCTTTGTCGGTCAGTACGAGGGCACCAACCGCTCGTTGACGATCGAGTTTCAGGTCGCGACAGACGACGAGTACGAATGGGTGATGCAGAACCTGGATGTCGCTTTCCCCGAGGTTCACCGTAAGGTACGGGAGGCGGATACTCAGCACGTGCGTGTTCGCCGCATACGCCTCTACGGCGAGGTGCTTCGCGAGTTCGTCGAGCGCTGGGAGCTTTTGACACGTGGTACGGAGATGCGTGTCCCACCGCGGCTCTTTACTGCTCCGCACGACGAGATCGTGGCCTACCTGCGCAGCCTCTTCCAGGCGGATGGCTACGTGACCGTTCACCGTGATCGCCATGAAAGCGCCCGCGTGGGCTTCGCAGTGATCGGCGAGCGCTGGACGGAGGACGTGCAGATCCTGCTTGGCGTGCTCGGCATCTACTCGCGGCGGAACCGCAAGCAGGAGACACGCGAGGGTCGCCATGACATGCACGAGCTGTCGATCTCGATCGGCTCCGAGCGCGCTCGGTTTGCCGAGCTCGTGGGCTTCATCGGGAGCGAGAAGTCAGACAGGCTTCTGCGCTCACTGGAGTTGCGCAACCCCAAGCGCTGCCCGGATCTACGCGAGGAGGAGATCGTCGCGATCGACGACCTCGGCGAGATGGAGGTCTATGACATCCAGACGGAGTCGGGTGAGTACCTCTCGAACAACGTCGCCGTCCACAACTGCTTCATCCTCTCGGTCGAGGACACGATGGAGTCGATCCTCGACTGGAACACCAAGGAGGGGATGATCTTCCGCGGCGGCTCGGGCTCAGGGATCAACCTGTCGAACATCCGCGGCTCGATGGAGCCGCTGGCCAAGGGCGGCACCGCCTCGGGTCCGGTCTCCTTCATGCGCGGCGCGGACTCCTGGGCCGGGACGATCAAGTCCGGTGGCAAGACCCGCCGCGCGGCGAAGATGGTCGTGCTCGACGTCGACCATCCGGACATCCGCGAGTTCATCTGGTGCAAGGCCAAGGAGGAGGACAAGGCCGAGGCTTTGCGCGACGCGGGCTTTGACATGTCGATCGACGGCGAGGGCTTCAAGTCGATCCAGTACCAGAACGCCAACAACTCGGTGCGGATCACCGACGAGTTCATGCGCGCCGTCGAGGACGACCGCGAGTGGCGGCTGACCGCCCGCGCCACCGGCAAGCCGGTCGGCGAGCCGATCCCAGCACGCGAGCTGATGCGCGAAATCGCCGAGGCCGCCTGGCGCTGCGCCGACCCGGGCGTGCAGTACGACACGACGATCAACCAGTGGCACACCTCGCCCAACAGCGGGCGCATCAACGCGTCCAACCCATGCAGCGAGTACATGCACGTGGATAACTCGGCCTGCAACCTCGCCTCGCTGAACCTGATGAAGTTCCGCCGCGCCGACGGCACGCTCGACACCGAGTCCTTCGAGCACGTCGTCGACGTGATGCTGCTCGCGCAGGAGATCGTCGTCTCGCCCTCCAGCTACCCGACCGAGGAGGTCGGCGTCAACGCACGCGCCTTCCGCCAGCTCGGCCTGGGCTACGCCAACCTCGGGGCCTACCTGATGAGCAATGGCATGCCGTACGACTCAGACCCGGGACGGGGCACCGCGGCCGCGATCACCGCGCTGATGACAGGCCGCGCCTACCGCCGCTCGGCCGAGGTCGCGGCGGCGCTCGGCCCCTATGAGCACTACGAGGTCAACCGTGACGCACACAACGACGTGATGAGCATGCACCGCGACGCCTCCTACGTGATCCCCGACGCAGCGTGCGTGGACACGGAGCTGCTGGCAGCGGCGCGTCGCTCGTGGGATGAGGCCGTGGAGCTGGGCGAGCAGAGCGGCTACCGCAACGCGCAGGCCACGGTGCTCGCGCCGACGGGCACGATCTCCTTCTTGATGGACTGCGACACCACCGGCGTGGAGCCCGACTTCTCGCTGGTCAAGTTCAAGGAGCTCGTCGGCGGCGGGCAGATGACGATCG
>ODAK010008276.1_pt1 | contig 10419 bp, 8 predicted proteins | sample 1539591 | NCBI WGS metagenome assembly ODAK01 (sample SAMEA3539303, study PRJEB22396) | soil metagenome | biome: tundra; feature: field; material: soil | place: USA | collected 2010-05 | depth 0.15 m | reverse complement strand
ATCCGCGGAGCAGGAAGCCGATCCGCCATGTCCGTCATCCACACGCGCGGTGATCCTGTACGTGCCCGGTCGTTTGTCCGAAGAGTTCCAGCGCACATCGGGTCCGCTACCGTCCACCGTGCCTTCACTTGCCGACCAGGAATAGTTTACGGGATTGCTGCCCGCGTTGTCGGCTCGCGCATGTACAGAAATGAAATCACCTGATCCTGCATACACAGTGTCTTTGTCAACTGAGCAAGAAGCCGACATTGGTGTGGGAGGCGGCGGAGGAGGAGCGTTTCCACCAAAGCGAAACACGAGTCCCGAAGAGAATCTCACATCTTTCTGCCAACCGGGCGCCAGCCCTCCCGCTGAAAAAGGATCGCGAAAACGGGTCAGCATAAAATCGCCTTCAAACAATCGCCACGCGATGTGGTGCGTTAGCTTGATATCGAGTCCCACGCCAAAAGCTGCGGCGAACGTGTTCTGCGAGCCAAGTGGCGTGCATACCGGATTTCCGGTGCATCCTGAGACCGCCACTGCACTCGCGTATACTCCTCCGAAAAGTGCCTGCGCGTATGGGGTAATCCGTTCATGTCTGCGATACGACAGGCGCGGCCCAAAAAGATATGTGAACGCGCTGCCGTTCGCGTTCAATGTTTGGCTGCTCGTTGGCCCGAAAAGCGTTAGGTGATTGTTGTCAAAGCCGCCGAAATCTGCGACCAGACCCAGATACCTGTTGAAGTTGTATGCAATCGAAGTGCTTCCTCCGTGCATGTACCCAATGCGGTTGTTACGCGAAGTCGGCATCGCTCGCAAGAAGGAATAGTCAAACGACCATTCGACCTTGGGCGTGTGGCGATCCGATCCGCCATACCTGTTCGGCGCCGCGGCCGGCTGCGAAGAAGATTCTCCGAGCGGCGGCACAGCGGCTGTTATCTTTTGTGCGGCCGTGGAAGTGGACTGGTCATCCGTACCCGATGATGCGTTCGTTCGGGTCGATTGGCCGGCGTAAAGTCCCGGCGCTAGTACGAAAGCAACCGCCATCATGGCGATACATCGCGCTGCTCGTTTCATTGTTGCCTCCTGAATTGCGCTGTACTACGCCGAAGCCGGCGCGACTTCGTGTTCTTAAGACAAATTCATTTTGCTCCGACGACTTCGTCTTGTTCCGACGACTTCGTCTTGTTCCGACGACTTCGCCTTGTTCAGAGAATGTCGCTCTGCTAATTCAATTTTGTTTCTTATGGCGCCGGTACATTGATAACCGTGTTCACCATGGTCACTGATGCGTTCAGCCCCAGCGCTCTTCCATTCAGCGTGGTGATCGCCGCGTTTCCGGCAGTTGAGAACGTGACTCCGGCGGATGCGATGATCGTGCCGACCATCGTTCCACCGCCGGCCCCGTTGATCGTCGCCGCGCTGCCCACCTGCCAAAACACGTTTTTGGCCTGTGCTCCGTTCACCAGGATGACGCTGCGGGGCGCGCCAGCGGCCCCGACGGTTAGGGACGTCGCCATCTGGAATACCCAGATCGCGTTTGGATTGTTCTGCGCATCCAGAGTCAGATCCGATCCGGTGATCAAGAACGTGCCGCCCGCGGCTTTGTAAGTTCCAGGAGCGAGCACAAGTCCGCCAAGCTGGCCCGCGCCCGGATCCGTGCCGCCGGGCCGATTAGCAGGAGAAAGATTGTTAAATGCGGTCAGCGCATCGGATGCCGCTTGCGTCGCAATCGCAAACGTCGCCGCGGTGCCTTCCGAAGTACATACAGTGGTTGGCGGTGGCGGAGCAGTATAAATCTTTCCGTTCACTGTACCGACGTTGAGTGGCGTCTCTGTGTAGGTGCACCCCACTCCGCCGTCATGGAATCCCGTGACGGCAGTTGAAACGGCGGTGGTCCCGATATCTCCATTGATCACCGTGTTAAGGCCTTGATTTGTTATTCCGGCGCCGCCTCCAAAAGCTCCAAACGTCGCGGCCGCTCCCAGTGGCGGACCTATTGGCCCGATGGAACCGCCCACAGTGAAACTCCACGGATTCGGAACAACGCCGGCAGCAAGCGCAACGCCACCTAGGCTCTTCACTTGATTTGAAACGGTGGCGGTATATTGCGTGCCGGAGACGAGGTTCGCTGAAGGCGTGAAGGTAGCAATCAGACTGACCGGATTGTAGGAAACGGTTCCGTTCACTGCCGCTCCGCCAACTCCGGCGATTGCCAGTGTGAATGTGACGTTGTTGATCGTCGTTGGATCCATCGCCGTGCTGAAAGTCGCATTCACGGTCGTGTCGAGCGGCACATTAATTGCCGCGCTCACAGGATTCGTAGCGGTGATCGTTGGGGCCGCAGCATTCGCCGTCAATCCGGTGGTAAAACTCCACACAAAATTTGCCGCCATCGCAATGCCAGTCAGGTTTTGCGCCGTGGTTGTAATCGTCGCTGTGTACTGAGCGCTCGCATTCAGATTGGCCGCCGGAGTAAATACGGCGGTGCTGCCCGAGTAGGCCACAGTTCCCGGCACCGCTGCTCCACCAACGCCCGCTACTGCAACCGTGAAAGTTCCGGCCGCTAGAATCGTAGCGGGATTCATCGGAGTGCTGAACGTCGCCGAAATCCTCTGATTGAGCGGCACATTGGTCGCCCCAGAAGCTGGAATTGTCGCGATCACAGTCGGAGCCCCGGCATTCGCGGTCAACCCGGTCGTAAAGCTCCACACATAATTTGCCGCGAGCCCAAGACCGGTAAGGTCTTTTGCGGCGCTCGTAATGGTCGCTGTGTACCGCGTGTTCGCTGTCAGATTCGCCGCTGGACTAAACAACGCACTGGTGCCCGAGTATGTGACCGTTCCGAGCACAGCAGCTCCGCCGACGCCCGCGACCGCCACCGTGAAAGTTCCCGCCGCTGAAATCGTCGCGGGATTCATGGGAGTGCTAAACGTTGCCGCGATTTTTTGATTCAGCGGCACATTGACTGCCCCAGAGGCGGGATTTGTGGAAGTCACCGTTGGCGGAACTGCGTTTGCCGCCGCACCTGTCGTAAAGCTCCAATTAAAGTTCGCGGCCAGATTATTTCCCTGAGCGCTTTGCGCCGTTGCCGTTATGGTCGCCGTATATTGGGTATTTGCTGTAAGCGCGGCCGTCGGCGAAAAAATCGCCGTATTGCTTGAGGCGTCATAGACCACCGCACCGGGTACGCCAGCTCCGCCGACTCCTCCGAGAGCCAAAATAAATGTCCCCGCTGCAGTCACCGTACCGGCATTCATGGGCACACTAAACGTCGCGGTAATCATCTGGTTCAGCGGCACAGCGGTGGCGCCATTCAAAGGATTCGTGGCGATGACAATGGGAATCGGGGCGGTCGTAAACGTCCAAACGAAGTTGGTTGCGAGGCCATCATTAATAAGGTCTTTCGCTCCGGTAGTAATCGTCGCGGTGTAAAGCGTGCTGCCGGCCAGATGTGCGCTTGGCGTGAATGTAGCCGTAACGCCAGAGAACCCGACCGTGCCGCCCACTGATGTCGCGCCGGGCCCGGTTAACGTGAACGTCGAATTTGTGATTGTTGATCCATTCATCACTTCACTGAAAGTTGCGCTGATGATTTGCGTGACCGGTACACCCGTAGCGCCATTCGCAGGCACAGTCGAAATCACCAGAGGCGCAGGCGGGCTGACCGTTTGTTCGCGTCCGCATCCGGCCACAAGTCCTGCCGTCAGAAGCCCCAGCATCCAAATTGTTCGTATCGTTGCCTTACGCATTAGGATCTCCTCGTTTTCGCTTGACAGGTGTTTCGCTGGGACTCGATTGACGTGTGTCGCAAACGGCTGAAACCGGGCGCCCGCAAACCATTGAACATCTCACCGTAACCACGCAGGTGATAAAGGCTGGAAGACTCAATCTAGAAGACTCAATAATGGTTGTCTGTGCTGTAGTGAACATATTGCCGAAATTTGATTCGCTATTCGCAGTGGGCAGGGCTGCGTCGCAAATTCTCGCTTTCAAAATCGTTTGCAAGGTAAACAAGAGAAGCAAGAGCCGTTCCAACCCAATATCATCACAGCTCGCTTTCGATGATTTGGCTAAACGCCTAGCTATCTCCCTGATTGGGAGGGCAATGTTGAATTGGAACGAACGCTCCTATCGAGGAATTTTCCAGCTTTCCAACTCGAATTATTTTCAAATCAGGACGCTCGCGACGCCATTTGAGGATTATCTGCTCGTTTCTCTCCGCGCTCTCCCGTGAATCCTCTTGTGTGCGCTCCTCCACCAACTTATTTGCTTCCTCGCCCTCCTACTCCACGGTGTTCGGGCTTTTCGAATTCCATGCGAATTCCTTTTCACAACTCTCCCGCCATTTATTTTGTATTAGTACTCATATTTAAATGAATAACATATACTAGCCACGCTACCCTGACTCTCAGACTTGGACGATCCATTGAAGTAGCATCGCCAAAAACTGGATCTCGCCCTACCTGCCGGACGCAAAAATCCATTGATTTAGAGACAGTCGGTAAGAATATAAAAACACGGGACTTATAAGCCCTTTAGATCGATATTTTTAGCAAGATGAGCCGACTTAACTCCTTTGTTTTGATCTTCACGCAAAAAGTAGGGGTAGGGGGGTGCGCCCCAGAAAAGAAGGGGCAAAGCCAACATGGTCGTTACACCGATGACGCTGGATCCCAAACGACCGAATTTCAATGGCCTCACCGTGCCATGTTATTGTTACAGAATGGCGAAAGGGCCAAGGAATCGAGCGGCGAAAATTCTCGCGGCAGTCATCTTTGTCGCAGCAACTGCCTCTACAGTGGGCGCGCAGCAATGCTCCGTCAAGCCGGCCGCGATATCACTCGGCGAAACAGTTCGTCTTGAATGCGAAGGAGCGGCGAACAACAATATCGCAACCGCGCGGCTGAAAGACCGCACGATAAAAATGTTCAAGCAGCCAGACGGAAGCTGGCAGGGCCTGATGCCAATCGCCGTCGCAGATATTCCCGGCGTGTACTCAGTGGAATTTCTCGCCGCAGACGGAGAAACAATTGACGCCGCGAAACTCACAATTCGCCCAACGGTTTTCCCAACGCAAAATGTAAATCTAGCGCCGCAAATCGAGGAACTAAAATCCTCGCCCGAAGAAATTCAAACGCTCGCAACATTTCGCAACACAGTGTCGGATGAAAAATTCTGGGATGATTCGCTCGTCGCGCCGGTTTCCGGGTGTGTGCTGTCTCCTTTCGGCGTGAAGCGCCTCCATAACGGGAAACCAACCGGCGAATCTCACGCTGGAATTGATCAGCGCTCCGCCGCAGGCAAGCCGATTCACGCCGCAGCAGCCGGCGAAGTAAAAATCGCGCAGCCCTTCACGGTTCTCGGCGGCACGGTAGCAATCGATCACGGCCAGGGACTGGAAACAATGTATCTGCACATGTCTAAAATAGCCGTTCAGCCCGGCGCGCGCGTGAATAAGGGCGATGTTATCGGTTACGTCGGCGCAACAGGCCGCGCGAATGGCCCGCATCTTCACTGGTTGATTGATGTGAACGGCGTTCCAGTGAATCCGCGCCAGTGGGTGACGCTGCCGACATGCGGAGCCGCGGCAGCCAAGCGCGCTCCTGCGGCGAAGCGTTGACTTGCGTTTGTAGCCTTTACGTTCGATTTGTAAGATTACATCCGAGATAGGAGAATCGCAGTCATGAGAAAACTTACAGTCATCCTAGGATGTGTTTTGGCATTTTGTATGGCGCTACAAATTCAGTCCGCGGCGGCGCAAACTTCCACAACCGGCACAACCGCGAAGGCACCCGCGACGCAATCTACAACGACCGGCACGACTGCGAAGCCATCCGCAGCGAAGCCTCCCGCTACCGGAACAGCGGCCCACTCCGTTCTTACGCTGAACACCCATAAGGAAAAAACCAGCTATGCGCTCGGAATGAATATCGGACACACCGTGAAAGGCCAGTCGATTGACCTCGATCAAAGCGCGTTCATTCAGGGCATGAAGGATGTTCTAGCCGGCGGAAAAACTCTTCTGACCGATGACGAAATGGCAGCGGCGTTAGCGGTCCTGCAAACCGAAATGAATGCAAAGGCTGGGGAAAAGGCGAAACTTGTGGGCGAAGCGAACAAGACAGAAGGCGCCGCATTTCTAGCGACGAACAAGACTAAAGAAGGAGTCGTCACGCTGCCAAGCGGATTGCAATACAAAATCCTGAAGGCGGGATCCGGACCGATACCGACCGCGGCCGATACGGTGGTTTGCAATTACCGCGGCACTCTTCTTGACGGCAAGGAATTTGACAGTTCATACAAACGCGGCCAGCCCGCAACTTTCCTCGTCGGCCGAGTAATCAAAGGCTGGACCGAAGCTCTGGAATTAATGCCCGTGGGATCCAAGTGGCAACTTTTTATTCCCTCCGATCTAGCGTATGTAGATCACGGCGCCGGGCCCGACATTGGACCAAACGCCACGCTGATTTTTGAAGTGGAATTAATTTCGATTCAGGGCAAGTAATTTTGCAACGATGCGAAGCGATGTAAATTTAATTTGCTGAAATGACACGGCCGAATCTTCCACATATCTCCGAGGAAATGCGCCGTGTGTGCGTAATGCTCGGCGATGAAATGGTTCGCTGGCCTGAGGTCCGCGCCCATCCAATGTTTGGCATGCGCGCCTTCTATCGCGGGAAAATAGTTTTCGCAATGCTTCCGGACAAGCGCGCGCTTGAGGACGCTGATTCCATTATGTACAAAATCGCGAATCCTGCGGACAAAAAAGAAGGAAAGAAGTGGAAGCTATTTAAACTCACGGAGGCGGAAAACTTGGCCGCCGCGCTCGCAGTTCTGGGCAAGGCTTATCGTAGAGCAAAATCACACGTTCGCAAAAAGTGACGCTCGTTCACCAATGCGAAGCGCGATTCGCTCCCCTCGATGTACCTCGCATGAAATAAGAAGAAATTACAACTACAGACCTGAGCCGACCTGAGCCATCGGACCAGTCGGCGCCGCGGTTCCGCCTGCCGGCTCGATGGTGACGGCGAACGCTTTCGCGGAAACGCCCGCAGGAATGCTGGGCAGAACCACGTTTGCTTCGCCATTGGGCTGCGCGGAAAAAACTCCCGCGGGAATTGGATTTCCAGTTTGCGGAATCACCCAGAGTTCGTAGGATTTGTCCGCGGCGAGTTGCGGCAGCGTGCCGGCATAAATCAGCGCGCCCTGCTGTGAGTTATACATCACGCGGCCCGATTCCGTGGCCATCGGCGCCTTCGGAGCCAGATTCACCGTAACGGTTTGCGGGGAAGTCAGTAGAGCCGCGATGGCGCGCGCGCGTTCGGTCAGCGCGATTTGTTGTTTCGCGGCGGCTTCCTGGCGTTCAAGCTCCTGCTGAAGAATTTTGTTTGAGTTCCACAAGTACACGGCGAATATTACGAGCGCAAAAGCGACCGCTCCCCACGCGAAATTCCACAAGCGTGAAGGCGCTCTTTCCATTCGCGAAGCAACAGGCGCGCGAGCGGGATCTTTTTCCGCGCGAACTTTTGCCAGCAGGCGCTGACGCACTTTGATCGAAGGCTCCTGCGGCTCGGCGGAGAATGCCAGCAGCGCAATCCGTCCGCGCGCTTCGGCAACTTTCTGCGCGCAGGCAGCGCACGAATTCACGTGCGTTTCGATTCCGCGCCGCTCATCAGCTTCCAGCACGCCGAGCGCGTAGAAATCGAAATCTTCTTCCCGGTATGGATGTCCGTGCGTCACGTCGATACTTTAATCACCCTCTTCTTGGCCAATCTCTTTTTCCCGTCCAACTTTTTTCCATCAACCAACTGCCCGGCGCAAAACCTCAAGCGCCGAACGAATTCTTGTTTTCACAGTACCCAGTGCTTCGCCGGTTCTAGATGCGATCTCGCTGTGCGTCATACCTTCAAAATACGCCAGTTCGATTGCTTCTCGCTGGCCCTCCGGCAAATGTTCCATCGCGCCTTTCACGCGTCCCAGCAATTGATTCTGTGACGCCGCCGATTCCAAATCGAAAGGACAGGAGACTGCATTTTCATTAAGCTCGTCGTCTCCGCTGGCGGTCCGCCGTCGCAATTTAGAAATTGCACGATTGCGCGCAACAACCAGCAGCCAGCCGGGCAAAGAACCGCGCTGCGGATCGAACTTCTCGGCGGTCCGCCATACTTGATAGAAAATATCCTGCAATATTTCCTCGGCCGCGCTATTGTCACGCAGAATTCTTGAAGCTTCCGCGTACACCAATCTGGAATATCGGTCGTAGAGAGCTGCCAGCGCCGATTCGTCCCGCTGGACGACGCGCGCCAGCAACGACCAATCCGATTGGTCCTGTTCAGCGTTCTTTCGTTCGGTGCCCGGCGCTGAAGTCACTAAGCCTCAGTGGCTCTACCAGAAGTACGCCTCTGGCAGGTTAAGTGGATGTACCGAGGGAATTGTATAGTCAGAACAGCTCAGAGACCAGCGGGGCAACGCTGAAACAGGGAACAATCTAAAATAGACGACGAATGGCGCATGAACCGCGAAAGAATGCGCGGATGCACGCAGACCTCGCGCGTCCGCAACAGTCCGTGAATCGTCTGCTACAGTCCTCGTTCGCAATCGATGGCTTGCTGGTCCTCAGGATCAGCGGTTCTAAGATCCGGCGATCGAGTTTGAAGGATTTCGACAGAGATCGATTCCAGGACATGAGTTGCAATACCTTGCTGAGAGGATTCCACGTCGGCCAGTTTACGTTCAAACGAACCAGTCCAGACGCTCTTATGGTCTGAAACTCGGAATAATTCCGCATCTATATCAACCGAGTCATGAGAACGCCGTACAGTTCCTTCCAGAACGTAGTCCACGCCACCCAGTTCCTTCGAGATGCTGTCAAGAGTCTTGTGAGTATGTTTGTATGTGAGCGCCGAATTTCCACCGACGACCGCGATCTTTCCAGACAACTGACTTTCGAGCGAACTGGTCATCTCTTTCGTAATGCCGTCCGTCAAGGATTCCGTTGTGGCGTCACCAGAAAGGTTCTCGAATGGGAGGACCATCACTACGCGATTGTATTTAACGTGATTCGGGACCGAATGCTGATTCCGCATGGCGACGAAAATAGAAATGGCGGTAATCAGGAGCAATGCCGTGGCCGCCATGATGCGTCTCCATGCGCTCTCTCCAAGCATTGCGTCAGGAACTCGCAGAAACCGTGGCGCAGCGCCGCCAGACAAGCTGGAGATTGGCAACAGTGCAGGGTCCACCGCGTCTTCGCGAGCCGCAAGATCTCCGGCGGGAGGGAAATCGACCCTGGACACAGGGTGTACGAAGCGGTACCCCACTCCCTGGATTGTTTCGATGAATCTCGGAAACTCCGCGGAATCTCCAAGGACGCGACGCAGACTACTCAGAGCTGTCTTAACATTTGAATCGAAGTCCACAAATGTATTGGCGGACCAGAGCGCTTCAATCAGCTGCTGACGGGTGACGATTTCTCCGGGATTCTTGAGGAGGGTAATCAGTATCTGGCAAGGCTTTCCGCGTAACCTGACCCGCGCGCCCTGCCTGCGAAGTTCCCCGTTATCCAGATTGACATCAAAATCAGCGAAGTAAACACGGTTCTGCACAGAGCACCCCCTGCCACGCTAGTTTCTTACGCACAGCCGCCATACATATAGACGTTAAATAAGAAAGTCCGTTACGTTTTTCAGCAAAATTAAGTAAAAACAATTAGATGTCGGATTTTCCAGAAAGTTACGAGCGCCGCGAACATTGGGTGGCGAATTATTTATGTAAATTATTGTTCACGTAGAGCCATATTGGAACTGAAACCAGCGCATCGAACTCCGCGATCGCAAGAAGCTTAGCGGCCCCGGCGGGGCGCCGTATCTTCCTCAGAAAATACCGGTCACTCATATGGACTGTCTCGAGGGTAATTTTATTCCCAGCGCGCATCGCCGGGAACGATGAGAACCCCCTGAGACATTCACACAGCTTTACTCCACTCAGCCCTTAAAAAACTTCGCTGCCAATTTGAACCGCGCACGTATCGATTGGTTGCCTAAAATCCGCTTCCACGGCCGAGAATTCACAATTTTAGATGTCTTCGCGCGGAAAATCGCATTCTGAATTTCATAGATTTATCAATATATGGAGAAAATTGCGGCCAAAGTCTGCGTGCGTTCAATTTCCAGGTCCGCCGAAAACGGCTGCCCGGCGATGCTGGTGACGCCGCTGATATTCGTGATTCTCGGAGCCTGAGGGGAGTTAGCTGAGGACGGTACCGTTTGCGAAGAAAGCACAACGCTAACCAGGGAAGCCAGCGCGCAAACCCCGGCGATCTTGACAAGTGCTCTCACAGCGAGCCTCCTCATCTTCACGCAGCGAACATCGCGCGTTGAAACTGGTGGAGCCGATGGGATTCGAACCCACGGCCTCCTCGATGCCATCGAGGCGCGC
>ODAK010008275.1_pt1 | contig 10420 bp, 6 predicted proteins | sample 1539591 | NCBI WGS metagenome assembly ODAK01 (sample SAMEA3539303, study PRJEB22396) | soil metagenome | biome: tundra; feature: field; material: soil | place: USA | collected 2010-05 | depth 0.15 m | reverse complement strand
ACGAGATTGGTCAGTGACTGGAGTTCAGACGTGTGCTCTTCCGATCTCAAATGCGCGGCTCGATTCACTGCTCGATGATGCGACAGCGAGCGGCGATACAGCAAAGCGGCGTGCTGATTATGTAGAGGCACAGCAGATACTGGCGCGCGACTTACCGGCCATCAATCTCTGGTACCGCGACACCGTGGTCGTGCACAACAAGCGCCTGACCCATGTGATGCCCACAGCGTCGGGGAGCTTCGCGTTTCTCGAATCAGCGGAGCTCAATCCCTAAACCTTGTCTGAGGCCCTCGCTAAGGTTTCGGAGGCTAAGCCGCACTCGTCGTTGATGCCTTCGTAGGCACAGTAGCCTTAAGGTTCGCTTAAGATTTCGCGTTCTAAGTTCCGCATTCCGATCTAGTTGTATCAATCTACTCAACATCCGTGACCTCCAACACAGTTTGATGTCATTCGCTCAACCTTTTGATGCGCTCGCTCGTCTACCGAAGTAGAAACCGTTTACAGCCCGGGCCTCCATACAGGGCAAAACGGAGAAAAGATAATGACGAGCAAATTAAGACAGAACGTGCTTGCGCAACTTGCCCTGTTCATGGCGCTGGCCATCGCCTCTCCCCTGCTGCCGTCTCAAGCGCCGTCCCGTTTTCTAGGCACAATCACGGCAATCAACGGCGACACTTTGACAGTGAAGACCGATGCAGGCGATGTGCGGCAGGTGCAAGTGCCGGCCGCCGCGGCTCTCAAGCGCATCGCTCCCGGGCAAAAGGATTTGAGCACAGCGGAGACGATCAAGTTCAGCGACCTCGAGAGCGGAGATCGAGTGCTGGTAAAGCTTGACACCGCCGCGACCGTGGGGACGCCACAAGCGCAGCAGGTCGTTGCAGTGAAGCAGGCGGACGTCGCGATGAAGCAACAAAAGGATCGCGATGACTGGCAACGCAATGGCGTTGGCGGACTGGTCAAAAGTGCCGATGCAGCCGCAGGTGCGGTGCAGGTGACGACCGGCGCAGGAGCGACCGCCAAGACCGTGACCGTACACGTTACAAAAGCGACCGTGCTGAAGCGATATGCGCCGGCTTCGGTGCGCTTCGACGAGGCACAGGTCGCCCCCATTGATGCGATTCACGCCGGCGACCAGTTGCGCGCACGCGGCGTGAAAAATGCGGACGGGACGGAGATCAACGCCGAGGAAGTTATCTCCGGCAGTTTTCGAAATATTTCAGGAACAATTCTTTCCCTCGACGCGGCCGCGTCAACTCTCACTGTGAAGGACCTGATGAGCAAGAAGTCCGTGACCATTCATATCGGTGCGGAAACACAGATGCGACGCTTGCCCGACACGATGGCAAAGATGATCGCAGCGCGGTTAAAGAGTGGAACGACGGGAAATGGGGGCGCGGCTGTCGTTGAATCGCGGCCGCAAGCCGGCGGGGCGGCAGGTGAGCAACGCGGTAGCTATGGTCAGCAAGGCGGCGGCGCAGCAATGGGACAACCGGGCGCTGGTGGACCGGGACGCGGCGCCGGCGGTAATGGCGACATGCAACAGGTGTTGAGCCGCGCACCCACTATTCAATTCAGCGAGCTGCAAAAAGGCGAAGCCGTGATGCTGGTTTCAACCCAAGGTGCGGCGGATGTTACAGCGATCACCTTGGTGGCAGGAGTCGAGCCACTACTCGAAGCGCCAGCAGCCAGCCAGAATCTGCTTTCGAATTGGAGCATGGGCTCCGGTTCGGCAGAAGCAGCTGCTCAATAGGATCATTGAATTTCATAGAAAGACAAGCGAGGGGATACGTGTATTCAAGACTTCATTGCTTCATTCATTTTTTGATCGCACTGGCATTGGGAATCGCCAATTTAGTTGCCGCCAGTGGGCAAACAGCCCTGCCAGCAACTGCGACGGGCACAGCTGGACCGACTGTCACGGTTCGCGGCCACATTGCAGATCAGACGGGGGCCTTGATTCCTGGAGCAAAGGTGACGATTGCGACTGCAGCCGGCAAGACCGCAGGCAGCGCTACCGCGGATGCTTCGGGAGCGTACACGGTGAGTGACCTCGCTCCCGGTGAATATATTGTGATGGCGGACTTCGCAGGATTTGCTTCGTTTGAATCGCAACCGATTACGATCGCGGCCGGCCAGGTAAAGCGGGTCGACATTTCGATGGCGATCGAAGTGGAACAGCAAAGCATTACGGTTAGCGATGAATCACCCACGGTAAATATTGAGGCATCGGGTAACGCGAATTCGATTGTACTGAAGGATAAAGATCTCGATGCCCTATCGGACGATCCTGACGAATTGTCGAACGAGTTATCTGCGTTAGCCGGTCCGTCTGCTGGTCCAAATGGCGGACAGATATACATAGATGGATTCAGCGGCGGACAGCTGCCACCGAAGTCTGCCATACGCGAGATCCGCATTAACCAGAACCCCTTCTCTGCTGAGTATGACCGGCTAGGTTACGGGCGCATCGAGATTCTCACCAAGCCAGGAACTGACAAGCTCCACGGGCAATTTTTTATTCAGGGGAATGATAAGAACTTCAATACTGGCAATCCATTCACGCAGACTATTCCCTCTTACTACAGCTATCAATTCAACGGCACGCTTAACGGATCAATTTCAAAGACGGCTTCATTTTTTGTCAGTGCAGAGCAGCGCAATACAGAGAATGTAAACGCCTGGAGAATTCTCGATGCTGTGGTTGACAACGGTGCCGGTTTCGTAAACATTCCGGATTACGGAGTAAGCCTGCTCAATCGGCGCATTCGCGACAATGCTTCAGCGCGCGTGGATTGGCAGTTGGGGACGAAGAATACCTTTACCGCGCGATACGGCTTTTGGTCTGAGTCGGAGCACGGCGATCTGAGTACGAACTCGCTGGCCAGCGCATCGACACATGAGTCAAACACCGACCACACCGTGCAGATGAGCGACTCTTTCATCTTGAGCGAACACGCCGTGAATGAGACACGCTTTCAATATGAGCGGCAGAACGAAAATCATTATCCGGACTCGACGGCACGCACCATCAATGTGCAGGGAGACTTCACGGGCGGCGGATATCCCGGGCAGCAAAGCCGCGATCATACGACGCGGCTTGAGTTCTGGAACATCACGACATTGAGTCATGGGTCGCAGGCCATCAAATTTGGAACGCGCATGCGTGACACGCGCGATGCGAACCTGACGAGCGCGAATTTCAACGGATCATTTACTTTCGATTCGCCCAGCAGCTACTTGAACATGGCGAATGGGCTTGCAGCCGGCACGTCCTTTGATCAATTGGTGAGCGACGGATATGGCCCGACGGCGGCCAACTACGCCTCGGGCGGCCAGTCTGCGCTAGCGAACGTTTTCGATGTAGCGCTGTTTGCGCAAGATGACTGGAAGGTGAACCCGCGGCTCTCGGTTTCGGGCGGCATACGTTGGGAATCGCAAAATCATATTTCAGATCACAACGATTGGGCTCCGCGCGTGTCGATGGCCTACGCACTCGATGGCGGGAAAAATAATAAGAAAACCAAGACCGTACTGCGCGCCGGCTATGGGCTTTTTTATGATCGCTTTCAGAGCAACAACCTGCTCACTATCAATCGGGCCAACATTCAGAATCAGATTGTAGTCAATAGTCCGACGTGCGGATCAGCTACTTCTTCTGGAACTCAAGCCACATCTCTCGACCAAATCGACCTCAGTTCATGCACGAGCACGATTGGTTCATCGACGGCCTCGGTACCCGTGAAGTATGAAGTTGCTCCGCATTTTCAATCACCTTATACAGGGCAAGCGGGTATTGGCCTCGAGCGGCAACTTACTCCCGGCACGAGCCTGACATTCACGTATCTGCATTCATTTGGAGTGCACCAACTTGTGACGCGCAACGCAAACCAGGCAGCAGGCGGAACACCGCAAAATGAATCAGGCGGATACTTGTATGAGTATTTCCCCGAGGCTGTTTTCAAACAGAACCAATTGATTACAAGCGTAAACGCGAAGGTCACGAAGAACCTCAGCTTGACAGGTTTCTATACGCTGGCGTCGGCCAACACGGATGGCGCCGGCGGCAGTGCGTCGAACGCCTACAATCTGCGCCAGGACTACGGGTCTGCCGCGTTTGTCTCGCGCAACATGCTCTTTATGATGGGCAATTATAACGGGCCATGGGGTATTCGCTTCAGTCCGTTCATGGTGGCGCAGTCGGGACGGCCATTCAATATCGTGTTGGCTACTGATCCCTTGAATAACCTCTACAATCAGCGTCCCACCTACGCGACTGCATCGACGCCCATCGCCGACCAGGTGGCTACTCCTTACGGTGTGTTGGACGCTGCTGCACTCCCTGGCGAAAAGTTGATTCCCGCAAACCTGGGAAACGGCCCCGCGGCTGTCGCCGTTAATTTACGCGTGAGCCGTGGGTTTGGGTTTGGTCCAAAGGTGGGGTCAGCAGCAAATGCAAACCAGGGTGGTGGCGGACCTCCCGGAGGTGGGCCGGGCGGCGGGCCTGGAGGCGGCGGACGCGGCGGACCTCCGGGTGGTGGGCTTGGGCCAGGCGGCTTAGGCGGTGGCGGCGGACGCGGCGGACCGGGCGGTATGTTTGGTCCGACCAGTAGCAGCAAGAAGTACAACTTGAATTTCAGCGTGCAGGCGCTGAATCTGTTCAACAACATCGACTATGGCCAGCCCGGAGGAACATTGACGAGCCCTTCGTTTAACCACTCGACGAATCTTGCCGGAGGTATTTTCAGTACCGGATCGGCGGCGCGTCGCGTGTTTGTGCAGGCGGTGTTTTCGTTCTGATCTGATGGATAAATTGAAAGGGCCGAGGCGTTTGCCTTGGCCCTTTTTTCAGTGTGCGGATGAAACTGTGGCGGGTTGGTTGCCGGATGCAAAAGCGTCGGTGAGCGAGATGGCCTGCATCTGCGCTTTGAGTGCATCTAGAGAGGCTGCGGTTGCCACAGTGATTTCGGTCGTCTCTCCGGGCAGGATATCGAAGTAATTGTCGGATACGGTGGCGTCAAGGCTGCCGAAAGAGAGGTAGACGCTGCGCGCGAGTAGGGGCGAGGCGATGCGGATTTTGTAGTTGCCTGCACCGGATCCCGAGGCTTCGAGTTTGAGAGTCGCCGGTTGCAGATGAACTTCCTTGACTGGCGCGAGATAGGCGAGATTGCGCGAGATCAATTGTTTATCGGAACTCATCAGCTCGGCGACGACAAAAACGCGCGATGTGTCAGACGCGCCCGCATCGGTGAGTTTCTTCAGCGGCCAATCGAGGTAGACCTTACTCGCGAGTGGATCAACGTCGACGGCGTTCGCTTCCTCGAGCACCACCTTGCCCTCGAAGTCCATGAGACGCACACGAAGGGTTGCTGGCTGCGCGCTGGTTTTGTCGGAGACGATGTATACCTTGAGCGAACCGTGTTCGACGTGCGGCGAGACGAGAATCGGCGCGTAGAAGCGCCGTGCGTAGAACTGCAGAGCTTTCCAGCGACCGTAGTAGTCGATGCTGGACCAGGAGGCGACGGGCCAGCAATCATTTAACTGCCAGAAGATGGAGCCCATGGTTTCAGGACGGCTGCGGCGAAAATGCTCGGCGCCGATCTTGATTCCCTCTGCCTGCAGCACCTGGCTGACATAAAGAAAGCTTGGAAAGTCTTTGGGCTCTGGGTAATCCTTGAGCAGGTAATCGTGAATGATTGCATTACCTTCATCATTTTTCTGATGAGCGAGCATGACGGGCGTGAAGATATCTTTGCGGTCGCCGGGCTCGGTGAATGCTTCGATGGTTTTCATTTCCGGGAAGGATTGAAACCCATATTCGGTCACGAAGCGGGCGTGATGCGTTTCATAAGTTGCAAACGGAACGCGGCCATGCCACACGTCCCATATGTGCGCATCGCCGCTTTGATAGTGATCGCTGAGGGCTTCGTAATCAGCACTGGGCGAACTGGGCCAGTAAGGGGTTTCAGCATTGAGACGCGCAACGACGCGCGGCAGAATGCCGCTGAATTCCGTCAGGTAGTCTTGCCACATCTGAAACTTGACCTCAGCGGGTAAAGCGGACCGCGCACCCCAGCCGAAGGCGGCTTCGGTTTCGTTATTGCCGCACCACACGACGATGCTGGGATGGTTGCGCAGGCGGCGGACTTGATCTTCAGCTTCGGCTTCGATGTTGAGTTTGAAATCGTAGGTGCCCGGCTGCCAGTCGTTGCCAAACATGAAGTCCTGCCAGACCATGATGCCGAGTTCGTCGCAAATGGAATAGAACTCGTCAGTCTCGTAATAGCCGCCGCCCCAATGGCGAATCATGTTCATGTTGGCATCGCGCGCAGACTGGAGGATGCGGCGATAGTTGGCGACGGTGACGCGGTTGGGAAAGCTGTCGAACGGGATGACGTCTGCGCCCTTGGCGAAGACGGGAATGCCGTTGATGATGAGCTGGAATGAACGGCCCCACTTGTCAGGATGACGGTCGAGAACAATGGAGCGCAAACCGGCTTTGACTTTGCGTTCGTCGTCCATCGGCGATTTTCGCCCGCTGGTTGTGCCTGCGTGTACTTGTGTCGTGAATTCGTAAAGGGGCTGATCGCCGTATCCCGCGGGATACCAAAGTCTAGGGTGAATGATCTCGAGTGGAACGTCGATCACGTTGATTCCCGCATGAAGGTTGAGGGTTTCAATGACCGTGACCGGCTTGTCGTTATCGGAATAGGACACCTGCACTTGGCCGGGGCCGGACTGCGCGGCGTCGACTTCAACTTGCGCGGTCATGTGAGCTACTTGGGCGCTCACATCGCGCTGGCGAATTGCGAAGTCGGCAATGCGCACCTTGTCCCAGGCTTCGAGGCGTACGGGGCGCCAGATGCCACTGGTGACGAATTTCGGGCCCCAGTCCCAGCCGTATTCAAAGGCGGCTTTGCGCACATAGGTTTTCTCGGCAGTTTTGGTTTTGGACTGCCACGGATCGAGGGCTGCTACCGCGGCAGCGGCCTTGATGGGCGACGGGAAGACGATGCGCAGATTATTCGTTCCGGTGTGCAGATGCGATTTCGCGGGGACGCGCCAAACCCGAAACATGTTGTCGGCAGCGAGTACCTGCGCACCGTTGAGATAGACCTGCGCCACTGCGTCGAGGCCGTCGAAGACAAGGTCAACATTGGAGCGAGAGAGAAAGTCGGATTTGAGATCGAATGCGAGGCGGTATTCGAAGCTTTCTTTCTCGATCCACTGCAGTTTAGCTTCGTTGTCACGGACGAAGGGGTCGGGAATCTTTTTGTTAGCGAGCAGGTCGAGATGAACGTCGCCGGGCACGGCGGCCGGAAGCCATCCCGATTCAGCATCCTGCGCGTTGGCCGTGACCTGGCGGAATTGCCAGCCATGGTCAAGTGCGAGGGCAGTATTCTGCATTATTTTTGCCTGCGCGAATGAAGTTGTAGTTGCTGCGCCGAAGATGGTTGTTGCCAATGCAAGGCAGATGATTGACCAACGAGAGTTGCTCGCCATCGATTCCCTTTCAGACTTGATGCGTAATCGCATTCACATGCGTGGAGAGGCCATTGAAAAATCCGCTGTCAAGCTTAACATGCTGAGATTCATCGCAGGCTAGCTGGGGTGCGCGAGAAGACAGATGTAGAGCGACTCGATCTCATCGGCCTTGGCATCAATGCTGAAGCATGTTTCGATTCGGGCGCGTGCGGCGAGGCCCTGCGCATGCACCTCATCGGATCGCGTGCGCATCACGGCCAGCATGGCTGCTGCGAGGGCGTCGGAGTCTTTTGGGGGAACGATCGAAGCGCAATCACCGGTGAGCTCTTTAACCCCGCCAACGTCGGTAGCGGCGACGGGCTTTTGCATTGCCATGGCTTCGCCGACTGCGAGAGGCATGCCTTCCCATGCGGAGCTGAGCACGAATGCATCGGCGGCATCGAGCAGGGATGGGATGTCGCGACGCAGGCCGAGCCAATGCACACGCGCGTTATCCTCGCGTGTGTTAAGGAGCCCAGGCAAGGGAGCCGGGGGATCGGAAGGCTCGCCGGCGATCCATAATTCCGTCTGCGGTAATGCGGTGAGGACTTGTTCGAAAGCGCGCAGGAGGTTCGGGTAGTCCTTGGCCGGAGCAATGCGCCCGACGGCTAGCCAGACGAACGCTTCGCAGGCATGCATCGCTTGCCGCGTAGTGGTGCGCCGATTTTGCTGAGGAGAAAATTCTCGTGTATCGATGCCATTCGTGAGAACGGTGCATTTACTGTGCGGTACGGCGCCGACACTTATTGATCGTAATGCCACTGCTTGGCTGACTGCGGTGGTATGACAGCTGAGGCCGTCGGTGAGTCGATATGCGTAGGTGCGCCACCGTGCGCCTTCATACACATTATGAAGAGTGGATACAACGCACGGTGCGGCGCCAATTGCGCGGAGACCTCGTGCAAAAATGTTGGCATAGAATGTGTGGCTGTGGACTACATCGGGGCGGAACGCGCGCAGGAAGCGGCGTGCACGAACCAGCGCTGCGAGGGCGCTAACAGGATTTTTGTGCATGTTGAGGTAGACGACTTTGATGTCGGTCGACCATTCGGCAGCGGCACGCGGACGAAGAACGAGAATCGCTACGGCATGTCCGCGAGCTGCCATGCACTCTGCCAGCGCAACAACTTGTCGCTCTGCACCGGCAATGCCGAGCGAAGTTAGCATGTAGGCAATGCGCATCGTTCTCCGAGCCGATTTGAAGCTGTCGAGACGATGATAGCGCGAGTTGTCAGGCCAGGCTGTGTGCGCGCTCACGGTCTGGAGAAAACTTGCGCCGCACGACTGTATCCACCGCAAACCACCCCGGCCCAAGAATAAGAATCAGCAATGCGGCAAACCAGTATGTATATGGAGAAGCGCCGTAGAAGTCTTCGGGCTTGGACAAGATATGGAAGAAATTGGTGCGGTCATCGGGCACGCTGAGATAGGCCATGGTCATGTTGATGAAGAGCACCAGGGAGACCAGACGCGAAGCCAGACCAAGGGCGAGCAGAATGCCGCCGGCAAACTCCACGGTAGCGACAAGCAGGGCGGTAGTGCCGGGGGCGGGCAGGTTGAGCGTGGCAAAGAACTGCGTCACCTTGTCGAGATGTGTGAGCTTGCCGTAACCGTCCTGTGCAAACTGCCAGCCCCAGTAAAGACGAATGAGGAGCAGGAGCGGGCTTTGCGCTCGATTGGCGACGGCGATGAAGCTGTCGTATGCCTTGATGGCGAGCTTGAGAAGTTGGTTCATTGGATATCCTTCCCGGGCGACTTACTCGAAGTGAGAAATTCTAAGTGGCCACCTTAGGACGCGATAACTTGGGATGAAGTTACACGACCAACTCGCGAAGTCAAATTCTCATTCCTTTGAAGACGGAGACCGCGGATCCTCCGGCGATGAAAGCGGATTGTGCAGGCTGACCCAGAGCGGCTGCGAACTCGGACCCATAATAGCGGCCAGCGTCGCCGGAGAGGCCGAAGTTATCCGCTTCTCTGACCAACCAGCGCGGATGCTGGACTTCGTATTCAAGGCAGCTGCCATCTTTTTGCGACGCGTAACCCCAGAAGTGCTCGGTGATGAATTGACTGAGTGAATCATCAACAGGGACAAAGGCAGGCTGCGCGGTTTCAATCCAGATGGAACACCGATTGGCAGCGGGGCCCCAGAAGTATTCGGCCTCGAGCACGTTGTCTTCAGTGCGCGTGTGGACAAGATGCGACATCGGGACGCTGGAATATTTTTCGCCGAAGGCGTAGCGCGCAATGGCGGCAACGGCGAATTTGGGAACGAGTTCGCTGATGAAGACGACTCCGCGCTTGGAGCCGCGACGGACGTAGAAGCGAAGATTCACCTCTTCGAAGGATTGATGAAACGGAATCGCTATTCCAGCGATGCGCGTGCGATTGAACTTGAAACCGACGAGGCTTGCGTAGGTCTTGCCGTCGAAAGAGTCCAATTCCGTTCCGGCGGGAACATAGGGCTGCAGCAGAGAGGGCTCGAGGGCGTAGTTGAGCATGACGAGGTCTTGCCACTCCGCAGTGAGGAACTTGCCGGGGGCCATGCTTAGAGGCCTTCGAGATCGGGTGCGCAGATCCAACCGAGTTCCGCCCACGTAGTGAACCATTGGCGGATGCGCTGCGGCCGGCGGGAGCTTGGGGCGCGTGACTCTGCAACGCCCGCTGCGATGGCTTTGCCCAGAGGAAGACCGCGACGGATGGCTGCGAGAGTCTCGAATTCTTCACACTTGAGACGCAGGTAATAGACCGAGAAATCGACGCGGTGCGCTGCAAGCCAAGTAGGCTGATGGCGCAGCGGCGGAAGTTTCGCAGGAGATTCGGCATCGTCTTCGTGCTTCACGCCGGCCTCCGTGGCCTGTCGCTTTTCGCGGTGGTGCAAAGCCAGCACGAGGTCGTC
>ODAK010008270.1_pt1 | contig 10422 bp, 9 predicted proteins | sample 1539591 | NCBI WGS metagenome assembly ODAK01 (sample SAMEA3539303, study PRJEB22396) | soil metagenome | biome: tundra; feature: field; material: soil | place: USA | collected 2010-05 | depth 0.15 m | reverse complement strand
GGACGCGCCGTCGAGCATCGAGTGCTCGGTGTGGGTGTGCAGATGGGTGAACGATCCCCTGGTGGCCATGAGCCGTCCTCCTCGGCGGCGTCGCGTATGTGGCTGTGGGCCCCCTGGAAGCGCCAGCCCGCTGAGCTCACAAGGCTTTGTCCACAGCCCTGTGGAGAATCACAGCGTTGTGATTCGACAGTAGCAGTCCCTACAGGTAGGTGCCGGGCCGGGCCGGGAGGCTGTCGGGGTTCCCCATCCCCGGCGGCAGCCCCCGCTGGCGCATCTCCTCGAGCTGGGCCCGGGCCGCCATCTGTTGGGCGAGAAGAGTCGCCTGGATACCGTGGAAAAGCCCTTCGAGCCACCCCACGAGTTGCGCCTGGGCGATGCGCAGCTCGGCCTCGGAGGGGACCGACTCGTCGAAGGGGAGCGTCATGCGGTCGAGCTCGGCGGCGAGGTCCGGGCTCAGGGCTCCGGCCAGTTCTTGGACCGACTGCTCGTAGATCTCGCGCATCCGAGTCCGGCTCGCCTCGTCGAGGTTGGCGGCGCGCACCTCGTCGAGCAGCTGCTTCACCATCGACCCGATCCGCATGACCTTGGCGGGCTGCTCGACGGACTCGGTGATGTCGCGTTCCTCGGCCTTCTCCTCGCTCCCGGGGGGAGCGCCGGGGGGGACCAGGCCCGAGGGGCGTTCGCCGGGCTCCAAGAGCACCGCCTCGGCGGAATCGACACCGAGAGGCTGTTCGGGTTCGTTGTCCATGGCCTCGATACTCCCAAACGGGTGGTCGCCCGCCAAACGCAGGGGGCGCGATGCAATGTCGGCGGGGCGCCCGAGGAGTGGCCCGCGAGCAACTCGTCGGTCAGGCCGGGGCCCAGGCTACGAACGGGACCGCCATCTCCGCCGAGGTCAGCGAGCCATGGCGGCCCATCAGGCGCGTCTCGCCGGTGTCGGCGGGGTCGAGAAAGGCGACCGGCGCGTGGGCCACGAGCGCCACGTCCCCGAGTCGGCGGGCGCCCTCGGGCGTGAGCGGTCCTCCGAACCATCCGTCGTCGACCATTTGCTGGCGCGTCCGGACCCACGCCTCATCACCGTGCGCCTCGCTCGCGGTCGCCACGGCGTCCTCGAGCGATCCGGGCCGGACGTGCAGCCACCGGAAACGGCCCTCGCCCGAGAACAACTCGACCATGTCGAACAAGGCTGGGTCAGGAAGGCGCGTGGCATTGCCCACTTCGACCTGTCCATGGTCGGAGGTGACCGCCAGCACCGCTCCCGGGGGCAGCACCCCCAAGAGATCCCCCACCAACCGGTCGACCGCCGTGAGCTCTTGGACGTAGTGGTCGCCGAGGCCGTGCTCGTGAGCGACCTTGTCGAGCCCGTCGTAGTACGCATAGACGAAGGTTTCCCCCGACCCGAGCAGGCGCCGGACGTTCACGACCAGTGCGGAGGGGACCGACCAGCCATGCAGACGCGCCCCGGTGAGGTGGGCGGCAGTGAAGCCGGTGGAGGCGAATTCCGAGCGCGTCACTGCGGGCACACCCCGTCCCCCGAAGGGAAGGACGCGCTGGAACTGCGGCGGGGGGAGCTGGCGCCGCATGTCGCCACGGCTCGTGCGCCAGCGCAGGACGTTCATCACCTCACCGGGACCGCCCGCACCCGGACCGTCGAGGTCCACCCGGAGCCGATACCCGAGGATGCCGTGGACCGAGGGCGGCTCGCCGGTGGTGAGCGAGGTGAGGGCAGTGGCGGTGGTGGTGGGAGCGACCGAGGTGATCGGGCCCCCGCTCGCCGAGGCGAGGGTCGGTGCCGCGCTCGAGAACCTCTGGAGCTGCTCCCACCCGAGCCCGTCGAGGACGAGGAGGACGACCTGTCTCGCCCCGTGCACCGGGACCGGGACCCACCCCGGAGCGTCGGGTGCGCCATCTGAACCCGTCCCGGCGGCCACGCCTGACAACAGCGCAGGCACCACCGAGGTCAAACATGCGCCGCCGTAGTCGGGGAGCACGGGCGACGGGCTTCCCCGGCCGGGGCCGGCACCGGTCACCGGAGCGTCGCTCATCTGCGGCACTGTACCCATGTCGGCGCGGCCGCCTCACCTGTCCCGGGAGCCACCGCGCGCCCCGACCGTCAGCCGGTCCGGCGCAGCCTCACGGGTAGCATCGAGGCGTGAAGGTCTCAACCCGCGGCGACTACGCCAGCCGCGCCCTCTTGTCGTTGGCGCTCCACGACGACTCGCAGAGCCCGACGTCGGTGCGCGACATCGCAGAGCGGACGGGACTCCCCCAGCCCTACCTCGAGCAGATCCTTCTCGCCCTCAAAGGAGCGGGGCTGGTGCGATCCAAACGCGGAGTGGGCGGCGGGTACGTCCTCGCCCGCTCTCCCGAGGAGATCACGCTCGGTCAGATCGTGAGCGCCGTGGACGGGCCCATCGTGGCCGGGGACTTCGGGCGTCCGCACGAGAACGGAGCTTGTGAGCACGAAGGCCAGTGCATCTTGCTGACGGTCTGGTCCGACGTCGGTGAACACATGCGCGGACATCTGGACTCATTCACCTTGGACGACATGGTGTCGCGCGCTCGCGGGAACCCCGCACCGGCCCGGCCGCTGCACTGAGCGCGCCTCGCCGCACCGTATCCCCGTCGGGCCGGGTCAACCGAGGGGGTCGCCTGCGGCGTCGTTCCACCGGCTCACCACCGCCGTGTCGCGCTCCCAACCCAGGACACTGATGGTGGCGGGTGCCAACGTGAACAACGCCCCTGCGGTGGCGGGAAGGCCCACCCATCGGGCCGCCACAACCCGCAGCACGTGCGCGTGCGCGAAGGCGAGGACGTCGCCGGTCCGGTCCCTGACCCTCGAGATGACCCGGTCGGCACGGGCCCCCACCTCTTGGGCCGTCTCGCCGCCGGGCACCCCATCGCTCCACAAGGACCATCCCGGCCGCTCGGCGCCGATGTCATCGGTCGTCCTCCCCTCATAGGCGCCGTAGTCCCACTCGCACAGGTCCACGCACCCCTCGGCCTGGGGACCGAACCCGGCGATGTCGCAGGTCTGCCGGGCCCGGCGCATCGGGCTGGCCAGGACCAGCCCGAACTCATGTCCGGCCAGTCGTCGGCCGAGCTCCTCGGCCTCGAGCCGACCGTCTTCGAGCAGGGGCAGGTCGGTCCGGCCCGTGTGGCGACCCGCCCGGCTCCACTCGGTGGCGCCGTGGCGCTCCACCACCAGCCGGGCGGGCGCGCCGAGACGGTCGGCAGGAGTCGGACCAGCTCCCGAGGGCATCCGCCCAGCGGAGCACGGCGACCGCAGAGCTGCAACCCCGACTTGGCCCCGACCCGGAATGTCAGGCGTCACAGCGGTGTTGTTCGATTAGCAGCACCACGACGAAGAGGAACGATGGCGAACTCCACCAGCACCCATGACGGCATTCGGCTCTTTCTCGATGATCTCGACCGGTACCCCCTGCCGGACCACGAGGAGCAGGTCGAACTGGCCAAGCGCGTCGCAGCCGGTGACGACGAGGCGCGCCGCCAGATGATCTCGGCCAACCTCCGCCTGGTGGTCCACTGGGCGCGGCGCTACCAGGACCGCGGCGTCGACTTCGGCGACCTCGTCCAGGAGGGGACCTTCGGCCTGATGCGCGCCGTCGACAAATTCGACTGGCAGCGCGGCTTCAGGTTCTCCACCTACGCCACGTGGTGGATCCGCCAGGCCCTGCAACGCGCCGTCCAGCAGCACGGCAACACGATTCGCGTCCCCATGGAGGTCGCCGAGCAGGCGCAGCGTGCCGACCGGGTCACGTGGGAGCTCGCCGCGGACCTCCAGCGGGATCCCACCCCCGAGGAGATCGCCGAAGCGAGCGGGGTCGACGGTCGCACACTCGAGACCGTGCAGAGAGCGGCGCGCGTCGTGGCCAGCCTCGACCAGCCGGCTGGCACCGACAGCGGCACGGCGCTGGGAGACCTCGTAGGCGCGGACGAGCAGACGTTCGAGGACGACGTCGAGCGCAGGATCGTCCTCGGGCGGGTCCGCGACGCGGTCGACTCACTCGGCGAGCTCGAGCGCGATGTGCTGCGCATCCGGTACGGGCTCGACGACGGGACACCCACGTCGTTGCAGGCCACCGCGTCGCGACTCGGCATCGGCGTGCGCCGAGCCCGTCAGGCCGAGGCACGCGCCCTCCAGCAGCTCGCCACGCTGGCCGAGGTCGAAGCGGCCCACCAGGCGGCCTGAACCTCCCTACGAAGCCAAGCTGGCGAGCACCCGGGCGAGGTCTTCGGGAAGGGGCGCCTCCCACGTCACCCGCCCCTCCGACGGGTGATCGAGCGACAGTCGGAAGGCATGCAGGAACATTCGGCCCGGTGACAGCTCGGCCATGACGGCCTGAGGGCGGGCGACGGATCGGCCGTAGCGCTCGTCGCCGATCACGGGGTGGCCGATCGCCGCCAGGTGCACCCGGACCTGGTGCGTCCGGCCCGTGTCGAGACTGGCTTCGAGCAGAGTGCACGGCACCGGGGTTGAGAAGCGTTCGGTCACCCGGTACTCGGTACGAGCCTGCTTGCCGCGCGTCGTGACCGCCATGCGCGTCCGCTGACGCGTGGAACGACCGATCGGCGCGTCCACGGTCCCTTCGTCTGCCTCCACCGTCCCCGCCGCCAGGACGAGATACCGGCGCCCGGCGCTGTGGGCCCGGAACTGCTTGGCCAGGGCGCGGTAGGCCTCGGGCGTACGCGCCACCACCAAGAGCCCTGAGGTGCCTTTGTCGAGGCGGTGCACGATCCCGGGCCGGTCGGGGTCTCCCCCGCCCGCCGCGGCCAGGCCGGCAAGGTCGGGAAAGCGCGCCAGGAGGCCGTCGACGAGGGTCCCCCCGTGGTGCCCGGCCCCGTGGTGCACCACGAGCCCGGCCGGTTTGTCGATCACCACCAGGTCGGCGTCCTCGTGCACGACACGGAAGACGACCGAGGCATCGGGCACAGGGACGTCGATCTCCTCGTGCACGACGTCAACTTCGAGGCGCTGGCCGCCCTGGACGATCCGGCTGCGTGTGGTGACGGGACGACCGTCGAGTCGAATGCCGCCCGCGTCGACGAGCTCGGCCACCGCCCGGCGCGGCAAACCGCTGAGCAGCGACACGACGCGATCCACGCGGGCCCCGGCCAGGGCGGCGGGAACGGTCAGGTCCAGCTTCGCCGGTGACCGCGGTGGCTCGGATGGTGCCGGGGACGGGGGCGGTGCGCTCACGTCGTCGACTCGGCCCGATCGGCGCGCCACAGCAGCGCCGCGGCTGCGATCCCACCGACGACGATGCACGAGTCGGCGACGTTGAACGTCGGCCAGAAGTGCAGCGCGACGAAGTCGATCACCGAGCCGTGATTGGAACGGAACACCCGGTCGGCCAGGTTGCCGACCGCACCTCCCACGACGAGGCCGAGCGCGACCGCGATCGGCGTGGACTGCACGCGGCGCGCCGCGCCCAACATCACGAGCACGGCGACGACGGCGAGACCCCCCAACACCGGCGCCCAACCCTGGGCAAAGCTGAAGGCGGCGCCGGAGTTGTAGGTGAGTTGCAGGTCCAACTTCCACACGACATGGATGGGACCATGCGACAGCCGGTGCACGGCCCACGACTTCGTCAGCTGGTCGACGGCCACCACCACGACGGCGACGGACACGGCGATGAGCAGGCGCCGAAGGGCCTCGCGCCGCGGACGCTCCCCGTCGCTCAGCGGCGGTGCAGCCCTCCGCTTTTGCATGACACGCACAGCCGGGCGTAGGGCAGCGCCCGGAGCCTTGCCTTGGGGATCGCTTGCCCGCAGCTCTCGCACATGCCGTACATCTTGGTCTCGATGGCCCTGAGGGCCATGTCGATCTCGTCGATGGTGGCCAGGGCCTGTGCCGACAGCGTGAGATCGCGCTCGCGGTCCACGGCCACGGTCCCGCCCTCGCCGGACTCCTCGTCGAACTGCACGTCCCCCGGCTCGCGCTCGAGGGCCAGGGACTCGGCCTCGGCGCGCAGGTCGGCGGCCTGGGTCTTGTAGACCTCACGCTCATCGAGCAGGAACTTGCGCTGCTCCTCGAGGAACTTCGGCTCCGACGCGTAGGGCCCCCGAGTGGGCTTGGGCGGCGGCTTGGGAGCCACCTTGGCAGCGGGGGCGGCCTTGACGACAGCCGCCGGTGTCACCACCGCGGACTCGGCCACCGCCCTCTTGGCCGGGGGCGCCTTCTTCGGGGCGACGGCCTTCTTGGCCGGCGGGGCCTTCTTGGCGACCGCGGCCTTCTTCTTGGCCGGCGCGACCTTCTTGGCCGGCGCGGCCTTCTTCTTCTGCGGCACGGCCTTCTTCTTGACCGCGGCCGGCTTCTTCTTCACCGCGGTTGGCTTTCGGGCCGGCACAGCCTTCTTCTTGGCGACCGCGGCCTTCTTCTTGGCGACCGCGGCCTTCTTCTTGGCCGGGGCGACCTTCTTGGCCGAGGTGGACTTCTTCTTCGCCGGTGGCGACTTCTTGACCGCGGCCATCAGCGCAATGCCTTCGGCCGCCGAGCGGTGATCGCGATGTCGGTCATCTCCCCTGGCTTTCGTCTGCTCGACGAAGGTGGGCGACCATAGCGTCGCCATGTTCGGGCGGCAACACCGCGTCGACTCCCAGTATTCCAGGTCGAGCAGGGCCCCAGGGGGTTGCCGGTCCTCCAATACTCTGTGGGCATGCCCAACCCGCCTGGCGACCAGGCGCCGTACCCCGAAGTCGAGCAGCAGGCTGACTACCCCCGTCTCGAGGAGCAGATCCTCAAGTTCTGGGCCAATGACGGGACCTTCGCGGCTTCTATCGAGGCCCGGGCGGGCGGGCCCAACGAGTTCGTCTTCTACGACGGCCCGCCCTTCGCCAACGGGCTCCCCCATTACGGCCACATCCTCACCGGCTTCGTGAAGGACGCCGTGCCCCGGTACCAGACGATGCGGGGCAGGCGGGTCGAGCGGCGCTTCGGATGGGATTGCCACGGCCTGCCCGCCGAGATGGCGGCGGAGAAGGAGCTCGAGGTGTCGGGCCGCGCCGGCATCGTCGACTACGGCATCGACAATTTCAACGACTACTGCCGGGCGCTGGTCCAGCGCACCACCGACGCCTGGGAGCGCTACGTCACGCGCCAGGCCCGGTGGGTCGACTTCACCAACGCCTACAAGACCATGGACCTCTCCTACATGGAGAGCGTGATCTGGGCGTTCAAGGCGCTCTGGGACAAGGGGCTGTTGTACGAGGGTGAACGGGTCCTCCCCTACTGCTGGGAGTGCGAGACGCCCCTCTCGAACTTCGAGACCCGCCAGGACGACGCCTACCGACCCCGCCAGGACCCCGCCGTCACGGTGCTGTTCACGCTCGACGCCGACAACACCGGCACCAGCCCCGCGGAGATCTCCGGACCGCTGCGCGTGATGGCGTGGACGACGACGCCGTGGACCCTGCCTTCGAATCTGGCCCTCGCCGTCGGACCGGACATCGAGTACGCCGTCTATGAGCTCCTGGGTGCACCCACGGTGATCGCCGCCGATCGCGCCGCCGCCTACCCCGAGCTCCTCGGCGACGCCGAGCCACTGGCGCGCCTCACCGGCTCCGCCCTCGTGGGGCGCACGTATCGCCCGCTCTTCCCGTTCTTCGCGGAGCGCCAGGGCGCGTTCCGGGTGCTCGCGGCCGATTTCGTCGCCACCGACGAGGGCACCGGCGTCGTCCACCTGGCTCCGGGGTTCGGCGAAGAGGACTTCGACGTCTGCACCGCGGCGGGCATCACCCTCGTGTGCCCGGTCGACGACCGGGCCCGGTTCACGAGCGAGGTCCCCCCCTACGCCGGACAGCTCGTCTTCGACGCCAACCGGCCCATCACCGCCGATCTGAGAGCGGCCGGTGCGCTCGTGGAGGCCAAGTCCTACACCCACAGCTACCCCCACTGTTGGCGCACCGACACACCTCTGATCTACAAGGCGGTGGGCTCGTGGTTCGTGCAGGTCACGGCCGTCAAAGACCGCATGCTCGAGCTCAACCAGGAGATCGACTGGGTCCCGGCGCACATCAAGGACGGGGCGTTCGGGAAATGGCTCGAAGGCGCGCGGGACTGGTCGATCAGCCGAAACCGGTTCTGGGGCTCGCCCATCCCGGTGTGGAAGAGCGACGACCCGCGCTACCCCCGCACCGACGTCTACGGCAGCCTCGACGAGCTCGAGCGCGACTTCGGGGTACGCCTCACGGACCTGCACCGCCCCGCCATCGACGCGCTCGTGCGACCCAATCCCGACGACCCCAGCGGGAGGTCGACGATGCATCGCGTCACCGACGTCCTCGACTGCTGGTTCGAGTCCGGGTCGATGCCCTTCGCCCAGGTCCACTACCCCTTCGAGCGATCGGAGTGGTTCGAGTCACACTTCCCCGCCGACTTCATCGTCGAGTACGTGACCCAGACCCGGGGCTGGTTCTACACCCTGCACGTGCTCGCCACCGCGCTGTTCGACCGACCGCCGTTCCGACATTGCGTGGCGCACGGCATCGTGCTCGGCGATGACGGTCGGAAGATGTCCAAGCGTCTGGGCAACTACCCCGAGCCCGACATGGTGTTCGACATGTGGGGGGCCGACGCCATGCGTTGGTTCCTCATGTCCGCACCCATCTTGCGGGGCCAGGACCTCGTGGTCCACGCCAAGGGCATCGAAGAGGTCCGGCGCCAGGTCCTGAACCCGATCTGGAGCGCCTGGTACTTCTTGTCGCTGTACGCGAATGTGGACGGCATCCGGGGCCGGGCCCGCACCGACGCCACAGGGGTGCTCGACCGCTACATCCTGGCCAAGACGGCGTCGCTCGTCGACGACGTCACCGCGTCGATGGATGCCTACGACCTCTTCGCGGCGTGCTCGTCGATCACGCGTTTTCTCGACGCGCTGAACAACTGGTACATCCGTCGCAGCCGCGACCGGTTCTGGCGCGCCCGCGACGGCTCACTCGAGGTCGAGGCCGACAAAGCCGACGCCTACGACACCTTGTCCACCGTCCTCGTGACGCTGTGCAAGGTCTCGGCCCCCCTGTTGCCGCTGCTCACCGAATCGGTGTACCGGGGGTTGACCGCGCAGCGAAGCGTCCACCTGTCGGACTGGCCTGGCCCCGACGAGCTCCCCGCCGACCCGGCGCTGGTGGAGGTGATGGACATCGTTCGAGACGTCTGCTCGGCCGCGCACGCGGTGCGCAAGGCAAACGGCCGGCGGGCGCGCCTGCCGTTGCGCCGGCTGACCGTCGCCACGGCGCGTCCGGAGCGTCTGCGTCCGTTCATCGAGCTCATCCAAGACGAGGTCAACGTCAAAGAGGTGGTGCTCACCGACGAGGTGGGGGGCGTGGCCGACCAGACGCTCACACTCGTCCACGCCGCCCTCGGGCCCCGGCTCGGCCACGACACCCCACGCGTCACCAAGGCGGTGCGGGGCGGGGACTGGCAGCGCACCGATGACGGCATCGTTGCCGGGGGCGTGCGCCTCGAGCCCGGGGAGTACGAGCTCGTCCTGCGTCCACGCAACGCCGTCGAAGGTCGGACGCTCCCCGACGAGGTGGGCGTGGTGACCCTCGACACCGCCGTCGACGACGACCTCGAGTCCGAGGGGCTGGCGCGTGACCTCGTCCGCCTCGTCCAAGCCCAGCGGCGTGAGGCCGGCCTCAAGGTGTCGGACTGCATCACCTTGGAGGTCGTCGCCCCGGCCGCCATGGCGAGCGCCGCCGAGGTACACCGGTCGTATGTGGCCGATCAGACCCTGGCCGTGGACATCGGGGTCACCGTAGGGACCGATGTGTCGTTGCGGGTGACCAAGGCCCCCTGCCCCGAAGCCTGACCTCCGAAGAACGCGCTGCGCTCAGCGCACCTCAGCGAGGCGCGATGGCCTGAGGCTGACCGGTGTCCTCGATGGCCATGACACCCTGGTGGTCGCTGTCGCCCTTCGGGGTGTCGGAATCGATCGAGAGAGCGCCGCCGGTGGCTGCGTTGCCCTGCACTGACACCGCCGCCCTCCCGCCGCCTTCGAGGGTCATGGCCGAAGGCTCGTGTCCGGGGATGCCACCCACCGAATCCGGAGCCGCCACCGTGGGGATCTCCTCGCCCGGCCACGGCGGCGTGCTCATGGTCGGCATGTCGTCGCCGGGGCGGGCCGTGGGACGCGGTGCCGGACGCTGCGCCAGGATCGAGCCAGTCGGCTGGACGTGCTCGTCGACCCACGTGAGCATGTCGCTCAACGCGCCGCGCAACCGGTTGCGCTCGTTCTCCATGTGGCGCCCGATGGTCTCGACGTCCCCGGCGAGCTGGGCGCGGATCGACTCGAGCCGCGTGATCTCTTCGCGCAGGTGCCGCTCGGTGTCCTCGGTGACCGACTTGGCCCCCTGCTCGGCTTCGTTGAGCACCCGGCGGGCGCGGTCTTCTGCGTC
>ODAK010008268.1_pt1 | contig 10424 bp, 7 predicted proteins | sample 1539591 | NCBI WGS metagenome assembly ODAK01 (sample SAMEA3539303, study PRJEB22396) | soil metagenome | biome: tundra; feature: field; material: soil | place: USA | collected 2010-05 | depth 0.15 m | reverse complement strand
CGCATGAAGGCCTGACCGCCGCCGAAGAGTTTGGCGAACGTCACGCTGAAGTTCTCGTTGATGACCGCGAATGCCTGGTCGAACTTCACGCGCGAGACATCGTCGATCTCCTTGATCGAAGCCTGCGTATTCTCGATCGACTCGAGCAGGTCCTTGCGCTGCGTCTCGAGGAAGCTGTGGCGCGCGGCGGTCTCGTTGTACTCTTCGAGCGCCATCATGTTTACGGGCCCCATCGCCTCGAGCCTCTGCTTGAGAGCGCGCGCTGCCTCTTCTTCTACGGTCAGCGCCTCGCCCTCGATGCGTGCAACGCCTGCGTCCTCGCGCAGCGCCGAAGCCTCCGCGCCAAGATCGTTCAGGCACGTCGCCTCGATGTGCTCGATGTCCGAAGCCAGCTTTGCCGCACGCGCCGTCAGGTTCGCCCGCTGCTCGCGGACCTCTTCGGTCTCATGTCGCAGCGTGCGAAGCTTTGCGTCAAGCTCGGCCATTTGCCCGCGCAGTTCGTTCGCTGCCTCAGTCAGGCGAGCGCCTTCGGCCAACGCGGTTGCCCGTGTCTCCGCCAGCAAACCATGCTGCGCCGCAAGCTCCGAAGTCTCCTGCTCGCGCCGGGCTTTCTCTGCAGCGGACGCCTCCATCTGCTGTTCGATCTGGGTAATCCGAGCGCCTTGCGCATCGGCCATCCGCCGCGTCTGCTCGTAGTTCGCCGCCGCATTGCGCCGCCGCTCTTCCAGCCCTGCGAGCGCCGCAGAAGCCTCCGCAGCGGCTTGTTGCAGAGCCTCGCGCTGACCGCGCAGCCCATCAAGCTGAGCCTGCAACTCCGCCAGTTGCACCTCCAAACCTTCACGCTCGGTTTCGAACGCCGCAGCCTCTTGCTGCCTGCGCGCGATCAGTTCCTGCTTCTGCGTCCGCGCCTCGCGGTTTCGTTCGCTCGCGAGCGACCACTCCTGCAGCCGCCGCTCAATCCGCGCGGTCTCCGACTCCATCTGCCGCAGCGCTGCGCCGGAGTTCGCTGACTCGCGCTCCGCATCTCTTCGCTCAACCGTCTTCGCGTCGAGCGCCGCGGTCAACTCCCGCAGATCGCGCTCCAGTCCAGCCGCTTCCAACTCGGCCTGCGCCAGCGCCGCTTCGGTCGCATCGAGTTTCTGCTGGACCTCGCTCAACTCGCGCTTCAACGCCAACGGGCCCTGCTCGCGCACGCGCCCGCCAGTCACCGTCGCGTTGTGAAACGCCTCGCCACCCGGAGCGAGGAAGAACCCGCGGGGATGCTCGCTCGCGAGCCTGCGCGCGGTCGCCGCATCCTGCGCAATGAAGCCGTCCCTGAGCTTGGGCAGCATGCCCTCAAGCGACGTGCCGAACCCGTTCAGCACGCGGACGCAGTCCTTCAAAGCAACCGCACCCTCGAGGGGATTGGGCGTCTCCGAAGCATGGCCGTGCGAATGGACGTCATGTTCTCCATGCACCAGGAACGTGGCCCGCCCGGCAACGTCCGCTTCGAGCATGCGCATACCGGCATCGGCCGCGTCCCAACTCTTCACGACGACATAGTTCAACTCGTCCCGCAGAAACTCATCGACGACGCCTTCATATTGGCCGTCCACTTCGAGGAAATCCGCAAGCGTGCCCACCGGCGATAATCCGTTACTCCCGCCGTTCCGCGTGTTCGCCTTGAAGATATTCCTCACGGTGTCGGTCGAGTAGCTATGCTCGCGGATCAACCCATCCAGCGAACTCCGGCGACCCTGGAGCGTCGCGCGTTCCCCGCGCAATTGGTCGCCCCGCCGCTTGGCGGCCGCCTCTTGTTCACGGGCGCCGTCGATCTTCAACCGAAGCTCGGCAATCTCCGCCTCCAGCAACTTCAGCCGCTCGGTCACATCACCGAAGGTCATCGCCACCTGGCCTCGCTGCAATCCGAGCTCTGCCAGCTCGCGGCGCGCCATGTCGGACTCCGACACCAACCGGTCCGACTCGCTCTCCAGACCTCCCAGCGCCGCCTCGGCCTGCGCCTGTTCGTTCCGGCTCGCCGCTGCGCGCTGCATCAACTGCATTGCGCTGCGCCGATTCTGCTCGGCCTGCTGCTCCGCGGCGGTGACTGCGCGCACCGCCTCCTGCGCCCGCTGCTGCTGGGCCTGAGCGGCCTCACGCGAGCCCGACGCTTCCGCCGTTGCATTCTCGAGAAAACTCCGCTGCCCTTCCAACTCGCCCGCCAGCACGCGAAGCTGCTCCCGCGCCTGCTCCAAATCAGCCCCGCCCGCGGCGATGCGCGCCGTCAGTTCGGCCACTCGGTCGGTGTTCGCGGCCATGCGAGCCGTCACCCGCTCCAGTTCCACTGCGGAGTGGTTCGCCTGCGCGCCCGCCTCGCGAATCTGCCGATCGAACTCATACCCCGACTGAACTCCGGCTGTGTGCTCCGCGTCCATCGCCTCGACGGCTGCGGCCTGCTGCTCGATCTGCACCGTCAACACCGCGATCTGCGCCGCGACCGCTGCCTGCTCGGCGTCGAGCTGCTGCATCCGGCTCGCCAGCACCACGCGCAAACGCCCGCGCAACTCGTCGCGCAGGAGACCGTAGCGCTCGGCCTTCGCGGCCTGCCGCTTCAGCGTGCCCATCTGCCGCGTGACTTCTTCAAAGATGTCGTTCACACGCGAGAGGTTCAACTTCGCCGATTCCAGGCGTAGTTCCGCGAGCCGCTTCTTGGTCTTGAACCGCGTAATGCCGGCCGCCTCTTCGAGAATCGCGCGCCGGTCCATCGGCTTCGAACTCAGGATCTGGCCGATGCGCTCCTGCCCGATGATCGCGTAAGTCTCGCCGCCGAGCCCGGTTCCCATGAAGATGTCCTGAATGTCGCGCAGGCGGCAAATCTTTCCATTCAGCAGGTACTCCGAATCGCCCGAGCGGAACAGTCGGCGGGTAATCGTCACCTCGCCTGCACGCACTGGGGAGCGACCAAACTTCCGCCGCCGAATCTTCAGCACCACGCCGTTGCCTGCTGCACCTTCCGCAGAACCGGGTGCTCCATTGACGGCAGTCTCGTCGCTGTGAGCCGGCTGAAGCGCCAACGCATCCTCGCCCTCCACCACGTTGCCATCGATCCCAATCACTACGCCTGGCTGAGCCTCCGCAGTCGCCTCTTCGGTCTCGGCCGCGCGCATCTGCCGCAGTTCCGCCTCATCCCAGTCGCCTGCCAGATCGAGAGCCCGCTCGCTGCTGCCATCGCTCGACCAGTCGCCCTCGCCAACGGAGCCATCCCCGCCGAGCGCCGCTCCGTCATACACCTCCGGATCGACCAGCGTCAGCGATACCTCGGCCATGCCGGTCGCCTTGCGCTCGCGCGTGCCGGCGAAGATGACGTCCTCCATCTTTGCCCCGCGCAGGCTCTTGGCCGACTGCTCGCCCAGCACCCACATAATGGCGTCCGCGATGTTCGACTTGCCGCAGCCGTTCGGCCCCACCACTGCCGCAATCCCGTCTCCCGAGAGCTGAATCTCCGTTCGGTCGCAGAACGATTTGAACCCTAGAATCTGGACCCGTTTGAGCTTGAGCAAACTACACCTCCCGAAACCGCAACCGCCCTGAGCATCGCACATCGCGCACACTCAGATTTGGGCTGCCCCTAATCAAGAATGACGCATCAGCACACCTTCTAATCTATCCGGTGCAGAAGGAGGGATCAACAATGTAAACCCCACATCTTGTGGATAATCGGCCTCTAACCCTACAAATGGGCTGCCCTGACCAAATGCCGTGCGGGACCACCCGCCGCACGACCCTTGGTAACAAGCTTACCGCTTTGCACCGAGCGCCGCATCAGGGCCTTGTGAAAAGACCTCGTTTTCTGCCCTCCACAATGAGGTTCTCACCCATTTGGCCCACCCAACACTACACACCTGTGCTCCCGATCACATACAGCCGTGCCATGTATGCCATATCACTGAATCAGTCAGTTGTTCTTCTCTAACTCTCGTCAGGGCCCCGGTCATCACTGGAAGGAAATCTCGCTCCATGAAGCTTTTCAAAGATGCAGGACATCTTCTCCGGTTCGCTTTTCTGTTCGTAATCGCCTTCGTGGTGTTTCTTGTGATCCGGCACTTCGTTGTCCCGAAGAGCTTCGGAGAATATGGTCACTACCGCGGGGCCGCCATCGCTGAGATCGCCGCGCGCCCGGTCCACTACGCCGGCCACGATACCTGCGAGACCTGTCACACAGACATTCTGGAAATGAAGAAGGTCGGCAAGCACGCGAACGTCAATTGCGAAGCCTGCCACGGTCCGCTGGCGAAACATGCCGACGACCCCTCGATCATGCCCGCCAAACTGGACACGGCGGTCCTGTGTATCCGCTGTCATGCGGCCAGCGCCGCCAAACCCAAGGGATTCCCGCAAGTCGACGCGGACCAGCACTCTGCCGGTCTAGCCTGCGAAACCTGTCACAAGCCGCATAGCCCGGCCCTTGCGGCTGGAGGTACCAAGTGAACGTCAACCGACGCCATTTTCTCATCATGCTGCCCGCAGCGGCGATCGCCTGGAAGTACGTGCTCGCCGGAACTCCGGAGGCCTCGCCGAACTATACGATGACCGACCACTGGTGGAGCATGCTGATCGACATCCCCAAGTGTATCGGCTGCGGCAACTGCGTTCGCGCCTGCGCGGCGGAGAACGACGTGCCCGACGGACACTTCCGGACCTGGGTCGAACGCTACCACGTGACCGACACGAACATGGAAAGTCCAGAGGTCATCTCGCCCGACGGCGGCAAGGAAGGATTTCCCACCGTTGCCGAAGATGCGGGCAAGTATTTCTTCGTTCCGAAGATGTGCAACCAATGCGCGGATTCGCCGTGTACCCAGGTTTGCCCGGTCGGCGCAACATTTACCACGCCGGACGGCGTCGTGCTGGTGGACCAGACCTACTGCCTCGGCTGCGCCTACTGCGTGCAGGCATGCCCGTACGGCTGTCGCTACATCCATCCGGAGAAGAGGGTCGCGGATAAGTGCACGCTCTGCTATCACCGGATTACCAAGGGCCTGACCACCGCGTGCGCTGAGAACTGCCCAACCGGGGCGCGGCAACTGGCCGACCTGAAGAATCCGAACGACCCAATTCACGCCTTCCTGAAGACCCATCACGTTCAGGTGCTGAAGCCACAGATGGCCACGGGCGCAAAGGTCTACTACAACGAGTTGGACGGCGCGGTCCGATAGTGATTTCCATGACTGGCTGTGAACACAAGATTGGGGAGCGTTATGAACGGTGTTGAAGGCTACATGTATCCAAACGAAGTCAATCTCATTTGGAGCGTGCTGATTGTTCTCTACCCCTATATCACGGGGTTGGTCGCAGGCGCATTCATTCTGGCGTCGCTCGAGCGCATCTTCAACGTCGAGGCGGTGAAGCCTACTTACAGGTTGGCGCTGCTCACCGCGCTGTCGTTTCTGATCGTCGCCCCGTTGCCCCTGCAGTTGCACCTCGGACATCCAGAGCGTTCTCCTGAAATGTACTTCACTCCCCACGCCACTTCTGCCATGGCGATGTTTGGCTTCGTCTACCTGTGGTACCTGATGGCCGTCCTGGTCTTCGAAATCTGGCTGGACTATAGGCGCGACATCGTTCTGTTGTCTCAGACCACCACGGGATGGAAGCGGCTGCTCTATCGCGTAATGACGCTCGGCTCCGACAACATCAGCGAGCGTGCTCTTGCAATTGACTACAAGGTGGGCTGGATCGTCACGCTGATCGGCATACCGTCTGCCTTCATCCTCCACGGATACGTCGGCTTCATCTTCGGCTCCATCAAGGCGAACCCCTGGTGGAACTCGCCGTTGATGCCGGTAGTCTTCATCTTCTCGGCCATGGTTTCCGGCATTGCGGGGGTCATGCTGCTGTACATGGTGACGACGAGGTGGCGCAAGTTGCCGATCAACATGCCCTGCGTGGACACCATCGCGATGTATCTCTTCTACATCTTCATCATCGACTTCAGCCTGGAGATGCTGGACCTGATCCACCGCACCTATGAATCCGACGAATCGTTCCGCAGCCTCCACTTCATGGTGCACACCAAACTTTACTTCTCGCAGATCATTCTGCAGATCTTGGTAGGCACGGTGACTCCAATCATCCTGCTAGGAATCGTTCAGGTTACAAAGCTCTCCGCGATGGTTCGGCGACGCATTTATTTTGTGGCCGGCTGCCTTGTCCAGGTAGGCATCTTCGCCATGCGCTGGAACGTCGTGATCGGCGGGCAGTTGTTCTCCAAGAGCTTTCTCGGATACACGACGTACAAGATGAGCCTGGTCACCAAAGAGGGATTGCTCGCGGCGATTGTTCTGAGCATTCTTCCGCTTGTGATTCTGGCGGTTTTGGTAAGACTGCTGCCTCCGTGGCCGGAGAACGAGAACGGCTTGATCGAAGCCGCCTCCACGCCCACGACCTAGAGGCAGGCTTCAAGCCTGTGTCCGAAGCGGGTCACGATGAGGAACGATCTTCCCGAAATCCTAACTCGGCTCAATCATCGACTGGAGACGCTGGAGCAGCGTGTCACCCTCCTCGAGCATCCATCCGAAGTCGTCTCACCAATCCCATTAGCCGCTCCAAGCCAAGCCGAGATTGCGCCGCTGCAGGCCGCAGAGTCTTCCTCCTTTGCAGAAGCCGGAGCAACATTTCCGGTCCTCGGCAAAGCCATGCTCGGCCTGGCCGGAGCCTATGTGCTTCGAGCCGTCGCGGAATCGGGTTCGTTCCCCAAACTGGCAGTGATCGCCCTCGCCATCGCATACGCGGGCATGTGGTTGATTTGGGCGGTTCGGGTTCCTGCGAAGGAATGGTTTGCCAGCACCACCTATGCCGGCACGTCCGCATTGATCCTTGCTCCCATGCTCTGGGAACTCACGCTGCGCTTCAAGTTCATGTCGCCCTCGGTGGCGGCTGGCGTGCTTGGCGCGGTCGTATTCGCCGCCCATGCGCTTGCTTGGAAGCGCAATCTAACTTCCGTTGTGTGGGTAACCGATATCGCTGCGGCGGTTGCGGCGATTGCTTTGTTGATTGCCACGCACGATATGATGCCCTTCCTTTCCGTACTCCTGCTGATGGCGCTGCTCAGCGAAGTCGCGGCAGCCCGCAATCGCTGGATGAGCGTCCGGCCCGTGGTGGCGGCAGCCGTGGATATTGCCATCTGGGCCCTGATCGGCATCTACGCCAGCCCGGAGAGTAGCCGCGCGGATTACGGCAACCTCAGCACAAGTGGCCTATTGGCGCCTGCCTTGCTTCTACTGTTGATCTATGGAAGCAGCATCGCCCTGCGGACGACGCTGCTTCGGCAGCGAATGACATTGTTCGAGGCCGGCCAGGCGATGATCGCGTTCCTGCTTGCCGCCGATGCTGTGAATCATTTCGGATCGCCGGGTAGCGCAACCCTATTCGGAGTCTTCTGCCTGCTGCTCGCTCCCGCATGCTACGCGGCCGCCTTTCTCCTCTTCGACAGGGTTTCCGAACGCCGCAACTACCACGTCTATTCCACCTGGGCCGGAGCCCTTTCCCTGGCAGGTTGCTTCTTATGTCTGAGCCCGCTGTGGCTCGCCACGTGCCTGGGTATGGCCGCGATTGTGGCAACCGTACTGGGAGCCCGGGCGTCACGCCTGACCCTGGAGTTCCATGGCCTTGCCTACCTAATCGCGGCAGCGTACGCATGCGGATTGCTGCAGTATGCCGGCCATGCGCTGGCGGGGACCTTCCCTGCACCGCCGGATGCGATCGCCTGGGTCATCTCCGCCTCTGCGGTCCTCTGCTATGCGGCCGGCGGTCAACTCCAGGGAGGACTGTGGAAACTGAAGCTCTTTCAGGTACTCTCGGCAACTCTGGCGGTGGGCGCGTTGGCCACGGCTTTGGTGTCTGCGCTGGTGGGTCTCACGTCAGCCGTGATCACTCCAGGCACCTCCCATGTTGCCGTCATCCGCACCCTTACAGCCTGCGCATTGGCGCTTGCGCTCGCCTTCTTTGGGCCGCGCTGGCATCGGATCGAATTGGTATGGGTTACGTACGCGACGCTCGCGTTCGTCGCGGCGAAGTTGCTGCTTGAAGACCTGCGGCAGGGCCACCCGGAATTCATCGCCGCGTCGATCTTCCTCTATGCCGTCACTTTGATCCTGGTTCCCCAACTGGTGCGTAGATCAACCAGAAAGGCACCCACACTCGCATCATGAGTTGTTAGCGGCCGGTCCAGAATCAGCGAGGCGCTAGGGCCGGCGGCGGTAGCGGATGGCGAACTCGTAGTCAGGATTGGGCGGAAACAGCCGCGCAACCAGGCGGAGGCGTTCAGCGAGCGCCTGCGGAGCAAGCAGCGGGTACTCGCGCTCGCGCAGTTCCGAGTAGTCAAAGTCCACCGAGAGCGAAAGCATGTAGATCGCGGCGGCATCGGAGAACGCGGCTTCGAGAAAATCCGTCTTAGCCTTCTCGTCGATGCGCGGCTTGCCGTCCCGGGCTGCATTCTCGCCGCCGCCGAGGGCAAGCGCGCGGGTCTCCCAGGAATCCTGACTGGTCTCTCCGCGCACATCGGCGACCGCCTGGTTCCACGCCACTTCGGCGAAACTCTCGGAGACGCCGGCTTCGTCGACGAAGGCGTGGCCCACATTGATGAAAAACTCAAACGCCAGCGAGAAACGATCGTTGAGCAGGCGGGTGGAGATGAAAACCCCTTCGCATCCGCCTTCCAGTCCGCATTCGCTCGTTCCAAGAGTCACATTGCGATGGCAGATGGCGAGGTCGGCGAGGTCGGTGGTGTATTCCGCCGAGATCATCGTCGCCTCATTGCCGCTGCGATGCCCGGCGGCCTCCCCACTGCGCCCCTCGGCCAGCGCGAGCGGCACAAAGTAGTAGACCTTGCGGGCAAGCGCGGTGGCCACGGTGGCCGGGACCGCCTGCACGATGCGGACGAGTTCGGCGTCATCGATGGCGGTGTCGCCATACACCGCAAAGTGGATGCCGTTGAGCGACTTGCGCACGGTCACCTCCCGAGCCACTTGCGTCGCCTGCACCAACCCGCCCTGAATGCCCTCAGCCATGATCCTCACGCCTTCCGCCATAAGACGATATTCTACCTGCATGACAGAATCTTCCCCTACACCCGCGCACGCAACCCCACGAACCTTTGGCGCGGGATACCTGTTCGGCATGCCGCTCGGCGACCTGGGCTGGTTCGGCAGCCTGCTGATCGGGGTCGCATCGGGCTTTATCGCGTTCTTCGCGTCGACCTTCTGCGCAATCGTCTTCATCCTCGTTTACAACACCGCGACGCACGGCACCATCGATTTTGCGCTGAGCTATCGCCGCGTGGGTTTCCCCATCGGCGTCGTCGTGATGATCGCCGCGCTCAGCTACCTTGGCACGCTTTGGCTGAAGCGGATTCTGCGCCGGAGCTGAACGGACTTCATGGAGCACGCACGCCCTTCGCGAACCGCGCTGCGTGTCGCCATGCGCCGCGCCGCCCACCAACTCTACGACGCCCGGCCACTGGTGCTCGACGACCCTATCGCCGTCGCAATCCTGGGCCCGCATGCGGCGGAACTCGAGCGCACGCCGGGGCGAAATCCCGAACACAAGCCACGGCCATACTCAGTGGGCCTGCGAGCGTTTCTCGTCGCCCGCAGCCGCTACGCCGAAGACCTACTCGCGCACGCAGTCGAGCACGCGGTCACCCAGTACGTGCTGCTCGGCGCGGGCCTGGACACCTTTGCCCACCGCAACCCTCATCCGCGGCTGCGCGTCTTCGAGGTCGACCACCCCGCCACCCAGGAGTGGAAGCGCGAACTGTTACGCAGCAGCGGTCTGACCACACCTGCCAACCTCGCCTATGCGCCGGTGGACTTCGAGCGGCATTCGCTCGCGGAGCAGCTCCACACTGCCGGTTTCGACTCCTCCGCTCCCAGTTTCTTCGCATGGCTTGGCGTTGTGCCTTACCTCACGCGCGACACGTTCCGCGCAACGCTCGCCTTCATCTCCGCCCAGCCGCACGGCAGCGGCGTTGTCTTCGACTACGGCCAGCCGCGCACTGAACTTCCCCCGCACGAGCAGCTTGCCCACGACTCGCTCGCCTCGCGGGTCCAACTCGCTGGCGAAGCGTTTCAACTCTTCTTCACGCCGGCCGAGGTCGCGGCGGAACTGGCTGTCTTTCGCGATCTTGAAGACGTGGGTTCAGCCGAGATCAACGCGCGTTACTTTGCGGGGCGCAGCGACGGTCTGAGGGTGCTTGGGAGTGCGGGTCGCCTCGTCAGCGCCTGGCTGTGACATCGCGAGCAGCCCCGGACTGAGCGGGAGGGCGAGAATCTGCATCTCATTCAAGAGTGTGGCAGCCGAGCAAGAATACTGCACGAATCCTGTTGTCGCATGGAGGTTTCAATGGCTTTGCGTACTTCGTTCTTTCTTCTCGCGGTTTGCGGGCC
>ODAK010008266.1_pt1 | contig 10425 bp, 8 predicted proteins | sample 1539591 | NCBI WGS metagenome assembly ODAK01 (sample SAMEA3539303, study PRJEB22396) | soil metagenome | biome: tundra; feature: field; material: soil | place: USA | collected 2010-05 | depth 0.15 m | reverse complement strand
CACTCTTTCCCTACACGACGCTCTTCCGATCTAGCTGCGGGGACGGAGGAGGCAGATACCACGAATTCACATGAAGGCTCGCATCGGTGGTGCGATAGACAAGATTATTTTGAAACAGCACATCCATTGCGCCGGCGTCCACGTACAGTCCCCATGCGCCATATGTTCCAGGTGTTTGTTCCATGTTGTAGACCTTGTTGTTGAGCACCTGGTTTCCGGTATTCAGACCGCTCAAGTAATACACACCGCCCAAATCTTCAGTGACACCCTGGCCTAGATCGTGAATGGAATTGAACTGCACAACGTCGTCGTGCGCAAAGTTGCAGGCATAGCCCCAGTTGAAGCCCACGCCAATTCCCGTATTGTAGAAATCTGAAATCTCGTTGTGCTCCACTAGAACGTTGTGCGCATCGCCCACCAGGATGCCCCATCCCACGGCAGCTAACCGGCCGCCGCCAGTGATCAAGTTGTTACCGATGTAGATATGCTGCGGCACGTTGGCATCCGTGTGAGCATTCGAGCCGGAACAGACCCCCATTCCACCGACGCGAATGCCGCCTGCACCTGTATCCGTTACGAGGCCATCTTTGAATTGCGCGAGATAAGGCGTTGCGCCGCTCGCAATGCCCGTGCCTTGGAACTCGATGCCGTATCCACCGATGTGCTCGACCGAATCGCTCTCAAACACCACGCCAGTTGAATTAGTCATTGTGATGCCCGCCGGTGTGCTGTTGTCCGCCTGACCTGACATGTATCCGCCCTTTGCCACTTGCCAATCGCTGTGCGCAAAGGTCAATCCTTGAAACGTCACATGTTCAAGGTTGCTCGCGACCAGTATCTTTGCGAGTCGTGGAGCAACGATCGTCGTATTCGTCATCGTCTCGCCACTCATCGGAATATACGTAACAATTCCCGTGGGCCGATCGACGTAGAACTGGCCGGGCTGCTTCAGAGCCTCTTTAACGTTGACGAGTAAAAAATGGTGACCGGTAATAAACCCGTGGAAGAAACTATCCTTGGCTAGCGAAGTAGTCGTAACGATTCGCTTCGTCGTTGTGTTTACTGAAGCGACGCGCAAGTGGGGAACATCCCAGGCTTCAAAATCAATCAACTCCACATCGCCCAGGTTGGCCATCCTTGAGGGAACTCCGCCGACAACGTTTGTCGAATAAGACAGTTCGTTCACCGTAGTCGTGCTGCCCGTGGTGCTGTATTCCCCGGTGATGTAGAGATAGCCATTCGGCGTAGTGCGCGCGGTATAACGACGCGCTCCATTGACCCACATCTGCGTGAAGTAAACTCCAGTCGGTAGCGTCAACTCCCACATGGTGCCCGGACCGTGTTTCCAATTTGTCAACAATCGTCCGCCGCTGATGACTGGCACTTCCGCTGGATAATTCGCATAGACGATTGGTGTTGTCGATGTGCCGGAGTCCTGTGGCCCAAACGTCCATATTGCCGGCAGGTAGTAAGCTCCGCCGCGTATGAGCACTGTGATGGGGCGGCCGCTGACATGCGCTTTTAACGCCTGCACTGCGACGCGCGCTCGATCAACGGTGCGAAATGGCTGCGCTAATGTTCCAGGCCATGCATCATTGCCGTTGGTTGCGACATAAAAATCGCCTGAAGCTGAGGTGTTTGGGCCTGTCGCAGCAGCAGGGGCCGCTGCCTCGGATGTGTCAGTTTGCGCAATTGCGGTAAACGTGAACGCAAGAGTGGCGACGAAAACGGCGCACCATGTGAAAAGGGGGCCGATGGAGCTTTTCGCTCTCATATTTATCTCCAGTAATTCCATGCGGGGAAAAAGTACATCTTCATGCCAGCCCGGGTCTCGGGTCAAAGGAGGCTCCAACCGGCAACTAAAGATTCAACTCCAAAAACTGGTCTTTCGTCCAGTCCAGGAATGAGCCGATGGCATAGTCTCCCATCGCATTGCACCATGCAAACTTGCGTTTGTCGGGTTTGCCTCACAAAGAAAGGGGCGCCCCCGCTGCATTCCTAGCCGAGGCGCCCAAATTCAGGTTATTCACAATCACATCTACGGTTTAATGATTTTAAGCAAGCGTGGATCCTGCCACAGCATCGCGAATTCCTGGTCTTTGTAGACGCGGCCCAGGTCGGCAAAATGGCCATCTTTTGCGCGCTTCAAATATTCAAGCGCCCCATCCATATTTCCGCGTTTGGCATAAGCCCTGGCAATGAGATAAGAAACGCGCGCTCTCTGCTCGGGTGTACTCACGCGGGCCACGATTCCTGATTGGCCTTCGCTCAAGATGTCGGCATCCAGTTCGATCGCTCTTGCGTACTCCGTCATCGAACGATCGACTTCACCGAGGCCCATCCAGGCCTCGGCCATATTGAGGTGAGCGGGTGCACTCGTCTCATCGAGGGCGAGCGCCTGTTTGAGATAGCGCACAGCGGATTTGTATTTCCGCTCGAGGCAGGCTACGGCGCCGAGGTTATTCAGTGCTGAAGTGTTATGAGCGTCATACTTCAGCGCTTGTGAAAATGATTTCCGAGCTTGCCCCCAATGGCCAAGTTTCAACAAGGCCACGCCGAGTTTGTCGTACAACAGCGGACTTTGCCTGTCTACGCGCAAGGCCTTTTGGTAATAGGCTACCGCTCCCGCGTAGTCTTCATGCGCCCGGGCAAGGTCTCCCTTCAGTTCTGCCGACTTCGCGATATCGGGGTTGTCCATTCGTGGCAGGTCTGTAAAAGCGTCTGTCATTGCAAAGGCAGCTGCAGAACTCGACAGGCTCGCCGCCAAGAGCATCATCACAACTCGTTTCATGGTGTTCCCCTCCTCCACGATGGAGCATTCAACCTGAAGTCGATATTGCTGACGGCGCTTCAGATGATCTGCCCTTTACGTCGACTCCAGTAGAGATCGCACCACGCCAGCTCACAACGCTATACCTGCTACCTGTTTGCAATGGAGGGTGATACGGACAGCTGTGTCCTGAAACGGCTTGTACGACGCACCGTTACGGGTTCTCGGTAAAACTTGCGGGGAGGATCGTTACAGGATTTGACGGGGGTTAAATGCCGTTACATGGTGCATTCCTGCCCACGCCTACACCGTTAAAACCGCTTAGCAACAATAAGATGGAACTAATATAACCTTAGTCGCGAATATATATAAGCAGGCAGGGTCGCAACAGAAAGCGTCGCACGATGACGATTGAGACGGCAGTATCGATAGACCTGGAATCTCAACGTACTGAGTTGAATACTCTTCTGAAATCAAAAGACTTTGTCCGCGCGCCCAAACTCGCACACTTGCTGTCGTACTTGTGCGAGAGGCTCTTTGCCGGCGAGGCTGGTCAGATCAAGGAATACTCTGTCGGCGTTGACGTCTTCGATCGTGGTCCATCTTTCGATCAGAATTCGGACTCCATCGTCCGCGTCGAAGCTAATCGCTTGCGCCGCCGCCTCGCGGAATACTACGCGGATGAAGGCGCATCGCATCGGATCAAGATCACTGTGCCGGTCGGTCAATACGTTCCTCGGTTTGAAATCGCCGACGCTCACCTGTCCGGCGAATTCATGCCTGCCGAGCGGCTAAACGTGGCCGGTCCGCCTGAATCAAATCCGCGGCGCTTCGCCACTCTCCGTCAGCATCTCTGGCCGTTGACCACGATCGTCGCCGTGCTGGTCGTGATCCTTGGCTTGCTCATCTCCTGGCGTGTGTTCAGGCATGCCGGCCAGACGGCATCTCCATTCCGGGTTCAAGAGCCGGCGGCGCAGCCTATCGAGTCCTCATTTGGGCCTCCCGTGGGTGCGGAGGTTCGCATCCTTGTGGGCGCCAGCCGCAGCTTCGTAGATCACGCAGGAAAGTTGTGGAATGCAGACGCCGGGTTTGTCGGCGGCACGGCCTGGAAATCCACTGTTGAACACATCTGGCGTACCCAGGATCCAGCTTTTTATCGCAACAGCCGGCAAGGGCAGTTTAGATACCAGATTCCGCTGCCTAGAGGCGTTTACGAACTGCGCCTGCATTTTGCTGAAACTGTCTATGGTCCCGAATCGACCGCAACCGGCGGCGAGGGCAGCCGGATCATGACCGTGCGTGCCAATGGGAAAACCTTGCTCAGCGGCTTTGATATCGTCGCCGATGCGGGAGCCAGCCGGACGGCCGATGTCAAAGTCTTTCCTGGAATCACGCCCGCCCCGGACGGCATGCTTCACCTCGAGTTTGAAGGCGAAGACGGCAAGCAGGCTACTCTCTCTGCCATCGAAATTCTGCCTGGCGTCCACGGCCATATTCGTCCGGTGCGCATCCTGGCCAGGCAGACGCCCTACTATTCGAACGACAGCCACTGGTGGAGCCCAGATAACTACTTTGAGGGCGGGCAGATCGCGACCTTTCCAACGCCTGTTGTCGGCACTGACGATCCTGAACTCTACGAGACTGAACGCTGGGGCAACTTCTCCTACGCCATTCCTGTCTCCCCTGGGAAGTATGCAGTGACCCTTCTTTTCGCCGGCCGTCATGGCGATTGGGACCGCGTCTCCTCGTCCGCGGGCGGCGCGTCCACGCAGATAGCTCATGTTTTCAATGTCTTCTGCAATGGAAAGGCGTTGCTGCAAAGCTTTGATTTGGCCAAAGAGGCGCGGCAAAGCGATGTGGTCATTCGCAAATTCACCGATCTGGAACCCAATGCGCAGGGAAAACTGCTCATCACCTTTACCCCCATCGAGGGCTACGCGACTGTAACGGGAATCGAAGTTCTGCCTCAGTAATCTCGGCCAATCACAGTTATGGCTGTTGGAAGATGTACGCGCTAGCAGCCGAGACATGCGTCTGCGCACGTTCGACGCGGCGGTTTTGCACCGATAAAGGCAGTTTTGCAGTGTATATTTTCGCTTTTTATTCTCCTATTCTGGCGTGATGTATCAGGGTCCGGCAGAACGCGCTTGGGATTTCGTGATTCGGTGCAAGGGTTGCCAGAAGAGCATCGCCGCGCCCCGTCGAGACCGTGCACTCACAGGATTTTGTCGCGGTTTGCCCGCTGTGCCGGTCGAAACGGCAGTATCTTCCAACCGAGGTGTTTCAGGGACGCCTCTCTTACGAACTGATACGGCTAAGGAGTGCGCGTGTTCGATCCTGATGCCCACATGCCGCGTATCAATCGCGGAATGGTTTATCTCGGGGCGTGCCTGATCGCCGGGATTCGCCTGGCTCGCGAGAAGCAGGTGAACGTGCGCGTGATCCCTACGGGCGCGGCGATCGAAGAATCCATAGACATGGCGCACGAGATCTATGCCCGCGTCTTCCGCATCGTTCCGCAGCAGATCAAGAAGGAGTGAGCGGGCTGATTGCGTTCTCTCTGCGGGCGCGAGGGATGGCCCCAGTGCCTAGCGCGTGCCCTACTCTTGACATGGGACAAATCGGACCTGTGGCGCTGATGAAGCAGAGAGGACAGCGGATGGAGATTGAAACGCGCGAACTGGAACCGGCGATGTGGCCTGCGCTGGAGCAACTGTTTGGAGCAAATGGTGCGTGCGGCGGGTGCTGGTGCATGTCGTGGCGCAGAGTGCCGGGGGACGATTGGGAGAAGAACAAGGGCGAGATCAACAAGGCGCGATTTAAAGAACTGGTGACGCGAGGCAAGGCGCATGGCGCTCTTGCATTCAGCGAGGGAAAGCCGGTGGGCTGGTGCTCGTTTGATCGGCGGGTGGAATATGCGAAGCTGGACCGCGCGCCCAGCTTGAAGTGCGAGGATGCCGCGCAGGTGTGGTCAGTTCCCTGCTTCTTTGTGCATCAGGATTTTCGCGGTCAAGGTGTCGGCGAAGCGCTGCTCGCTCACGCAGTCAAGGCGATGAAGAAGCGCGGAGTCAAAATTGTCGAGGGGTATCCAGTGAAGCCGGAAAAGAGCGGGAAGAAGACTCCGGCAGCGTTTGCGTGGACTGGAACGCGCAGCCTGTTTGCGAAGCAGGGCTTCGTAGTTGTCGGCAACCCCGATGGCGGCAAGCAGCGGGTGCGAAAAGAGCTTTGAAGCCGCCGAACCGATCACCTACTCTTGAGCTATGACGGATCGGGAATTGGTGTCGCGGATTGCGCGCTCAGCGGGAGCGAAGGCCGGGTATAAGCAACTGGTGCGTGAATTGAGCCTGGGCGGCGGACGCGAGCGCCGCCTGTTGCTCGAGCAATTGGCGCGCCTAACTGCGAGCGGCCAACTAGTGAAAATCGACCGCGAGCTCTGGAGCATTCCCCGAACCATCTCCGGCGCTGCAGGTATGCGTGACAACCTCGCTGCCGGCCGCCTTGACCTGCATCGAGACGGATACGGATTTGTTAGGCCGAACGCGCGGCAGGCATCAGTGTCAGGCACCCCTCAGGACGATATTTTTATTCCCCCGAATGAGATCAACGGCGCGATGCAGGGCGACCAGGTGCTGGTCGAGGTCGAACCGCCTAAAGCCGATGGGCGCAGGCAGGGGCGCATTGCGCGCGTAATTGAGCGGCGCAATCCCACGGTCGTTGGCGTCTTTCATTACGCGCGATCTGAACGCGAATCCTGGGGAGACAGGTCGTCGTCCTATGGCTTCAGAGGCAATCGGGTGGTGCCGTTTGATGAGCGCATGACGCAGCAGATTCTGATTCCCGATGGAGAGGAACTGCCGAAGGCCGTGAGGGAGAGTGCAACACCGCATCGCGTGATCGGAAGCGAAGCGGCCACTCGCGGCATTGATGGCGACCATGAGAGTCTCGAGGGGCTCGTGGTCGATGTTGAAATCACCAGCTGGCCCACGCTGACGCGGCCGCCGATTGGTCGCGTGATTGAAGTGCTGGGCGATCCAGACGACTTTGGTGTGGACGTGGAGATGATGATCCGCAAGCACCAGCTGCCGCGGATTTTTCCTGAGAAAGTGCTGGCTGAGGCGCGTGCTGTCGCGCATTTGGATGAAGCGGAAGCGAACAGCCGACGCAATTTTCGCAACCTGCCGATTGTGACGATCGATGGCGAGACGGCGCGCGACTTTGATGACGCGGTGATGGTGACGGAGCGCGCGGACGGCGGATACGAACTGCAGGTACACATCGCCGACGTTGCGGAATATGTGCGCGCAGGTACAGATCTGGATCTTGAGGCGCGGTTGCGCGGGACGAGTGTCTACTTCCCTGATCGCGCGATTCCCATGCTGCCACAGGAGCTTTCGACGAACATATGCAGCTTGCGGCCCGGCGAAGATCGCCTGGTGCTGAGTTGCATCATGCAGTTGAGCAAGGAAGCGCGCATCGAGGGCTACGAGATTGTCGAGGGCGTGATTCGTTCGGCGGCGCGGATGACGTATACCGACGTGCACGCGATTCTTGAAGGTGATGAGGAGACACGCGCGCGATACGCGAAGCTGGTTCCCGACTTTGAGCGGATGCACAAGCTGGCAATGCTGATGAACAAGCGGCGCGAAGAACGCGGCAGCATTGATTTCGATTTGCCTGAACCAGTGATCGAGTTTGACGAGCAGGGACAGATGCGCGGGGTGACGAAGTCGGAGCGCACGTGGGCGAATCGTCTTATTGAGGAATTCATGCTGGCAGCGAATGAATGCGTGGCGACGTGGCTCGAGGACATGGGCGTGCCGTCGCTCTATCGCATTCACGAGAAGCCGGAGGCGCGGCGAGTGGTGCAGTTTGAGGAATTGGCTGCTAGCTTTGGCTATTCGCTGGGACTGGGAGCGTTGCCGGTGAAGCGGATACAAACGCGCGGGGATCGGCGCGATGCGCAGCGCAGTGGACGCAATGCGCGTACGCATGAAGTGGTGGAAGAAATCGCTGTGACGCCGCGGATGTATCAGAAGCTGGCAAAGCGCATCGAGGGCAAGCCGGAAGAGCGCATTCTCAGTTACCTGATGCTGCGGTCGCTCAAGCAGGCGCGCTATTCCGAAATCAACGAGGGACATTTTGCCCTGGCCGCGCCTACGTATACGCATTTCACTTCGCCGATTCGGCGCTACCCGGATTTGATCGTACATCGGATTACGAAACAACTGCTGCGCGAAGGTGTTGTGGGAATCGGCGAAGTCGCAGAGGGCCGCCATAGTTCGCCGTGGACGCATCCGAACGAAGGGCTCAGCGGCATTGGGCTCAGTCGCAAGAAGACCCATGGCTCGGGTGCCGGATTCATTACGGAACCGCCCATTCCCGAGGCGGAGCTGGCGCAGATCGCTGAAGAGACCAGCCAGACGGAGCGGCGCGCGGCTGAGGCGGAACGCGAATTAGTGGAATGGAAAAAGGTTCGGTTTATGCAGGATCGAGTGGGCGAAGAATTTGCGGGCCTCGTGCTCAATCCCACAAAGTACGGATTGTTTGTGGAGTTGACCGACCTGTTTGTCGAGGGACTGGTGCCGATCGATTCGCTGCGCGATGATCGCTACACATGGCGCGAAAACACGCATGAAATTATCGGTGAGCGGTGGGGGCGGCGCTTTCGCGCGGGCGATCGGGTGCAGGTGATTCTGGATCGCATTCTCGCGCAGGAGCGCAGGCTGCAGTTTTCTATTGTCGAAGAGGGCATTCCGCTGACCGGCGCAAAGGCTGCCGACTCTCAGCGCAAGCCGAAAAAGAGCAAGCGCAAGGACGTGAAGGTGCCGCGGACCAAAGGGAAAAAGCGGTCGAGCAAGAAGGGCAAGCGAAGGTAGCCCGTGCACGGCCTTTTGCGCGGCCGTGCACTGAACGGTGCTGAGAGAGCTGACTACTTGTTGGCTATGTTTTCAGCGATGTTGCCGATGATCGGCAGCTTGAAGCGTTTTCCATTGACGGCTTGAATAACGCAGACCACCCACAGCAGCATCCATACGACCCAGATGCCCCAAATCAGTAGGTTGAAAACATGCGGGCTGATGAATAGCGTGAGGGCGATGATCATGCCCAAAGCCATATTCACAATGAATGCGGCGACATTGAGCATCATCGATTGCCAGGCATGGAAGCGGACATACGAGCTCGAGTTGTAAGGCGGCAATACCAGGAAAACGATCGCCGGGATAAACGTGATGTAGGCAATGGCTCCGGCTGCATTCTCAGACAGGCCTGAGTGCGTTGAAGTCGTCGTTTCGGACATGATGTTCCTTTCAAGGTCAGCGATGGACCTATGGGTTGCCGCTCCACGCTCAATGAACCGAGCTGACTGAGGACAAGCAAAACAACGGCGCGGAATGGGCCTATCAGTGGATTGAATTAAGGAAAGTCCTCATCAAAGGTCGGTGTCAATAAGAAACGGCTTGGATGCGGTCTAAAAGTAATGAGAATCTATTGATCGCCGAAGAGAGTTGGGGCCGCTTTTTCAAGTAATTGCGGATCATCGTTGCGAACATTTCCCACACGCTTATCGACGGGCCAGGCGTGCATTTGTTCTGCGGGAAACGGTCGGAGCAGATCGACGGGAAGCCGCTCCTCATCGCTCGTATCGATCCAGCGGTCGTAGTCGCGCGGCTCAATGATGACGGGCATGCGGTCGTGGACGGACTCGGCCAATTCATTGGGGTCGGTGGTGAGAATCGTGAAGGTTTCAAGAGGCGGGCCTTCTTTTGGCTTCCAGCGTTCCCAGAGGCCGGCGAAGGCACAGGGTTCGCCGCTGCGCAGGGCGAAGGCGTGAGGCTGTTTTGATTTCGGACCGAGTTGCTGCCACTCGTAGAACGCATCGGCGGGGATGAGGCAGCGGCGGCGCTTGAGCGCTTCGCGAAAGGCCGGCTTGGCGGCGGCTTCTTCGGCGCGGGCGTTGATGGCTGTGAATCCGCATTTGGTGTCTTTAGCCCAGTAGGGCACGAGGCCCCAGCGGAGGAGGGCGAACTCACGCTTGCCGCTGTCGTGATTCAAGCGGACGACGGGCTGCACGCTCTGCGGAGCTGCGTTGTAGGTCGGCGCGAAGGGGGGCATTTCGTCAAGGTCGACACCAAACCAATCGGCCAGCACTTCCTGAGTTGATCGACGCGCAAAGCGGCCACACATATTCAGAGGATACTTGGCCGGGTCGAGGACTGAGCAAACCGTGAATCCGGGCGCTGCCAATCCAATGCAATCAGGCGACGAGCATGAATGATGGCGAGAGGACTTTGCCTACCCCCTCCCCCCTATTTCTGGATAGAAGTAGTTTATTTTGAACAGGATGGAGCTAGTGCTTCCCGCTAAAAATTAGATTCCAAAGAAGTTACCCGCAGAAATTAGATTCTAAAGGATTTACGGTTCACTTCGGGATGTGGTTCGATGTGGACCGCGGGTCGAGCCCTGTTGTAGCGACTTTCATAATAGGCCCGTCGAGCGAAATACTCTGCAATAACAATCATCCTGCTCAATCGAAAGCTGCAAGAGCCGTTTGAGTCCGATGCTAGAGCAATTTCGGAATGCACGTAGACTTTTTGAGCGCGGTGAAAGGTGGCTTTTTCTTGAGGAAAAGCCACTTGAATGCGTGCTTTCTGTCT
>ODAK010008265.1_pt1 | contig 10425 bp, 11 predicted proteins | sample 1539591 | NCBI WGS metagenome assembly ODAK01 (sample SAMEA3539303, study PRJEB22396) | soil metagenome | biome: tundra; feature: field; material: soil | place: USA | collected 2010-05 | depth 0.15 m | reverse complement strand
CGCGATCGCCGTCGCGATCGCCGCGATCGGCGGCATGTTCCTCGCGATCCGCTCGACCTTCTACCCCTATTCGGGGCCGACCTATCTGATCTTCGCCTTCGAGGCGGTCGTGATCGGCGGCCTCGGCTCCTCGCTGTGGGGGACCCTCGCCGGCGGCATCGTGCTCGGCGTCGCGCAGACGATCGGCGGGCAGATCAACCCGGAGTACCCGGTTCTCGCCGGCCACCTCGTCTTCCTGCTGGTGCTGCTCTCGCCGCGTGGCGGCATCCTCAACCTGCGCCGGGCGATGGCATGAGCGGCGCGGCCCCGACCACGCCGGCCGGCCCCTCGCGCGCGATCGCGCGCTGGACGCGGCTCTCGGCCGGCTTCACGAGCGGCTTCGGCGGGCTCGTCATCGCGCTGGTCTTCGTCCCCGTGGCGTTCGGCGCGAACACCACCCAGGAGATGACGACGCTGCTGATCCTCGTGCTGATGGCGGTGATGTGGAACGCCCTCGCCGGCTACGGCGGCCTCGTCTCGATCGGGCAGCAGGCCTACATCGGGCTCGGCGCCTACGCGACCGTGTGGCTCGCCAACCACAGCGTCAACCCCTACCTCGCGATGGTGCTCGCGACGCTGTTCTGCGGGGTCGTCGCGATCCCGCTGTCGTTCTTGATGCTGCGCTTCCGCGGCGCCCAGTTCGCGATCGGCACGTGGGTCGTCGCCGAGGCGCTGGCGATCTATGTCTCCTTCGACAATGCGCTCGGCGCCGGCTCCGGGACCTCGCTCAGCCAGATCGACTCCTACGCCCCGGGCCCGCGAGAGCACTACACCTACTGGCTGACGCTGGCGATGACGGCGTTCTTCATCGGCGTGCTGTTCGTGCTGCTGCGCAGCCGCCTGGGCTCCTCGCTGCAGGCGATCCGCGACGACGAGGACGCTGCCGCGTCGGTCGGCGTGCGGGTCGTGGCGGGCAAGCGGATCCTGTTCCTGCTCGCCGCCACGGGAGCCGGTGCGGCCGGGGCGATGACGCTCGCCAACACGCTGTTCATCGAGCCGACCGCGATCTTCAGCGTCAACTACACCGCCTACATGATCTTCATGGTGCTGGTCGGCGGGCTCGGCACCTTCGAGGGCCCGATCATCGGAGCGGTCGTGCTCTATTTGATCCAGCAGTGGTTCGGCAACGACGGCGTCTGGTATCTGGTCGGGCTCGGCGGCGCGGCGATGGCCTTTGCGCTGCTGCTGCCGCGCGGCGTGTGGGGCACGCTCGAGGAGCGCACCGGCCTGCGGTTCATGCCCGTCGGTTATCGCGTAGGACCCGCTGCATCGACACACCCGGCAAAGGAGGAGACATGAAGATCACCGCGGCCATCACCGAAGCCAAGGGCGCGCCGTTCGTGCTCGGCGAGCTCGAGCTCGGCGAGCTCCGCGACGACGAGGTGCTCGTCGACATCAGCGCCGCCGGCGTCTGCCACACGGACCTGATCTGCCGCGATCAGTGGATCCCGGTGCCGCTGCCGGCCGTGCTCGGCCACGAGGGTGCCGGCGTCGTCCGCGCGGTCGGGTCCGCGGTCGAGAAGGTCGCGGTCGGTGAGCGCGTCGGACTGACGTTCGACTCCTGCGGCATCTGCCCGTGCTGCCGGCGCGGCAAGCCGTCCTACTGCCACCACTTCTTCGAGCACAACTTCGCCGCCAGCCGCCCGGCCGACGGCACGACCGTGCTCGCGCGCGGTGAGCAGGAGGTGCACGCGCACTTCTTCGGCCAGTCGAGCTTTGCGACGGCGGCCGTTGCCCGCGAGCGCAACGTGGTCTCGATCGAGAGTCACATCCCGCTCGACATCGCGGCGCCCTTCGGCTGTGGCATCCAGACCGGCGCCGGCGCCGTGCTGAACACGCTGGCGCTGCCGGCGGGCTCGAGCCTCGCCGTCTTCGGGACCGGCGCGGTCGGCATCTCCGCCGTGCTCGCCGCGGTGATCGCCGGCGCCTCGACGATCATCGGCATCGACGTGCATCCCGCGCGGCTCGAGCTGGCGCAGGAGCTCGGCGCGACGCACGTGATCGATGCCGGCAGCGCCGATGCCGTCGAGCAGATCCGGCGGCTGACCGGCCACGGCGTGGACTTCTCGCTCGACACCACCGGCGTGCCGGCCGTCGTGCGCAGCTGCGTCGACTGCCTGGCCCCGCTCGGCACCGCGGGGGTGATCGGCGGGTCCCAACTCGGCACCGAGGTGAGCCTCGATCTCAACACGGTGCTCGTCGGCGGGCGGATGCTGCGCGGCGTGGTGGAGGGCGACAGCGTGCCGGAGCTGTTCCTGCCGACGCTGATCCGCTTCTGGGAGCAGGGACGCTTCCCCGTCGAGCGCCTGATGAAGTTCTACGACTTCGACGCGATCGACGAGGCTGCGCACGACGCGGAGGCCGGCCGGACGATCAAGCCCGTGCTGCGCATGTCCTCATGACGGCGGTCCAGGCGTGAGCGCCACAATCCGCACGCAGGTCGCAATCGTCGGCGCCGGACCGGCCGGGCTGACGCTCGCCGGCCTGCTCGCACGCGCGGGAATCGAGTCGGTGGTGCTCGAGAATCGCAGTCGCGAGTACGTCGAGCAGCGGATCCGCGCCGGGCTGCTCGAACAGGGCACCGTCGAGGTGCTGGACGGCGCCGGCGTGGGCGAGCGGATGCACCGCGAGGGCATCGTCCATCACGGCCTGCACCTGCAGTTCGCCGGCGAGCGCCATCGCATCCCGCTCAGCGACCTGGCGGCCGGGCGCAACATCGTCATCTACGGACAGACCGAGGTGGTCAAGGACCTGATCCAGGCACGCCTCCAGGCCGGTCTGCCGCTGCGCTTCGAGGTCGACGACGTGAGCGTGCACGAGATCGACAGCGAGCGCCCGCGCGTGAGATTCACCCACGAGGGAGCGCCGTTCGAGCTCGAGTGCGACGTGATCGCCGGCTGCGACGGCTTCCACGGGGTCTGCCGGCCGGCGATCGAGAAGCAGCTGCAGGTCTTCTCGCGCGACTATCCGTTCGCCTGGCTCGGAATCCTCGCCGCCGTGCCGCCGTCGAGCGAGGAGCTCGTCTACGTGCATCACGACCGCGGCTTCGCACTGCTCAGCCTGCGCTCGCCGGAGCGCAGCCGCCTGTATCTCCAGGTGCCCGCCGACGAGCGCCTCGAAGCATGGCCGGACGAGCGGATCTGGGAGGAGCTGCAGCGTCGGGTGGCGCTCGACGGCTGGACGCTCGCCGAGGGAGCGGTGCTCGAGAAGGGCATCACCGGTATGCGGAGCTTCGTCGTCGAGCCGATGGCGCACGGCCGGCTGTTCCTCGCAGGCGACTCGGCGCACATCGTGCCGCCGACCGGCGCAAAGGGGTTGAACCTGGCGGTCGCGGACGTCACGGTGCTGGCCGACGCGCTGATCGACTGGTACGCCAGCGGGAATGCGGCGGGGCTGGCCGGGTACTCGGAGACCTGCCTGCGACGCGTCTGGCGGGCCGAGCACTTCTCCTACTGGATGACCTCGATGCTGCACCGCCTCGGCGACGATCCGTTCGACCTGCAGATCCAGCTCTCGCAGCTGCGCTATCTCGTCTCGTCCGAGGCCGCGGCACGGACGCTCGCCGAGAACTACGTGGGGCTGCCCGTCAACCATTCGGCCCTCGCGCCCCGGTAGCGAGGCGTCGCGATCAACCGCTACGAGCGCATCGCGGTCGCGGCGCCGCCGCCGGCGGTGGTGGCGGCGCTGCGCGCGGAGCTCGCGGCCCGCGGAATCACCGAGTACGCGGTCGTCGACCACGGCCACGACATGGCCGCAGCGGGAGCGCCGGGGATCATCGCCTGGACGCTCGTCTTCGGCAATCCCGCGGCAGGAGCCAAGCTGCTCGCCCACGACCTCGCCGCGGCGGTCGACATCCCGCTGCGCCTCGCCGTGATCGCGGCGCCCCCGGACGGCAGCGAGATCGTCCTGCGCGACATGCGCTCGCTGCTTGCGGAGGATCTCGGCGAGCTGGCTGACGCCCTCACCGCGGTGCTGCGCCAGCTCGCCGCCGCGGTACGCGAGGACGTCGGCCCGCCCGGCGTCTGACCTTGGTGTGGCGCTCAGCCGCCGGGTCGCCGAGGCGCGTAGCGATGGTGCAGCATCAGCGCGTTTCCGTCCGGGTCGGCGAAGAACGCCATGTGGCAGACGCCGGTGTCGAAGGTCTCGCCGTTGAAGACGACGCCACGCCCTTCGAGTGTTGCCCGCGCGGCCGCGACGTCGTCGACGTGCAGCGCGATGGCGTTGGCGTTGAGGTTGTACGGGAGCCCGAACGCCTGCGGGTCCATCACGCTGAGCGTGAGATTGCCCGTCTCGAACTCGGCGAAGTGGCGATCCTTGAGGTACACCGAGCGCTCGAGCCCGAGCGTCGTCCCGTAGAACTCGACAGCCGCCTCGAGGTCTCGAGTCGGCAGCGGAACGAAATCGACGCCGCTGACCGGTGTCTGGGGGGTGCTCATCGTCGTCTCTCCTGCCTCGCGGTGATGGCAGCCCAGCGTAGCGCCGCGGGTCCTCAGGCGACGGCGGGCGGCGGCGCGCCGCGTTCGCGCATGCGGGTCGCGGCCCAGCGCACCGCCGTGATCAGCCCGACGGCGCCGTAGAGGAAGACGAACGGCATGAAGCGCACGTTGTCACGCGGCGTGATCGCGAAGTAGGTGTTCAGCAGCGCGATCGCGAGCAGCGCGAGCACGGGGACGACGAAGGCCCAGCGGCGCCGCAGCAGCACGAGGCCGAGCAGCACGCCGAGCCAGGCGATCACCGAGTAGACCTGGTGCTGGAACAGGCTGGTCGTGCGCTTGAGGCCGCCACCACCGATCGAGTTGCCGCCGCTCCACGGGAACGACCACATGTTCCACGCCTTGTTCCAGAGCATGTGCGCGAACTTCAGCGGCTCACCGAGCATGTACTTGTTGAGGTTGTCGAACGCCGCCGCCTGGGCCGCCGCCGGGTCGGAGTCGCCCGGGTGCTCGGACCGGACCAGCGCGAACAGCCCCTCCGCGTCCCCCGGCGACAGGTGGCAGTACTTCGGGTGCGTCTTGCGAAAGTGCTGGCAGACCGCCTTCGAGGTGACGCTGACGTCGATGAACTGGTTGCCCCCGCCGGGCAGGTAGGTTCCGAGGAACAGCGCGTGCGGTCCCGCGTCGACGATCGGCGTGAAGCGGTGCACCCGCAGCGACGCGTAGACGACGAACGGCGTCACCGTCGCCAGCGCGACGAGCCCGTAGAGCAGCGCGCGCCCGAACGCGGCACGGCGGCTCGGCCAGCCGCTGACGACCAGGCCGATCATGATCACCGCGACGGCGACCGCGTAGTCCTCGCGCACGAGCCCGGCGAACCCGGCGAGCAACCCGGCGAGGACCAGCGCGTGCACGCTGCGCCGGCGCGCCCAGCAGATCGCCGCGACCATCGCGATCAGCGCCAGCCCGCCCAGCGGCTCGCTCAGGTAGGTGCGCGTGATGTCGATCAACGGCTCGTAGGTCGCCATCAGCGCCACCGCCACCAGCGCCGCCCAGGGGCCGGCGAAGATCCACGCGATCAGCGCAACGAGCACGAGCGTCGCCAGCTCGGTCAGCAGCTGCGAGTACTGCGCGACGCCGTGGGAGTGGGTCCTCACGGCGATCGTCGAGTAGCCCCGCAGCACCGCCGCCGCCGCGAACATCAGTGAGGCCCCGGGCGCCCACTTGAAGGTTGCGAGCGGCCGGTCGGCGAGGATCTCGTTCGCATTCTGCGCGTAGCCGACCTCGTCGCTGGAGACGCGGTTGTTGGTCCCGATCACATCGACGCGCAACACCGTGCCGGCGATGATCACGCCCGCGATCACCGCGAGCAGGATGCGGTCGATCCGTCGCGGGAACCAGCGCGCGTAGAGCACCGCGCGGTGTTCGCGGCCGATCAGCGTGCGCAGTCGTTGCCCGAGCGGTGGTTTCACGGATCGCGGCTTGTGAGTGGACTCGCGTGGCGGCGCGGCACCGTGCGCACACGCCGCGGGACCCAGCGGACGCGGGGATGCTAGTCGGTTGCCGGTCGCCGGGCGGCGCGGTGAGCCGCCGGCGCGCCCTCAGGCGATCGGCCACCGCTCCGCCGCGCAGGCGCGACCTCATGGGTCCTTCGTCCACGTGCTCGCCCCGCCGTGCTCGCCCGCCGAGGTGACCGCCGATACGGCTGGTGGTCATGAACAGAATGAGTCGAATTGCCGTCGCGATCCTCGGTGCCAGCGCCGTCGGGGTGACCGGCGTGGCCGGCGCCAGCACGGTCGTTCCGCCCGCAGGGGCCGGCGCGATCTCGGCTTCGGCGGCCCTCGGCACAGCGCCCGGTGCCCGCACGGCCACGGCGCCCGCGTTCCCGCTGATGCCGGTCGCGGGTTCGGTCTATACAGGTGTCTCGGCCGGTTCGCCGGGCCAGTTCCAGGGCGAGGTCGGCAAGCATCCCGCGATCTACGGCGAGTTCGTCACCTGGGGCGAGTCGATCCACTACGCCTTCGACCAGGCCGCGGCGGCGCACGCGCGGCTGATGCTGCACATCTCCTCCACGATGGGCTACGGAGGACGACAGGCGATCACGCCGGCCGGGGTCGCCCAGGGTGACGGCGACGCCTACCTGCTCACGCTGAGCAAGCTGATCGCCAGCCACGGAAAGCCGGTGTACATCCGCCTGTTTCCGGAGATGAACAACGCGAACAACGCCTACTCCGGGTTCAACGCGGACGGCTCATCGCGCGGCCCCGACTACTCACCGAGCACGTTCATCGCGGCATGGCGCCGCGTCGTGGTGGTCCTGCGCGGCGGTCCGGTCAGCGCGATCGACGCCCGCCTGGCGGCCCTCGGGCAGCCGCGGCTGCACGGTGTCGGCGCCGGCGGATCGCTCGCCCAGTCGCCGATCTCCTTCGTCTGGACGCCCGAGACCGCCGGCACCCCGAACATCCCGGCGCAGAGCGCCGCCGCCTACTACCCCGGGGACGCCTACGTCGACTGGGTGGGAACGGACTTCTACAGCCGCTTCCCGAACTTCGCCGGCCTCGAGGCCTTCTACAAGGAGTTTCCGAACAAGCCGTTCGCGTTCGGCGAGTGGGCGCTCTGGAGCCAGGACTCGCCGAGCTTCGTCGAGCAGTTCTTCGCCTGGGTGAACTCGCACAAGCGCGTGCAGATGATCCTCTACAACCAGGGCTACGGCAGCGAGTTCCTGCTCAGCGGCGACCCGGCGTCGACCGCGGCGATCCGCAGGCTGATCGCCCCGGAGCGCTTCCTCGCGAACACGCCCGAGTGGTGAGGCTGGACGCCGGGCGCTCAGCGTGAGCGCCCGGCCGCAGCTCCGAGCCGCAGCCGTATGCATCGCGGGTGCGCCCGCGCGAGGGGTAGGGTAGGGCCCGTGTCCCCGTCGTGGATCTGGATCCAGGCCGCGATCGTCGTGTTCGTCGTCGCCGGGATGATCATCGCGATCGTCAAGCTCGCCTGATCGTCGACGTGGTGGGGTGCGAGGCGACCGGACTTCCGGCGCGAACCACTGAAGTAGGATCGCGGGCGACCGATGTTTCGCTCGATCGTGGTTGGCACCGACGGCTCGGAGACCGCAAGTGAGGCGGTGCGGCAGGCTGCCGAGCTGGCCGGCCAGCTCGGCGCCCGGGTTCATCTCGTCTGCGTCTACGAACCGGTGCCGAGCTCGCAGGACGGACCGAGCGACGTCGACGAGCACGCCGAGTCCGGCTGGGTCCTGCGACCGCGGGAGGCCGTTGACGCGACGCTCGCGGGCGCGGCTGCAGTGTTTGCCGCCGCCGGCGTCGAGGTCGATCTCTACGCCCAGCGCGGCGATCCGGCGGACGCCATTCTCGATGTCGCCGAGGAGCGCGGCGCCGATCTGATCATCGTCGGCAACCGCGGCCGAACCGGTGCGAAGCGATTCCTGCTGGGCTCCGTGCCGAACCGGATCTCACACTACGCCCCGTGCGCGGTGCTGATCATCCGCACGGCGTAGCGGGCCTGGTCGGCCTGCTCGGAACGTTCCGCCGTAGGAGTCGGCGTCTGGACGCCGCCTGGCGGCGTCCTCGGTCGCGGCAAGGCAACCAGCCTTGCCCGCTCCCTGCGTCCTTGCCAGACGACGCCAGCCACTCGCCGCCTGCCCCCCGAACGGGGGGTTTCCGGCACAACGCTCCGAGACGACCCACCGCTACGTCGGGCCGCTCGGACCTGTCGGCTGGGTCGGCCCCGTCGACCCGGTCGAGCCGGTCGGCCCGCTGGGTCCGCTGGGCCCGGTCGGCCCGGTCGAGCCGGCCGGTGCGGTGGCCCTCGCAGCGTCGACCAGACCGGCGCCATAGTGGCGCGGGTCGTTCCCGTTCGCGCCGAGCGGCGTGGCGGTCGACTTCAGCCGGGCGATGATCTCGGCCACCGTCGGGTGAGGCCCGATCACGCCGCTGGCGATGATCAGCGCGGCGACCGCGCTGACGTGCGGCGCGGCCATCGAGGTGCCGAAGTAGCCCGACGGGAGGCCGAACACCCGCACGCTCGGCGACTGGACGTCGGCGAAGGTCTCCTGGTAGATGTCGCCGCCCTCGGGGGCGTCGGGGTGGCAGTTCGGATCGCCACGCAGATCCGAGTCGGCGCCGCCGCCGGGGGCCACCAGCGTCAGCCCGGCGCCGTAGTTCGAGTAGTAGCCCATGCAGCCGTCCTCGGTCGTCGCCCCGACCGCGACGACCCACTTCGCCTTGGCAGGGTAGGAGAGCTGGCCGATGCCCTCGTTGCCCGAGGCGGCGACGACGAGCACGTTCTTGCGGTGGGCGTAGTCGATCGCGTCGATCAACTCGGGGATCGAGCTCGCCTTCACGGTGCCGGCGGTGAACTCGAGGCTCAGGTTGATGATCTGGGCGCCGTGGTTGACCGCGTAGAGGATGCCCTTGGCGATCTGCGACGCGTCGCCGTCACCCTGCGAGTCGAGCACGCGCAGCGGCATCAGCCGCACCCCGTAGGCCAGGCCGGTGAGGCCGACGCCGTTGTTGGTCGCCTCGGCGATCGTGCCGGCGACCTGCGTGCCGTGGCCGTTGTGGTCCTCGGGATAGGGGCTGTGCGAAACGAAGTCGTAGCCCCGCACGAACTCGTTGGAGCGGAAGTCCGGCGAGCGCACGAAGCGCCCGTGATCGGCATAGGCGACGCCGGTGTCGAGCACCGCGACGATCACACCCTCGCCGCCGGGATGGCCGTCCGCCCGGAGGTTGGCCCACGCCTGGGGCGCGTCGACACCGAACGTGCCGACGAAGTTCCACTGCAGCTGCTCCCAGCCGCGGGGGACACCCGACGCCCCCGGGTCGTTGGGGTAGAACGGAGCGGGTGCGGTCTGCGCCGCGTGGGCGATGTAGTCGGGCACCGCCCAGGCGACTGCACTGCGCGCACGCAGTCGTGCGATTGCGCTCGTGACGCTGAGGCCACGACGCAGCGTCACCCTGACGAAGGGATCGCCCGGCGTGCTCGTACGCGCGATGCCGGCCCGCTCGAGCGCCGCGTGGCTCGCGGCCCCGGAGACACCCGCCTTGAATCCGACGACGACGACGCCACGCTCGTAGGGAGCCGTGGCCGCGCGCTTCGCGACCCCCTGCGAGGGCGCCGGGCGCGACGCGGCGGCGAGCGCGAGCAGGCTGAGCGCGAACGCCGCCAGGAGCGCCCTGCGAGACCATCGTGAGAGAGGAAAGCGCATCGGCATTGAACGCGTTCCGCGGAGGCGGAGCCGGCCCGCGAGCCCAGTAAGCCTAACGATGCACCGCTGCAGCCCGCGAAGGTCCTCGGCCTGCTTAGCTGGACCGATGCGCGAACGGTTCTTTCCGCTCGACGAGCACTTCATGCGGCTCGCGATCCGCGAGGCCGAGCGCGCGCTCGAGCACGAGGACGTGCCGGTTGGCGCGGTGATCGTGCGCGACGGCGAGGTGGCGGGGATCGGGCACAACGAGCGCGAGCTTCGCCAGGACCCGACGGCGCACGCCGAGCTGCTGGCGATCCGCGAGGCGGCCCGCGCGCTCGGCAGCTGGCGGCTGCTCGACTGCGTGCTCTACGTCACGCTCGAACCGTGCGCGATGTGCGCCGGCGCGATCGTCCTCGCGCGCCTCCCGCGCGTGATCTACGGCGCGAGCGACCCGAAGGCGGGCGCCGCGGGCAGCGTCCTCGACGTCCTGCGCGAGCCGCGCCTGAACCACCGCCCCGAGGTCGCCGCGGGGCTGTTGGCCGACGTGTCGGCGGCGCTGCTGCGCGGCTTCTTCGGCTCGCGGCGCTGAGCACAGCCGCCGGCCGGCAGCGCCGGGCCGGGGAACGAGGAGCGGCGTGGCGGTTGCGGCGGCGCCGGCGCACACAGGTGATGATCGTTTAGCCTGCAGCGGTCATCCGGAGGGGTGGCAGAGCGGTTGAATGCGGCGGTCTCGAAAACCGTTGTACGTCT
>ODAK010008264.1_pt1 | contig 10426 bp, 6 predicted proteins | sample 1539591 | NCBI WGS metagenome assembly ODAK01 (sample SAMEA3539303, study PRJEB22396) | soil metagenome | biome: tundra; feature: field; material: soil | place: USA | collected 2010-05 | depth 0.15 m | reverse complement strand
TTCACGGGCTACCGCGTTGCTTTTAGCTCGGTCTCACTTTCAGAGTCGTGACTGAGTTGAAACACCTGGACCCGGCTATTGTTCGTGTCTGCAACATAGAGCCGGTTTCCCCCATCAACAAACAGACCGGCGGGAGAGTTAAACTCTCCGACTTCCATGCCGTTTCGGCCAAAGGAACTGAGCAGGGTACCATCGCGGCCATAAATTCTGATATCCGAGTCCGTGATGTTGCTTACATAGATATTGCCGGTCAGGTCCACGCCGAGTCCCACATCACCCATGATGGGCGGGCCTGGGACAGCGCGAATGCTGAATTGCGCCACCGGCTTGCACTGCAGATCCATGACATGGACCCGTGAATTGGCTGAGTCTACCAGCACAAGTTCGTCGTTCCCGATCGCGATCTCGGTGGGATAGTCAAGGTCCATTGGAATGGTCTCGCCACTGACTCTTCCGATCGCATGGGGGCGAGGCCGGCCGATACGTTTAAGGATGTTGCCTTCGAGATCGAGCACAAACAGAAGGTGACGAGGCGATCGAGCAGAAACAGGCGGCCACTGTTCATCACCAGATTCGCCGCCCGCACCTGAGTGTCGTTGACTCAATGTTCATTATCCTGTACAGTGAGTCAAATACTGACCATATAAATGGACGTTATTTATGCGCAAAAAGAAGCCTTCAGGAATGCTTCCCATCCCCGTCACACGCGCGCTGCGCAAGCTCGGCCATGATATACGGGACGCGCGGCGGCGGCGGCGGATTCCCGCAGAGATCGCTGCCGAGCGTGCGTCCATTAGCCGGACGACACTGGTCAAAATCGAAAAAGGCGAGCCCGGCGTTGCGCTTGGGAATTATGCCATCGTCCTGTTCGTCCTGGGCATGACTGATCGGCTCGGTGAGCTGGCCGACCCGAGAAATGACACTGTCGGCCTCCAGCTTGAAGAGGAACACCTGCCGCAGCGGATCAGGCGGCCACGCAAGTAAAACGAGAGGGTAATGATGGAGAAGGATGTTTTTGTGTATGTGGATCTTGCAGGCGTCCCCCATCTGGTCGGGCGCCTGTGGACTCGTGTGCGCAAAAGCAAAGAAGGCGCGTCCTTTGAATACAACCAAGCTTGGCTGGAACATCCGGACCGGTTCTCTCTCGAACCGGCCCTGAAGCTCGGCCCCGGACCATTTCACACCGGAGCCGATACGCCAATGTTTGGCGCTATCGGAGACTCGGCACCTGATCGGTGGGGCAGGGCGCTGATGCGGCGTATGGAACGCCGCCGCGCTGAACGCGAGGGGCAGGCACCCCGCACTCTGCACGAAATGGATTACCTGCTATTGGTGGATGACGAGGCGCGCGCGGGGGCGCTGCGCTTTGCTGAAATTGAGGGCGGCCCGTTCCTAAGGCAGGAGGAAACCAAGCGCATACCGCCCCTCCTGGAATTGCCGAAACTGCTCTCGGCTGCAGAACATGTCATGGAAGAGACCGACACGGAGGAAGATCTGCGGCTGCTGTTCGCGCCCGGTTCTTCTCTCGGCGGCGCGCGACCCAAGGCTTCCGTCAGGGAAAAGGACGGCCATCTGGCGATTGCGAAGTTTCCGCGCAAGGATGATGAAATTAACACGGTCGTATGGGAAGCGGTCGCTCTTGCCCTTGCGCATAAGGCGGGAATTCCGGTGCCGGCTCCGCGCGTCGAAACCATTGCCAATAAGCCTGTGCTTCTGCTCCGGCGATTTGACCGGGACGGCAAGCGGCGTATCCCGTTCCTGTCCGCCATGAGCATGCTGGGCGCAAAAGACAACGAGACGCACAGCTACCTCGAAATCGTAGATGCCCTCCGCCAGCACGGAGCCGCGCCCAAAGCGGATATGGAGGCGCTGTGGCGGCGGGTTGTTTTCAATATCCTCATCTCCAATACCGACGACCACCTGCGCAATCACGGATTTCTTTATGAGGGCAGCGACGGCTGGCGGCTGTCCCCGGCCTACGACCTCAACCCCGTGCCCACCGACATAAAGCCGCGTATCCTGACCACGGCAATCAATGAGGATGACGGCACCGCCTCCCTGGCTCTGGCGATGTCCGTGGCCAAGTATTTTGAGCTGGACGCTGCCAATGCTCGTGAAACAGCCAAACAGGTCGGCAAAGCCGTCTCGAAGTGGCGCGGCGAAGCGGCCCGGCACGGTATCACCAAGAACGAGATCGACCGGATGGCTTCCGCTTTTGAGCACGAGGATATGAAGGAGGCGCTCAGCGGGTAGTCTCGAAGAAGACCAAGATCATGATGGCCGAGGGAATTCATTGGCCTTGTCGCGCCGCATTCAATAAAGTAGCGAAGCTCAGAAGATAACGTGCGCATTTAAGAGGAGATGATGGGAAAGAAGCGTAAGGCCGTCATTATCGTTTCGACACGTGTGGCGACTCTCAAGAAAAGCTTGCGGAGCCATCTAAAGTCTTTGGGCTTTCACAAAGCCGACGACGGCACATTTACTGCTCCTGGTGCCAGCAAGGATGTCATTCGAACGATCCATAGTGTTCAAAGAGACGATCGGTTGGCGGTAAACCGAGACTTTATCTCTGGGCATTTTTCAAACCTGATCAAGTACTTCGACTCAGGAAAGGACATAGATGTAGCAAGAATCTCACCGGTTCTGCAACGCATATCCAGTGATACATGGGAGACTGAGCTATTTCGCCTCGCGGCACTAACCTGGTCGGTGCCAGTCTCTAACGGCTTTGGCCGTCGGCTCAGATATCTTGTTTGGGACAACCACAACGGTAAGCTGATGGGCATCATTGCAATCGGCGACCCTGTCTTTAACCTTTCGGTCCGGGATACTCTGATCGATTGGGACGCACGGGCGCGCGGCGAGCGGCTTGTCAACATAATGGACGCCTATGTTCTCGGCGCTTTGCCACCCTACAATGCCCTTCTGGGAGGCAAGCTGGTCGCCTGCTTGATTCGAAGCAGAGACATCTATGATGACTTCGCGAAGGCTTACGGAAAGACCACCGGCATTATTTCCCAGCAGGAGAAGAAGGCCCGACTTCTGGCCGTAACTACGTCGTCTTCAATGGGGCGCTCTTCCGTTTACAACAGGCTGAAGCTGGGTGGGATCGAATACTTCAAGTCCATCGGTTACACCGGTGGGTGGGGACATTTCCATATCCCGGATAGCCTCTTTTTAGATCTTCGCGAGTATCTCCGAGAAATCGGTCATCCTTACGCGGACCTGCACCGATTCGGTCAGGGGCCTAATTGGCGCATGCGCACTACGAGGGTCGCACTGCAGGCCCTCGGTTTTAAAAATGATATGCTCCGGCACGGCATCCAGCGAGAGGTATTCATTTGCGAGTTCGCCAACAACGCCCTGAAGCTACTTCATCGCGGCCGAGGCAGGCCCGACTTGTCATCCTTACTCAGCGCGGAGGAAGTAGCCAATCTCGCTGTAGAGCGTTGGATGTTGCCCCGGTCGCAACGAAGGCCAGAGTTTAAGGTATGGAAGCGCGAACAGATAGAGGAACTCCTCGGGAATGAACGCAGCGAGCTTCCTTCCAAGCTGCGTATGCGTGCGTAAATATATGCCTGATCGGGTGACAGGATAGCCTCATGCCCATGCCTCTCGAAGATTGGCAGAGACGGCTTGAGAGGCACTTCGCGCAGCTCGCCCAGGCCCGGTCCCACTCGGGCTTCCCGTTGTTTGCGCTTGAGCACGATCTGACCGACAGCGAGTTTGAAGAAATCGGCACGCAGTTACGCTCACGGCTCGCCTTAGGTTTGCGATTGGACCCGCACTGGCTTCTCTGGGTCGTCTACGCAACCGAACTTGGCTATGACTATGACGGCGGTGAGTATTGGCACTCGTTTGAAGAACGCACACCACGCTGGCGCGACAAGGGCAGTCGTAATCAGATCCGGGAGTGGTTCTCCCGATTCCAATTGGTCTACCAAGGCGTAACGCCGTCCGGCACATGGGCCGGCCAGTTTCCTATCATCGCCTGGCCGATCACCCATGCCATTCTATCCAAGTATCTTCAATGGCAATTCGCGAAGGCCCTCTATGATCTCCGCTACCGGCTTGCAGGCCTCGAAGCACTCAGCCCGGAGGCCGTCGGTCAACTCCTCGCCGCTAACGCATGGGAGGTATCATCGCGATTCCGGGAGTTTCTCCAACAGGAGGCACTGACTGGAAGGATTGTCCTGGCACTTCTCAGCGACAGAAATGTGGAGGGCCAGAGTCCCATATACCCGCAGACACTTCAACGGCTTGTCTCTGGCCTTGAGCGGGTGCAAAGTACCCGCGAATGGCTTAAGGAAACCCGACGTTTTGTTGCCGACAGACTAAAAGGAGCGGGCAGGGGTACGGCAGGACGATTAACGGGTCTTGAGGTGCAATCTTCGGGCCGAAGAGAGGATGCTGATGCTTCTCTTTGCATCCGACCCTCCCTGATGCTTCGGCGTTCCGGAACGTCAACATGGTCGGCAATCGTTGACATTCCTTCTTTCGCGGGCATCGCGGGCCTCTCTTCAGAACTGCGTGCCCTTCTTACCGGCACTCGTTGCAAAATCGCCGGAACGGGTGACACCTGGTTGCCGAAGGGATGGCTCCTTTCCAGTGCCCGAAGGCGCGTGCTCAAGTCCTGGCCCGGAGCGAGCGTGCCTCTGGTGAGATTCGAGTTGCCCAGTGGGATGTTGGATAACTCTGTCGCTAGTGAAACCCGGCTGTCGGCAGGGCCAGTCTGGCTCTGCCGCATCGGCCGCGACGGTCTTGCTCACGAGATTGCCGGGCGCATTGTCCGGCCCAGCCGCAAATACATCCTCCTCAGCGAGACGGCGGACCTTCCCTCCCGCCATCGGTTCCTTGCCGCGTGTGACTTGGACTGTGACGGAGTAACTGCCGCTGTTCTTACTATGCCCGACACAGTTTCGAACGAAATTTCCAACGGGTTGGAGCAGTTGGGACTACACGTTGCTCGTACTGTCCGCATCTGGCCAGCCGGGCTGTCGGGTCGAAGCTGGGACGGCGAGGGCTACAGCGAGTGGCTGACGACCGAAGAGCCTTGTTTCGGCATCGTCCATGACCATCCAGTGGACCAATACGGCCTCAGTCTCAACCATGGCGCCGAGATTCTTATCAAAGCGCGCCACGCCGGGTCTCCCGTGTTTGTGAGGATTTCCCCGCTTGCTGCGGGAAGCCACACGCTTTGCATAAAAGTCCGGCGAGGCCACCAAGCTTCTGCAACATCGTCATCACCGGCAGCGGAGGGAGTCGTCACTTTGCAGGTGCGCGAGCCAGAGCCCTGGCTTCCCGGCACGACTTCGCACGCCGGCCTCGCGATTTCTCTGGACCCCCACGATCCTTCCTTGGACACGTTCTGGGAGGGAGGTGTCGGGGTAAGCGTCCTGGGTCCGGCAGGCCGTCACGTCACCTGCGCAATCAGCCTGACCAGCGCGGGCGGAACGGAATTGCTTTCGGATGAAATTGGCACTTTTGACTTGCCGGTCACCCCTGCAGAATGGGCGAAGAAATTCTCGCAGTTCGCGAAGGATGAGGGTCGAGCATGGACTTATCTGGAGGCAGCCTCCGGCCGGTTCCGAATCAGAGGTGACGAACTCGGCGAATTCGCGCTTCGGCTGGAGAGGGACGTAAAACCCGTTTGGTGGGTGTGTCGCAGCATAAACCGAGTTCCGACAGTCCGGCTGATCGACGACACGGGCAGGGATGAAGCAGCTATCTGCCGTTTCTTCAGTCTGCGCCGTCCGGCAGAGCCGATGCCTCTGGATACAGAGACTGTCCTCGCCGGTTTTGCCGTTCCGCTTCCCGGCGGCCTTTTCGAAGCGCGGCATGGAGATTTTCAGGACACAATCATCGTTAGCGTGCCGCAAATCGGAGGGGGGTTCCAGGACCTGGTTGTCGAGCCGGACTTGCACGATCTGGACAGCGACGCGGTTCAGGTCACATTTATTCTCGATCTTCTTCAGCGATGGAGCGCCGCGCGCCTTTTAGGCCCGCTTGCTGGCCTACGGCGAGGCCGCGTCACGGAGCGTTTGATTAACCGCCTTTATTCCAGGCTCTGTGGAAGGCGCTGGGCCGAGGCCGAGGCTGCCTACGTTTCCAATCCGCGGCCAGAGTTCGAATTGCGGCAGCTTGAGCGATTGGTCGGTGGATCACAGGGGTTTCCTGTCATTCTGCGGCGGGACTACGAGAGAATGGAAGCCGGTACGGCTACGGGAACGGAGTGGTACGCGGAGGTTGCTAAACGCTATCAGGTTTGTTCGGAAAAGGGTCTCTGCGAATTCGCCTTACAACTTGCGAGTAATTCGGATAACTTGCTCAAGCTACCCACACCGGTACTTGACGGCTTGCTGCTGGAGATTAAAGAGAATAGCGTTCTGTTGCGCGGGGCGCGCCTTCTGGCCCTCCTCGCAGCTTCCAAGGAACTTGGCTTTGCAAATATCGGTCTTCCGCGGTGGAAATGGTGATCACGGAGATTTCAGCCGAAGAAGTCATGAAGTCCAGCCGCGAGTCGCTGGGGCTTCCGTCAGTCTCTGGCGGCGCTATCGACGATACTTTGCTGGCGGCTTCCCTCCGCCGCGCTGCCGGCATCCTGTGCCCCTGCTCACCATCAACGCTGGTTGCCGCAGTTCTGGAAAGCCTCCAGTATCTGTTTGAAGGTAGTGACGATGATATGGAAGAGCGCATCGCGGCCACTGCGGAAACGCTTATCATCGGTGGGGACCTGCTTGAATTAAACCAGGTGACGACCGACGATCCGGACGTAAAAGGCACTTGGGTTTTCTCGGCACCGCCCGGTTTCATTGTGAGGCCAGGCGGAAATATTTTCCTCGTCGGCATCGCACCGGATGAGATGACCCCGCTGCCGGCATCATTGAACACGCGCGTTACTTACGAAGGCTTTGCGCGGGTGCTGACCCCACAGCCTACAGAGAATTTGCCTTCCATCTTGCGCGATCTCGGATTAGTTGAGATCTCAAAGTCGGCATGGCTTAAAGCCCCCAAGTTAGAATCTGCCACCGAATTGCACGACAGTATGCTTCGATGCCTTGAAGAACAGTCGCCCAGCGGATCTGTGGCTGACATCTCCATTCTCGATCCCACCCGCGCGGTTGACTACTATACGGGGCGCTGGCGCACGTCCTCAAACGAATCCGGCAATTACATCGCGCGACGGCCGCAGGCGTATGGAGCACATCTCTGGGGATTTGCCAAATTGGTGGACGGCATCGTCGTTAAATTCCTGGATTTTCCGCTGCCAAGGACACGCTGGCGAGGGTGCGACGTTGCGTGGCATTTGCAAATGGCCATAGACCAACATCGCGGAACGCCACAATCATATCTTCGTCGCCCGGTTTCGACCGGCGCCTGCCTCGATTTCTTTTCTCCCCTGCCGCTCTGGGCCCAGCGGCGCTTGGCGGTTCTGGGACGTCCGGCCCCGCGGGAAAAATGTCTCATTTCATACTGGATACCCGAGCGCGAACTAGCGTCCGAAGAGACGTTTCTTCGGGAGCACCTCTGGTTAGTCAACCGCGAGAAGCCTGAATAGGGAAACCGAATGGCACAGACGATAAAGGAGACGATAAATCAGCTTCATAGTTCGCTGCGGGAATATATCGAAGCGACATACCACATCAGCGCTCCGGCCCTAATTGAGCAGCGAAAAGAACTCCTCGATCGTCCGGGTGTCATTCATCAGATCCCGTATATTGAATCGACCCCCCGCTACCAGAGCGGCGAGAGTTTTTCTGCAATCAAAGGCTTGCATCCAGCAGCGCTTAAAGCATATTCCGTTCTCTCAACGGCTTTGGGCGAGTTGCCTGCGCTACTTTACGATCCACCATATAAGCATCAATCAGACGCTATTCGGCACAGCCTGGTTGATGGCAAGAACCTTTTGGTGATGACCGGAACCGGCTCGGGTAAGACGGAATCGTTCCTGCTTCCTATTCTCGGAAAACTTGCCCATGAGGCGCACACGAATCCATCGGCTTTTCGCGATCAACCTGCCGTACGAGCTCTGATCCTTTATCCGATGAACGCCCTTGTGAACGATCAGTTGGGGCGTTTGCGTTCGCTCTTCAGCGACCGGCGCATCGTCACGCTTTTTCACCAGTGGGCAAAACGGCCGCCTCGTTTTGCGCGCTATACAAGCCGCACTCCCTATGCAGGCGTCCGTACTCGCGAAAAAGACTCAAGGAAGCTACGGGCTTTCGACGATTTCTACGTGGAGATACAACGGCAGGTAGACGGGCCGCCGTCGGAAGAGAGGGACCAAGCGCAGACCTTGCTGGCCCAGCTTAAGCTACGTGGAAAATGGCCAGCCAAGCCTGATCTCCCTGCATGGTTTGGAGACAAAGGGACGGAATGGCAGGACAGGCGGACGCAGGAATTCCGAAGAGCCGTCACCCTTCCCGACGACGTTGAACTTGTGACCCGGCACGAGGTTCAGGTCGCCCCGCCTGATCTGCTGGTAACAAACTATTCAATGCTCGAATACATGCTCATGCGGCCCATCGAGCGGCCCGTCTTCGACAAGACGCGTGACTGGCTGGCCCGGAATCCTCGTGAGAAATTTCTGATCGTCCTTGATGAAGCGCATCTTTATAGAGGCGCTGCAGGCGCGGAGGTCGGTCTGTTACTCAGGCGACTTCGAGACCGGCTGGATATTCCCTCGGAGCGATTTCAGGTCATTTGCGCAACAGCAAGCTTCAGCACGGCGACTTACGCACCCCAATTTGGCGCGCAACTCGCGGGCGTTCCTGCTGAGACTTTCTTGCCGATTGAGGGCGACTATGCGTGGAGGCCGCATGCAGCACAAGGGACAAGACGTGACGCGGAAATTCTGGCAAGCATCGACCTCGTAAAATTCTACGATGCCGATACTGATGAGGACCGTGCGGCGCTGGTTCGACCGCTCCTTGATCACCGGCATGTAAGCGGCGGGCTTGGTCTGGAGCCTAGTTTGTACCAGGCACTCGTGGAATTTCCGCCCCTCGGTCTGTTAATCAACACCACCATGAAACAGGCTAGACCGGTCGAGGAATTGGGCCGCGACCTCTTTCCCGATGCTCCGGCTCAGCAGGCCGATGCGGCCGTAACAGCGCTCATGGCCATGGGTAGCATGGCGCGGATCGACTCCAAGGGCCCCGGTCTGCTTCCTTGCCGCATCCACAATTTTTTTCGCGGATTACCTGGTTTGTGGGTCTGCATGGATACGGCGTGCAGCGAGTTGGCCGAAGCTGAAAGAAGCGGGATTTGCGGCAAGATGTACAGTCAGCCGCGTGAGCGCTGCGAATGCGGCGCGCGCGTCCTTGAACTTTACACGTGCCGATTCTGCGGAACGGCCTATGCGCGTGCTTATACCGATGACGTGGACAACCCTTCCGCGCTTTGGTCCGAGCCAGGTCGCCGCTTGCGCATGGAAGGGGGCGAGACAAGCCCACTTCTTCCTCTGGACTTGCTTCTTGAAGAACCGAACCCAACGCGTACGACGGAGCCAGCCGACTATGATCTCGAAACCGGGCGCTTGAATCCTAACCGGCACGGACCCCGGATGCGCACCGTTCACCTGCGCAATGACCGAACCACGCCTCCCGTAGATGACGATAATGATGTGGACCAGACCTTGGAGGCTCGGGGCCAGTTCATTCCCTGCGGATGCTGCGGGGAGATCGCCCGCTTCGGCCGCACGACCGTTCAGGATCATCAAACAAAGGGCGACCAGCCATTTCAGGCCCTTGTTGCAAAACAAATACAGATCCAGCCTGCTAATGCGGTCGCAGCCAGCCGTTTCGCCCCGCTACGGGGACGCAAAGTCCTTGTCTTCTCGGACTCCCGGCAAGTGGCGGCGAGGCTTGCTCCGAACCTGCAGATGTACTCGACCAGGGATTCTCTGCGCTCGCTTATCGCATGGGGTTACAGAAGGCTCCAAAATGTTGCGCAGCTTGGTCCCTTGCTGAGCCTGAATGATCTCTATCTTGCAATCCTTCTGGCGTCGAAAAAACTGAAGGTCCGCCTGCGTCCAGAACTTAAAGCGGCCGAAACATTCGCTGCCGAAGACACCGTTGAACTCGCTGTACAGGATGGCAGCGCCGACACCGATATCGGATTACAGTTTCTTCTCACAAAAATACGCTCCGAGATGCCTCCGCAGGCGCTCCTCGAAGACCTCATCACCACGGTTCAGGACCGGTTTTTGGGCTTTGAAGCGCTCGCGCTCGCTTCCCTCTGCGAGCGCAGCGAACTGACTGCCAGGCTTGAAAAGCTTCCCACTATTGCTGGACTCGCCGAGACTCCGGCGGCCAAGGCTGCTCTCGCCCGCGCCTGGTTGCGCTGCTGGCGCAATTTCGGATTCTGGCTTGCGCAAATGCCGACCACATGGTGGAACCGACCGAGAGTTCAAGGTGTCAGCGTC
>ODAK010008263.1_pt1 | contig 10427 bp, 8 predicted proteins | sample 1539591 | NCBI WGS metagenome assembly ODAK01 (sample SAMEA3539303, study PRJEB22396) | soil metagenome | biome: tundra; feature: field; material: soil | place: USA | collected 2010-05 | depth 0.15 m | reverse complement strand
GCGGTGGCACGAGCTCCACACCGGGCAGCGGGGCGATCTGTGGTGGGTGCAGGCTTTGCCAGACGGGCCGGTGCTCATGGCCGGCGCCGGGGGCATGGTCCTTCGTTACGACGGCACGCACTTCGAGCGCCTGAAGACGCCGGGGCTGGGGCGGCAGACCGTGTACGGCGTCTGGGGGACGACGGGCGACGACTTCTACGCCGTGGGCAGCGCGAGCGGCCGGAGCGGGTTCGTCTGGCATTGCCGGCATGGCGCCTTCGCGAGCGAGGAGCTTCCGCTCGAGCCTCTGCGCATGGCCAGCGGCGAGCTGCCCGGCTTCTTCAAGGTCTTCGGGATGGGCGCCGACGTCTGGGTCGTCGGCGCGGGCGGCACTGTGCTGCATCGCCAGGGCGGGGGGCCGTTCACGCCGATGCCCACCACCACGAAGGACACGCTCTTCACCGTGCACGGCACGGGCACGCGCCTGCTGACCGTGGGCGGCGCCGGCAACGGCGTGGTGCTCGACGACCAGAGCGGCACCTTTCACGACGCGTCGCCCGCGGGCGCGGGGCTCATCCAGGGCATCTTCGCCACGCCGCAGGGCGACTGGGCCAGCGGAGAGCGCGGGATGGTCTACACGCGCTCGGATCCCTCGAAGCCCTTCGCCTCCGTCGAGCACGGGCTGACCTTGCCGGCCACGTCGTCGCTGCACTCGATCTTCGTCGACTCGTCGGGCGGGGTCTGGTCGGCCGGCGGCAACGTGCTCACGCCCGCGCTCAACGGCGGGATGCTCATCCACTATGGCGACCCCGTGCCGCCGGTGGTGATCGACGAGGACGACGCGCGGGCCGATGCCGGCGGCCACGGGGGCCAGACCGCGCAGGTCTCGTGCCCGGCCGACGTCGTCGCGGCGGGCAAGGGGGGATCGATCGCGCGGCGATGGGACGAGCAGATGCTCTCCGCGATCCGGCGCGACCTTCCGCGGCCGACCGTGCACGCGCGGAACCTCTTCCACGTCTCGGCAGCGATGTGGGACGCGTGGTCGGGCTACGACCCGAAGGCGACCGGCGTCTACGTGCGAGAGCGACTGACGGCGGGGGACGTGGACGTGGACGCGGCCCGGCGCGCCGCCATCAGCTACGCGGCGTACGGCGTGCTCACGCACCGCTACCAGCCGGCGATCGGCGGGCCCACGACAGTGGCGTGCCTGCGCGCCGTGATGAAGGACCTCGGCTACGACCCGGACGACACGCACGACACCGGCGAAGACGCGGTGGCCTTCGGCAACCGCGTCGCGCACACGATCGTCGCGAAGACGGCCGGCGACGGCGCGAACGAGCAAGAGGACTACGCCGATCCGGAGCACGCGAAGAGCGACAACTCGCCGCTCCTCTACGACGGCGTCGGCACGACGCTGGAGCATCCGGCGCGGTGGCAGCCCATCAACCTGTCGGTCGCGGCGACGCAGAACGGCATCATCCTTCCGGCCGGTGTGCAGGACTACATCGGCGCGCAGTGGGGCAGCGTGAAGCCCTTCGCGATGAAGCGCGCGTCGAGCGCGGTGCCTTGGGAAGACCCGGGTCCGGTGCCTGCCCCGGGGGCAGCCATGAAGGGGTGGATCGCGGAGGTCATCGCCAAGACGGCGAGCATGGATCCCGCGGACCCGAGGACGATCGACATCTCGCCGGGCGCCTACGGCCACAACTCGCTGGGCGCCAACGACGGCAAGGGGTGGGCGAAGAACCCGGTGACCGGGCAGCCATACGCGCCGCAGGTGGTGCCGCTCGGCGACTTCGCGCGCGTGATGGCCGAGTTCTGGGCCGACGGCCCGAAGTCGGAGACGCCGCCGGGGCACTGGAACACGATCGCCAACATGGTGGCCGACTCGCCCGGCTTCGAGCGAAAGCTCTTCGGCAAGGGCCCGTCGCTCGATCCGCTCGCCTGGGACGTGCACATGTACCTGGCGCTCAACGGGGCCGTGCACGACGCAGCGATCGCGGCCTGGGACGTGAAGCGCCACACGATGACGGCGCGGCCGATCTCGCTCGTGCGCTGGATGGGCGCGAAGGGGCAGTCGTCGGAGCCGAAGGGGCCTTCGTACGACCCCGACGGGCTACCGCTGGTGCCTGGATTGATCGAGGTGATCACGAAGGAGAGCAGCGCGCCCGGGCAGCGGCACGCCGGGCTTTCTTGCTTCGTGGGGCAGATCGCGCTGCGGAACTGGCTCGGGGAGCCCGGGGACCGCACGGTGCAGGCTTCGGGGGTCGGCTGGGTGCGGGCGGTCGAGTGGATCACGTACCAGCGGCGTACGTTCGTGACGCCGGGCTTCCCGGCGTTCATCTCGGGGCACAGCACGTTCAGCCGGGCTGGGGCCGAGGTGCTCACGAAGCTCACCGGGAGCGAGTTCTTCCCGGGCGGGCTCGGCCAGTACGTGGCGCCCAAGGGGACATTTCTTACGTTCGAGAAGGGACCTTCTACCGAGGTCCGGTTGCAGTGGGCTTCTTACTTCGACGCTTCGGACGAGGCCGGGCAGTCCCGGCTCTGGGGGAGCATCCACATTCCGCCGGACGACTTTGCCGGGCGGCGCGTGGGAGACCGCGTGGGGCTGGGGGCGGTGGCTCTGGCCGAGAGGTATTTCGAGGGGGCCGGGGATCGGGTGGTGCGGGAGTAACGAGAGGTTCGCGTGCGGCCCTGCCGACTTCGGTGGTGCGCGTGTCGCCCCCGGCGAAGACCAGGGTTGAAGATGGCACTCGCGTCGCGTGAGAGCGCCCGCGTCAAGGCGCAGGCGGCAGATCGATCTCCGCGCGCCGGCGGCGCTCGTGCGCCTCGGCGAGCGCGTCGAACGCCGGGCGCTGCTCGGGCGTCAGGATCTCAGGAGGAGCGCGGCCTTCCACTTCGAGCGGGTCACGGGGCCCTCGACATCGCGTAGTCGGCCACGTCGTCGGCGAGCGCGCGCGCCGACCCCACCGCAGACACGGTGAGCCACACCGCGAGGGCGGCGGCCAGCACGAGCGCCGGCCGCCACAGAGAGGAGAGCGCCTCGAAGACCCGACCGGCGGCAGCGACGGCGCGACGGAGACGGCGCGCATCGCCCGGTCCGCCAGATCGGGCGGTGCCGCGGCGCAGGCGGTCGCGTTCCGCCAGGCCTGGAAGGCGCGGTCGATCGCGGGCAGTCGTTCATCCATCGCTCCACCAGAGAGTGTGGGGACCGACGACGACGAGCGACAGCAGCGCGAGCCCGAGGGTGATGCGCATGCTGCGGTCGACGATTCCTTCGTTTCTTTCAATGATGGCCCTCATGACGGTTCGTCCTCCTTGCTCGCTCACGACGCGTGGGCGAGCGGTGACGCGACGGCGACGACCTCGATCGTCGGCGCCGCGGCGATGGTCTTCTTTACCTTGCAGCCTGCCGCAGCCCGAACGACTGCGGTGCGGTACTTCTCGGGAAAAGAGGCGGGCAGTCGAAGCTCGAGTCGGACGCGAGTAGGAAGCTTCGTCGTGGGGTCGAGGTCGACGTGTTGGCGAAGACCGAGTCCCTCGGTCGGGAAATTGCGCGCTTGAAAGAAGGCGAGGACGTAGAGCCCCGCGCATGTCGCGAGAGACGCGAGAAAGAGATCGAAGGGCGCGACCGCGCTGCCTTCCCCTCCGAGCTCGGCGGGTTGGTCGGTGCGCACGACGAAGGAGCCAATCCTGGCATCCACGCGCTTGCCGCCCGGAAATGAGACCTCGATGTCGTCCATGCCGTCCTCGTCCTGCAGCCGCGATGCTCCGGAGCTTCAGCAAGATCGATGCGCGACGGTCTCGGCACCGGGATCACACCGAACGTAGGCCAACGGTCTTCTTCGACGATGCTCTCTGCGCGGTGTTCCGCTCCGGCCCCCCGGCAGATATTGCGCCGCCGCGCGCGTTCTGCGCGTCGCGAGTAGGGGCCGGTCGCCCGGATCATCGCCGCCGCCGTACCGCTCGGTCCGGCGGGTGGTACGACGCTCGAGATGAAGGACGAGATCTACGTCAGCACCGACATCGAGGCCGACGGGCCGCTCCCGGGGCCGAACTCGATGCTCAGCTTTGCGTCGGCGGCTTACCGGGCGGACAAGACGCTCGTCGGCACCTTCACGCGCAACCTGACGACGCTCCCGGACGCGGCTCTTGATCCAAAGACCGAAGCCTGGTGGAAGTCGCAGCCGGAGGCGTGGGCCGCTTGCCGGAAGGATCTCTGCGAGCCGAGCGTCGCGATGAACGACTACGTCGCGTGGCTCAAGGAACTGCCGGGGAAGCCGGTGTTCGTCGGGTACCCGGCGTCCTACGACTTCATGTTCGTGTACTGGTACCTGATTCGCTTCGCTGGCGAGAGCCCCTTCTCGCACTCGGCGCTCGACATCAAGACGTTCGCGATGTCCCTACTCGGGACCGGCTACCGAGACTCCACGAAGCGCAACATGCCGAAGCGATGGTTCGACGAGATCCCGCACACGCACGTCGCGCTCGACGATGCGCTCGGGCAGGGGGCGCTGTTCTGCAACATGCTCCGGGAGGCGAGGGGCGCGACGCACTGAGCCCTCCGCATACGGACGTCGACGCGTCGAAGCATTCGCCTGCCCGTGAAGGCGCGCGCCCGGGGTCCGCGGCTCGATCAGCTCGCGACGCGCGCGGTTGGCGTCGGCGCGCAGGCCTTGCGCTCGCCGACGCCCTGCACTTGCGATAGTCCGCGCGCCTGCTCGGTGGTCACGAGCAGCTCTTGCGCGATTCTGTCCGCCCACGCGCCGATGTCCGCCCAGTCGCGATGGTCGCCGTAGCTCCCGCCGAACGCCCTCAGGAAGAGATCGCCAGCGCGGTTATAGTGGCTGCGTTCGATGCCGCCAGCGAAGTGTCTGTGAGCGCGAGGTAGAATCGCATGACGGAAGCCCGCCATCTCTTTCGACTCTTTGCGCATGCGGCACATGAACCGCCCGACCCGCGGGCCGTAGAAGCTGCTCGTTTCGCCTACCGAGCTGACGCTGAAGAGCCAGACGGGTCGAGTCGCGAACTCAGCGGCGCGGCGCGTGATGAAGGCTGCGGCTTCCGGGAGCCACGCCATGTTGTGAATCGCGCTGCCGAGCACGACGGCTTCATACGAGTCGAGCGGGCCGATCGCGTCGATCGCGCACACCTCGGCTGCAAGACCTGCCTGCGTCAATCTCGCTCCGATCGCCATCGCAATTCCTTTGGTCGACCCGTGAGCGCTTGCGTATGCGACCAGGACCCTCATGGCGATGCCCTCCGAGGCAGCATCGAAGCAACGTCGGTGCCAGTCCGCCGTCCCGCCGGCGGATTGTCCGACACCGTTTCCTGTCCTCCGGAGCGCTACTCATGCGCACGAAGCTGGCGGCGCAAGAGGGGTCTGTCGTGAACGACCAGAAGATTCGGCGTTTGGCTGGGGGATTCGGGGTTGGCGGCTTTGTCGCGTTTCTGGCCGCACTCCCCCTCTACTTTGTCGGCGTCGGTCCGGGAGTTCCGCTCGAGCAGACTGCGCGGTTCAGCGAGTTCGTCGCTCGAACCGGGACCTTCGTCATCATCCGGACGACACTCGCTGACTCGCTGATCATGGTCGGACTGCTCGTGTTCCTCGCGGGCTTCCGCCATCTGATCTGCCAGGCGCGGCCCGGCTACGAATGGGTGGCCTCGCTGCTTTTCGGGGTCGGTCTCGTTGTGATCGCGCTCGAGCTGGTGGCAGACGGGCTCGAGGCCGGCGCCGCGTTGGACACCGTCGTGAGAGCCGACCCGACGATCGTTCGAGGGCTGATGGAGGCGAGCTTCCCCATGTACGGTGCCATCGGTCTGATCATGGCAGCCCTCATGTTGGCCACTGCGGGCTACGCGACGCTTGGCACCGACGTGCTGCACAAGTGGACCGGTTGGTTCGCCTATGGGGCCGCGCTCGCAAACCTGCTGGTCGCTCCGTCGATCCTGGGCGGCACGAACATCACCGGCTTTTACACGGCTTCCGGATACGCGCCCTTCGTCGGCCAAGCACTGATGCTCTTGTGGTTCCTGGTCGCGAGCGTGTCCATGATCGTGAAGCGTCCGCCGCCGCCCGCTGAGATCGGAACCCCGGCTGCCGAGGCGAACAGTACAGGAAAGCCCTGATCGGACGCCGCGGCATTCGGGGGCTGCCTGCGCTCTATCCAGAGGAGCGCTTCCGATCTCTTGCTGATTGACTTCCGAGACGGCGGCGAGCCCCGAAGTCGTCCGTGGTTTGCTGACGGCGGCCGACGCGAATCCGACGATGGAGACGGTCCTCCTCTTTGAGCGAAGGGCGCGGCGTCAGGCCGTTTTGCCCTGTTTCTGACGTGACGACGAACGGCGCTTCGCCGGATCGACAGGCCGCGAAAAAAACTCGCGCCACATGATTGGCGACGTCGAAGAGGCCGAGAAGAGCGGGGAGACCGTCTCCCGACAGCGGGAGGCCGGCCTCTCTCGCCCCTCCGGGGCGCGTCCCGGATCGGGGAGGCGTGCGTCCCCAGGCGAGGAGCCGCGTCTCCCTCGTCCGGGAGCGGCACGGCTCACGCTGGGGACGCGAGGCTCCCGACCATGAGGAGCCCCCCGCTCACGGTCGGGACGGGGCCCTCCCGGGCGTGAAGCGCCGGCCTCCCGGGATCGGGAGACGGGCGCGAGCGGGTCAACCGCCCGTCTCCTCCGCTCGGGACGGGCGTCCGTGCGTTGCGGGAGGCTTGCCTCCCGGTGCTCTTGCGCGCGCCTCCCGCCAGCGGGAGACGCACCGTCGCGGCACGGGAGCCGCGCGTCCCCCTGTCGGGAGGGCAGGCACGCTCGCTCGACTGCGCCCTCTGGCGGCTCGGCAGCCGGATCCCTGAAAAAAGATCGTCCGCTTTTCGACGACTTGCATGAACAGAGCGAAAAATCGCCGGCGTCGATTGCCCAAAACGCGATCGACTCGGCAATAATGGGTGAGGAACGTCGACACGGGCACCGACGCTCAACGGGGCGCGAGGGTGGGCGTGCGGAGCTGCTGAGCCTGATCGGATTCGATCGTCAGAAGACAACCCCGGCGGGCGGGCTCGTGTTCGACGACCAGGTTCATGAGCACATCGATGGCGATGGTCGCCCTGTACTACCCGGATTGGCTGCAATTCATTCCGAACCCATTTTCTCGGCAGGACACTCACTTGCTTTGCGCTCTGTTCCCGAAGACGTTGGACCCCTTCGACCCCTCTCGGTAGTAATTAGCCGACCGGGAGTCACCCGGTCTGCCGCCCGTGGCCGCGAGGGTAGGCCAGCGAAGTCTCTCGTCACGAGCGCCAGCTGGGCTCACCGAACTCGCTGATGAATCCGTTGTCGACATGCTCGAAGCGAACCGCCCCGTTAGTGCCAATGACTTTCGTAGCTGCAAGCCAGCATTTGGCGAGGGTCGAACGTCGGAGGAGCAGATCCTGATGCCAGCTCCCGTTCCTGGCGTGGAAGAAGGCCCGGTAGTAGACCGCTTCAGGCAATGGCCACCTCAAGATGAGGAAGATGGCGGGCGCGTTCACCTCGCCGAAGTCCTTCGTCACGACGTTCTTGTTGGTGTCCATGTCCAGGATTCTGATCTGCACGGCGTGGAGGGTGTACTTGCCCTGGCGGATGACGCAGAAGTTTTGCGCAACCTGGTTCGCCAGATCGAAGTGGTAGAGCATCCAGTAGCAAAATGTGTCCCCGCCGGTTTGAAGCGAAGACAAGTGTTCATGAACCACAGCGAGTTCGTCCTTGACCGCATCGATGACGACACGCTCAGGAGCGTCGATGCCAAGGAATCTGTTGCGAACCTCCGACATACTGGGCTTGTCGAGGATCGTTGTGACCCGTTCAAGGTGGTATAGCTCCGTCGCGACCTTCTTCGCTGCCTTCCTCAGGTCGGCTCGCTGCGCCAGCGAGAGTTCCTGATTCGTAACAAACGCGAGGACCTTCGCCTTGTTCGCTCGCACACCGACCAGATCACCTAGCCTAGAAACTTCTTCTTGATGGTGGCGAAGCGTTTCTGGCCTCTCGGGAAAGTAGACGGCCATGAGGCACGTCTGGCCGTTCTTCCGGCAAACGGCATCCCTGCCCCCATCAGGGCCGCCGAGAGGATGGCTCGGATCGAGATCCTCGTAGCCCTCAGCGAGAAGCACCTGAGCAGCGAGCCGCTCCGACGGTGCTTGGCCGGCCGTCCATTCACGAAGCCGATGCCACGTCTCGTCCACGCGCCTGCTCATGTGGCCATCGCTCCCGAGGGGGACCGGACCGTCGCGACCCCGCCTGCGATCTTCAAGATTCGATCGGTACGCCCGCACCGCTCGGTCACTACTTCCCCCACACGACCACGAAGCGAACCAGCTCAACGGTAGATCCCACCACAGCCTCGCACTTCACCTCGACTTCGCCGCGTACCAGGTCAAGGACGGGCACGTCGGCAGCGAGAACTCCGTCAACTATGCCGCGTACGGCTCGTCGGACGCGCTCCTGTAGATCGCGCGATGTTGTCTGAAACGAGAACATGACGGGGGTGCCCAAGTGGACAACCGAGGGGTCGAGCGCGATCTGTTGCTCGTATGGGGCGGGGTCGCGAAGCAGACGTACGTGGTTTCGAACCGCCCAACCGTAGAGCGCGTCGTGGTCCGCGCGCCATCGGCAGACGGCACTGACGGCGCGGAACAAGTTCGGGGTTTCGTTCTTCAGTCGGAACGCGAGGACACCGACGCCGCCGCTCCAAGTGAAGCCGGCCGGCTCCAGTTTGGGGAAAATCTTGAACCGAGCCTCTAGCTCCGCGAGTTGCAGTTGCGCAAGTCGGCGGGCCTCTTCGTCGTGAGGCGCTGGAGTATCGCTCGGGACGTCCTTCGTCGGGAGTTTCTCAGGGACCGGCGATACGGAGTGCACGACGAGGTGGTGCGCGGCAAACTCGACGTTGTCCGCGTGCCAGGTGCCCGACCACCGTACGTCGAGGGTCAGCTCATTGGACTCGATCTGTCTCCCGGCGAAACGTCCGATCGCTTTGAGGGTCAGGCGGTAAGTCGTGCCCGCCTTCAGATCGGGCAAGTCGGCAGCTTCGTTCGCGACGAGGATCTCGGAAGACAAGTGCCCATCGTCGTGGATCGAGACCCGCGCGAGATCGCACTGTTCTTCGTCGGTGGCTCCCGGCTCCGTTTCGTCGCGCCAGCGCATGCGGCGTCCAGACTCCTCCTCCCAGACGCATCGCGAGCCTTCTCCTCGCTGCTCGACGACTCGGTAGAGCCGGACCTCCACGCCCGACGATCGAGGGTTCAGGTGGTTGGCCGTGACGCGGAGGTGCCGATACTTCTCGCGCTTCCCAGGCTTCGTCGTGCCGGCGCGCGGTGCGATCAGGTCCAGGCAAATGCGGTCCGGCACGGGCTCGCCGCGCTGGGCCTCGGTGTTCCCGCTAAGAGCGTCGTCGATCTGTAGGAACTGCTTGCGCACACCCGACATGCCGGGTGTGTCTAGGAGCATCGTGATCCGCTCCAAGTGGTACAACTCGACGGGGACCGCACCTGCCGCCGCCTTCAAGGCGTCGCGCTCTCTGAGGGACAGCTCCTGGTTGGTCACGAAAGCAAGGCCGTGCGCTCGGTTCGATGAGATGCCGGCAAGATCACCGAGGAGTTTCTTTCTGATGGCGCCTTGCCTCTCCTGTCCTCTCGGGAAGAAGACCGCCATCACCCACGTCTTGCCGTCCTTCCGGCAGAGCGCATCCTTCCCTCCATCGGGGCCGCCCAGCGGGTGACTCGGGTCGAGGTCCTCGTAGCCGTCATGGTGGAGAATCTGGGCCGCGAGCCGCTCGGACGGCCCCGGACCATTGGTCCACTCACGGAGCCGGTGCCAGGTCTCGTCCCAGCGATGTGGTTCCGGGTGGAGGGGCAGCGGGACCACCTTGGTCTTCGTCGTCACGGCGGTACCGGGATTTTGGGCGAGCAGATTCATTCGGGCCGAGCTGTACGACTCGCCCGTCTTGGTGCTCCGCTCACGAACGAGCTTCTTGAAGTCCTTGTTGTCGGTCATCGAGGTTCTCCGCGCGCGGCACGATCAGCCCCCACCTGCTCGCAACGTGCGTTGGAACCGAGACCTTCAGTCCGAGGATTTGCTCCCCTTTGCTCCACATGGCGCCTCGTGGGGGGAGGCGGGTGCAGAGTTGGGCGGCAGACTACCGCCAAACTTGAAGGTGGCGCACGGCAGCACTGTCGTCAAGCGGCGGCGAGTAGTTGGGCATGAAGCTGCGCTTCACCGGGGCGATGAAAACGTTGCTCGCGCGGGCGTCATCGCGCCCGCGGTGCTACGAGGCGCGCGCCGGTCAAAGACGCCCCAACTTCCAGTGATGGCTCGACCTCGTCGGGTAGTTTGGCGGTCGGCTCGACGTACCGAAGGGTGTTGCAGCGGCGCCTGTACGGGCCGTGAGCACGAAGAGCAGGATGTTCCATCGTCGCGAG
>ODAK010008261.1_pt1 | contig 10429 bp, 13 predicted proteins | sample 1539591 | NCBI WGS metagenome assembly ODAK01 (sample SAMEA3539303, study PRJEB22396) | soil metagenome | biome: tundra; feature: field; material: soil | place: USA | collected 2010-05 | depth 0.15 m | reverse complement strand
AGGTGAGCCATGACGGCGACTTCTTCCATCCAAGATGGGAGGGAAGGGACGGATGCTGGGTCAACTTGAAATCGGACGGTGGAATGCGTCATACTGGTTGGTGTCCTCCTTGTGCGAAAATCACGACAACTCACTTTCTTACAAGGAGTCACATTTCTTCGACCCTTCGCCAGTTTTTCTCTTTTTTTTGTTCAGTTTAAAAAGCTCGTTGCGCATCTCGTGGGCACCAAGCCTCTCGGAAGTGGATCAGGTTATACAATAAATACGGACTCTTCGTGTGGTTGGGAGCCACCAACGGTCTCCACTTTGGCCTGACACTGTGCACACAGTGGATAGAAGCGTACACTGTCCTCCGCATCAATCAGATGATCAGCCAACTTTGAGCGTAAAAGCACCATTTCTTTTCGGGTCAGAAAACACTCAAAGAGAGAATATTGGGTCCAGGTGCCAAATCCCAATAACACCTTATGAACTTTCGTGCGCCTCTTGTCACCAGGAATATCATACGCGATGACATAACACATCGTCTGCCTGTTCATGCGGGCCTCTCTTTTCATTGGTTCCTCCTTACTTACTAAAGAAAGGTGTGTATGCCTCAATTTCACCTGTGACAAATTTGGCAAGGAGTCGTGCTTGTAACTCAATACAGCGTCGATAGGTCACTTTGTAGCCAAAAATGGGATGATTGATCTCTTCATTGAGTCGCTCTTCAAATTTGGTAAAGAAGACGTTTCTCCGCTCATCCTTCAGTCGATACGCTCCAAGCTCAACAACGAAATCATCTCTGGTGAACATACGATTGTTCAAGAGCGTCAAGACCACTGAGTCTACAATAAGAGGGCGGAATTCCTCCACGAGATCGAGTGCTAACGCTGGCCTGCCATAGAAAGAACTGTGCAGATAGCCCACAAAGTGATCGAAGCCAACTAATTGCACCGCGCTGGCGACCTTGTTCGTGAGCAGTGAATAGCCAAAACTGAGCAATGCATTCACCGCATCGGTTGGTGGCCGCTTGACGCGTCCTTCAAAGGGCCATTGGTTCCGGTTGATGAGCAACGTGCCAAAACAACGAAAATAGGCCGCGCTGCCAGAGCCTTCCATGCCCAGAATGGTTTCGAGAGGCGTGTTGGCAATGCGGTTGTCTCCACCCGCTATCCGACGAGGAGCAACCGCCTGCTCTACTGGCAGCACGGCTAATTGATTCAGCAGTGTTCCCATTTGCTCAATGACCTGCCTCATTTCGCTATCGGCTTGACGACGATGATATCGCTGCAACATCGTCCGCTGGTTTGAGAGTTTCCCGATCACAAAGCGGCGCGCTAGTTCGCAGCGCGTGGTCATATCCTGATGCGCCCGATATTGTGCTATGCGCAAGATCGCATTCTTTGAAAAGGGCGGCGAGAGGCGTCCTTTAAACTGACCGTAATACCCCAGAAAGGTGATCTCGATAGCGCGCTCCAGCAGTAAATGAATTGCCGAAGCCGTGAGCGTGACCTCGCCCACGACCACCACTTCATCGATTTTGATCAACGGAATATGTTCTTTGCGTGCAGGAGTGGCGGGCACCCCATCTTTGGCTCGCCTTTCAGGAATTTGCACCAGCAACGTATCTTCGCTGTCACGGCGCACCAGGGCATACTCTTCCGTCAGGTAGAGTGTTGGCATCGGAAATCTCCTTCTTGAGAAAAAAAGAGGCTTCATCTCTCTTTTCTATGAAGCACCCTGTTTACAACGTGACGAACTTGGTTGGCTCACCCATCTCATCTTTTCTTGTTGGCTTGCAGCAATCGTACTTCCTCTGGCAGGCAGAGTGGCAGAAGACTACAATTGGGGCAACGAGCCGTCAATTTGCCTGTGAGCGGTAGAGGTGGAGTCTCCATGACAGCCACACGAAATGCCTGCACAATCGCTTCTCGTGTCCTAGCTCGCAATTGTGGTGTGAATGCGACCCGCACCCGCTGCCGAGAACCGAGCGCGAAAATGTACCCATAGGCCAGCGGTGCCTTGTCTGGTTGCCGTTCTTCCAGACACAACGCCTGGGCACAGAGTTGGACATGATCATTGAGCCAGTGGCCCTGTTGCCCATGCTTATACTCGATCGGCACAAGCACACCTCCCCGTTCCTCGATAACATCGGCAAAACCGGTCAGGTGTAGCGTCTCGCTGGCGAGGTACGAACGCGTGATCTGTACCACCCCTTCTGCCGTTGTCTGCGTTCCTGCTTGATCGACCTGTTGGTGCGCCAGCGTCCCTTCCAGCACAAATTCGTTGCTCATTTCTTCCCCCTGCACGAACTGGTAATAGAACTTGCGCGGACAATAGACGAGCGCGTTGAGTGAGGAGATCGGAATCATCATCTCCACCTGAGACGTTTCAAGCATCGTTTTGCTCCTGGATACCTGGAATACTGTCATCGTTCCAAACGCCACTACTAATGTGATCCGTCCAGGATACTCATATACTGGTACCGACGCAGTTGTTTTCCGTCAGGCGTCGCAAAGATCCTGCCGTTCTTCTCCTGCCGCCAGTAATGGGCAAAGAGCCAGTCCTGTGTTTTGCCAGGATGACGCTGGCCGGCCCATTTCAAGAGCCTTTGCGTCATCAGATCATCGTAACCGCTCATCGTTTCGGCTGGAATCATACCGTTATAATACGTGGTCCATCCCACAATCAGTGGATTGAGTTCTGCAATAACACGTGCCTGTGTCGCGCTTTGTACGCGCTGCATTCGTTCCTCAATCGCCGCCATATGACGCTTGTTCGCTTCATCACTCGGACGGATACTGGTTTTTATTTCTGGTGTGTGGGCCTGCGGAGCTGACCGATACAAAGGCGGAGTCGTGCTGGTTTTGCCTCTCACCTCCTGTCTATATTGCCCCTTGAAGATGTTATCCTCTGACTCCTGGCGAATGTAGAACCCCAGAAAATCGAACCCAACCTGCCCTTGATAGGGCGTTAGTGTATGGCTAATGTGCGTTTTTTGCGGATGCAAATGGAATCCCATCGTGACTAACCACTGCTTGGCACGCCTGATAGCCTGCTGCAAGTCTTTGAGGTCTGCATGCAAAATCACAAAATTATCAGCATATCGTACCAGAAGTGGCTGTTCTTTGGTCGGGCGATTGGCTGTCCCCTCCACGACGACCGCTTCCATTCCATGCAGCGCAATGTTCATAAGCAATGGTGAGAGCACGCCGCCCTGAGCAATGCCTGTTTCACTGGCGGAATAGGCATGTCCATCCACGACTCCCGCATTGAACCACGCACTGATCAGCCGCCTCAGTGCAGGATACGTCTGTAACTTGTCCAGGATGATTCCCTGATTGACATGATCGAATGCCTCTTCAATATCGGCGTTGAGCACAAACATGGAGTGATGTTTCAATGCGACCTGAAGCGCCGCTATTGCATCATGGGGACTGCGACCAGGACGAAAACCATAACTCTGGGTTTCAAAGCGTACCTCCCATTCTGGTTCGAGCGCCAGTTTCACCAATGCTTGCTTACAGCGGTCGATCATTGGTAAAATGGCGAGTGGTCGCCGTTGTGCGGTCCCTGGCTTAGGAACCCAGACTCGTCGCACTGGCAGAGGCGGCTGAGTATCCCAGTAGCGCGGATGAATCGCGGCAGCCATCGCCAGTTGCTCCTTGGGCGTGAGCGATTTCACCCCATCAACTCCCGCTGTATCCTTGCCTTGATTCTCCCCAGCTACACGATGCACGGCGAGCAAACGGGCAGCCTCGGATTCTAATAAACGTTGTTGCATGTCATAAATGATCTGTGTGTTGCCACGCTGACTGGCCTGCGCGATCTGCTTTTGCATGCGTACAACGTGCTGCTCCAACGAGGTCCAGGGCAGACGGTTGTCAGATGGTGCAGAGAAAACAGTTCTTATTTCTGCGTTGGACACTTTCTCTCTCCTCATAGATGCACAGCGACCCGTTGTTTTCATAAACCAGGATCGGTACATGCCGTCGCGTCTCGGTATATTGATTGATCAACACCTCGACGGCCATCGTTGCGACGGCTGTGTTCAGGGTCTTGACCGCTGGTTCTTTGATCTCCTTCCCTGCCACATATCCCCTCTGCACCAATGCTTCTCTGATCGTTGTATCGGGATGCCTTTCGCTGGCAACCTGGATTGGGTTGATGCGATTGAGGCACTGTAAACACAGAGCATCTCCTACCCTGGCCGTAATCACCTCTCCGCTCATATCTTCAACCGTGTTCCCCTTCACCGTGATATTGACCCCAACCGAGAGCAAGGGAACAAAGTACATGATTGAGAGTTCCTGAACCCTGAGTCGGCTGGCATGATTATCGGTTGCCACAATCATCCAATCAGAGAGCGCCAACACGCTTTCCAGTTCCTGATCATGAACATCCTTGTTGTATGCCCGAACCGTCGCTTTTGGGTTGATGCTGGTGAGATGTCTCTTGATCACCTCCACTTTCGCACGCTTCTGTTGTGCATCCTCGTAATAGGCTCCCACCACGCGGTTCAGATTCGAGACTTCCAGGACATCAGGATCGATAAGGTTGATCGTATGAAATCCCATATGAATGAGATGCTCTGCAATAACGGAACCCAATCCACCAACGCCAATAATGGAGATGACCTGATCATGCATAATCGTGCGCATCACATCCAGCCCCAGGACGAGGACACTGCGCTGGAAGATGCCCTCGCTTTCGGTCAATGCCGTTTTTTCAGCATACTCATCAGGAGATGCCTGGGGATCGGAACGCTCGATCTTCTCGTGACTCGTTTGCGTTTTTAGCAGCGCACTTCTCGCAACGATCGCGTGGCTCCTGAATGTCCAGACGCGTGCCGAGTATTGCCGTTGCGAGAACACAATACTGGCATAGTTGATCCCGACAAATGTTTCGTTCAAAAACTGGAAGAAGGTATTCTCGTCTGCGTCGTCGGTTGGCGAGAACGAAACGCGCGCTGGGGAGAACGGATGGGTATGCACATCGATCAGGGTATCAACGTCATATCGTCTGGTCAGTTCAACTAACGATCGATGGATGAAATCCTTCTTGATGCGTAAAAAGGTCACGCTCTGATGCGCGTAGTCCGATTGCTCAAGAAACAGAATGTCAATGACCTTGACGATCGTGTACCCATTCACTTTCTGCGTTTTCCCTAGCAGAACTGCAAATTGCTCTCTTGAGAGATCTGCGAGCAAGCGCGCTCTCAGGCAGGCAAGATCGCCCTGTTGAAATTTGATGAGATAGCGCGTCTGTGTGCTCATTCGTCTGTCCCCGATAACACTTCACTGATCAACGTAAAGTATGTCCAGAGGCTATCGCCCTTTCTCCAATCACCGGAAAACCTGACCGAAGCTGGTTGCCAACTTCCAGGATTGATGTAGACGCAATACCACTTCCATCCTTGCGTTAATGGATCACTACAGGCATCATGGTAGGTTGACTGATACAGGTGTCCATTCACGGAAAGCGGGATATCTTCCTTGAGATAGAACCCAACAGGCGACAGTTCCGGATACTCTGTCGGAAAGATAATCAACAGGTCAGTCGTTCTGGCAAGCGTATGCCAGATGGGAGGCAAGACATACTGATTTGCAATCATCCAATCTGCGTTCGCTTCATCGAAGGACACGCCTTTCTTAAACAACTTCTCTGCAATATCGTAGACCTGCTCCGTGATGATCTGTTTGGAAAGTGCCGTCCGGTTTCCTCCATAGGTGACCATTCCCTTTGTTCGATCAGGAATCGTGGTGATCTTGACGGGATGGCCGTTTTTATCAAACAACTCATCGCGCGTATAGGTTGTATCTGGCTGAACAGACCGGAACGCCACTCCTTGTTGAATGACAGGACGCCGCCCCGGACCAGGATTGACCTGCTGAATCAGATCGTGACCAGTAATGCCTGCGGGCGGAACTTGAATCCTTCTGCCGTTAATGATTGCCATGGGTCTCTTCTCCTTCGTGAATGTCGTTGCTGAAAATTGAGACGTTCAATTCATCAAGAGTATTCTTCACATCGATACTGTCAGGCGTAGGAACGCTTGTCTCATCGTCCTTTTGAGCTTCTGCCAGGTTTCTCTCATCTTCAAGCACCTCATGGAGATCTGGCTCTTGTGACTGGATGAGATCCTGGTACACGTCTTCTATCGGTTCCTCGCCCGCTTCCCCATTTTGGGCGGCGAGTGCGTCTTCATAATAGACCGTCAGGTCGATAAAGCCCGAACACTTGAGCAGGATCTCTGCACCAATACTTTCTTCAAAAGCGGCGATCTCAACGCGTACGCCGGATTTCCTCACTTCTTGAATGAGTGGGACAAAATCGGCATCCCCAGTTGCCAGAACAATGATGTCAGGTTTCACCTGGTACATGACCTTCAGGATGTCCATGGTGATCTCAACGTCAAAATTGCATTTGTACGTTCCGCCTGCAATCGTGCCTCGCTTGGTATTCACGATATAGCCAGCGCGCCAGAGATCTTCAATGGCTCGATCCAAGCGATGCTCATTCCTGGGATTAATGGGGACATAACAATAGGCATCGATGAGAAAGCGACCGTCACCCACATAGCCGAGCAGGTTGTGATAATCGAACTGATAGCGTTTCGTCCTGGCAGCACGGTTGATATTGGCATAATCCAAAAAGAAGACAACTTTTTCTTTTTCCATCCTGATCTCTCCTGTTCTTTGGTTTCAATACATGCTTCAAACACGTTTGCGTTCGTACCCGGTGGAACAACGGGTACGTTACAACTCACCCATCTGTTGGAGCGTCAAGGTGATCTCCTGATCAAGCAGCTTGGCTTCTTTTAAACTGCGCTGGACCCGCTTCTGCGTAAAAATGGGCAAGGCGGCTTCTATGCAGTGGTGAGCCTCAGTGAGGGCCGCCCTGGCGGTTAGGCCCTGTCCCGTTGCAGCACGTTCGCGATAGAATTTCGCGCGCAGGAGTTGGATGCGCGCCCAGTCGATTGATTGCGGCGAGCATCGCTTCAAGAACGCCTGGCAGCCAGCGATAATCGTCGCATCCAGCAGATCGGCAATTTCGCGACCAAGGTGCGTCGCTTCTTGAAAACTTCGAGGCGTTGCATCCTCGGTAAAGACGAGTAAACATCTCTCAATGCAGAGTTGGGCGTGGGTCAGGGCGGTGTGTTTTGCTGCAATTGTCTGGAGCACAGTCGCCTGCTCATGGTACAATTTTGCGAGCAGCAATTGAATGCGTGCCCAATCAAACGATTGCTCTCCGCATCCTTTGAGCAAGGCTTTCCCTCCAATGATTGCTTCATCCAGATCATGGATTGGCGTTTCCTCGTGTGCTTCTGGCATGCGATGGAGAAGCAGATCGATGCTTTGTAGTTGGAGGACCGCTGCAATGCGCTGCAGACGGTCCTCGCCCAAGTGCCGGATATGGCCGTGCTCGATACGGGAAATGTAGCCACGACCATTGGTACCAAAGCCAGCTTGAAGCGCCAGTTCAGTGACAGTCATGCCGCGAAAGCGACGCCATGCTCGAATTGTCATTCCTAGCCCGTTTTCTGATGATGAATGGGAGGCGAGTTCTTCCTCTCGTCGGCCTCTCATTGGTTTCTTTCCTTTTCCTCATGAATGGGTACGTGGGTATGGATACCCCTGATCCCAATCAGTGTTGAGGAAGCCTGAGAGCAGCAAAGACGAAACGGCTTTTCCGCCCTCGATGGTTAAAGGTATGTGACGAAAAGGGACACCGTATGAAGAACGAACCTACAAACGCCTGACTACGCTTCAAATACTACGGAAATGGAGATTGTTTCCTTGGTGCTCTAAGCATACGTGGAGAGGCACCCCTTGTCAAGAGTCTTTGAAGCGTGTATACTCGTAATTGAAGTTTGTTGAGAAACAAAGACGAAGAGAGAGCCTGGATAAAGGAAAAGAAAGCGTGAGAGGTCGCAAAGAAAGAGAACTTGATCCTCACTCCCCCTCAGAAAACGGGGTAGGGGTCACTATTCGAGCGTGGCGTCGTTTTCGCGGCATGACGGTCACCGAACTTGCGCTGCAAGCTGGCTTTGGCACCAATGGTCGTGGCTATATCTCGAAAATTGAGCACCAGCAGATCAAGCGTCTGGGTGAAGAGCAATTGGCAGCGATCGCGCATGCGTTGGGCATCACGCCGCTCGATCTTCAACGGAATCACCTGCCAGAAACACAACACAGTCCGGTTCTCGATAAAGCAACCGTGGACGATGCTATTCTGGGCTGTAAAGCCCTGTTACGTGTGTATCAGCGGGATGACGACAAACGATTAGATGCTGCACGAACCCGCTTGAAGCTGGCAGAGTTGTATCTGGCACGGATACCGCTGACTGAAACAAGAGAAGAACGTGGTCGGCTCCTCGTGGATGCACTGCAACGTCTGGATGAGGCTCTTCCGACTTTCCAGAAGGAAGCTCCTGGTGCCTATCAAGAAGCGCGACACATGCGCTCAAGAGTCGAGAAGAAGAGCTACATGAACGACCTGGATGATGCGATTGCGGGGTGCAACGCGTTATTCCTGGTGCATCGTCAAGAAGAGCATCCATTAGATTGGGCGAGAACGCACGTCAGGCTTGCCCAACTCTATTGGGATCGTGCTACGCAGTCAGAACCGGCGGAGGAGCGCTATCGCTGGTTGGGGAAGGCACTGTACAGTATCGATCTGGCGCTACCTCTTTTCCGTGGGCATGCTCCAGTTTCCTATACGCAGATCGAAAGAATGCGCCAGGATGTTGAAGGGGCGCGAGAAGAGATGGCACGTTCATCCTCCTGAATTCTCGCTGGTGGATCGTTTTCTTTAAAGCTGATCCATTTCCGAGAGGCTTCGAGACCCACGAGACGTTCATCATTTCTTCCGATAAAGCAGGCAAGAAACTCCGTTCACGCAATCGTTCGGCACACTCGTGCAGACTCTTCTCACCCGAATTTCGGATACGCAGCAGATCCTCATCTCCTGGCTTTTATTGCGTGTCGGTGTTTGCGGAGAGAAATTCTCCAGCGCGTTCAATCAGAAACGGAGGTCGAACGGTTGCGTTGTGAAAGGCCGCCGCTTCCAGGGCCAGAGTAATGCGTTGCTGTGGTGACATCTCCATTGGCTGCAAGGCAGAGAGCACTCCCAGGGGAAGATCATCTTGAGACATATCCACACGCGAAATAGATGGCATAGCTCGTCCGATGCGTGTTCCATTCGGCCTCAAGGCAGTTGATCACCGCATCAAAGTCTTCATGAGAAACCCCTAAGAGGGTATGGGCATACGACTTGACGTTCGGCCAACCCGCCAGCAGATCTTTTGCCAGCAGATCGCCCAAACGTCCACCCCACCTTCCAACCGGAACCACCGCCGTATGGGTCCGGACCGTAGAAAAGCCTGCCGCTTCTAACAAGGTGCCGATGCCTTCGACTTTGCTGGCGTCAATCCCACGGGTTGCACTGATAGAGGCCCACTACCCTAAAAATTGCTTGGTGGCTGGCCCGGCATCATGAAAGGTTGTCCCCATCTCAACCACTTCAGCCCAACCCCTTGGAGCGGTTACCCGTCGAAGTTCTCCTACCACAAACGGCCATTTTGCCAGCGGAATCCCTGCAACCAGCAGTCGTTGGTGCACATAGGCAAACTGGTGTGCCTCAAATGGAAGGCCATGGAGCACATCCCCACGCTGAAAGGAATAATTGAGCGGCATCGAAGGCGTGCGTGGGATGTCTTCGATATCCAATCCAATCACCTGCGTCTTCCGATACAGGGACGCAATATCACCGCCCCACCGCCCTGTGCCGCAACCGACATCTAACACCTGCCCCCCTGTTTTGAGTAGCACATCCACAGGGGCAAAGATATGCTTTCCTTGTAAAATATGACGAAACAGGTAGTGCTGATAATTCAAGCGCTCTTGTTCTTGCGCATCTTTTGGCAGCAAATACGGGATATCCGTTCGATGACGGCGTCCTTGCTCATCATACGCGACGGGGAAGGCGGGTGATAGTACCCGTTCCCACGCTGGTGTTTTTGGAAGGATTGCGCGTTCTTTCCAACGAAAAGGCCACATCGTAGCGTTTATCCTTTCTCTTCCTGTAGTGCGAGATCGTCGTGCGACATGGTCCTTTTTTCTTCTTTTCTCCTCTTCCTGGCCTTCTTTCGTTTTCTTCGATCATACCTGGACCCTCGTATGAACCAGCGCCAATTGGGATCATTCCTCAATTCCGCAGCGGCAATCTTGGCAACAAGATCATCAGACTGCTCTAGACGGCGTGTGAGAACCGTGATCAGCCCCTTCTTGGCGTTTGCCTCTGCGATAATTGCCTGGACCTCCTGCCTGTTTTGCTCGTCACGCACCTGCTCGTCTGGCTCATGCATCTTTGGCCGCTTCCTTGACTCCAGTGAAGGTATAGAGAGGGGCAATCCCACAAAAGTCTTCCTGGTACATCTCGATCT
>ODAK010008260.1_pt1 | contig 10430 bp, 8 predicted proteins | sample 1539591 | NCBI WGS metagenome assembly ODAK01 (sample SAMEA3539303, study PRJEB22396) | soil metagenome | biome: tundra; feature: field; material: soil | place: USA | collected 2010-05 | depth 0.15 m | reverse complement strand
GGCCGGCTCGGGAAGCGGTGGCCGGTGGCGATCGCCGGCTTCGTCCTGCTCGCACTGGCGGGACTACTTGTCGTGCTGGGATGGGGGAACGGGTAGAGGCCGACCCGGCCGCAACCGCTCTTCCTCGGCCACGCAGGCAGCCCCGCAGCCGAATAGGCCGCAGCACCGGCGTCGCTCTCTTGCTGGAGCCTCTGACTCGGCTACGCTCTTGTTTACCGTGACTAGGCTGCCGAACCTGTAGCCGTGTGGCATTCGTAGCCGTAGGGCTTCGCATCTTGATCGATCTCCGCCCAGCATCTCGGCAAGCCGCTTGTTAGCCCTCGCGCCCCGACGCCGTCTCCGAGGTGAGGGCCCACAACGCCAGCCTGTGCCGGGTCGTCAGCCGGGCCATACTTGCTGCCCATCCACTTCCGCCAAGGAGCGCCCGACATGTCAACGGAGCAGAACAAGGCCGTCGTCCGCCGGTTCATGACCGAGGTCCTAGAAGGACACAACTTGGCCGTGCTCGACGAGCTGGCGGCCACGAACTACGTGAACCCCGCGATGGGGGGTGCCGACCTCGCCGGCTTCAAGGGGATCCTAGGCGCGATGGCTGCTGCAGTCTCCGGCATGCGCTTCACCATCCAGGACCTCGTGGCCGACGGGGATGTGGTGGTCGCTCGGTTCACCAGCGAGGTCACCCGTCCCAGTGGGGAGAAAGTCACAGCCCAAGGTCTCACCTTCTACCGTCTCGCTGATGGCAAGATCGTCGAAGACGACCCGTTCACGAGGCCTGACCTCGGGCAGCTCCTCGGCATGACGCCGCCGGCCGGCTGATAGGCGGGCACGACGAGGCGCTCTCCCGACTGGGGCATTTCATCGACGTAGTCGTCAGCGAAGTGCAGCGCCAGGGCGTCGAGATCCTTGTCTTGCAGGGCGCGTGAGTAGCGCTCGATCGCTTCTCGCGCTCTCCCGCAAAGGGACCAGGAAGACCGTGTCTGATCATAGGGACACGCCGGATCCGCGGAACCGACATCCCCGACCTGGACGTCTTCGGGGCACCCGGAGGCGGCCATCGGTCAGTTCTCGTCCGGAACATCCATCCCGACGCGTCCGCCGTACCTAGCGGGCCTCGGCGTAGGACCTCGTGATGATCTCGAGGCTGTGCCCGCTCGGATCATCGAAGTACACGCCACGCCCGCCATCGTGGGTATTGATCTGCGTTGCGAGGTGGTGGCCGGGATCGGCCCAGTAGGCGAGACCATGCTCCTTGAGGCGGCCGAAGATCTGGTCGAACTCGTCCTCGCTCACGAGGAAGGCGTAGTGCTGCGGGCTGCGCACGCCCTCCTCGTCGTAGAAGTCCAGCGTCACGTCGTTCCCCACCTCGACACAGAGGAAGGGACCGAACGGCACCGGTCCTGGCAGCCCGAAGAGGTCCGTCAGGAATGCTGACGAGGCGTGCTTGTCGCGCGAGTAGACGATGGTGTGGTTGAGCTTGATCGTCATGGCGCTTCGGCAGCCTACCAGCCGTGGGTGGCCTCGACCACCTCCGGCCGCGCGGGCCACTGCCCGGTCGCCGGGCTACCATTGACCCCCCGTGACGACCATCGCCCCGAACGACTTCACGCACCTCCACGTCCACAGCGAGTTCAGCCTGCTCGACGGCCTCGGGCGGATCAACGAGCTCGTCGACGGCGCGGTTCAGCTTGGCTTCGACTCGCTCGCCCTGACCGATCACGGGGCGCTGTATGGGGCCGTCGCCTTCTACCAGGCGGCCACGGCCAGGGGGATTCGGCCGATCATCGGGGTCGAGACGTACGTCGCCCGCCGGTCGATGGCCGATAAGGAGGGCAAGGCCGACGCCCAGCCCTTCCACCTGGTCCTGCTGGCCGAGAACCTCGTCGGCTACCGCAACCTGTGCCGGTTGATCACCGATGCCCACATCGACGGCTACTACTACAAGCCCCGGATCGACCGCGAGCACCTGGCTCGCCACAGCGAGGGCCTGATCGGACTGTCGGCCTGTCTCAGCGGCGAGATCCCACGGGCCCTCCAGACCGACGACTGGGAGCTCGCCACGAAGCTGGCCGGCGAATACGGCGACATCTTCGGCCCGGAGCGCTTCTACCTCGAGCTCCAGGATCATGGCCTGGCCGAGCAGCGCCGGCTGAACGAGCAGCTCATCCGCCTCGCCCCGCAGGCAGGCCTGCCGCTCGTCGTCACGAATGACCTCCACTATGTCCGCCAGGACCAGTCCGAGGCGCATGACGTCCTGCTCTGCGTGGGCACCGGCAACAACCTCGACACGCCCGGCCGGATGCGCTTCGACACCAACGACTTCTGGCTGAAGTCGGCGGCTCAGATGGCCGCTATCTTCCCCGACCAGCGCCCGGCAATCCTCAACACCCGCCGGATCGCCGAGATGGCCGGCGGCCTGGAGCTACCTCTCGGCCAGACCCGGATTCCGCATTTCCCGGTGCCCGATGGCGAGACTCCGGAGAGCTGGCTGCGCCGGGAGTGCGAGCTGGGGTTGGCGCGGCGCTACGGCGGGGCGACGGCGGCCCTCCAGGCACGCCTCGACTACGAGCTCGGCGTGATCATCTCGATGGGCTACGCGGGCTACTTCCTGATCGTGGCCGACTTCGTCCGGTTCGCCCGGGAGCAGGGCATCCAGACCACCTGCCGGGGGAGCGCGCCGGGCTCGATCGTCACCTACACCCTGGGGATCACTCCGGTGGACCCGATCCTGTACGAGCTGCCGTTCGAACGATTCCTCAACCCGGATCGGGTGACGATGCCCGATATCGACGTCGATTTCGAGGACGGGCGGCGCGAGGAGGTCATCGCCTACGTCAGCCGCAAATACGGCCAGGACCACGTCGCCCAGATCATCACCTTCGGGACGATGCTCGCCCGGGCCGCCGTGCGCGACGTCGGGCGGGTCCTGGGGATGAGCTATGGCGAGGTGGACCGGATCGCCAAGGCGATCCCGAACCAGCTCGGGATCCGGCTCGACGAGGCGCTCAAGTCGACTCCCGCCCTGCGCGAGATGGCGACCGACCCGCAGGTCGGCCGGCTGCTCGACCTGGCCGAGCATCTCGAAGGCGTCGCCCGCAACGCGTCGACCCACGCCGCGGGTGTCGTGATCAGCCGCGAACCCCTGACCGAGCTGATGCCGCTCCAGAAAGCAACCAACTCGGACGGCCTGATGACCCAGTTCGAGATGCACGCGGTGGAGGCCCTGGGCCTGCTCAAGTTCGACTTCCTGGGCCTGTCCAACCTGACGATCCTGCGCCAGGCGGTCGAGCTCATCCAGGCCAACCGCGGCGTGGCCATCGACCTCGACCAGATCCCGCTCGACGATACGACGACCTTCGAGCTCCTCGCCTCGGGCGAGACGACCGGCATCTTCCAGCTGGAGTCGGCGGGCATGCGCCGCTACGTCCGCGAGCTCCGGCCGACGTCGGTCTATGACCTGGCCGCGATGGTCGCCCTCTACCGGCCGGGCCCGATGGACAACATCCCGGCGTACATCCGGCGCAAGCACGGCCAGGAGCCGGTGACCTACCTCCACCCGCTCCTCGAGCCGTACCTCAACAAGACCTACGGCATCTTCGTCTACCAGGAGGACATCATGGCCTCCGCGATCGCCCTGGGCGGCTTCACCGGCCCGGAGGCCGACACGCTCGGCTATGCGATCCGCAAGAAGAAGTCGAGCGTCCTGCGTTCGATGAAGGACCAGTTCGTCCGCCAGGCCGCGGAACGGGGCGTGCCGGCCGCGACGATCGACGCCGTCTTCACCGCCTTCGAGCCGTTCGAGCGCTACGGCTTCAACAAGGCCCACGCGACGTGCTACGGACTGGTGGCCTACCAGACGGCCTACCTCAAGGCCAACTACACCGTCGAGTACATGACCAGTGTCCTGACTGCATCACGAGACAACGCCGAGAAGGTCGCCGCCGCGATCGCCGAGTGCCGCCGCCTGGGAATCGAGGTCCGGCCGCCGGATATCCGGAGCTCGGGGGTCGAGTTCTCGGTCGAAGGCGACGCGATCCGGTTCGGCCTGATCGCCGTCCGGAACGTCGGCCAGGGGGCGATCGAGTCGATCATCGCGGCGCGCGAGGATGGCGAATTCCGGTCGATCACGGATTTCTGCGAGCGAATCGACCTGCGCCTCGGCAACAAGCGGGTCCTCGAATCGCTCGCCCGGGTTGGCGCCCTGGCTTCGTTCGGCCACCCGGCCCAGGTCCTGGCCGGCCTCGACGACGCGATGAGCGCCGCGAGCGCCACCCAGCGCGACCGGCTCACCGGCCAGGTCTCGCTGTTCGACCTGGCCGCCGGCGATCCGGCACTGCTCGACGCGCCGCTGCCGAGGGTGACCGAGGCGCCGACCCGTGAGCGGCTGCGCTGGGAGAAAGAGCTCCTGGGGCTGTACCTCTCGGATCATCCCCTCAAGGAGATTGCCGAGGCGATCGGGCCCTTCGTGAGCGCCTACTCGGGCGACCTCCGGGACGAGTCGCTCGACCAGCAACGGGTCGTCGTGTGCGGGATCGTGACCGGCGTTCGGACGGTGATCACCAAGGCCAGGGCAACGATGGCGATCGCGACCATCGAGGATCTCCAGGGCTCGATCGAGGTCGTCGTCTTCCCGCGCCTGTACGAGACGACCCGGCCGACCTGGATCGAGGGCCAGATCCTGCTCGTGTCGGGCCGGGTCGATCACAAGGGGGAGGAGGCGTCCCTGCTCGCGGACCTCGTCGTGAACTGGGACGAGGCCCTGGCCCGCGGTCCGGCGTCGTTTGCATCCGAGGTCGCGGCGGTCGACCGGGGCCGGAACCGTGGTTCCAACGGCGATCGCGGCGGCTGGCGGCGCAGCCCGGATGGCCGGCCGGAACGGGCTCCCGTGTCGACCCCGGTCGCCGCCCAGCCGGTGGCAGTTGGCCCAGGTCGGGTCGGCCCGATCCCGGGCGGGGTGATGGTCAGCCCCCTGCGCAGCCGAGCGCCCCTGGCGGTCATGGCCGGGCGGGCGCTGCCAGACCTGCCGGCGATCGACCCGGCCGAGCCGTTCCCCTTCGATTCCGAGCCGGAAGGCCTCCGGGCGATCGGACCGGAGATCGACGAGGCGGCCCTGCCCGATGATGCCCGCGGCCAGGCTCGGGCGGCAGCTGCGGCCCCGACCGTGCCAACCGAGGCCCGCGCCGACCAGGTGCTCCACGTCAGGTTCATGGGCGGAGCCGCCGCCGAGCGGACGATGGAGGAGCTGCGGATGCTGATCCGGGCCCGCCCCGGCGCGACGCGGGTCGTTCTACACGTTCCGGGCGTGCGCGGCGGCGAGCTGCCGATGGAGCTGCGCAGCGGCGTGGCCTACGATGCGGACCTGCTCGCCGAGGTGACCCGTCGCCTCGGGGCCGGAGTGGAGCTCCAGCTCGGCTGACCGCGGGCTCAACCGCGGGCTCATGCGAGGCGGGACGCAGGCCGGCTGCGCCCTGGGTCAGGCCGGTCCGTCGGCCGTCGGCGTCGTCTCGCCCTTCATCTCCTGGACCGCCAGGAAACGGTCGGCGAATTCGCCCCGGAGCTTGGCCAGGGCGGGCGGCTCGAGGTCGAGTTCGAGGGCGATCTCGTCGACCGTGAAGCTCGCGGCAGCATCGATCGAGCCGTTGATCGCGGCGACCGCGAAGCAGGCGCGCAGGATGTCGAGGCGCTGCTCCGTCGTCGAGACCGCCCGGAACTCGCGGGTCACGAGGTAGTCGTCCGTGCCCCCGGTCGAGAGCGCCTGGAGCTTGGCTGTCTCGACGACCAAGGCCGCTTCGGCGGGATCCAGGCCCGTCTGCTTGACCAGAACCTGCTCCATGTAACGCGACGCCTTCTCGCTGACATGCATGTCGGCGCTGGCTGCCCGGGCGATGACGTAGGCCGCGCAGGCCACGAACCGGGCGCGATCCGGTGGCAGGTCATCGATCCGGGCGATGATCGCGCGGACCATCTCGACTTCGGCCACGGAGCCGGCCCCCGACGTGCCGTGCGCTGGGGCGGCGGCGCCCTCGGTCGGGAAGAAGCGGCGCAGGAAGCTCATCGGTCCTCCGGTGGGGGAGCAATGCGGACGGATCCGCGGGAGTTCTACCGCCGAGTCTAGCGTGAGATGCCCCGGCCCAGATAACCGGGCCGGGGCATTCGGGAGGGAGAGGCGCGGGATTACGAGGCGGACGGCGCCACGGACGGCGCTACCGACGGTGCGACGGAAGGCGCGACGATGCTCGGCGTCGTCGATGCGGGCGCGCTGGCCGGTGCGACGCTCGGCGCGACGGACGGGACCGCGGTCGGAACCGGCGTCGGGGAGGTTGTACAGGCGGCAAGTGCAGCCAGCAGGGAGATGGACAGGGCGGCAGCGGTGATTGCTCGTTTCATCAGGGACCTCAAGCGCGGAGTCGGCCATCTCGTTCGGCCAACGACATTCCTGACCAATCCTGACGACCGTTCCTGAAGAAGTCCTGAACCTCGGCGTGCTCACGGCCGCCAGCCCGAGCCGAATCGCCCGCAACGCCGATCAGGCCGGTGCGTTCACTGCTCGGTGGCCGCGACCTGGAGGATGCGGGCGATGTCGGGCGAGAGACCCTCGCTGGCGGAGATGCCGACGGGAGTCGCCCCGAAGATCCGGGTGTACAGGACGCACGCGGCAAGGTACGTCCCGGCCGCGCTGGGGTGGCTGCCGTCGGCCTGCCACAGGGCGATCGCTGGATCCTCCCGAAGCACCGTCTGCCACGCCTGTCCCGCCGGCGCGACCGTAACGCCCAGCTCAGCGCCGATCGCGCCGTAGCCCTGATCGATGGCGATCTGCATCGCCCCGTAGTCGAGACGGCAATCGGGCCAGCCATCCCGGTGGGCCCAGGTCTGGAACAGGATCGGCATTGCCCCAGCGGCCCGCACGATGCCGACGAGGGTCCGCGCCGCCGGGTACATCTGGCCCTGCCGGTCCGCCTCGAGGGACGGGATCTCGCTCTGCTCCTGGAGGACCACGAACTGCCAGCGCGAACCGCTGATGGCATTCACCGAGGCAGGCGAGGCGGCGTGGTCGGCGAGTGTTTCGCCACCGTTGGCAACCATGCCGGCTTCGACATTCTGGCCGCCGGCCCGGGCGAGGTCACGGAAGACGGTCGGCAGGTCATGGACGTACGTGTAGCTGTTGCCCAGGAACAGCACTCGGGTGGACGGCGCATGCGTGAACGGGCTGCACGATCCGCCGGCGAGGCGAGCCACGCCGAAGGCCCCGAGGGCGATCAGGATCCCGACGCACAGCACGAGCAGGCGCCCGACGCTGCGGTTCATCGCGCGACTTGAGGCACAGGACGCACCGGCGCAATCACTCGACCACCGTGGGCCGGTGGCTGTCAGCCGCGCCATGACCTGAAAGTGCCGAATCCGCAGTTGGCCGGCGCCGGAGCGAGGCTAGACTTCGAGGGCCCGACGAGAGGGTGCGCGCCGGCTACGAGTGGAGGGAGGTTTGATGGACACCGAGGAGCTGGTCCGTCGCTATGGCGAGGCCGTAGCGCGCAACGACTTCGACACGATGAAGGCCATGCGCCATCCGGACTGGCACGAAGACTGGCCGCAGTCGGGTGAACGAATCCCCAGCCACGAGGCCTACCGGTCGATCCACGAGGACTTTCCCGGGGGCATGCCGCGAGTCGACGTGCAGCAGGTCGCGGGTGCCGATGACCGCTGGGTGATGACGCCGAGCATGACGATCCAGCGAATCGCCGGCAGCGGCGATGCCTGGTTCCTGGAAGGGCTCAACACGTATCCGAGTGGCGAGGCGTACCACCTCGTGCAGCACCTCCGCCTGCGCGATGGCCGCGTCTGGCGCGCCACCACGTACTTCGCCCCGCCGTTCGCCGCCCCAGCCTGGCGAGCGTCGCTGGTGGTCCCGATCACACCAGCGGGTACGTCGGATCGATGACCCGCACGCCAGACCGCCTGCCCGATCGGGAGCGCTACTGCGCAGCCGTCAGGCCAGGGGTGCGAAGCGCGCCGTGAAGTGGCGCAGGGCCGCGGGTTCCGACGCGATCCGGTAACCGCGCAGGTCCGCAGCCCGGGCGCCGACCGCCCGGACGACCTCGATGACGTAGTCGACATGGCTCTGGGTGTACGTCCGGCGCGGAATCGCGAGGCGGACGAGGTCCATCGCGGCGGGCGTCTCCGACCCATCCGGGTGCCGCCCGAACATGACCGTGCCGATCTCGCAGCCGCGGATCCCACCCTCAACGTACAGCGCGACGGCGAGCGCCTGGCCGGGGTATTCGAGCGGCGGAATGTGCGGCAGCATCGCCCGGGCATCGATGTACACGGCGTGACCGCCAACCGGCAGGACGATCGGGATCCCGGCCGCGTCGAGCGCATCGCCCAGATATGCCGTCGAGCGAATCCGGTAGCGGAGGTAGTCCTCATCGACGACCTCGCGTAGCCCCTGGGCAATCGCCTCGAGATCGCGGCCCGCGAGGCCGCCGTACGTGACGAACCCCTCGGTCAGGATGAGCAGCGTTCGGCATTTCTCGGCGAGCGCGTCGTCGTTCATCGCCAGCCAGCCGCCGATATTGGCGAGGCCGTCCTTCTTCGCGCTCATCGTCATCCCGTCGGCGAGGGCGGCGATGTCGCGGACGATGTCGACGACGGACCGGCCCGACTGCCCCTCCTCGCGCTCGTGGATGAACCAGGCGTTCTCGGCGAAGCGGCAGGCGTCGAGGAAGAGCGGCACGCCATACCGATCGCACACCGCTCGGACCGCCCGCAGGTTGCGCAGCGAGACGGGCTGGCCGCCGCCCGAGTTGTTCGTGATCGTGACGAAGACGACCGGGACGTCCACCGCCCGCTCGGCGAGGAGCCGGTCGAGCGCGTCGATGTCCATGTTGCCCTTGAACGGGTGGACCGTCGCCGGCTCGCGACCCTCGGCGATGACGAAGTCGACGGCCTCGGCGCCGGTCGCCTCGACGTTCGCTCGCGTCGTGTCGAAGTGGGTGTTGTTCGGGATGACCTTGCCCGGGCCGCCGATGACGCTGAACAGGATCTTCTCGGCAGCCCGGCCCTGGTGGGTCGGGATGACGTGCTTGAACGGGAAGAGCGCCTGGACGCTCTCGAGGAACGTGTACCAGCTCGGACTGCCCGCGTAGCTCTCGTCGCCGTGTTGGATGGCCGCCCACTGGTCGCGGCTCATCGCGCCGGTCCCGGAGTCCGTGAGGAGGTCGATGAGGACGTCCTCCGCGTGCACGTTGAACAGGTTGTAGCCGGCTGCCTCGACGGCCTGGGCGCGCTCGACGCGCGTGGTCAGGCGGATCGGCTCAACCGCGTGGATCCGGAACGGCTCAATGATCGTGCGCCAGCCATCCATCGCGGCGAGGATACGCCGCGGCGCCGTTCGCGGGAGCGCGATCAGCGCCGCCTACCGGAGACGGAAGAGTCGCCGATTATCTTCGGGTGCGTCGTGGGTGACGTCCCATTCAGCGCGCTGCATCTCCCAGTAAGCGGCTCGAGCGTGCACCGCCGCTCGTTGGGCGTGGAGCCACTCATCGGTCCTGGGCACCTCGGCGCGAACTCGACGCTGGGCTTCGTAGATGTTGGGGACGTAGTCTGCGAGCGTGTTTGTCATGGGGGCCGCCTCCGGCGGGTTGAATGCCTCGCGACCGCACGGTCTGATCCGCGTCGGCCTGTATCTCTGCGTCGAGCATGCGCGCGCCATCGGTGCAGCGGAAGCCTGACCTTCGCCACATCGGGCCGGCGCTGCCCCAGGGTTGCCATTTGTGGTGCCGAAGCCGGGATTTGAACCCGGACGAGGTTGCCCTCAACGGTGTTTGAGACCGTCGCGTCTGCCAGTTCCGCCACTTCGGCCTGGGTGGGCGGCCATCGTAGCGCCTCACGCCGGGGTTCTGGCGCGGGACTTCCCTGCCGCCGGGCAGCCACGACTCCCTGCCGCCGGGCACGCGCGACGTCACTTGGTGCGCCCAGGGCGACAAATGGCACGAATCTTGGCCCGAGCGGGTTACCGGGCATCGATTCGCGGCCCACCCGGTACTTCCACGAAGGAACTTGTCCCGAGCCGTGCACGCGCCGGGATGAAGCGGGTGCGTCCGCCCAGGTCAGAGGCGGCCGCGGTCTCGAAGACGTGCGTTTTGTCGCTTCGGGAGCACCAACTGCGCCATGTCTGTCGGGGCCTCGCCCTCGGAACACTCCACGACTCCGCCCCGGCCTCAGACCACGCCCTGGCTCCGCGGGCCCGTGACCACGCCACGCCACGCGGCCGAGCGCCGGCTCGCGCCACGCGGCCGAGCGCCGCGCCCACGAACGGCAGAACCGGGAACCAGCGCCCAGCTGCCGTCGTCTGGGCCGGCGACGATGCTAGACTCGGCCAGCCTTCCCATCGCGCTCCGGAGGAGCCCTTCGATCGTGGGGGACCTTCGAACGAC
>ODAK010008258.1_pt1 | contig 10430 bp, 10 predicted proteins | sample 1539591 | NCBI WGS metagenome assembly ODAK01 (sample SAMEA3539303, study PRJEB22396) | soil metagenome | biome: tundra; feature: field; material: soil | place: USA | collected 2010-05 | depth 0.15 m | reverse complement strand
TGAGCGGATAGCGCCGATCGCCGTCCCATCGGATCTCAGAGGGCCAAGCATCGAACCGGTCAACGGAGATGAATTCGCCACAAAGCGAGACATCGCTCACCGAAGATGCGGTCCAAACCATTGGCGGCCGGAATACGCGCGGCGATAAGTCCGACAGCCCCGGCCGCCGCAACGAAATCTTCGCCTCGACCCAGCCTTAAGCCCGAAGTGTCTCTAAAGTGGAGGAGTGACGTGGGGCAGACCATCGCCTTCTGTGGTCTGCCAGCTAGCAAACCCGTATCCCCCTGAGTTGAGCAGATCCCCCCGACCCCCGGCCCCTGGCTCACGCGCCTTTCGGATAGCAACCCAGGACGCGCAGGAAGTCGGCCGATTCGGCGAGATGGTTTAGCGCGTTGCGAGCGTTGGGAGCGTCCACGCGGCCCAGGAAGTCCACGTAAAAGAGGTATTCCCAGGGCTTTCCGCGCAGCGGTCGCGATTCGATCTTCGCCAGGTTCAGATCGCGGAGGGCGAAGGCGCTCAGGGCCCGGAAAAGCGCGCCGGGAACGTTGCGCGTGCTGAACACCAACGAAGTCTTCCATTGCGCATGCGCGTCCGCCGGAACCGGATGGCGGCGCGCATATTCGGGCGTGCGCAGAAGGAAAAAACGAGTGAAGTTCTGGCGGTCGTCCTCGATGGATTTACGAAGGATTCGGGCGCCATATATTTCGGAGGCGACCGACGAGGCGATCCCCGCCGCATCCGTAAGCTCTTCTTCCACAAGCATCTTGACGCTGCCGGCGGTGTCGTAAAAAGGAATGCGCTCGATCCCCGGGTTGCGCGCGAAGAAATTCAAACATTGGTTAAGCGCCACGGGATGCGAAAAAACGCGTTTGATTTTTGAAAAGGGAACGCCTTTCAAGGCGATCAGATTGTGGACGATGCGCACGCTGGTCTCGGCCACGATCGGGAAGTCGAAATTGAGCAAGTGGTCGTAATTCTCGTGAACGGAACCCGCCAGCGTGTTCTCGATGGGCACTACCGCTCCCGCCGCGCGACCCTCCTGGAGCGCGCGGAACACGTCTTCGAATCGCGTGCATGGCAATGCCGGAGCGCCGGGGCCCAGCAGGATGCGCGCAGCCTCTTCGCTGAAAGCTCCGCGCTCTCCCTGGAAAGCCGCGGGCGCCGGGCGCGCCGGTTTGGCGCTCATGAGGCGCTGCCTTCCCACCGCCGGATCGACGGGTCCGGCAATCCGATCAGGTCCAGCACGCGGTCCAGGCTCTGATCGACGATGTCCATTACCGTCCGCGGGTTGTGGTAAAAGCCGGGAATCGGCGGCGCGATTATGGCCCCCATTTCCGCTAGCGCAGTCATGTTTTTCAAATGCCCCAGGTGGAAAGGACTTTCCCGAACCATCAAAATCAGCTTCCGTCTTTCCTTCAAAGCAACGTCCGCCGCACGCACCATGAGGTTGGAACTGATGCCTTGGGCGATGGCCGACATGGTGTGGATGGAGCAGGGGGCGATCACCATGGCATCGGTCGGGTAGGAGCCGCTCGCCAGCCGGCAGCCGATATCCTCCAGGGGATACCAGTAGTCGGACATCCTTCTCACGTCCGCCGCAATCTTCCCCGTCTCCAGAAACAACGTCTTCTCGCCGGACCGGGATAGAATGAGGTGAATTTCCACAGACTGATGAAGTTTTAGACGTTCCAACAGGCGCAATCCGTAGATCGCGCCACTGGCGCCGGAGATCCCCACGACGATTCTCAAACCGTCTCCTCGGCCCGCTCGACGGCGGCAGGGTGGCCGTGTTCCGCTTTCGGAACGAAAAAGTACAAATATCGGCGCGGCGGGATATAATGCCGGTTCCGAATCATGTCGATCTTCCAAACACCGGGGGCGACCGCCAAACGTACTGCGAGGATCATACCATGGAGCGTGCGGGGCTGAGGCTCAAGCGGACTCGCGAGCGATTGAAGCTGACGTATCGCGAGGTAGAGGAAGCCAGCCAGCAAATCGCGGGGCAGCTCGGAAACACCGAATTCGCCATCGCACTGAGCCGCCTGGCGGACATCGAGAACAAGGGCACGGTGCCGACGATTTACCGGCTCTACACCCTTTGCGCCATCTACCGGCTGGATTTCGACGACGTTCTCGCGTGGTATGGCGCGCCGCTCGATCGAATCGTGTCGGTGGCGTTGCGCACGGGGCTGGCGGAGACGCACGCGGTTCAGTTCAAGCCGCCCGGCTCGGCGGCGGCCGCGCCGTGTCCGGCGGATTTTGAAATCGACCCGAACAAGACCACCTTTCTCAGCCATCTGCTGCGAAGTTGGGGAAGCATGCCCCTACGCTTTCTGGACGGTCCGGACCTGCGGCGTTACCGCTACGGGCTGATTGGCCTGGCGGACCGGTCGATGTACCCGGTTCTGCATCCGGGATCTCTAGTCTTAATCGACGACCAGGCGCGCATCGTCTCGACGGGCTGGACGAACGAGTTCGAGCGGCCCATCTATTTCTTCGAGCACCGCGAAGGCTACGTCTGCGGCTGGTGCGACCTCACGGGCGACCGGCTGGTTGTGCTGCCGCACCCCGCATCCCACCGGAAGCCGGCGGTCTTCCGATACCCCACGGAGATCGACCTGATTGGGCAGGTCGTCGGGGTAGCTATGATCTGGGAATCGGCAAGGCGTTCTCGCGCTCGAAGTTCAGCAGTTCGGGCAAAGTCTCCCAGTCCGTGAGGTATAAACTGCCGTTCCACGTCGCGGGTGGGGCGGCAGGTCGCGATAGCGGGATCGCTGCAGCCGGGCGGGGTACGCCATTCGGCCGAAAACGGTCGGGATACGCGAAAGCGCGTTGCGCCACAGTTCCGCCGCCGACTGACAAGCCGGCCCGGGATTTGGCTTGGTATTCACCCAACGTCCATGCCCCAGATGCAGTTGCCCTGGGCTTCGCGCGACAATTAGGGGTAAGGCGCGGCCATACTAAGCTCGATTGTATCCCGAAGAGCTAAGGCCTCCGCGCAGCCCGCCTTAACTCCTCTGACTTTTCACCTTAGGTCTGTTCCAGTTTTGGAAAAAACTTGGGTGAGATCCCTTATGTCCGTACGGTTCCGTCTAGTATAGTACTGCGCTTACTTACTGAAGTAAGCAAGGAGATACTACCTATGAAAAAGCTCGTACTTCTCGCCCTCTTCGCCTTGTCGTTTTTGGCCTCGACGAGCCGCGCCATCGGACCGCTCCCTACCTGCGATCCTTGCCCGTGGGTGCGGTAGTTGCGCCGATAATCATTAGCGCAGGGCGGCGCCGGATGTTAGACTTGGCTGCAGGGCCCTTCTATGCCCGGCGTCGCGCTTGTTGCATATCTTCCCGCGGTATCGATAATAGGCACCGGCCTGACGGCAGTTAAGTTATTGCAAACAGGCCTATATCGAAGATACCCGGCCTTCTTTGCCTACCTGATCGTTTCCATTCCTTGCTTCGCCGTACTGTTTTTTGTCCCCACAAGTTCCCGCGCGTATTTCATTGTCTGGGTGGCCATCCAACCCCTGGCATGGTTCCTCTGTATTCGAATGGTTTTCGAGCTCTACCGGCTCATTCTCGAAAGGCACAAGGGCTTGTATACTCTCGGCCGATGGGCGATGTACGCCGGGATTGCGGTCTCCGTGACGATCTCCGCATTGGCCCTCCTGCCGCGCATCACCCCGCAAATGCCGCAACGTTCCAAAGGGATGGCTTACTTCACCGCGGCCGAGCGCGGCGTCGATTGCAGTCTGGCTATCTTCTTGCTTTTCATGATGTTCCTGCTGAGCTGGTACGCCGTTCCCCTGTGCCGGAACGTGGTGGTCCACGCGGTGATTTACACGGTGTTCTTTCTCAGCAGCACACTGGGCCTGCTCCTGCATAGCGTTTTCGGCAAGAACAACGCCGACGCGCTGAACACAGGCATAATGGCAGTGTCCAGCGTGTGCATGCTGGCGTGGTTCTTCCTGCTCAGCCGGAGGGGAGAGGAGGTTCGCGTGAAACTGCCCTGGATCGGTCCCGAGCAGGAGGAGCGCATTCTTTCTCAGTTGGATTCGATGAATGCCGCCCTGTTAAGAACCGCCCGGAAATAGGGTGTTAACTTTAGTTAAAACTCGGATATTATCTTTAGATAAACTAGTATCAATATGACCATTACACGGGTTGCATTATTCAAAAATTCCCCGTACCATTGGACTTGAAGAAGAAAGTGTGCCTGCAATGGAGATAGTTACCATTTCGACTCTGACGATCCTGGCGCTGCTCCTGGCGCTGTTTCTGATGGTCCGCAAGGTGGTCTCGGCGGGATGCGAGCTTCCGCTCGACTCTCAGTGGATCGCCGAACTATCGGTGGAGCGCTATCGGCCCATGATGCGTCTGCTCGACGAACGCGATCTGGAGTTTCTGCGCTCCCAGCCGGGCTTCACCCGCCGGATGGAGGCCAAGCTCCGCGCTCAACGGTGCCAGATTTTCCGGGGTTATCTGCGCGGTCTAGAAGCCGATTTTCGGCGCGTATGCACGGCGGTGAAGGTCCTGATGTTGCAATCGCAACTTGACCGGCCCGACCTTGCTTCCGTGCTGGTCCGCAACCAGGCGGCGTTCGCTCTGGGTCTGGCAACGGTGAATGTGCGCCTGATCCTCTATCGGTGGGGCCTCGGCGGCGTGGATGTCTCCGTCCTGGTCAAGACGTTCGATACGATGCGTCTGGAGCTGAGGAGCCTGGCGCCTTCGGCTGCGGGGGCTTGAGCGGACCGGCAGCGGGGAGTGGGTTGGTAAGACGGCTGTCTCACAGCAGCTTGAGCGCTTCTTTTGCCTCCTTCAACCCAGGGAATACCTTCTCCGCTTCCCGAAATTCCCGCGTGTGGACCCGGCGGCGCGAGCCGCTGTGGTCGACCGGATAACGCAAGTGCAGCATTTCGTGGAACATGACGTACTCCAGGGCCGCCGGCGGCGTAAGCGGCCGGTCGAAGATGCGGCTGATAATGATCGCATTGTGCGCGGGATCGAAATGCCCCAGCATGCCGCGCGAAGCGCGGCGGCTCCAGCCCAACAGCGGCCTCCCCAATAAACCGTTGAAGAATTGCCGGTTCAGACGCTCGAATACCTCGTCGAGGTCATGGTTTTCCCCGCGGGGTCCGGAAATGAACTTGCGCCCGCGAATCTGCCGCACCAATTGCGCCTGACGCCGCACGTCGCGGCGGTTCAGGTACAGCCGGTAGCGGTGGGAATACACGCGGGGAATGGGCTTCCGGTAGAGCTTGCCGAGCAGAATGTGCGCCAGCGCCTCCAGCACCGGCGCCGGAGCGCCCGCCAGCAGATCGGAAATGCGCACGCACAGCCGCCCGTTTTCCAGACGGATGAAGCTGTCCGCGTTGGCGAAGCGGCAGAACTCTACCTGCAATTCGGGTATTGGCGTGCGCGGCTTCAGCTCGCGGAATACACGCGCGTAAGTCTCTTCCGGCATCTCGAAGAACAGGGAGCTTTGGAGGCCTTGAAGGTCGAACGTCCCCTCGGGTTCGGGCATCTCTCACCAGCGTAGCGAAAAGTGAACGAAGGCGCGAGACCGCCTGGCGCTACAGGTTCCTCGCCATCAGCCAGCCATCCGAGCCGTCCTCATAATAGCGGCGCACGCGGCGCACCCTTCGGAAGCCGTATTTTGCGTAACATGCCTCCGCTTCGCGGTTCGCCGACTTGACCATGAGGGAAAAGCGCGCGATGCGGCGCCGCCTCAGACGCCGCAGCGCGCTCTCCATCAAGGCGGAAGCCGCTCCTTTGCCGCGCGCCGCCGGGTCCACGGCGACGGAGACCAATTCCGCCCGCTCCCCCCGCACGCAGGCGATCAGGTACCCCCAAACTTTCCGGCCGCGCTCCACGGCGAGAAAGAGATCCCCGCACGTGCGAAGATAATCTGCAAACAGTTTGCGATCGTACGCATCGGCGCCGAAGCTGGCGCGCTCGATTTCGAGGATGCGATCCAGGTCCGCCAAGCGCAGTTTCCGGATCGTGAAGGGCGCGAGCATTTTGGTATCCTTTGTTTTGGAGCACTTGGAGGCAGTTGCAAACCGCCAGCGCGGAAACTTGCGACCTGCGGCAGGGGCCTCTTGACAATTATTTCGGACTCTCGCATACTGAAACTATGTTGCAACTGAGTGGCAACAACCAACTGGACGGCGTCTCCGCGACGCTGGTGGATCTGCGCCGGGGCGACGCCGCCATTCTCGACCGCATCGACCTCCCCGGCGAGGAATCCCGCCGCCTGATGGAACTGGGGTTTCTGCCCGGCGCGCGCATTACCGCGGGGTTCAGCGCTCCCGGCGGCGACCCCCGCGTGTTCCAGGTGGATGGATCGGAAATCGCCCTGCGCCGCGAAACCGCGAGGCGTTTGAAGATCCGGCCCGATGGCAAGGTTGCCAAGTCCGATAAGGGGTCCCGGCTCGCAACGGTTCCGAGGACCCGGTGAGCGGTTGCAGTAGTTGCCATGGCTGCGGCACAGCCTCCGTCGTTGAATTGCCCGGCCCCGGGGATACGCGGGCCGCGACTCCCAAATCCATCGCACTGGTCGGCCCGCCAAACTCCGGCAAGTCCACTCTCTTCAACCGCCTCACGGGCCTCCGTCAGAAGGTAGCCAACTTCCCCGGCGTCACCGTGGAGCAACGTACCGGCGTCGTCGAACTGCCGGATGGCCGCGCCGTCCAGGTCATCGACCTGCCGGGAATCTACAGCCTGTCGCCGCGCTCGGAAGACGAACAGGTGGCGTACGACGTGCTCACCGGCAAGCGGACCGATACGCCCAAGCCCGAAGCCATCCTGCTGGTGCTCGATTCCACCAATCTGGGCCGCCACCTCATGCTGGCGGCGCCGATCCTGGCGCTGAGCGTTCCGACTCTGATCATTTTAAACATGGCCGACGATTTGCGCAACCGCGACGGCCACGTGGACCTCGCGGCGCTCTCGACGCAACTTGGGGCCCCCGTCGCCCTGGTGAGCGCGCGGCAGGGCGAAGGCATTGCGCAGGTGTTCGATTTCATGGCGGGGGCCCTGGCCAAGCCCACGCCCACGGAACTGCCGGTCCTCCAGGACGTGCCCAAGTGCCGCGAATGGGCGGGGCGCGTGGGCCGCCAGGCGCGGTACCGCTCGCCGGCGCCGCCCAAGTGGACGCACCGCCTGGATTCGGTTTTTCTGCACCCTGTGGCCGGGCCCCTGGTGTTCGCGGTGGTCGTGCTGGCGGTCTTCCAGACCATCTTCACGGCGGCGGTCCCGCTGATGGACGGCGTCCGTTGGCTGTTCGACGTTTCCGGCGCCTGGATTACGGCCACGCTGCCGCCCTCGGTTTTCCGCTCGCTGCTGACGGAGGGCGTGTGGAGCGGCGTGGGATCGGTAGTGGTCTTTCTGCCGCAAGTGTTGCTGCTGTTCCTGTTTATCGGCATCCTCGAGGATTCCGGGTACCTGGCGCGCGCCGCGCTGATCGCCGACCGCACGATGGCAAGGGTGGGACTGCAGGGCAAGTCGTTCATTCCGCTGCTTTCGGCCTACGCCTGCGCGGTGCCGGCCATTCTGGCGACGCGCACCATCGAGAACAAGCGCGATCGCATCGCGACCATCCTGATCGCGCCGTTCATGACCTGCTCCGCGCGCCTCCCGGTCTACACTTTGATCATCGCGGCGTTCCTTCCCGAGCGCCGGCTGTTCGGCGTGCTCAGCACGCGCGCCGCGGCGCTGCTGGGCCTCTACGCTCTCGGGTTCCTTGCGGCGGTGGCCACGGCAAGAGCTCTGAAATCTTCCATCCTGAAGAGCGGCCGCACGCAGTTCCTGCTGGAGATGCCCTCATACCGCTGGCCGACGCTGCAATCCCTCGGCCTGCGCCTGCTCGACCGCTCGAAGATTTTTCTCCGCCGCGCCGGCACCGTGATCCTGCTGGTCACCGTGGTCCTGTGGATCATGGCCCACCTGCCTACGCAGGGCGGCCGCGCGCCCGCGATCGAGCACAGCTTTGCGGGAGCGATCGGCCACGCCATCGAGCCGGCCATCAAGCCGCTCGGCTTCAACTGGAAGATCGGAATCGGGCTGATCACTTCGCTGGCCGCGCGCGAGACCATCATCGGCACGCTGGGGGAGATTTACGGGATGGACCCGGCGACGCGCTCGCGCGATTTGCAATCCGCCATCCGACACGATCTGACGCGTGGCGGCGCGGTGGCGCTGCTGGTCTTCTTCGCGTTTGCCATGCAGTGTATCTCCACCATCGCAGTGGTCCGGCGCGAAACGGGCGGGTGGAAGTGGCCGGCCTTTCAGTTCGCGTATATGAGCGTGCTGGCCTACTCCGGGGCATTCGTGGCGGCGCACTTGATCCGGTAAGACTTCTTGGCCGCGGATGAACACAGATGAACACGGATGAAATGTAAGCGTTTTGTTTATCCGCGTTCATCTGTGGCCATTTATTTTATTGCGCCGGTCCTGAGGCAGATTCCGAAGAGACGCCGATCCCGGGCGTTCAGTCCGCCGGACGGTAGCCGGAGGCTTCCTCGAAGACCGCGGTGAAGAAACCGCGCGCGCCGGGCGCGCAGCCAACGTGCAAGGTATGCGGCCCCTCATCCACAAAACCCAGGTAGCCGGCCCAACCCAGATCGTCCAGCACGAACCGCAAGCATTCCATTTCGCGGGGCGGGAGCGCCGAATAATCGATATCGAAGACTTGCCCCGAGACGTGCGACAGGGCTTCGCGTTCGCTCAATTGGCGCGCGTAGTCCTCCGGCTCGACCAGGGAGACGACTTCGAGCGGCCTGAACCGATCCCCTCCCGGGTCTAGCGCGTCGTACAGCCGCCGGGTTTCAAACGCGACGTAAGTGAGCGTGCCGATGGCCGCAGGGGTGCCTTTCGCGTGGTCCTCCCGGTCCGCGGTGGAATCCGCCAGGATGTTCAGGGAGTAGCCGAAATACTCCGGCCGGTCGAACGCCCTCACCAGCAGTTTTCCGCCCAGGCCGGAGCGTATGTCGCCGCCGCTGTGGAACAAGAGGTCGCTCCGCGTCAGCCAGACCGTGAGCCGGTGTGGCGCGCGCCCGGGAATGAACTCGCTCTTGTATTGCTGCGCAAGGGAGGCGAACTCTTGCGGGTCGCGCCGGTAGAGGGCGAGCAACTGCTGCGCGCGCATCACGCGGAACCAGTAGGTGGGCGACCAATCGCGCTGCATCTCCCGCTGGACAGTCTCGTAGATCTCGCGGTTCCAAACCGGGTTCGCCGAGAAGAACATGCGCGCCACGGTGGCTTGTTCCGGGGGGATGCCGCGCGCGGCGCGCGTCAGATCCAGCAGGCGGGCGGCGCAGCCCTGGCCGCAGTGATAGGCGAAGATGGCCCAGTCGCGCCCGCCGAACTTCTGCTCCATTCCCGCCAGGTAGGCCGCGGCGGCGGGGATGGCGCGATCGGGGTTCAGGCGGTCGTCCCGCACCGTCACGGTGTAGGGATCTTTCCGGGTGACTGTCTTGAACTTCGGCTTCTTGCTCTTGCTCTTGACCTGAACCCGCTCGCGAGTCACGCGATAGCGCGTGGCGTGCGTCACGTTCAGCCCCATGACGCGCGCCGTGGCTTCCGAAACCTGCATGATGCCTTTCGGGCCGGACGGGCTTTCGGCTTTGGCGTCGCCCCAGCTTTCCAGATAGGCGATGGCTTCGAGGGTCGCCTCCGGAAATCCGCTGCGCTGGGCGGCGGAGCGGAACAGCGACTGAAGCTTGGAATTGGTGGTCACGCGCCGCGCGCCATCCACAGCCATCGGGTCGCGCATGATGCCGAACGTCTGGGTTTGGATCATGAGATCGGTGCGCGCGGCGAGGGTTTCGTCCGAAAGATCGTCCCGCGCGACGCCGATTCCGGGTATTTGGCGCGCGGGAACGAAATGATGAGGAGAAGTGGTTTGACCCAACAGCGCCATGGACAGCAAGAAAAGAACCGAGGATTTCATTCCGTCACCAACCAGTGTAGTTGCCAATGCGCCGCCTGAAGGATTAGACGCGCGCGGAAGGATACTGGTAATGCGCAAGAGAAGCGGGCGCCGTTCCCGCTAAAGGAAAGCTTTCTTCCGGCCGATAAGCGGGTTGACATGCCTGTCAGCTCAATTGCCGGCGAGGTCATCTTCTCCGCGGGATGGATCGCGATTGGGGCCGCGGCGGCGTACTCTCGATACAAGAAAGCGCTGGAACTCGCGGAAACGGCGCGTGGAGTCAGCCCCGCCGGCGCGACGCGTGAATACCACAATGGCCTGTATTTCGGGCGCGGCGTGCTGTCCGAGGATCCGGTGACCGGACCTGAATGGAAGGCGCCGGAGAAGCCGGAGCCACGCGGCATCGGCGCCGATGCGGTGGCGCCTGTCAGCCTCGCTTCCTTGGCGCAGGCGTTGGAGGCCGCCGAACAGAAAGTCCAGCCAAAGGAAGAAAAGACGCTAGC
>ODAK010008257.1_pt1 | contig 10431 bp, 8 predicted proteins | sample 1539591 | NCBI WGS metagenome assembly ODAK01 (sample SAMEA3539303, study PRJEB22396) | soil metagenome | biome: tundra; feature: field; material: soil | place: USA | collected 2010-05 | depth 0.15 m | reverse complement strand
ATCTTTTCCGGCTCCTGGGACTGCGTTTTTGGAATGCCGAGGTAGAACGTTAGAACATGATCCGTGCGTACGCCCATATCGACCTGCCAAAGGTTCAGGAAGCTGTGAACAGCAAGACCGGCCCCCGCGATCAGAGACAACGCTATTGATAACTCAGCAACCACCAGCAATCTCTGCAGCCGATGTCGCCCTATACCAAAACCAGCAGGACCCCCATGCTTTAGGGCTTCACCCGGATCGGTTCGTGAGGCACACCCGGCTGGGATGCAACCAAAGAGCAGACCAGAGAATGCGGTGGCCACCAGAGTGAACAACAGAACAGGAAGGTTCAATCGCACGTCTGTCGCCCATGGAAGCGTGAACCGGGGCATAGCCGCCAGGAGGGCTCGAAGCATCGAATAACCCAGGCCGATCCCCAGTACTCCGCCTGTGATTGCAAGCAATAAGCTCTCCATCATCATCTGTGTAAAGATCGCTCTCCGCATCGCTCCGAGGGCTCCGCGCACGGCCATCTCTTTCTGCCGGGCCATGCCTTTTGCAAGCAGCAGATTCGCAACATTGACGCATGCAATCAGAAGAACAAAACCTACTGCTCCAAGCAGCAACCACATTGCCTGCTTCCCATCGCTAGACATGGAAAACATAAATTCCCTGAGCGGCCTTACGCTTGCACCTTTGGCCTGTCTACTCTTTGAACTGCTTTCGCTGAGGTGTGCTGTCACTGCATCCATATCTTCTTGCGCCTGCATCATGGTGACGCCAGGCCTGAGTCTTCCAACGACCACCAATGGGTCGGAACCATCCTGCAACTCCTCCTGTGCGAAGACCAGAGGCACAGCCATCTGAAAGATGTCGCGGTCCGCGATGCCAGGCTGGAGGACACCTACTACCGTGTAAGGTTCTCCGCCCACGCGCATGGTGCCGCCGACCAGCTTGGGATCAGCTCCGAGTTGGCTCCAGAGCCTGTGCGTGAGGATAACAACACGGTTTTTCCCTTCGTGGTCCTCGTCCAGCAAGAAATCACGCCCGAGGAAGAAGGAGCTGCCGAGCGTGCGATAGTAATTTGCGGAAACTCGCATACCCCAGATGTTTTGTGGCTCGTTTGTTTCGGCAATGTCGAACGTGCCTCCGGCAAAGGCGCTGAGGTCCTGGAATGCCCGGCCCTGCCTTTTCCAGTCGATGAAATTCTCGGGAGAAGGGTTATCGTGGCTGAGGCCGCCCCGTGCCCAGACTGTGACCAGCCTGTCGGGCCGAGGATAGGGTGGAGGCGCCAGCAGCGTCGCGTAATCGACTGTGAAAATTGCAGTGTTGGCGCCGATACCCAATGCGATTGTGAAAAGGATGATTGAGGTGTGCCCCGCGTTCTTCCACAAGCCGCGCCATGCATAACGAAGATTTTGAAGAGATTGCCGCACGGACGCACTTTCCTCCAATCAAGATGATCACATGTGGAAGCCGCACTGTCTGTATAGGCAACGCTGCGGTACGAAGCGCAGATACTACCTTTGCAATATAGGTAACGACGCGGCTTTGCTATGATTTGCTCGTCAACTCGTCCGAATGGCCCAACTTGATTAGCTTGAAATTGGAATTCCGGTTGGATGGTGGCCGATTCGGAAGTAACGCCACATGGAGGTCCCAAAAGCAAACGCAGATCCTTCGCTGCGGCTCAGGATGACAGTTCATTTGGCAGGCGAAGGTCGATATCGTGCCAGAGGAAAATATGAATCTCCCTCTATTTATGAACGGAAGGCGGGTTCTACGAGCGAAAGGCGGGTTGGTCGAGCTTTGCGGCAACAATGCTCTCGGCTGCCGCCACCGTTTCCTCGAGGGTCATGTGAGTCGAATCCAGGAGCACGGAATCCGGTGCGGGTTTCAGCGGGGAATCGGCGCGGTTGCGGTCGCGCAGGTCGCGCTCGCGCAGTTCACGGATTACTTCCTCGGGCTGCACTGAGGTCTTGGGAACAATCTGGTCAAAGCGCCGCATGCCTCGCACCTCGGGGGCAGCATCGAGAAAGATTTTGACCTCGGCATGGGGAAATACCACGGTCCCGATGTCGCGTCCTTCCATGACCACGCCGCCGGAAGCGCCCAATTCCTGCTGCATGCGCACCATCCAGGCGCGGATCGCGGGGAAAACGCTCACCTTTGAAGCTCCATCGGTGACCATCTGATTGCGGATCAGCCCCGTCACGTCCTCGTCGTCAAGCAGGACGCGGTTGTTCTCTTCGCCGGGCTCAAGGCGAATGGTGGTTTCCGCAGCCAGTTTCTCAAGGGCAGCGCTCTGGTCCAGCGGCAAACCGGTCCGCAGGGCCTTCAGAGCGAAGGCCCTGTACATGGCGCCGGTTTCAAGGTTCAACAGACCAAAGTGCTGAGCCAGGTGGCGGGCGATGGTACTCTTGCCCGCGCCTGCGGGTCCGTCAATCGCGACAATCAATTTCCTGCCCTGATCTTCCAACCGCAGGGACCCTTCATCCTTGCTCATCCGCGCTTTTTGGTCCCCTTGCCTGGCTGTGCTGTAAAGCCAAACTGCTTGCTGTTCCCAGCCTTGGTGCCGGCGGTAAGCGTGGGTTTGCAGCTGCTTCCGTTGCGGGTGGCTCCGACTGCCTTGCTTGCCGGCTTGGCTGCGCCGTTGGAGTGGCCGTTGCGCTGGGTCCATGCCGGAGCGGCGGATTTTGCCGTTCTTGAGCCATTGGCCGGGCGGCCTGCGTGAGCGCCGCTGCTGCCGTTGGACCGGGCTCCATTGCTTGTACCATTTCCGGCGTGGGCGCCATTCCCGTTATGGGCACCGTTGCTGCTCTTGGCCGCGCCTGCGCTCCAGCGCGTTCCTGCAGGAGCTGGACGAGTGCCGTTTCCCGCATGCGTTCCCGCGGGCCGGGAGTCCGATGCTGCGCGCCGGGCAGGCCGGCTGCTCGAGGAGGTTTGCGCCGGCTTGCGATCGCGAGACAGCGTGGCCGGACGACTGAAATGAGGCCGCGCCGCTGCGGGTTTTCCTGGTCCCGCGGGCTTGCGTGCCGCAGGGGTTCTGGCGACATGGGAGTCACGGGAGTCGGCTGTTTTGCGGGCGGCCGGCGCGGTGGGTGTCGCTTCCGCTGCCGCGTGCAGAGCCAATGGCTGCGTCACATCCTCATCGCGCTCGAAGGATTGCATGAAGTATGCGGATGCCGGCATGGACGAACTGGTATACACGGTCAAGGCCGGCTCAGCAAATTCCGGCAACGTTCCAGCCACATAGTATTGCGGTGCGTGGCCCAAGGAAAGCGTGTGAACCTGCCGCGTAGCCACAAGCCCGCGAAGGACCTCACGCACCTTGCTGCGCGCTGTGAGGGGAGCCAAAAAGAGCTCGACCTCTTCCATGCTGGCGGCAATCACGGCCTGTAGATAAATTGAAGCGAGTACAGAAATCGCCGTGACCTGCGAAGTCGAGGCGCCTTCAGCAATCGCCTTTTGGAACCGCAGCCGCAAGAGCTGCCACTCGGCGGGCTTGCCCGGCGCGGAGACAACCGGAATGATGCGAAGCTGCTGCCAAAGCTCGGTAATGGCGCGCAGCACAGCACCCTCGGTTACCTCGCGGCCCAGGGCATGGGTCAGCTTGGAAACGTTGGTGTCGCCCAGTTCCAACTGCTTGTAGGCTTGGACAGCCAGTTGCGAAACCTGGCGGGAGCCCGTAAGTTGCGGGCTGCGGCGCCAGTCGCGATCGCCCCTCAGCGCATACACATAGGGCAAAACCCAGGCCGCCACCACAAAGTCGGGCTGCTCGCCCACCTGGCCAAGCAGGTTCAGACGGACCGCAATGCTGTCCGCCTCCAGGCGCACAAGTAGCTCCTCCGCTAGTGCAATATGTTTTGGGTCGGGATTGGCGTTCCGCTCTCCGGCAACGGCCTCAACAAACGAAGGCGCTATGGAGATGGAATACTGCCGCTTGGGGAGAAAAAGACAAAAACCAGTCTCCTCGATCCAGGTCCGGGCGTCCTCAAATGTGAGTGTCCCGTTTCCGTCCTGGCGCATCCTTTCGGCGCGCGATGCTTCCAATTGCTCTGCTGTCAAAGAAAAACCTCACTTCCAGGCTCAAGTACGGCAAAACCAGAATTAATGCGTCTTGTGTAGGCCTGTCCAAAAGGTCGCCGCTCCCTCAAATGGTCACGTCGACTAAGTATTGCGGCTTCGGGAAGCGCATTCGCTGGTCTTGCTATTTGCGCCGGGCTAACCCTCTCCCCTGAGGGGACGGTTGCCACCTTCCGATGTTGCTAGATACGGTGAAAGGCCCGCTGGATCTCCTTCCAAGAATACAGCAAAGCTATTGGACGTCCATGCGGGCAACTAGTCGGATGACTTGTTTTTGCCAATTCCAACAGTAACCATTCCATTCTTGTCGGGTCAAGTGCAGTATTGACCTTGATTGCGGAATGACAGGCGATAGAAGCGGCGATTCGCGTTCTCAGCGCGGTAAGGTCCTCATTCCGTTGTTGTTCATCAGAATCGGCGCTGCTTTGATCAATTACCTCGCCCAACATCCGTTCCAAGGCCATTCCTTCCAGGCCCACCGGGGCTGCTTTCACCGCAAGTGTCTGTGGGCCAAAGGGTTCCACCTCGAACCCGTTGCGTTCCAGCTCTTCGGCCATGCGCGCGAACACCACCATCTGCGATGCCTTTAGTTCCACCAGGAGGGGCATTAGTAACCTCTGCCGTTGCACTTGTTCCACCTGGCGGTCCCTGAGAATTTTTTCAAAAAGAATTCTTTCGTGGGCCACGTGCTGGTCGATTATCCACAACCCATCGCTGCCGGAAGCCAAAATAAACGAGTCGCGCAACTGCGCCAGCGGCCGCAGCGACCCAAGGTGATTCAAGTTAGCCGCCGCCTGTTCCGCCTCCACCCGGGCCGTTTCCGCTATCGGGTCCGCAGCCAGGACGGGGCCGTTCGAGTGATTCGGAGAGCACCCCTCAGAGGGAATTGGAGTCGCCTGCTGGAAAAGCGCCGCCGCCGCCTCGCCCCATGCCTGCCGATCCCCCCAACCGCCCCTCACCGACCCAAAGCTTCGCGCGTCGAAGGGGAGGTTGCCGGGAACGGGTGCGGGAATTCGCGGCGTCAACTGGAATGGCTCGGCCCCCGAGGCGCTTTGAAACGCGCCGGGATCGGAATCCGGCAAGGGCGGGAATCGGTCTGAATCCGGAGAGCCGGGCAATGGTGAGACACCCGGCGGCATGAGCGAGGGGCTCGCGGCGGGCGAGTTGTCCAGCGCGGCAAGGAATCCGGCAGAGGGCCGCGCCTTCATCAGCGCCGTCCGCAGACTGTCCCGGACAAAGTCATGCACCAGGCTGCTTTGCCGGAACCGTACCTCGGTTTTTGCCGGATGGACGTTCACATCCACCTCTTCGGGCGGCATCTCCAGGAAGGCCAGCACCACAGGAAAGCTGGTAGGCGGAATGACATTGCGATAGGCTTCGGTGATGGCGTGCATCAGCAGCCGGTCGCGTATAAGCCGCTTGTTGACAAAGATATAAATGGAGTTCCGGTTGAGCTTCTGCAGCTCCGGTTTGGAATAGAAACCGCTGAGCCGCAGGTGCCCAGGGTCGCGGGCCGGCTGGTCCGGATCTTTCTTCCAGGGTGGCGGCTCCGGTAGCCCGCCGTGCGCTAGCGGGGTCTCCGCGGCCACTGGCAGCAGTTGCGCAAGCGTGTCCTTGCCGAAAATCTGGTAGATCCTCTCGGCGGTGCGGGTCACAGGTGGCGCAGAAACGATGGTATGCGTGGCAGACAACAGCTCGAAGTGCTTCTCGGGATGAGCCAGCGCATAATGCGTCACCAGCGCGGTCACGTGGGCCAGTTCCGTCGACTCGGCACGCAAAAACTTGCGCCGGGCCGGGGTGTTGAAGAAGAGGTCGGCAACCGAAATAGTGGTTCCCCGAGCCAGCGCTGCATCCTCGACGTGCAGAATCTTCCCGCCTGCGATCTCGATGTGGGTACCCAAACCGTTCTCCCCGGCATCCGCGCCAGGGCAGGTATCCAGGGTCACCCGGGCCACGGAGGCGATAGATGGCAACGCCTCGCCGCGAAAGCCCAGCGTGGCGATGGAGAGCAGGTCGTCGGCGGTGCGGAGCTTCGAGGTTGCATGGCGCTCGAATGCCAGCAGGGCATCGTCGCGGTTCATCCCCTGCCCGTCGTCGGCCACGCGGATGAGCCGCCGTCCACCCGCTTCCACCTCGACCCGGATGCGCTTGGCGCCCGCGTCGAGGGCGTTTTCCAGGAGCTCCTTCACGACCGATGCGGGCCGGTCCACCACCTCGCCGGCAGCGATCTGGTTAGCAACCTGGTCGGGAAGTACGCGGATCCGCCCCATAAGGTCTAAGGGTAACGCAGGGGCGGCTGTGGGGAGAGGTTGAAAAGCGGGTACAGAATGCAGAATGCCGCCTGGCGGCGGCATTCTGCATTTTTGACTTGGAGTTCCGAGCGGGCTAAATCCCTACGCCGTACTCGCTGAAGTGGCCTTCATCGGCATTGGCATAAAAATCGTAGGGGGTGCGGCGCTTGAACTTGTAGCGGCTGAAGATCTCGCGGCCTACAAAGATGCCCACTGCCGCCACGGCCATTCCCATCGAGAACCAGGTCATCACACGCAGGACGGTCTTTTCCTTGTTTTCATCTGCGGGTGTAACTTCGATCGGTTCCAGGGGTTCGGGCTCGGCGCACATTTTGGTCTCCTGATTATTATGATAGCCCAATTCTGCTTCGCGGGTTGCGCTGGAGGCGTGACAACGGCGTGAATTGTTTACTCGGAAGAGTCGATTCGGGCCAGCCATGCGTTCTTTGCGGAATCGGGAAGGAAGCTGGCGCGGAATGAGTTCCTGGCGAGCTGGCGCAACTCCTCGCGGGTGAATCCCTGCGTGGTATGTGCCAGCAGGTATTCATTGAGCAGGTCCGAGCCGAAGAAGGCCGGGTCGTCGGAGTTGAGAGTTACCAGCAAACCAAGATCGAAGTAGCGACGCAGCGGATGCTCGGCAAAGGTGGGGCAAACCCCGGTGCGCACGTTGGAGGTCGGGTTCAGCTCGAGCGGTATGCCGCGGGTCTTCAGCTCCTCGAGGAGTTTCGCATCCTGGATTGCCGACAGTGCGTGCCCGATGCGCTCCGAGCCGATTCCGAGCGCCTCCCAAATGGCCTCGGGGCCGGTGGTTTCACCCGCGTGGTTGGTGAGCCGCAGGCCGGCGTTCATGGCCCTTCCATAAAGCGCGCGGAAAGGTTCCGAGCCGGTGCGCCTCTCGTCGCCGCCCAGGCCAATGCCGACAATCGAAGGGTGGACTGCCCGCATTTTGGCAGCTTTGCGAAAGACGCGCGCAGCCTCCTCGACCGTGAAGTGGCGCACCGCGTCGAAGATCCAATAGAGCGAAAGTCCCAGCTCGTGTTCGGCCCTCTCCCGGGCACGTTCCAGGCCCGCAAAGATGGGTTCCAGCGCGCGGGGATCGAAGTTGCGCCACATGTAAATGACGCCTACCGAGATGTAGACTTCGGCGTGAACCACGCCCTGCGCGGCCAGGCGCTCCATCATGCGCCAGGCGACCAGTTCGTAATCTTCCGGATCGATGAGGCGGCGCGTGACGGCCTTGAAGCCTTCGATAAAGCCGGTGAAGTCGTCGAAGCGGTAGAGGGACTCCGCTTCAGCCAGAGTCATCGGTTGCCGATCCTGGCGGGCGCTGAGCTCGACCAGAGTTGCGGGCGTGATCGTCCCTTCGAGATGCAAATGCAACTCGGCCTTGGGCAGGCGGCGGATGAAATCTGCGATATCCGTGTTCACTACCGAAGCCCCGCGAACTCCGACCGATGGCGGCTATAGAAGAAGTAGATCAGCAAGCCGGTCACGAGCCACGCGAAGAAAGCCATCCAGGTCATGACTTCCAGGCCCATCATCAGCACGACGCAAAAAATGATGCTCAAGGTCGGAAAGACCGGTCCCAACGGAACCCTGAAGCTGCGCCGCCGCTCCGGCTCGCGATAACGCAGGATAAGAACGGCAATCGAGACCAGGACGAACGCGAACAGCGTGCCGATGTTCGACAGATTTGAAACCGTTCCGATATCCAGCAGACCGGCGGGAACGCCCACAACAAATCCAGCTACCCAGGTGGCCACGGCCGGGGTGCGGAACTTGGGGTGAATGCGGCTAAAGACTTTTGGCAGCAGCCCATCGCGCGACATGGCGAACCACACCCGCGCCTGGCCAAGCTGGAAGACCAGAATCGACGAGATCATGCCCAGCATGGCGCCGATGAGTACAAAGAGCCGCACCCAGGACAAGTTGGCCCCGCCCGGCAGAAGCGACAGCCTCTTCAGCGCATTCACTACTGGCGCCGCATCGCCCATGACCGATTGCCAGGGCACAATTCCGCTGAGCACAATGGCTACCGCGCTGTAAAGCAGAGTGCATGCCACCAGCGTGGCCAGAATGCCGAAGGGCACGTCGCGCTGCGGGTTCTTGCACTCCTCGGATGCTGTCGAAACGGAGTCGAAGCCGATGTAGGTGAAGAAAATAATCGAGCCGCCGGTAAGCACGCCGGTCCAGCCATTCGGCATAAAAGGGTGCCAGTAATGCGGCTTGATGAAGCTGGCTCCGGCAAATACAAACACGAGGATGGCCGCGGTCTTGATGAGCACCAGGACATTGTTCGTGCGTGCCGACTCGCGAATGCCCCGCACCAGGATCACCGTCAAGAGCATGACGACGAGAAACGCTGGAATGTTGAAACCGTAATGCCAGCCCGACTGATAAATATCGCGGCCCGACAGGTCCTGGAGGCCGGTGGGCAGGAAGGCGGGCGAGATCCACTTTGCCGGGGGATGGAGGCCGAACCAATCGAGCAGGTCGACGATATGCGCGGCAAAGCCGACGCTCACGCTCATGTTGCTGAAGGCGTATTCGAGAATCAGATCCCAGCCGATGATCCACGCCGTCAGTTCGCCGAGTGTGGCATAGGTGTAGGTATAAGCCGAGCCGGCGATGGGAATCATCGACGCAAGTTCGGCGTAACAGAGGCCGGTAAAAACGCAGACGATGGCTACCAGGACCAAAGACAGAGCCAGCGCCGGTCCCGCCCCCGGCCGCCCCGCCATGGCCGTATGGTGGATCAGGTAGTGCGCCAGCGGCGTGTCCCGGATCGAGGGCACATCGAACTTTTGCCCGGCCATGGCCGTGCCGATGACCGTAAAAATGCCCGACCCGATGACCGCTCCAATGCCCAAGGCCGTCAGCGACCAGGGGCCAAGAGATTTTTTGAGCGAGTGTCCGGGCTCTTCGGAATCCCGGATCAACTTATCGATGGACTTGCGGGCAACAAGTTGTCTCAGCAGGGCGGTTCTCCCGGTCCCGTCGATTGCGGGCTATCTCGGTTAAGACGCTTCCCCCGGTTCAGGTTGGTTTTGCCGAGGTCTACAAGATGAGGATCTCCCCATGGAAATCCTCACCCAACAGTTCGGGTCCCGGTAAGACTGGCCCTGGAACATACGAAGGAGAAAGGCCATTGGCAGGGGAATTGAGATTGGATTCAGGGCCGGCGGGCACCTAGGGCCCGCCGGCTAAGTGAACCCCGTTATTTTCCGGTTACCGTTTGGAAACGCCGCGCGCTAACTTCTTCACTTTCTTCTTTTTCTCGCCCCGCGCCCCGGTCCTTTTCGCCTTGGGGGCCGCTGCCTTGCGGGCTGCGCGCTTGATCTTCTTTCGTTCCTGCGTGTCTTCGATCTTGGTGGTGTCTGCCACTTGTAACCTCTTTCGCTGCAATCGCTTCAATATTCCCTGAAATCGGGTAGACGTGACCCATATGTTAACAGGGATTTGACTGCGGCGAAAGCGACTAACACGGCAGAAGTGCGCAAACCCGCGCCCGCCGATGCGTTTCCAGCGTACAATGGAAATAGACCTGAATGATCAGAGAGGAATCTGATAAGTTTGGCTCGGCTTTGGCCGTCCGACCGCACCTGACGAGCTCCCCACCCCACGCAACAATCAACCGCACCAAGTTGACCGGAGTTCCCTTATGCGTTCCGACAAGATTCACCGCGCTCTCGCGCAGGGCATGAATCGCTTTGAAGTTTGCCAGTTAGTTGCCAAAGGGGTCAAAGCTACCCATAAAACAGGCTCGCGTTTTGAAGATTCGATAAACGACGTCCTGCAATATCTAGGCACCCACGATAAGCCCAAGGAAGGCATTCACCCGGCCATTCCCCAGGTCAGCGTCAAGAGCCTGAAGCCGGCGGCATAAGCCGCGGCCCACTTCCGTACCGAATCGCACAAACAAGAGTGTCGTAGACAAAAGGAGAGGGGCAGCTGGTTGGCTGCCCCTCTCTTTGTTTCTTGTTGAACCGGTCGCTGAATTCTTAGACGACCTGGACGTTTTCTGCCTGCCAGCCCTTGGGACCCTTGGTCACATTGAACTGGACGCGCTGGCCTT
>ODAK010008255.1_pt1 | contig 10432 bp, 12 predicted proteins | sample 1539591 | NCBI WGS metagenome assembly ODAK01 (sample SAMEA3539303, study PRJEB22396) | soil metagenome | biome: tundra; feature: field; material: soil | place: USA | collected 2010-05 | depth 0.15 m | reverse complement strand
CCGCGGCGGTCAGAAGCAGTCCAGTTTTCATCGGCCCGATCCTCGTCTTGCTCGCCCACGCCACTGACCGCGAGCGTGTATCTGGACCATACTCGCTCGAAAACCCTTCGGGAGAATATGTTGGCGGCGCTGGCCGGGCACGAACCTTATCCTGGGTCATCTGCCTACGTCGCTCCAAAGTTGCGGGATTGGTCCAAACGCCGTCCATCAGGTGAAATTACCGGCCGTGAGGGTCGAAACATTCTGGAAAGTGACCGACGTGCCATCCGACAGATTGAGTGTCGTGGCCCCGCCGGCATTGATCTGCGTGAACAAGGCATTCGCCTCCTCGCTCCCGCCATAGCCAGACAGGTGGATGTCCACCTGCGTGGGGGAACTGAGACCCGTCACCAACTCACTCCCGCCACCCAGGCCACTGATGAATTCGAACAAATTGTTCGCCGCTGGGCTGGCGACGATGGTCGCGGCACCGGAGCCGGCGACGATCGTGTCAGGCGCGTTCGATACCGAGCTACCGGTCAACGTTTCGTTGCCGCTGCCGGCGTAAAGGATCTGCGCGCCGCTGCCGTTGGCGAACAGCTGGTCGCCGTTGCCGCCGCCGAACAAGGTCGCCGCGCCACCGCCCGCCCTCAGGATATTGTTGCCGGCCGAGCCGCCGCGGAAATAATCCGGCCCGTTGCCGCCGGTTACCGTGTCACTGCCGGTGCCGCCGTAGACCGTCGCACCACCGGTGCCCGAGAAGGTCAACCGGCTGCCGGCGCCGTATATCACATTGGTGTCGAGGCCGGTAACCGTCTCGGAGCCGGTGGACGCCGTGATGGTCGCCGCGCCACCCGTGGTCACGGCACTGCTGCCCACGCCGAGCAAGATCGAGTCGTTGCCCGCTCCGAGATTGATCGTGTCGTTGCCGGAGCCAAGCGCCTTGATCGTGTCGTTGCCGTCGCACAGCGAGATAAACCATGAATTGGGACTGGTCGCCGGGATGATGATCTGGTCGTTGCCACCGCCCCCGATGACGCTGCCCGATCCGCCAGTGGCAATGAAGTTCAGGTTGCCGGCGCCAACCAGCACTTCCTGGCCGGCGTTGGGGTTGTTGTCGCTGAAGCTGGCGCTCGGCGCCGCGTCGACGAGGTAATTATAGCCCTTCGGTATGCCCACCACGCCGATCGGCGTGCCCAGCTGCACGAACTCCCCAATCTTGCCAGCGGCCAGAGACGGTGGTGACGGACTGTGGACGCTGTCGGCCGGGATGATCGTCGAGTTGCCGATGCCCGTGGCGATCGCGCCGGCGACATATTGCGCGAGCAACGCGTTATCCGGGCATGGATAGGTTAATGAGACAGTACCATGCGCCCCTTGAACCGTGACAATCGTCGACATAGGCGGAACTCCGGGTCGCTGGTGGTTTCCCCAATGTGCTATATTTAATCGGCGGGAATGAATTCGCGCAAGGCCGGTTCGATGAACAATGCAAGGCAGAAATGCCGGCCGCCGGCCTGGTCCAGCTCCGGCGGCGGCACGGCCCGGCGTTCCCCCAGCGTCAAGTTGCCATGATAAGGTCGCGAAATGCCCGCCGGTCAGAGGGCCAGATCAACGGAATACCGCGGCTTGCAGCCATTGTTGATGGCGATGACCTCGCCAGGCCTCGTGCCGCCGGAAGCGCCGGTGACGTTCACAGCGGGGGTCACCGGCACCTTTCCGGCAGAGGAGCGGGGTGCGACGCGCGGGCTCGCCTCCGTCACATTACGAAAATTTCATTCATGGAAAGTTAACGCCTCATCCGGTCCCCGGCCCCGTTCGGGTGCTGAACCAACGTGTAACGACTCACGAAATGGATTCGCCTACGATTGTACAATCGTTCGGTAGCCCGCTCCACACCATGGCACTTACAGCGGTGAAACCATCGACCCGCCGAATTGCTGTTTCTTTGTCCTGGACCGGGCCGGCTGACTCGCCGTCTCGCCGGCGGCGAGTTCGATGATTTCCGCCGTGATCTCCTCCTGCCGCACCTGCCGTTGGGTTGCCTGGAGCGACCCAAGCTGTTGCTCAATCTGATGGCGCGCGGCTTCCATTGCTTCCATCCGCGCTTCGTTTTCGGCCACGAAAGCGTGGAGCGCGGCGTTGCATAGTCGCGCATGCAGATAGTCGGCGATCAGCTCGCTCAGCAACACCTCGGGCGCCAGATTTAGCAGCGGCTTGTTGCCATCCATGGGCCGCGGGAACTGCGTCAGGTCGAGTGGAAACATGCGAATGCGTTCCACGTGCGCGCCGCGGCCCCGATGCCCTTCCGTGAAGATCGCCTCGAGCCGATCGATCGCTCCGCTGGCGATCCGGGCGTAGAGCGCTTCGGCGATGCGATCGGCGAGTTTCGGAACGCCCGCCGAATGCGATGGCATCGCGCTTGTCCAATCGGCCACAACGCCCCGTTCCGCGGCGATGGCGCCGCCTCGCGTGCCGATCAGGAACAACTCGGCGGTCGCAAGATCGGCCCCGGCCGCGTCGAGCACGCGCTCGCTGAAGGCCCCGGCGAATCCCTGTTCAGCGCAAAAGATCACGATCGCCGGCCGGCTCGATCGACCAACGGTGCCTGTATCAATGGAGGGAACCAATCCGGCCACCCGCCCGATCGCCGTCGCGATCGTCGCCGCGTAATGATCCACCGCCACAAGCTGTCCTCGGGCCTGCTGGACGCGCGCGGCGGCGATGCCGCACATCGCATTCACCACCGCGCCGAGTTGGCGGACGCCTTCGATGCGGGCGCCAATATCCGCGAGGCGCTCGGTCATGACGCACCGCTCTCGCCCGACGCACTCGATGACGGCGTGCCGGCCGCCGGCGTGATCGATCCCGCGTATTGTTTCAGCGTCCCCAGCAAGATTTTCGAGCGCGCTTCATCGATTGTGCCGGTCGCCTGGAGCAACGCCACCGCCTCCGCCGCACCGCGGTCGAGCGCACCGCTCAAGCCATTCCGGAACGTCACCACATCCGGCAACGACAGTGGATCCAACAGACCGGATTGCACCGCCAGGACCAGAGCCACCTCATCGGCGAGCCGCATGGGCGCGTGGCGGGACTGGGTGAGGATCGCGCGAATGCGTGCGCCGCGGGTCAGTTGGTCGCGGACCCGCGTGTCCGGCATGCCGCCGAACCGCGTGAACATCTCCATTTCCAGAAACTGCGCATAGTCGAGGCGCAGCGTCTCCGCCGCCTCACGCAATGCCCGCGCCTGGGTTTTGCCGCCGACCCGGCTGACACTCGTGCCCACATCCACGGCCGGCTTCTGGCCTTCATGAAACAGTTTCGTATCGAGCACGATCTGGCCGTCGGTGATCGAAATGAGATTGGTCGGAATGTAGGCGCTGAGGTTGCCGGCGTCGGTCTCGGCGATCGGCAGCGCCGTCAGCGAGCCGCCGCCTTTTTCCGGGGACAGTTTCGCCGCCCGTTCCAGCAGCCGTGCATGCACGTAGAACACATCGCCGGGATAGGCCTCGCGTCCCGGCGACTGGCGGGTCAGCAGCGCGATCTCTCGATGGCTGGCGGCGTGTTTCGTCAGATCGTCGATGACGACCAATGCGTGCTGGCCGCGATCGCGAAAATACTCGGCCATGGTGAAACCGGCGAACGGCGCGATCCATTGCAGGCCAGGCGAACTCGCCGCTCCCGCCACGACGATGATGCAACGGCTGGCGTCGCCACCCGCGTGGATCGCGTCGATCGCGCGCCGAACGCTCGAACTTTTTTGGCCGACCGCGATATAGATGCAGATGATGTCGCTGGTCTTCTGATTGATGATCGTATCGACGCCGAGCGTGGTCTTGCCGATGGCGCGGTCGCCGATGATCAGTTCGCGCTGGCCGCGGCCCAGAGCAAACAGCGTATCGACGACGAGGAGACCGGTCTGCACCGGCTGACTGACGAGGTCCCGGTCGATGATCGCCGGCGCCGGCCGCTCGATCGGTTCATTCGATTCGGCGGCGATCGACCCCTTGCCGTCGAGCGGCCGGCCAAGCGGATCGACGACCCGTCCAAGCAACGCCGGCCCCACCGGCACGCGCACGACATCGCCCGTTCCGCGCACCGTATCACCCGCCTCGACGCCGTCCACGTCATCCAGCACGACGCACCCAATACGATCCGGCTCCAACACCTGGGCGTAACCGAACTGGCCCTTTTGAAACCGCAACAACTCATCGAGCCGCGCGCCGGGGAGACCGGACACCAGGGCGACGCCGTCGCCGACCTCCTCGACACGGCCGATCTGTTCCGCTTGCGGTCCGAGGGCGACGGTGCTGAGTGCATCGCGAGCACGCTCCAGCCAGGCATCCGCTGTATTCTGACTTCGTCTCGTCATGCCCAGGCCTGAACCGGTGCGAACGTCCTGGCCGGTACTCGCGATTGAACCGCCGGAGAATCATCTGTGTGTATCTGTGTGTATCTGTGGTTCGGCTTGTTTTTTCTGAGACCGCAACGGACTCTGGCGGTGCGGTCTTTCGGCAAGATAAGGTGGAACCACGAATACACACAGATACCCACAGATAGAAAAGCAAGCGCGCTGAATGCCCAGGTCACGGTCCGGCGGGTCGGCGCCGGGACCGTTGCGCTATCGTGCACGCGATCGAACCTGGCCAACGAGACCAGGATTCCACCATCGCATGGCTTAGCGCGCATTTGGCTCGGCGGTGGCGGCAGGTACCGCCTTCGGACAGACCGGTTGGTCCGATCCAGCATGGGACGGCAACGGCACGTCATTCGTTTCAGCTCCTTGGGTAAGACGAAGCAGAATTTGATCCAGATCGGCACGCCAACTGTTGCTCACGAGCAAATGCGGGCCGCGCAGTTCCAGACCGGCGATCAGTGCGGGATCGGTGCGGAAGACGATCGAAGGATCATCGCCCAATGCCTCGCCGAGTCGCTGGCGCGTCCGTTGCTGTTCGGCCGGATCGAGCACCGTCGCGCTCACCACTTCGAGTGCGGCACCACTCGCCATCACCGCCCGCCGCGCCGCGTCCGGCAGAGCCCCCACCTCCTGAACCAGCCAGTCGAGAAACGCGGCGCGCACCGCCGTGCCATCCAATCGCGCGGCCAATTGTTCCGCGATGGCGACCGCGAGGCGGGCCGACCGCGCATTCCAGGCATCACCGGCGGCCTGGTTCGCTTTTTCGATCGCCGTTCGCGCGTTTGTTTCAAGCGCTGCCGCCGCGGTCCTGGCCTCCGCCAGCAGCGCGGTTCGAGTCGTTTCGGCTTCGGCATGGGCAGCGGCCAGGATCGCGTCGCGCTCCTTCGCGAAACCGGCCCGCGTCTGCTCGATCTCCGCCAGAGCCGCCGTCGCCTGAGTGCGCGTGGCCTCCGCCTCGGCCATCGTGCGCCGTGTCGCGTCGCGGCGTTGCTCGATCATGGCGGCCACCGGGCGCCAGAAAAACCGCTGCAACAGCCAGACGAGAACCGCGACGTTGACCGTCTGAATGCCAAGCGTCCACCAGTCGATCGTCATGATGTCATTTCAGCAACGGATTGGCGAACAGCAGCAGCAGCGCGATCACCAGGCAGTAGATCGCCATCGTCTCGATCATCGCCAGTCCGACGAACAGCGTGCGTGAAATGGTGCCCGCGGCCTCCGGCTGCCTTGCGATCGCATCCATGGCCGCCGCGATCGCCCGCCCCTCGGCCAGCGCCGGACCGATCGCACCGAAGGACACCGCGACGGCCGCCGATGCGATGCTGCAAAACGCCAACCAGTTCATGAAGCGGTCCTTTCGTGGGGAATGTCTCGCTCATCGCCGATCGCCCCGGCGATAAACACCATCGCCAGAATCGCGAAGATATAGGCCTGCACCGCGCCCGTCAGCAGATCGAGCGCCATCAGCGGGATTGGCACCAGCAGACCGGCCAGCGACAGCACGATGCCAATCATGAACACACCGCTCATGACATTGCCGAACAGCCGCACGAGCAACGAAAACGTCCGGGTGATACTCTCGACGAAATTCAACGGAATCATGATCGGACTGGGCGTGGCGAACGTGCCGAGAAACCCGCGCACGCCACCGGCGCGGATGCCGAACCAGATCACCGCCAGGAAGACCAGCAACGCCAGTGCCGCATCGGTTTCCAGATGCGCCGTCGGCGGCTCGACACCTGGGATCAGGGCGGACCAGTTGGCGACGAAGATGAACGCGAACAGCGTGCCGATGAAGGCGCGATACGGGGCGGGCCCGACCTGCATGGTGTCGCGGATCTGACTGTCGACGGTGTCGACGATCAGTTCGAACACTTCCTGCGTCGTCGAAGGCTGACGGGACAGGCGGCGTTTGATCACGATGGCACCCAGAACCAGGAAGCCCATGATGGCCCAGGTAACCAGAACGGCTCCGGTGATCGGCACGGGTCCGGCGTGAAACAGCGCGGTGCTGGTCAGGGGTGACTTCATAATACGACGGCTCGCAGTCCGCGCATGACCGCGAAACGAGCGATCAGGACGCCAGCCGCCATCAGCAGCAGCGGCATCGCGCCTTCGCGGGCGGCCAAGGTCAACACGCCGCCCAACACCGCGAAGCGGGCGAGCATCAGTAAGATGGACACGCCCGCGCCGCCGCGCTCGGCCAACAGGCGCGCGTTCCACCACAGGCAGACGAAGTACAGCGTGCCGACGACGAACCCGGCGGTGAGATACGCGCCGAGGGTAACCAACATCAGTGCATCGACGTTCATGCGCTTTGCATCCATCGCCACGCGGACCAGAACCCCAGCGCCGCGCCGAGCATCAGCAACGGCGCCGTCCAGAACAGTCCCGTTTCGAACACGCGGTCGAGCCACCGGCCGGCGAACACGCCAATCAGCATGGGTGTGACGATGATCCAGCCCAATACGCCGATCTGACCGAGGCGGCGTGCCACTGATGGATCTGTTTCTCGCGGCCCGCGGCGGGCGCGTTGGTCACGCAGCCGGACACCCTTCACCAGCGGGTCCTGCTCGTCCGGGGTGGTCGTCACGCGAAGTGCGCCGAACCGCCGCCGTCCCGTGCCCGAAGATGCGTAACGATCTGGCGGATCGCGTTCAACTGCAGCCGCATGCTGTCGACACGTTCCATTCGTTCCGTCTCCATATCGGCGCGAAATCGGGCGAGCACCGTTTCATCGAGCGTCGCCAGGTCATCTCCCACAACCGCTTCCCGTGTGGCGATGGCGATCTCCTGTCCACCGGTGACTGACAGGACGCCGCGACGCACCGCGCAGTAATGCGGCGTTTCGTCGCCGCCACGCCAGGTCACGACACCGATCGCCAGGCTGGTCAGAAAATCCGCGTGTCCGGACATGATGCCGAAACTTCCCGTGGCATCGTCGCCGCGCAATGCGAGAACGCCGTCCGTGTCGACCACGACCGACAGCGGCGTGATGATCCGCAACTTCATGATGGACGACCCGCCTTCACCGCGGCAGCCTCCTTCGCGCGCGCATCGTCCAAAGTCCCAACCATGTAGAGCGAACTTTCAGCCCAGTCGTCGGTCTCGCCGTCGAGGATGGCGCGGCAACCGGCGATTGTGTCGGCGCGGCTCACGCTGCGGCCAAGTGTGCCGGTGAAGGCTTCCGTTACCACGAACGGCTGGCTGAGAAAACGCTGCAGCCGGCGGGCGCGTTTGACGATCAGCCGGTCGCTCGCGCTGAGTTCTTCAACGCCAAGCAGCGCGATTATGTCCCGCAGGTCCTTCAACCGCGCCAGTGCCTCACGCGCGCGTTCGGCGAGCCGGTAATGCTCCTCGCCCACGATCAGCGGATCGAGCAGCACGGAAGACGAGGCCAGCGGATCGATGGCCGGATAGAACGCCTCGGCCGCCAGCGCGCGGGACAGCATGATGATGCTGTCCATGTGGCCTGAGATGGCGGTCACCGCCGGGTCGGTGAAGTCGTCCGCCGGGACATAGACGGCCTGGATCGCGGTGACCGCCGCGCCGGCGACAGACGCGATACGCTCCTGTAACAAAGCCACTTCGGTGGCCAGGGTCGGCTGATAGCCAACGCGAGACGGCAGGCGCCCGAGCAGACTCGAAAGCTCGGCCCCCGCCTGCACGAATCGGTAGACATTATCCATCATCAGCAGCACGTTCTGGTGCTTCTGGTCGCGGAAATACTCGGCGATGGTCAGCGCGGTCAGCGGCACGCGCCAGCGGGCGCCGGGTGGCTCGTTCATCTGGCCGTAGACCAGCACGGTGCGCGCCAGCACGGCCGAATTCTTCATGTCGTTGAGCAACTCGTGGCCTTCGCGGGACCGCTCGCCGACGCCGGCGAACACCGAAATCCCCTGATATTTCTCGACCATCGCGTGGATCAGTTCCATGACCAGCACGGTCTTCCCCACCCCGGCGCCCCCGAACATCGCCGCCTTCCCTCCCTGGGCCAGCGGCGCGAGGAGGTCGATCACCTTGATCCCCGTCTCAAACACCGCGCTGGCAGACGTCTCATCCAGCAGCGCCGGCGGTGGCGCGTGGATACCGCGTCGTGGGGTATCGGCTGGCAACGGCGGTCCCTGGTCCCGCACCGTCCCGACGACATCGAGCAAACGGCCCAGTACCGCATCGCCAACCGGGACCGATATGGGCGCGCCGGTGGCGTGCACCTTCGTGCCACGCGCGAGCCCGGCGGTCGCCTGCAGCGCGATGCCACGCACGGTCGAGGCGTCGGCGTGGCTGTGCACCTCCAACACCAGCGGTTCCGGCCGGTCCCAGGCGACGATCAGCGCGCTGTCGATCGGCGGCAGCGTGGCGTCATCGAAGCGTACCTCCACGACGGCGCCACGCACCGAGATGACGGTGCCGGTCGCGTTAACTGGGTCGGGAAGTGACATGGGTTGCGTTGTAGACCTCCTCCGTGGCGGGGGCATAACCTCCATCGCAGCCACTCAGCCCGAGGAGCCAGACAGCACCATGCACGCGATGGTATTGAAGACGCCAGGCGCCGCCCTCGAATGGACCGAGCTTCCCGACCGCCGCCCAGGCCCCGGCGAAATCCGGGTGCGCGTCGCGGCCTGCGGGGTCTGCCGCACCGATCTGCATGTCCTCGACGGCGAGCTGCCGAACCCACGCATACCCATTATCCCCGGCCACGAAATTGTCGGCCGCATCGATGCGATCGGGCCCGGCGTCGAGGGCCCGCACCTCGGCCAGCGCGTCGGCATCCCCTGGCTCGGCCACACCTGCGGTGTCTGCCGGTATTGCACCAGCGGGCAGGAGAACCTCTGCGACCATCCGCTGTTCAACGGCTACACGCGGGACGGCGGCTTCGCGACGGCGACGATCGCCGATGCGCGCTTTGCCTTCCCGCTCGGCGAGGCGGGCGATGACGTGACGCTCGCGCCGTTGCTGTGCGCCGGGCTGATCGGCTGGCGGTCGCTGGTGATCGCGGGTGAGGGCCGCAATCTGGGCCTCTACGGTTTTGGCGCGGCGGCGCACATCCTGGCGCAGGTGGCGAAATTTCAGGGCCGCTCGGTGTTCGCCTTCACGCGGCCAGGCGATACGGCCGGGCAGAATTTCGCGCGAACCCTCGGCGCCGTCTGGGCTGGCGGATCGGATGAGGCCCCGCCGGAGCCGCTCGACGCCGCGATCATTTTCGCGGCGGTGGGCGATCTGGTGCCATTGGCGCTGCGAGCGGTCCGCAAGGGCGGCCGGGTGGTCTGCGCCGGCATCCACATGAGCGATATTCCAGGTTTCCCCTACCGGCTGTTGTGGGAGGAGCGGCAGATCATCTCGGTCGCCAATCTGACGCGACGGGATGGCATTGAGTTCCTGGCCCAGGCGCCGAAAATCGGCATCGTAACGAGCACGACGCGGTACCGGTTGGATCAGGCGAATGAGGCGCTCGCCGATCTCCGCGCCGGACGGTTCGAAGGCGCGGCGGTGCTGGTGCCGTAAAGCGCCACCAGGAACCATCGCCCGGCGGCGCCGTTGTAACGCTGCGATACCGCGACGATGGAGTTCCCGCATGACAATCATCGGCTGGATTGTTCTCGACCTGGTGTCCGGTTTCATCGCGAGCAAGCTGGTCAACCGCCGCGCCTGGTGATCCGGCCTTTTAATCAATACCTTGGCACTCAAAAGGAACAGCATATGAATGACCCGTCATCCAGCGACGCGATGGAGACCCAGATGAAAACCGCCGCGAACGAAGCCGCCGATGCCGTCACCTGCGCCTCGGAGCAGGTGCGAAAACTGGGCGCGCAGGCGGCGGAGGTCGGCGAGCAAGTGTATCGTCAGGCCATGGATGCTGGGCGGTACGCCAGCCGCCAGGTCGAGGAACAGCCTTGGACCGCCGTGATCGCCACGGGGTTGCTCGCTCTGGGGATCGGGATTTTGCTTGGACGCGGTTCCGTACCGAGGCCGCGGACCGCGCGGGATTACGTGGACGGCTATTTGCCGCGGAATCTCCGTCGGGGCTGAAGGGAG
>ODAK010008254.1_pt1 | contig 10433 bp, 7 predicted proteins | sample 1539591 | NCBI WGS metagenome assembly ODAK01 (sample SAMEA3539303, study PRJEB22396) | soil metagenome | biome: tundra; feature: field; material: soil | place: USA | collected 2010-05 | depth 0.15 m | reverse complement strand
CCGCCGTCAGCAGCGCCATCCGGTGCGGCTTGGCCATGGGACCGAGAAAGTATTGCGCAACTCCCATCGATCCGCCGAGCAACCGGATGTAAGCCGTCATCACGGCGAGCACTGCCGCCAGCCATCCAAGTTCGCGTCCCCAGCTGAAGGTGGCAATCGAATAGCCCGCCCCCGCCAGAATCACGACGTCGGCAAAGCGGTCCGGCATGTCGTTGAAAATTTCTCCGTAAACCGTCTTGCGGCCGCCTTCAATCGCAACCAACCCATCCAGCATGTTGCACAGCAGGCGAAGCTGAATGCACGCCGCCGCCGCCAGGAACAGCGCCGGCCGTGTGATTCCTTCGGCGCGCTGTGTCCACCCAAGGCAAATCCCGGCGGCGGTGGCCAACACAAGACTGGCCATCGAGATGGCATTCGGTGCCACGCCGGCCCGCGTCAGCACTCGCGCCAAACCCTGCGCCCACGCGCGTTGCCGTGTCTTCAGCGGCCGCCGCGGAAGTGCGCCCTCCGGAATCGTCTGCGGTGAGCTCATATCCCATTGCTACAAACGGAAGAATTGTGCTACTAAGTAGTCTCGGCGGCAATGGAAATCGGCGGCGGGCATCACCGCTGGAGATGCAAACCCAGCCTATGACCTTCAAACGCAACCTCGTGCTCAGCCTATTACTGGGACTGGCTGGAGGAGTCTCCGCCTACGTTCTCGCCTGGGGACTATTCACGACGCACCCGGAACTGGGCGTGGAACCCGCCAGTGGGCGCGCGATTGCGCTCTGGGTTACCCCGCTCATCTTTCTCGGAAGCATCATCTATTTCGGAACCGGGAGTCGCCACCGCTAAGGCGCTCGAGATTACTCCGCCGGTTAGTTTTTCTGCAGCCGATTGATGTCGACCGGAGCACGTATGGTCTCGACTTTGACCTCCACCGCGCCATTCGACGCTGTGCCGCCCTGGGCCAACTGGCTGACCCGCTGGCCCGGCATCGCGCTGGCTTTCCTCTGGGGTTTCGCCGAGGGCACGCTGTTCTTCATTCTTCCCGATGTGCCGCTCTCACTCGCCGCGATGATTCGTCCGCGCCGCGCCCTGATTCACCTGGCCGCGATCGTCGCCGGCGCCCTGCTCGCCGGCGCCGTCATGTTTTCCTGGTCCGCCCGCGGACCAACTGCTCGCTCTGCCGTGGCGCATGTCCCGCTCGTTACTCCGGCTATGTTCGAGCGCGCCGAAAGCGACTACCGTGAGTTTGGCATCTGGGCCGCCCGTATGGGACCGGTCCGCGGCATCCCTTACAAGGTTTACGCCGTCGAGGCACCGGAGGCATTCCAGCCTGCGGTCCTTTTTGATGGTCACGATCCCCGCTCGCATCTGGAGGCTACTCGTCGTCTGGCTGGGTTTCGCCGGAACGGGGCTGCTCCTGCGCAAACTGGGTCGCGCTTCTCTGGCTCCTGCTCTTCATGCGCCCTTCTGGATTGTGGTGTACGTAGTCTACTGGGCAAGGGTGAAATAGCCGGAAACCCCAGCGAGTTGGAGGGACGACCCAGTTCTGGCGGGTCGTCGGCACTTAGGAAGATATCGCAGCCGCTAGGCAATCGTCTCAAGTGGTGCAAAATCGCGATTTCACGCATTGACCCGGTTCCCGGCGAACAAACGGCGCAAGCTGGTGAGAACGCCTGTTCTCAACAGTTATGGGTGTTTGACGGCAGCAGTTGCCCGTCACTCGCCCTTAGAACTTGTAACAAGACCCCCGTTCTGCCTGCAAAGGGAGCGAAAACGCTCGGACTTGGCTATCGGAGCCTATCCGCGAGTCCATGGTCCCAGGCTGAGCGCGTCCGGCTGGCACTTCCCCCGGTCGCCGGTTGGCAGACCGAACCGTCCGCTCCGGCGGTGCATGCGAATCCAGAGCAACAACCGGGAAGTGTGCCGCCACACTGCTGTCCTTTAACCGAGCAACTCACGACAGCACTCGTCGCTTGACAAGAACCTCCGAGCCATGTCCCGTTTGAGCAGTGTGTCGAGGTGTCGAAGAAATACTCGCCCCCACTATAGGCGCAAAAGCCAACGGCCGGGGTCACAGCCGGCTGCCCAACAGGACATTCGGTGGGCTCCTGAAAAATCATAATCTTACACAGCCCAACCCCTGTGTAGCCAACGCAATACCCGGTCAGCGTGCTGGGCGTCACCGCCGTGCCGCTGAGGGAGACCGTTTGCGGGCTGTCGGCCGCGTTGTCGGTAAACGTGACGGTGCCCTTTACGCTGCCCGTGGTGTCAGGCGCAAGAGTCACATTGATCGCGCAGTTCGCTCCGGCAGCGAGCGATGAGCCGCAGTTATTGGTCTCTGCAAAGTTCGCGCTGGCCGCAATACTCGTAATCGTCAGCGAAGCCGTGCCGGTATTGGTGAGAGTGATGAGCAGCGGTTCACTGCTGGTACCTTCGACCTCGTCGCTGGTACCTTCGACCTCGTCGCCAAAGGTCAGGCTATTCGCTGAGAAAGACACGCTCGGTGATCCGCCACCAACTGATCCGCCTCCACAACCGTAGAGCAGACACAATCCGGAGAGGGTAAGCACGACCCGCAAGAACCTTTTCATGATGCCTCCTCAAAGCCGCGTGTTCTGCCGCACACGACCTTGTGCTTGCAAGAACCCCAGGGATGGAAGTACGTGCCAAAATGGCTTCGAAAGCCAGAGCCTACGAAGAGGCTCCCCCCACAAAACGTGGCCGTAACGCTACGCCCAAAAGGATCCATTGTCAAGGGCGCATGAATCGGCTCACGGCGGCTTGTGGCTTTACCAATCGGCGCTGAAGTCGGATAGTTGTTGATAAATCGCGATAGCACAAGTTTGCGCTTTCCTTTCGCCTGTCTGGCGAACAAAAGGCGCAAAGTTGCGATAACGCCTGTTTTCGTCAGTCGCTCTCACCTCCCGCGTGATGCAAAAGAGAAGCCGCCCCGACATCGGGCGGGCGGCTCTCCACTAGTTGACGATGCACACCCCCGGGGCACGATTGAAACCTTTGCACCCCGCTGAACTGTCGATGCCGTAGGTGCCACCGTTAACGCACGATACCGAACCTGTGTATTGTGCTGGGTGACCGGCCGAGCAAGCATTCTGAGACACCTGACATATATTGCCGGCGACGACTAGGCAAGCCCCGGTAAATGAGTTCTTGGTTCCGGTGCCGCTAAGTGAGACCGTCTGCGGGCTGCCGGAGGCGTTATCAGTGATCGAAAGCGTGCCCGTCACCGTGCCCACCGCAGGGGGTGTGAAAGTCAAATTGATGGTGCAACTGGCTGCCGAGGCCAGGCTCGAACCACAGTTGTCGCTCTCGCCAAAATTCGCAGTCACAGTAATGCCCGCAAGGCTGAGCGCCGCAGTGCCGTAGTTGCTCAACTTGAGGGACAGGGCCGGACTGGTGGTGCCGACCAGCGTGAGCGGGAGAGTCAAGCTCTTCCCCGCCAAATACAAACTGGCGTTGGGGCCTGAGGTAAGCCCCATGCCGTTCAGAGCGACCGCGTGCGGACTAGCTACCGTACTATCGGTGATCGTGATCGCGGCACTGCTGGGACCTAACTGGCCGGGCGTGACACTCACGTTGATGACGCAGTTTGCGCCTGCGGCCAGACTCGATCCGCAATTGTTGTTCTGGCTGAAATCCGCGACATTGGTTCCGGCCAGCGCAACACCGTTGATGAGAACCGGGATGCTGCCGGTGTTGGTGACCGTCTCCGGTTGTGCTCCGGAAAGAGTCCCCACCAGTTGAGGGGCAAAACTCAGGCTCGGGGCCGAGAGAGTAAGGGTGTCAGGCTCCAAGAGGATAGACACGGTGTAGGGTTGCACGGCTGAGCGGTTAGCCGAATCCGTGACTTGGACGGTGAAGGCCAATGCCTGCACCGCCGTATCCGGGGTGCCGGAAAGGGTCACCGTATTGGTCACGCTGGGGTTGAGTGCTATTTTGCTCGGCAGCGCACCCGCGCTCACCGTCCAGCGGAAGGGTGCAACCCCGCCGCTGGCCTGGATGGGCTGGCTGTACGGAGTTTCCAATGTGCCGTTGGGCAACGAGGCAGTGGTGATCACCGGCGCCGTCGGTGGGGCTTGGGTTGGTCCGCCGCAACTTGCGAACGCGACCAGAAACATAAGAACCGTGACGTAACCGAGTCTGGATTTCATATGCATTTCTCCTCGCTACAGATCTTTGAGCGCCTCCGAAAAAACCTCATTCAACCATTGTCTTTTGCTGGCTGAGCTCAGGGCACTTCTCCTTTTGAGCTTTGTAGTTGCGTCGGCTTCAGCGTGGTCGCTGGGGCGGAAGCGCCGAGTTCGCCTTGGAGCGCGACTATGCCCCTGTCCGGTGGGGGCGTCAATGGCGCGCGCGTGACCGGCGCGTGACATTTTTGTTCCCTGCAGTAACTAGAGCTTTCTCATTTACTTAGGTTGGAATTCCGGCTCATCGCTCGTCTAATCCGTGCTACACTTCCGGCACGTTTCTTTCCCCATCGCAAGGTCGCCGATGGCGAATTCCACCGAATCGAACCAAATCGTCCGCTTTGGCGAGTTCGAACTCGATCTGCGCACCGGCGAACTTCGCAGCAACGGCCGCCACATCATTCTTCAGGAAAAACCTTTCCAGATCTTGACGGCTTTGCTGGAGCGGCCGGGCGAGATGGTCGCGCGGGAAGATCTGATTAAGCGACTCTGGCCTGCCGGTACCTTCGTGGATTTCGATCTGGGCTTGAACAAAGCCGTGAACCGCCTTCGCGAGGCACTGGGCGATTCCGCGGAACAACCGCGGTTCATCGAGACCTTTCCCAAGCGCGGATACCGGTTTGTGGGGCCGGTCGCCGAGGTCACGCGTGTCGAGGCGGTCAGCCCTCAACCCAATATTCATCCCGGCAACCTGATCGTGAACCAGGTTTCGCAGTACCGTGTACTGGAAGTTCTTCGCCAGAGACCCCGGAACTGGATTCCGAGCTCTATCGCCGTCCTCGGTCTGCTTGCACTCGCCGGTTTCTTCGTGCTGCAAAGACATAGCCCACCGCCCCTGAACGCGACCGACCTCGTTCTGGTGGCTGATTTCGTAAACACCACGGGCGAGCCGGTATTCGACGGTTCCCTCAAACAGGCCCTGACAGTAAAGCTCGCGGAGTCGCCTTTCTTCAACATTGTGTCTGATTCAGCAACCAGAAAAACCTTGGGCTTAATGGGTCACTCATCCGATGAGCGTGTCCTGCCGCCCATGGCTCGGGACGTGTGCCAGCGAGCAGGAGCCAAGGTGGAGGTCGGGGGGTCTATCCTCAGCCTCGGAAACAAATACGTGCTCGACTTGGACGCCACCAACTGCCTCACCGGAGCCAAGCTGTCCCATCAAGAAATCGAGGCACTCAATCGAGAACAGGTCTTGAGCAAGCTGGGACAAGTAATCCCTCCGCTGCGGCGCAAGTTGGGCGAATCGGTCGGTTCCATCCAGAAGTTCGACACGCCCATCGAACAGACGACTACCAAATCGCTGGCCGCTCTCAAGGCCTACACTTCCGGTGACCAAAAGCGCGCGCAAGGAAGCGAGGCTGAGAGTGTCCCGTTCTACAAGATGGCGATTGAACTGGATCCCGACTTCGCCATCGCTTATGCCCGTCTGGGCGCGGTTTACAACAACCTCAACCAGCCTGATCTTTCCGACGAGTACATGCAGAAGGCTTTCGAACGTCGAGAGCGCGTGAGTGAAAGAGAAAAATTCTATATTCAGGCACACTATTACGAAGACACCACAAAGGAACTCGACAAGGCTAACGAAACCTATAAATTGTGGGCGGAGGTATACCCGCAAGACTTTTCCTCCTTCAATAGTCTCAGTAGCGGATACATAGCAGTGGGCCAATTGGAGAAAGCGATCGAAGCAGGCCAGCAAGGCTTGCGAGTGAACCCCAATCACGCCATTGCATACGCTTCCCTTAGCCGCGCTTATGAGCGATCCACCCGCTTCGCCGAAGCAAAAGCAATCTGTGAACGCGCCATTACGGAAAAAGTAGATAGCGCTTGGACTCACCAGGTTCTCTACCGTCTCGCATTTGCCGAAGGCGATGAGTCGGCAATGCAGCGGGAGCTGAACTGGTTTAAGGGCAAACCGCAGGAGAGCGTCGCCCGCTATTTCCAAGCCAAGGCGGCTCTGAGCAAGGGAGATCTGCGCGGGTCTCGAGAACTCTTTAACAGCGCTCGCGAACTCGCTGCCCAGCGTGGACTCAAGGAGGTGGCTCTCGCGTTTTTGAACGGTCAGGCACAGTTTGAGGCTGATTTAGGTAGTGCTAAAGAAGTTCCTGCGCTGGCGGATCAGGTTCTCCGCTCGACCTCGAATACCGCGCGACATAAAGCTTTTGCAACGCTGGCGCTCGCTCGAGCCGGGGATGCGGGGCGTGCGCAAACTCTGGCTAACGAGTTGAGTAAACGGGCAACGTTAGGTACGGACCTGAGTAACGTGGTCCTGCCGAGTATTCGAGCGGCTATCGACCTGGACCGGAGAAATCCGGCAGCTGCCATCAAGGAACTGCAGGCTGCAGTTCCCTACGATCTCGGTAGCACTTCCGGCGGCGTCACTCTGTACTATCGCGGCTTGGCATACTTGGAGCTGAAGTCCGGGAAAGAGGCTGCCGCACAGTTTCAGAAGATTCTCGACAACCGGGGCGTGGTAGTCGTAGACATCTATTGGCCGCTGGCCCACCTTGGACTGGCACGCTCTTACGCGCTCCAGGGCGACACGGTCGAGGCGCGCCGTGCTTACCAGGACTTCCTAACGCTCTGGAAAGACGCCGACCCCCACATCCCCATCCTGAAGGAAGCCAGGGCGGAGTACGCGAAGTTGCAATGAGTGCGCTCAAGCTGCCGGACTGGAGGTTGTGTTAGGCGCTCTTTGGTCCTATTGAATGAATACGATTTAGAATCCGCTCGTGACGCCGCCCTCAACCTATCGCGGACGCCTGGCTCCTTCGCCCACCGGTCTTCTTCACATTGGACACGCGCGCACCTTTTGGATCGCCGCGCAGCGTGCCACCGAGCGCGGCGGAACTTTGATCCTGCGCAATGAGGATCTCGATCCGCAGCGGTCTCGCCCCGAGTTTGCGCGGGCGATGATCGAAGATCTCCAATGGTTGGGCATTCGCTGGGCCGAGGGGCCGGACTGCGGCGGAGACTTCGGCCCATACGCGCAGAGCGAACGGCGAGCGCGCTACCTCGGCGCGTGCCGACGGCGCCGCTCTCTTGTTATCCGTGCAAGGAGAATCATCCGGTACAGGTTATGAGGTGTATCTCCGCAAGACCGACGGCTCACCAGCGGTCCGCCTGGGCGACGGTCTCCCGCAGCGGTTCTCCCCGGATGGCAAGTGGGCGCTGACGGACTATCCCTGGGGTATACAACCGACAGCGACGCCGCAATTGCTTCTCTTGCCCACGGGAGCAGGACAGCCCGTCACGTTAACTCACGACTCCATCTCCCACCATTTTGCAACACTGCTGCCGGACGGAAAGAGGTTCTTATTTGAGGGCAGCGAACCCGGACATGCGTTACGGAATTGGGTTCAGGATGTAACCGGCGGGCGACCGCTGCCCATCACTCCGGAAGGCACGGTAGGAAAGAGCGTATCCCCGGACGGCAAACTGCTGGTGGCGGTTGATGGGGAGCGGAAATTCTGGCTTTACCCGACAGACGGCGGCCAGCCCAGAGCGCTTTCCGGCATTGAGCCTGAAGAAGAGACCATCCGCTGGAGCGCTGACGGCAAGGATCTGTTTGTAGCGAACTACGATGTTATCCCTGCCAAGGTTTATCAAATCGAAGTCAGCACCGGCCGCCGGCAACTCGTTTACAACCTGGCCCCAAGCGATGCCGCTGGTTTATGGGGAAATATCGACCCAATTCTCCTTACGCCCGACGGCAAGTCCTACGTTTATTCCGATTACAAGATTCTCTCGGATTTGTATGTCGCGAGTGGATTGAAATAGGTACGGTAACGGCCCGGAGTTGCCACTCCCGGCTGTCCTTCCGATGCCGTGACGGGTTGCTGTTGTAACATCCCGATTACGCTCAAAACCCCCTCCTTGGGCTGGCCGGGGTCAAAGAGTGTAAACGCCTGGTTTCGCCAACCATCTGCGTGATAGCAGCGGCGAGGGAGGATTCTTCCTGCTATTGCAGCTTCGCGTACTCCGCTTTGGCTTCTTTCAGGATGGGAATATCTGGGTCGGCGTCTTTCCAGAGCGTTAGGAAATCCTTGTAAGCCGCTAGCGCACGACCGCGATCGGCATCGCCTCCCTGCGAACTTCTTGACTGCAGGGCATTCGCGCGCGCCACTCCCAAATGCGCCAACGCTCCCGTCCAGCAGTTCCAAACAATGCCGCTGTGGTCGAGAATCTTCTGAAACTCGGCCGTGGCCGCTGTCCCGTGCCCAGTTGCCAGGTATGCCTCTCCGCGTATGTACACAGGATAGAGGCAGGAAATATTGTTGACGAACAGAATTTGCCCCAACTCGATGGGTGAAGCGGTTTGCAGGGCATTCAGGCCGGCAGTCGGGTTCTTTCTATCCAGCGCCAATTGTGCCTGAATCGCTGACAGCCAGAGCGACTGCACTTGCGTGTCCAGCGGAAAGCGTTTTCCCAAATCTTGTGCCAAGGACTCGGCTCTTCCCGTATCGACCGCCATGGCAAACGCAAGTGCCGCTTCGCTCTCCACTCCCTGACTGGCGGGAGCAAGCTTGAGAGCCGCTGCCGCCATCTGCCGGGCTTCCACAGCGTTGCCGTAAGCCGCTTCTTGCAAAGCGGCATTCGCCTGCCATATCGCCCCATTTTCCTTGCTGTCGCCGCGGATGGCCAAGTCCACCGCCCGTTTGGTCAGTTCCCGCGACTTGCGAAGATGACCGATATACGCCTCGGTGTCGGATGCGAGCGCCAGTCCAAAGTTCTCTTCGCGCTTACCCGCAAACCACTGTTGCTGTTCCGCCATCGCGGCGGAGTCCGCCCCGAGAAAGGCAAGAGCATAAAGAACATTGTGCAATATGAAATCATCCAGTTTTCGCGCCTGCGCCTCGTGGATGGCCTGCCACGTTTCGTCGAAGTGTTGCAAGGCAATGGTGTAGTTGGCGAGATTCATGTACGAAAACGCTCGACCCGGCACAAGGCGCACGGCTTGCTTCGTGATTTCCGCTGCCTTCTCATACTGCCCCTGCGCGCCGTACACCAGGTCCAATGCGATATACGCATCAACATCTCGCGGGTAACTTTCAATCCACTCCTGACTTATCTGGGCCGCTTTATCCAGTTCCCCGGTTACATTGCGATAGTAGGTGGCGGTGATCTCCAGCTTTTCCATTTCGCTGGCATGTTCCCGCAACTGGAATGCCTTGGTGAGGTACTCGCCGGCCCGCCCTACCTCGCTAAGATTGGTGTAGTCGTAGCCCAGCAGCAAGTAGCCCATGGCAAAATTCGGATCAAGCTCGATGGCCCGTTGATCGTAAGGCAGGGACGCGGCGGGGCCTTTAGCATTAAAAATCTTCCTGCCAAGGCTGTACGCTTTCAGCGCTTCCAGCGAAGATGTGGTGGCCTGTACCAGCGGAACATCAAACTTCCGCACCGTAGCTAGGGATTCGCCCAACTCCGTTCTCAGCTTCGACGCCTCCTGGCCCAGCGAGTCCAGCACCTTCTCCTTGGACGCGGCCGTCGCCTGCTCCTCGGCCAGTGCGTCTCCGGTCTGGCAATTCACCGCTTTCAACCGCAGCACATATTGGCTGCCCAGGCCGCCAATTGATCCCTCAATGTAAGCCTTCTTGCCCGCGCGCAGGCAAAGCTCACGGGTCACTTGCGGCGTTAGTTTCGTGCTGGCCGAAAGGGTCATCTGTTGCAGGGTCTTCGTCACTTCGCTGTCGGGGAGCACGTTCAGGAAAGGCGACTGCCGCAGGGAAACGTTGAGCGCCGTTTTCAGCGTGTCGTCGAACACCGCATCGCCTGTGGTATTGGAAAAATCGGCGAGAACGATGATGTCCTTCCCGGTCAGGGGCTTGCCTTGATGCGAACGATAGTAGAGCGCGCCCGCCACGAGCAAGGCGACCGAAAAAATGCCAACCGCGATCTTCCCGAGGTTCGAAATCCCAATCGCAGGAGCTTCAAGCGCCGCCGCCCGATTTCTGGAAACAGGCAAACTCAGCTGTTCTTTCTCTTCGGTAATGACACTGGTACGGATCGTCTGTTTCTGAAGAATGAGTCCGGTGGAGCTGCCGCTCGCGGGCGTTGCTGCCTCGGGGAGAGTACTTCGGTTCTGTGCGGCAACGACCTGCACCGGCGCGACGAACTGATACCCTCGGCCGGTTAGGGTGACGATATAACTGTTGTCACCCGGCTTCTCATCGAGTGCCCGCCGCAGCATGGAGATGCTTTGCGCCAGGCTGTTCTCGTCCACAAAGGAATCCGGCC
>ODAK010008253.1_pt1 | contig 10434 bp, 11 predicted proteins | sample 1539591 | NCBI WGS metagenome assembly ODAK01 (sample SAMEA3539303, study PRJEB22396) | soil metagenome | biome: tundra; feature: field; material: soil | place: USA | collected 2010-05 | depth 0.15 m | reverse complement strand
CCTGTTTGTCCGGCCGACCTCGCTGGAGGAAGTCGCGCCACTCGTTGTCCACGGCGTGGACGACGGTGCGTTGCTGCGGGTGGAGATGTCCGAGGACCTGCCGCTGTTCGCGGCCGATCCTGGCTTACTGGAGCGGGCGCTGGCCAACCTCGTCGCGAACGCCCTGCGTTACTCACCGCCTGGGCAGCCGCCGACGCTTGCCGCGCGGGCCGTGCAGAACGGCGACGCTCGGGGCGCCGTCCAGATCGACGTTGTTGACCACGGTCCGGGCGTGCCACCGGACCAGTGGGAGCGCATCGTCCAGCCATTCGAGCAGCTCGGCGACCGGCGCAACGGCAACGGCGTCGGGCTCGGGCTCGCCGTCACCAAGGGGTTTGTCGAGGTCATGGGCGGGAAGCTCAGCGCGAATGCCACCCCAGGTGGGGGACTCACGATGCGTATCGAGTTGCCGGTCAGTCCGGCGGGTGCAGGTCTTGGGGGCCCAGCGCCCGCAGGTGTTGGGGGCCCGGCGGGCCTAGGTGTAGCGGGTGAGCAGCAATGACCAGCGTGCTCGTCATCGACGACGAAGCGGCGATCCTGCGTGCGCTGCGCATCAACTTGTCGGCCCGCGACTACCAGGTCACGACTGCCGCGGATGGCGCGTCCGGTCTGGCAGCCATGGCACGCGAGCGGCCGGACGTGGTGATTCTGGACCTTGGCCTGCCGGACATGGCCGGCACTGACGTCATCCGCGGAATCCGTGGGTGGTCGACCGTTCCGATCATCGTGCTGTCTGCGAACGAGCAGGAACTGCAAAAGGTGCAGGCTCTCGACGCCGGCGCGGACGACTACGTCACCAAACCCTTCGGCATGAATGAACTCCTCGCCCGGTTACGGGCAGCGACTCGCCGCGCTGCTCCGGGAGTCGACGAGCCGGTCGTGGTCACAGCTGAGTTCACCATCGATCTGGGAGCGAAGCGGGTGGTGCGCAAGGACGGGCGCGACGTCCGGCTGACTCCAACGGAGTGGCAGCTGCTCGAGGTGCTTGCGCGACACGGCGGCCGGCTCGTGAGCGGACGCCAATTGCTGCAAGATGTATGGGGACCGACGTATGGGACAGAGACCAACTACCTGCGCGTCTACATGGCCCAGCTACGCCGCAAGCTCGAGCCCGATCCGGCAAGGCCGCGCTACCTGATCACCGAACCGGGCATGGGCTATCGCCTCGTCACTGATTGACTGCGCGGACCTGCATGGGCTCGCGCCGCTGGGAAAGGATCGTCGGGTGCGCACCCTGACCACGCCGGGCAAGGACACCGATCTCATCAAGCTCGAGACTGCCGACCTCGAGGCCGGTGAGTCGCTGCGGTTCGCCGCCGACGGCGAGGCCTTGGTCGTGATCCTGCGCGGCGTGCTTGATGTCGAGGTCGATGGTGCACGGCTGGGTCGCGCCGGCGGTCGTGCCAGCGTGTTCGACGGTGGCGGTGACGCCGTCTACTTGCCGCCCGGTGCGGCAGTGAAGCTCACCGAGGCGGACGGCGTCGGTGCCGCGATTGCGGTCGCGTCGGCGCCGTTGGCCGACGAACCGGCAGCCGACGCCCGCATCATCACGCCGGCCGACCACCGGGTGGACGAGGTCGGCGACGGTAACTGGGCGCGGCGGGTGCGCACGATCCTCGGGCCGGAGCACGCGGCCGGCCGCCTCATCGTCGGCGAGACGATCAACCCGCCCGGTAACTGGTCGTCGTATCCGCCGCACAAGCATGACGAGCACCGGCCGCCGTACGAGGCCCAACTCGAGGAGGTCTACTACTTCAAGCTCGACCCGCCCGGTGGGTTCGGGGTGCAGATTCGTTACGACGGCAAAGGTGACCCGGCGGACGAGGTGTTCGTGGTGCGTGACGGAGACGTTGCCATCATCAAGTCGGGCTACCACCCGGTCGTTGGAGCGCCTGGCTATTCGCTGTACTACCTATGGGTCATGGCTGGCCAGGGACGGCAGATGGCGCCGGCGCTCGACCCGGCGCACGCCTGGGTTCAGCAGGGCCGATGAGTTCGCGACTGCTCGACGTTGACGACGTATAGCTGGTGACTGCTGTGCCCACCAGGCCGCGGTTGAGCATGGCGCAGTGGTCCCGAATCCCCGCTGCCGCCCTGCCACTCGTTGACCCGAGAGACCTCACCATCGGTTTAGTTCATCTCGGTCTTGGTGCTTTTCATCGAGCGCATCAAGCCGTCTATACAGAACGCGCGATGAGTGCGTCGGGCACCACGGCGTGGGGAATCTGCGCCGTGTCGCAACGCAGCCGCGCGGTTCTCGATGAACTCGAGCCGCAGGACGGGCTCTACACGGTGGTCGAACGCGGGCCGTCGACGACGTTTCGCGTCCTTGCACCGATCCGTGAACTGCTGTTCGCGGCGCAACAGCAAGACGAGCTGACCTCGCGTATCGCGGCGCCGTCCACTCATGTCGTGACATTGACAGTGACAGAGAAGGGATACCGGCACGATCCGGTGACGAGTCGGCTCGATCTGTTGGACGCGGACATTCAGGCCGACGCAGCCGGACGGCGACCGGTCACAGTTGTCGGGCAACTGGTCGGCGGGCTGCGGGCACGGCGCCAGAATTCCGGTGGGCCGCTGACGGTCGTGTGCTGCGACAACCTCACGAACAACGGCGCGACGTTGCGGGGGCTTGTCGATGACTTCTGCTCGCTGCTTCCCCGCGCAGACCAATCCGCCCTGCACTCGTGGATCGAGGACTCCGTCACCTTTCCCTCCACCGTCGTCGACCGCATCGTGCCGGCGACCACACCGGCCGACCGCAGTGACGTCGCGGAGTACCTCGACCTGGACGACGAAGGTGCGGTCGTCGCTGAGCCGTTCTCGCAGTGGGTGGTGGAGGACAACTTTGCGGCGGCGCGTCCGGCATGGGAGACCGCGGGCGCAATTTTCACCTCCGATGTGTTGCCCTATGAGGCACTTAAGTTGCGACTGCTCAATGGCTCGCATTCGGCGCTTGCCTATCTTGGGCTCCTAGCGGGGTACGAATATATCGCGGAGTTCGTCAACGTCGACGGCGTATCCGCCTTCGTGCATGCGCTGATGGCTGAGGCTGCGGCGACAGTGTCGGCACCGACCAGCGTTAACGTCGAAGACTACGAGCAGCAACTCTTGCGGCGGTTCGCGAATCCAGGCGTGCGTCATCGCCTCTCACAGATTGCGAGCGATGGTAGTCAGAAGCTTCCGCTCCGCCTTCTTGCGACTGCGCGAGATGCCCGGGCGGCTGGCCTCGAACCCACGGTCAGCTTGCTGGGTATCGCAGCCTGGATGCGGTACGTCACCGCTCGCCACGACGACGAGGGTCGCCCGCTTGCCATCGACGATCCGCTCGCGCCGCAATTTGCTGAAGCCGCGCGATCGTCCGGCGATCCCGTGACGACTGTCGAGCGACTGTTGGGCATCACCGAGATGTTCGGCGACCTCGGGGACGACGTCGAGCTGCGCGGCTTACTCTCCGATGCTCTGACCGAACTCACCCGCGCCGGCGCGCTCGCGGCGCTGCGTAACGCGATTGGCGCTTGAACCGTTCACCAGCGAGGACCGTGGTGAGTGAGGCTGCCCTTATCCGACCCAGTCTTGTGCAGAAAGTCTCCCCGCTTTCAGCTGATGCACAGGTTCGGCGGTGACGATCTAAGTAACAGGCGGTGGTTCTGGGTAACTGACGACGGTCTAGGGACCGACGACACGAGGTGGGACCGGAGGTGCGATGACGAGCGTGCTCCCCGACCGGGGCATCCGCCGCAGCCAATCGCCGTCCGTCCCGCGCTCTGGCATTGCGCCGAACGCGCTGCTCGGTGCGCTGAGTCTGGGCGGCGCACTCGTCGTGTTGTTGTGGTGGCACGACACCCCGGCCACGCTGCACACCTTCGGCGATTGGCTCACGAACGCTGGCCGGATCACCGGCCTGCTGGCCGGCTACGTGATCATCATCTTGCTGCTACTGATGGCGCGGGTGCCGTCACTCGAGCGGGGGCTCGGCGCTGACCGCCTCGCCCGGTGGCATGCGATGGGCGGCCGCTACGCGGTCTCGCTGGCGGTCGCGCACACGTTGCTCATCATCTGGGGCTATGCCGTCACAGCGCATCAGTCGGTGATCCCGCAGACGGGCACGTTGTTGACGCAATACCCCGACGTCATGATGGCGACTGTCGCGCTCGGCCTGCTGATCCTGGTTGCCGGTGTATCGATGCGTGCGGCGCGCGCCCGCATGCGGTACGAAACCTGGTACTACCTGCATTTCTACACCTACCTTGCAGTGGCTCTCTCGTTCAGTCACGAGTTCTCGACCGGGCTCGACTTCAGTGCAAATCAGAGCGCGCGCATCCTATGGAGCCTGCTTTACATCACCATCGCAACCTTGCTGTTCTGGTATCGGTTCGTCGTCCCGATTCGTGCAGCAGCACGGCATCGCATGGTGGTCGCCGGTGTTTTCCCTGAGGCACCAGGGATCTTCTCGGTGCATGTCACCGGGCATCATCTCGATGACTTGCGCGCAGAGCCTGGTCAGTTCTTCCGGTGGCGGTTCTTGAGCAGCGGTAGCTGGTGGCAGTCACATCCGTACTCGCTGTCCGCGCCGCCGACTGACCGGTTGCTGCGCATTACGGTGAAGGTGCTCGGCGATCACTCGCACGCCTTGCGCACCTTGCACAAGGGCACTCGGGTGTTCGCCGAGGGTCCGTACGGCGCGCTTACGGAGCGTCGGCGCACGCGGCGACAAGTACTACTGCTCGCCGGTGGGATCGGAGTGACGCCCTTGCGCACATTGTTCGAGACGCTACCGGCGCGGCCGGGCGAGCTCACGTTGCTTTACCGCGCTTCGAACGAACTCGACATCGTCTTTCGCCGTGAGCTTGATGCAATCGCACAGTGGCGCGGCGCGCGCGTTGTCTACCTGGTGGGCCCACCAGGTAGTGACGCAGATCCTTTTGTCGGACGTCGATTGGCGTCGATCGTGCCCGACCTGGTCGCTCACGACGTCTACCTGTGTGGGCCTCCCCGAATGATGGATGCTGCGCACAATGCGCTGCGCCGTGTCGGCGTGCGCCGCCGGCAGATCCACACCGAGTCGTTCGAGTTCTAGTGTCGTTCGAGTTTCCAGAAGGAAGGTGAGTCATGCGTCGCTTCGTTACCGTCTTTGTCGCGACCGCGACTGGACTCGTCGTCCTGCTCGGTTTCAAGACCGCGCCGGCTAAGGCGCCGCGTCCGGCGGCGCTCTCGGGTATTACGCCCGGCGAAACGTCTGCACCACCTGACTCATCGCCACCGGTCAGCTCGGCGCCGGCGAGTGCCGCACCCAGCAGTGCCGAAGCTCCTGCGTCGAGTGTTTCGCCGTCTGCCAAGCCTTCGCCGAGTCCGACGAAGACCGCTGCCAAGCCGACGTCGAAGCCCACTCCCAAGCCATCGAGCACGACCAAGACTGTCACCGGTAGCACGGTCAGCGTCAGTGAGGGCCGCAGAGTATTTGGCGTCGTGCAGGTTCGGCTGACGCTGACGAACGGGAAGATCACCGCCGCCACTGCAGTGCAGGCCCCGGAGGGTGACCACCACTCGGCGCAGATCAGCCAGTTCTCGATACCGATCTTGGGTCAAGAGGTCTTGTCCGCGCAGAGCGCTTCGATTCAGGCAGTGTCAGGAGCGACCTACACAAGCGACGCATACGCGCAGTCGGTGCAAGCAGCGCTCGATGCGGCGAAGGCATGACATGCCGGATGCGGTGATTCCGACTGCGGCGATGTCGGCTGCAGTGACGCCGAGGCCGCTCGTGCACGTCGAGCATGTGATGGGGACGGTTGTCAGCTTCGACGTGCGGCTCGCCGAGGAATCGGAGCGGGCACCGATGCGCGCAGCGGTCGCCGACGCGGTGAGCTGGCTGCATCGGGTCGACGATGTCTTCAGCACGTATCGACACGACAGCCAGGTGTCTCGGCTCGATCGCGGTGAGCTTCGGCTGGCCGATTGCGACGGCGACGTCGCGGAGGTCCTCGAGTTGTGCGCGCAGGTCGGTCGCGAGAGTGGCGGCTACTTCAGCGCGACCTTTGGCGGCAAGCTCGATCCGACCGGCCTGGTCAAAGGTTGGGCGGTTCAACGGGCCAGTGAGCGCTTGAGTTCAGCAGGGTCGGCACATCACATCGTCAACGGCGGCGGCGACATCCAGGCCGTTGGCGGGTCCGCGCCGGGCGTGCCGTGGCAGATCGGCATCGCCCACCCGTTGGAGCGTGGCGCCCTGGCAAGCGTGGTACAGCTGACGGACGGCGCGGTGGCGACGTCCGGTACCGCTGAACGTGGGACTCACGTGCTCGATCCGTTCACCGGCCAGCCGGCCGTGGCCCTCGCCAGCGTGACGGTGGTCGGCCGCGATCTGATTCGCTCCGACGCCTACGCCACCGCCGCGATCGCGATGGGCGACGGAGCCCGTGGGTGGCTGGAAAGTTGCGCCGGCTATGAGGGATTCGCTGTTGCCGCCGATGGCCTCGGCTGGTGGACCTCCCGGTACTCCCGCGTAGGGAGCGTTCCAGCGACCTGACCCCTGCGTAAAGCACCACCATTCGCCGCCCGGGCGTGAAAAGGCGTCTGGCCCTACGGGGGAGGAGAGCCAGACGCCACGCAGATGGTAACGGCAGATACCTGCAGGCTCAATGGTTGCGGACGCAAAGACTTGCCCGGGGGGCCCACGGCGCGGATCGTAGGCGAGCGTCACATCGGGGCGGCAGACTGGGGACGCGGTAGCCGGGCTCGAGAGGACCAAAATGTCGGACGACGACGAAGCTTCGGTGCCAGAAGCGCATCACCACCACGCGGTGGGGGCAACGGCTGCCGCGCTGACCGCGCTTGAGCGCCGGCTCCTCGCGCAGGCCAAGGGCGTCTATCAGGTCGAGCAGGATCTGCTGCCGGCGTGGTTGCGGCCGACGCAGGGCGAGCACCGGTGGCAGATGGGTGTCGCGGCCGGCGCCGCCATCGGGCTGCAGTCGTCGCTGCCGGCGTCGTTGTCGCTGCGGCCGCACTATCTGCTGCCGATTCTCGAGACGATCCTGCTCGTCGGGCTCATCGTGTTCAGCCCTGGCCGAATCGTTCGCCATTCCACTCCCCTGCGGGCGGCGGTGCTGGCATTGATCGCGGTCATCAGCATCGACAACGCGGTGTCCGCCGGACTTCTGGTGCACGCCATCGTCAGCGGAACAGCCAATGATGCGGGCAGGCTCCTGCTCGAGGGTGTCGCAATCTGGACGACGAACGTGATCGCGTTCAGTCTTTGGTACTGGGAGTTCGATCGTGGCGGGCCGGTCGCACGTGCGCACGCATTGCACAAGCATCCCGATCTGCTGTTCCCGCAGATGCAGCAGCCGGAGATAGCGCCGCCCGAGTGGGAGCCCACGTTCTTCGACTACTTGTTTACGTCTTTCACCAACGCGACGGCGTTTAGCCCGACCGACACGATGCCGCTTTCACACTGGGCGAAGGCGACGTTTCTGGCGCAGTCAGGCATCTCGCTCGTGACTGTCGCGCTGGTTATTTCACGCGCCGTCAACATCTTCCACGGCGGCTGATCCCTCAGTTCTACAGCCAGTCCTTGCGACGGAAGACCCAATACAGCAGGCTCGAACCCAGGGCGATGATCAGCGACGATGTGATCAGGCCGCTGTCGCGGCCGAATCCTGGACGGGACGTTCTGGCCGTAGAAGCCGGTCACTGCCGTTGGTACCGCGATGATCGCGGCCCAGCTCGTGACCTGCTTCATGATGAGGTTCATCCGGTTGCCTTGGATCGTCAGGTTCGTTTCCAGCACTGTCGACACGAGGTCGCGCAGCGATTCGGTCCACTCCGTTGCGCGCAGCACGTGGTCGTAAACGTCCTGGTAGTAGGGCATCAACGTGTCGTTGACGACCTTGATGTCGCGCCGCATCAATCCGTTGACGACCTCGCGCATCGGCAGCACGAACCGCCGCAGCAGGATCAGGTCACGTCGCAAGTCGAACGACTTGCGCTGCACCTCACGCACTCGGTCGCGGCTGTCGTCGAAGAGGTCGTTCTGCAGCGACTCGATGCGTTCATCGAGATCCTCCACGGCTTGGAAATGACCGTCGACGATGTAGTCCAGAACGCCATAGAGCAGGAAACCGGCACCTTCCTTGACCAGCTCGGGCGTCGCGTCCCAGCGCTTGACGACCTCGTCGATGTCGAAGTTGCGATCCTTGCGTACCGTGATCAAAGCGTTCGGCATGACGAACATCGCGAGTTCGCTGCTCTCGAGGTCCGTCGTTTCAGGGTCCATGGCAATCGCGTACGCACTCAGGAACAGGTGCGTGCCGTAGTGGTCGAGTTTCGGGCGCTGCCGTTCATGCGCGGCGTCCTCGATGGCGAGGGCATGCAGCCCGAACTCCTCCTCGAGTCATCGAGCCCGGCATCATCGTCGAGCGTGCAAATGTCGAGCCACACGACGGCGCCGGGGTCGTTGACGCACTCCGAGATATCGGCAATCGGGAAGTTCTCTTTCTCCAGCACCCCGTTGCGGTACAGCCGCGTGCGCGCCATCTCAGTTGAGGTCCGCTGAAGTCGGGACGTCGAGCGGCGTGCCTCCAGGAGTGGCCCGTCGCGCCCTGACGTAAGCAGTGTTCTTGCGCTCGGCGACGAACGTCATGATCGGGACCAGTCCTGCGAGTAGCGATAGGGCTGCACGAAGCAGCGAGAAGCGGTACCGGATCGCGAGCTCGATGCTGAGCACGACGTACACGATGTAGAGGAAACCGTGGATCGTCCCGACGATCTTCTCGACGGCGTCGTTGTGTCCCCACACCTGCAACGGGATGCCGATGAAAACCAGGATGACCAGCGCCGTACCCACGATGTAGGCGAGCAGCCGGTAGCGGTCGAGTGGTGATCTGAGATTCAACGCGCGCGCTCCGACCGAGCATTCAAGCGCGACAGGTAGTCGTTGTACTCGGCCAGTTCGGGGTCGGGATCTCGGTCGTCTGCGGTCTGAGCAGTCAGGCTCGCGAAGGCGTCGATCGCACCGAACTGGCGGAATTCCCACTCTGCTTCGGCCGCCGCCAGCACCCCACGTGCGGGCGCGATGCTCGCGCCGGGGCGGCCGTACGCGTCGTCACGGAGCAGCCGCCACCAGCCGTAGACGACCATGGCTGCCATCGCCCACCACTGAAAGGCATAGAGAAGGTTCTGCAGTCCACCACGCTGCGACTCCGACACGTCCCACTGCCAGCGGCCCAGCAGGATCAGTGCGGCGATGAGTACCAGCGCCAGCACATGGCGGGGTAGCCATCGCAGGCGAAACGCGGTCCTGACCACGGGGTCCACGGTACCCGTGGTCGACCGCCCCGGCAGGTGCGGTCCCGCTTAGTCCTCCCGCACCTGGCCGCGCGCGACGTGCAGCCGACGCTGCGTCGGAACTGCTTCGAGCAGCCGCCGGTCGTGGCTCACGAGCAGCAGCGTGCCGGAATATGCAGCAACGGCCTGCTCGAGTTGCTCGATCGCCGGCAGATCGAGGTGGTTCGTCGGCTCGTCGAGCACGAGGCAGTTGGTCTGCCGGGCCATCAGCAGCGCGAGGCCTGCCCGGGTGCGCTCACCCGGCGACAAGGAGCCGGCCGGCCGCTCGACGTGGGCGGCCTTGAGGCCGAATTTCGCCAGCAGAGTGCGCGCCTCTTCGGGCTCCAGCGTGGTCGCCGCAGTGAGGACGTCGACCACGGTCTGGTCGCCGGCGAATTCGCGGCGCACCTGGTCGAGCTCTCCGACGACGACCCCAGGCCCCAGAAGCGAGGTTCCCGACGTCAGTGGCAGCTGCCCGAGGAGTGCCTGCAGCAGCGTTGTCTTACCGCCACCGTTCGGTCCGAGGACGGCGACGCGGTCCGCCCAGCGGATGTCGAGGGTGACTGGCCCCAGCGTAAAGACGCCCCGTTCGACAACCGCGTCGATCAACGTCGCGACCATGTCGCCGGACCTCGCGGCGCCCGGGAGCTCGATCCGCAACTCCCACTCTTTGCGTGGCTCGGCCACCGCTTCGGCGTCCAGCCTGGTGAGTCGCGTTTCCAGCGAGCGCACTTTGGCGGCCCCCGATGTCGCAGCCTCGATCCGCGCGCCACGTGCGGCCCGGTCGTTGTCGGGTGGCTTGCGCTTGGCGCGCAACGCTCCTCGCACGGACTGCTCGCGGGCGGCCTGCATGCGATCACGTAGCTCGCCTCGCTTGTCGGCGTAGTCGTCGAACTGTTCGCGCAAGTGCCGACGAGCGACCTCCCGTTCGTCGAGGAATGCCTCCCAGCCGCCGGCGAATTGGCGGGTGAGCTCGTTGAAGGGGTCGAGCTCGATGACCTGGGTGATCGTGCGGGACAGGAATTCCCGGTCGTGGCTAACGACCGCGAGCCCACCCCGCCGTCCGAGCACGAA